>Ga0255057_10000967_pt1 | contig 16571 bp, 16 predicted proteins | sample Cases_109_6_MG_FD_189022 | JGI IMG/M metagenome (GOLD analysis project Ga0255057, IMG submission 189022) | Seawater microbial communities from Amundsen Gulf, Northwest Territories, Canada - Cases_109_6 | ecosystem: Environmental > Aquatic > Marine > Gulf | place: Canada: Northwest Territories... | reverse complement strand
CCGTTGCCTCCACCCGCCGCGCGCCATACGCACTGCCAGGTGAGATCTCTGGCGAGCGTCGGCAGCTGATCGGCTAGGCGATTCGTAAGGTAGTGTCTGAGCCGAAGCCTGTGCTCGTGCTGATCGGCTCGCTTGGCTTCGGCGGCCAGGAACGCCAAGCCGCTAACATCGTCAATGCGCTCGCAGAGCGGGGTGTTCCCGTGACTCTGGCCTTGCTAAACGGTCGCCACGAGAACGCTTACGCAGTCGACCCCCGGGTGCAACTCGTGCCGCTAGGTCGAGGAGGCATGACGGGTATGGTCCTGGCCACTGTACGCCTTTATCGCCTCGCCGGTCGCTTCAGAGTCATCTACAGCATGCTGGATGTGGCCAACGTGCTCGGCGGGCTGGTTGGGCTGCTCCGCCCTGTCAGGGTTGTGTGGTCCGTGGGGAGCTCCGGCGTCAGTCCGGGATGGGTGCCGCGCTTGGCCTTCGGCCTCGCCAAACGGCTATCCCCGGCGGCTGAGTTGCTGATCAGCAACGCCGAACGGGTTCAAGCATTCTACCTGGACAACGGGTTTCGTCCCAAACGCAGCTTGGTAATCACTAACGGCATCGACACCCGGCAGTTCAATCCTGAAGGTCCGGAGAACATTCGTGGAACTCTGCATATACCTGAGTCGACTCCATTGGTCGGTTTCGTGTCTCGATTTCAGCCGGAAAAACGCATCGATTTGCTATGCGAGGCCATGGGCGAGGTATTTCGGTGCCGATCCGATGCTCATCTGATCCTCATAGGAAGCGGAATGACCAGCTCCAACGCTGAGCTCCAGGCGTGGTTGGACCGGCACGATCTCACGGAGCGGACCCATCTGTTGGGTGAGCGTACCGACATGCCACCCCTGTATCGGGGCCTGGACCTGGTTGTGTGCTCCAGCGATTTCGAAGGGATGTCGAATTCGGTGTTGGAGGCTTTGGCCAGCGGCGTACCCTGCGTGAGCACGGATGTCGGCGACTCGGCGCGGGTGCTGTTACCCGAGTGTGTGGTGCCGGTCGGAGATGCAGGCGCTCTGGCAAAGGCAATTATGCGTGTGCTCAATGACGCGTCCTTGGCGGAACAAGCCGCGACGTATGGACGAGGCCAAGTGTGTGAACTCTACGCGTTGGAACGGTTGGCTTCCGCCACCCTGGAGGCCCTGCAAGGCAGATGAAAGTACTGCACGTGATCAATGGGTTGGGGAGAGGAGGCGCGGAAACCAACCTGCTCCAGCTGGTGGTCTCCCTGCGCCCGCACGGAATCGAGAGCGACGTCATGGTTCTGCGCGCAGGTGGAGCGCTACGCAGCGCCTTTGAGGAGCAAGGGATCGAGCTCAAGAGGCCTCGGGAGTCCACTCGGTCGTACGCCGTCAGTCACGGCTGGCTCTACGCCGGCTGCGCGGCCGCCAGCATGCTTTCGCGAGACATGCCGGTGATTTGGCAGCTGCGTCATGTGCTCGCTCCCGGCGTGCCAGAGAGCCTCGCGACCCGAACCGCGCTCTTGTTGATGAAAAACGTTCTTCGCGCGGAAGGGCTGCTCGCCAACTCCGAGGCGGCGATGGCCAGCCATCCAGCTCTTAAGTCACGAACGATTCACCAGTCCGTCATCGCCAACGGCGTCGATGTGGCCTGGTTCGAGGATTCTCCAGGATTGCGCGCGGCGACGCGTGGGCGATTGGGAGTAAGCCCCAACCAGCTATTGCTCTTGCAGGTCGCCCGCAATCACCCTCACAAAGGTCACAAACTCCTGCTCGAGGCACTGCCCGAGGCGCTGCGCAAGGATCCGCGACTGCGCGTCCTCTTGGTCGGTGACGGCGTAACGGCGCTTCCGCCAATGGATCGTGTGCAACGGCTCGAGGGAGTGGATGACCCTCGCCCCTATTACGCTGCGGCTGACGCCTTGATCAGCCCGTCGGTGAGCGAAAGCTGCCCAACCGTGGTTCTGGAAGCGATGGCGTCGGGCCTGTGCTGCATCGTGACTGACGTCGGAGACTCAGCGCAGATCGTAGGCAACCTGGGTTGGGTGAGCGTACTCTATGCCGCCGATCTTGCCCGTCAGATCGAAGTCTGTTTCACGTTAGATCCGGGGCAGCGCGAAGCGCTTGGTGAACAAGCCAGGGCGCGAGTTGTCGAACGGTACAACGTCGAAAGACAGGTCCAAAGGTACGTTGATTTCTATCGCAAGGTGGTGCAGCAGAGTGACACCGTAAACGAGAGGGTCGGACTGACGACCGACGCGGTACAGCGCCGCGGTGCCGCAGGCGAGCTAGAATAGCGCTACGGCCTCCACTTTGCAGGTGTCTGAGGCGAACGTACGGAACAGTAGTCATCTGGAATCGGCACTCCGAGGTTTCATGGAATGAGTAAGGTATTGGTGACCGGCGCGGCCGGCTTCATCGGCTCCAATGTCGTTCAGCAGTTGCTGAATGATGGCAAGGAGGTCCTTGGCATCGACAACCTGAACAACGCGTATGATACTCGGCTCAAGACACACCGGCTTTCCAAGCTGAAGAGACAGGATGGCTTTGCTTTCCTCCACCTCGACATCGAGGATCTGGAAAGTCTGCGGAAGGTCTTTGCGAGCCACAACTTCCAAGCTGTCCTGAACCTGGCGGCTCGCGCCGGAGTTCAGTCCAGCATGGAAAACCCGTTCGTCTACCTCACCACAAACGCTCTTGGAACGCTCAATATCTTAGAACTCATGCGAGAGCACGATCTTGAGAAACATGTACTGGCTTCCACCTCTTCCCTGTATGCGGGCCAGCCTCAACCGTATACGGAAACGGCACCCGTGAACACCCCTATATCCCCTTATGCGGCGTCAAAGAAGGCTGCCGAGGTCATGGCGTACGTCCACAACCACCTGTACGGCATCGACACGACTGTCGTGCGCTACTTTACCGTGTTCGGGCCCGCGGGTCGCCCCGACATGAGCATCTTCCGGTTCATCCGCTGGATCGACACCGGAGAACCTATCCAGCTCTTTGGAGATGGAGAGCAATCACGCGATTTTACATACGTCGATGACATCGCCGCGGGGACAATCGCCGCCATGAGGCCGCTCGGGTATGAGATCATCAACCTGGGCGGAGGTCAGACCCCGATTTCGATGAATGGGATCATCGAGCTGCTTGAAGAGCGGCTTGGAAGGAAAGCAGTCATCGAATACCATCCGGCTCATGTTGCAGATGTTCGCGAGACATCGGCGGACATCACGAAGGCGAAGAAGCTGCTGGACTGGGAACCCAAGATTCCGCTCGGCGAAGGCCTCGATCGCACGGTTGAATGGTATCGGGAGAACCGGGAACTGGCTTGCAGCCTCCGCCTCTGAGAAGCGATCAGTGTCACGGCGTTTCCCCCTCGGCCGTCGAGTCGTCTCCTTCAAGACTGAACTCGCTTGAGTCAGGCTAGCGTGGAACTCTGCTCGCCTCAACCGCCAAGTAAAGTCCACGATCCGCTCGTGGAAGCCGAAAGCGGCCCCACTTCTACTGCCCCCGTGTTTCAAGTTTCGGGCGGCGATTCTCACAGACCACCGTCGACGCGGCTAGCTCGGGCTCTTTGAGATGTGCGGCATAGCAGGTTGTCTCGTTTCCGGTTTGAGCTCTGAGGACTGGGAAGACCGTCTCCGGGCCATGGCCAGCCGCATAGTCCATCGAGGCCCTGATGATGCTGGCTACTGGTATGATGCCGAGGCCGGGGTCGGCCTCTGCCATCGACGACTGGCCGTGCTTGATTTGAGCCGGACGGGCCATCAGCCGATGTGCTCAGGTAGCGGCCGTTACATCGTTACATACAACGGCGAGCTCTACAATTTCCGAGAACTCAGAGATCTCTTGTTACAACGGGGCCATTCCTTCCGCGGCTCCTCGGATACGGAAGTCCTCCTTGCTGCCGTGCAAGCTTGGGGGTTGCCGGACGCGCTCCCCAAATTCGTAGGGATGTTTGCCTTTGCGCTCTGGGATAGAGGCGAACGGGTACTATATCTTGTCCGCGACCGCCTGGGTGAGAAACCTCTGTACTATGGATGGCAGGGAAACACCTTTCTCTTCGGTTCTGAGCTAAAAGCCCTCACCGCGAATGCCCAGTGGGCTGGGCAAATCGACAGGCAAGCCCTGACGCTGTTCCTAAAATACAGCTACGTTCCGACGCCCTATTCTATCTTTGAGGGCATCAAGAAGCTGCCGCCCGGTAGCATCATCGCCCTATCCGAGGCTCAGACACTGTCGCGGACGCTGCCCGAGCCTCGTACGTATTGGTCGTTGAAGGACCTCGCCGAAGCTGGCCATTCTCATTCCTTCCACGGCTCAGAGGGTGATGTTATCGAGGAGTTCGGGGAACTGCTATCCGACGCCGTGCGGCTTCAAATGTTGGCGGACGTGCCCGTTGGAGCGTTCCTTTCCGGGGGAGTTGACTCGTCTGCCATCGTTTCGCTCATGCAGTCTCACTCCACCCGCCCAGTCAAGACCTTTACCATTGGCTTTGACGAGCCAAGCTATGACGAGGCCCCATACGCGAGTAAGGTCGCGCGTCATCTGGGGACAGCACATTCCGAGCTATATGTTACGGCGAGAGAGACTCTGGAAGTCATTCCGAGACTCCCGGAGATCTACGATGAACCGTTCGCCGATAGTTCCCAAATCCCAACGTTCCTCATCTCTCAGCTCGCCCGGACTGAGGTGACCGTCAGCCTTTCGGGCGATGGAGGCGACGAGCTGCTGGGCGGATACAAGCGCTATGAGCTGGCTCAGAGCGCCTGGAACGCGATGAAGCACTTTCCAGCAAGCTTTCGCACGGCTTTTGCTCATGCCCTGCGGGTAGCTCCAACTAGAACCCTCAATCTCCTTCTAGCGCCAGTGGGTTCGGTTTCCGAGCGATATGGTAGGCGTGGGCCGATGGGGCGCAAGCTTCGCAGCCTTTCGGGCCTTCTTACGGCGAAAGACGGCGCCGCCCTTTACGAACGCTTGATGTCCCACAGACACGGAGCAGACCTCTTCGTCCGGGGCGTATCCTTGGAACCGCCATCAACTTTGACCGATACAGCGCAGTGGCCAACGCTCGGCGACTTTGTGTCGGAGCTCATGTGTGTCGATACACTCACCTATCTTCCGGACGATATCCTGGTAAAGGTAGACAGAGCGGCAATGGCCGTCAGTCTGGAGACGCGCATGCCACTCCTCGATCACCGGTTGGTGGAGTTCCTCCTTAAGCTTCCACGAAGCTTGAAAGTGCGCCGCGGGACATCAAAATGGATTCTCCGGCAGGTGCTAGACCGCCATGTCCCGCACGAGTTGATTAATAGACCCAAGATGGGGTTCGCCATGCCCATCGACGAATGGCTTCGCGGTCCCCTCCGTGAATGGGCCGAGGATCTGCTCGATCCTGATCTCTTGAATCGACAAGCGGTTCTGAAACCTGAACAAGTTAAACAGGTCTGGCACGAGCATACGAGCCGCTCTCACAACTGGCAGGGTTTGCTCTGGAATCTCCTGGTGTTCCAAACCTGGCATAACAGTCTGCAAAACGGACCGCGCGCCGGCTTAGGTGCGAGCGCTTTACGACACGCGGCGAGGCAGGATTTCACAAGGCCGCGCTAGAATCGTGAGCTGAGCCGCCCCGGTTGCACATGGCGGAGCGCCTGGCTCTTTCAGCGGTCTAGCCCCCAGTCTCCAGGCTTCGGATCACGCGTCGTAGGCCCACTTCAAGTGGTACTCTGGGCTCCAGAGGCAGTTTCCCGAAAATTCTCGACTCCACCACAGTCTCCGCCCTGAACTTGCGAATCCTCGGCGCCGTAACGGGCACATCTCGACTGAGCACCCGACCGGCAACTTCGACTGATCCTCCGCCTGCGATGGCCACAGCGTATGGGATCCGAATCCGATCGATGAGACGAGATAGTCCCAACTCCTCACGGATAAGGCGCACCAGAGCATCCATCGTAAAATCTGGCTTGTCGACCGCATTGATCGTGAGCGTCGGCGGAGTCTCCTTCAGCAGGAGCGCCATCAGTGATACGAGATTCCCGACATAGCAAAGGGATTTCCGGTTACGCCCTTGGCCCACCATCACGAATCGCCCTGCTTTGATGCTCGCAATAAGAGTTTGGATGTTGCCCTTGCTTCCTTCGCCAAGAACCGCCGTGGGTCTGATGATTACCGCCCGGCGGTCATCACTGCCCTTCCTCCATTCTTCAAGCACGTGCTCGGCTAGCAGCTTGCTACGCCCGTAGTGGTTGGTTGGAGCCGGAACTGTTAGTTCATCAATCGGGTGACCGGATTTGAAGTCGTATACAGCAACGCTACTGGTAAAGATGATTGTGCTAACGTCGGAGTACTCAGCTGCCCGGCACACACTGCTCATGCCGTTCACATTGACGGAATAGTAACGAGAGGGATCTCTCACGTCATCACGGTGTTCGGCCGCCAGAAGAACAACAGCTTGCGCGCCGCCGAAGGCACGGTGAAGTGCATCTTCATCCCTGACGTCGGCCAGAAAGGATGCCTCAGGCGTAGCGAGGGACGGAACGACGTCGACGGTCAGCACATCCTGGCCCTCGGCCCGCAGCCTGCGAATAAGGTGGGTTCCAATGAAGCCGCTTCCGCCAACGATGACGATGGTCACGATGATACGCTCATTATGGCTGGCACCTGCGCAAGAGCCGCTACCTCAAACGCACGGTGAATGGCAGATCGCACAAATCGCGTCTTCTCGGTTGCGGGCCCGCCGTTGCACTGGCAGAGGTCCGATGTTCACCTTAGCTCAAGAAACGTACCCCTCCATGAGGCGGGAACGCGAGTCCACGTCCGGCCTTCTTGAACACGAAGCAGTGGGACTGTCGACTCATACGGTGTTGACGCCAATCGGAACGCTCAGCACCTGGCGGGCCGATTCATTTGTGCTCAAGATCGAGGCGGACCTAACCGGTGTTCGCGCGCTGAAAGATAAGGCGGCTGCTAAGACGCGGGGCAGTCTGTTACACCTTAGGCCAAATCTTTTCTGTTACTACTCGAGGCGAAGGCCTACACCCGTTCTTCAACGTCAGCGAGAATGCGATGCCCCCTGAGCCGGCCTTTCTCATCACAATAGACACGGAAGGCGACAACTTGTGGGCTGCCCCGACGACGGTGACCACGGAGAACAGCAACTTCCTTCCGCGGTTCCAGCAACTCTGCGAACGCTACGGCCTTCTACCCACGTGGCTAACCACATTCGAGATGGCGAGGTGCAAAGCATACAGGGCCTTTGCTGAGGATTACTTGCACCGCGGCACCGGGGAACTAGGCATGCATCTTCACGCGTGGAACTCACCTCCTCTGGACTACGAGCTCACTGCCGACGACGCGCGCACGCACCCATACCTCATCGAGTATCCGGAAGAAGTTATGGAGCAGAAGATCGCCTATCTAACGGACTTGCTTAAGAGCCAGTTCGGCGTGAGACCGAGGTCTCATCGGGCGGGACGTTGGGGCATGGATGAGCGCTACGCCAGATTGCTGGCAGAGAGTGACTATCTCGCGGACTGTTCGGTGACGCCAGGAGTCTCTTGGGCTGACTCGAAGGGCGACCCCAATGGTAAGGGCGGAACCGACTATCGAGGCTTTTGTAATCGACCCTATCGCATGGATCTGGAACACATCGATCGCGAGGACGAATACTCCCCGCTTTGGGAAGTTCCGGTGACCATCGTGCGCGGACCCGGAATGAAGTTTGTGTGGGCCGTTGACCGCCTACCTTTCCTTGCGAGACGAGTATCGAATCGCCTCGTCCCGCCCGCTTACTGGCTCCGGCCAAACGGACGCAACCTCGAATCGATGCTTTCCATTCTCGGAACTGCTTTGCAGGAAGATCGCCCTTGCGTGGAGTTCATGCTCCATTCTTCGGAACTCATGCCGGGCGGGAGTCCCAAGTTCGCGAGCGCTGAATCGATCGAGAAACTATATGCTGATCTTGAAACCCTGTTCGGTACCGCGCAGCGGCGCTTCATCGGCATGACCCTCACGGGTTTCACGGAAGGCCTCTGCTCCGGCCAACGAAGCGGGCGACCAAGCTAGGCGATTTGGTCGAGACGGCTGGTCCAATAACACTTACCTGGCAACTTGGACTACAGCTCTTAGGTGATCGAGACCTTTCAAGCAAAATTCCTCCAGGGCCATAGATATGCCCTGATCGAAAGAAGACGTCACGAACACAATGAAGATTGACGCGCTGCCGATAAGGAACCGAACTACTAGGGTCGCCGTCGGGAGTGTCCCGAAGGACGGGGGAACGTTCACGTTCTACCGAACCCTGCGTCCGGCACTCCGAAGGCACGGCGTCGAGATGTTCTGCGTGTCGTTAGGGCGCAAAGAGGCCGCACTCTGGCAGCAAGAGTTGGCCGACGACGGGTGTGTGCTGCTGGCGGCGGAGTCGAAGGGCCTGAAACGCCAAGCCCAAGTCTTTGCGGCGTGGTGCGAGGAGAAGGACATCGACATCGTGATCGGAATCAATTCGGCCGGCATCCTCGCCTCGTTGCCGCATCTGCCGGAGCGTGTGCGTGCGATCGCGAGGTGCGCGAATGGCTTCGATCACGGCTATCGGATCACCCTCATATGCCATCAGCGGCTCGCCCGGATCGTGGCCCGGACGCCCAGGCTCCAACGCGGCCTAAGCTTACAGGAAGGTCGTATGAGCCGGAGGCTCGTGACCCATCAGGCAATCACCGACTTCCCGAAGAGCGGCCAATGATCCTCACTACACGAAAAAAACTGAAGTTCCTGAGGATCGCCGACATCTATTTCGCGGACACAACAGACGTCGGTCTTCCGCCCGTAGACATCGCCCAATTCGTCCAGTTCCAAAGGCGGACGGCACGAGGCACTGCGTTTCTCACACTGCATCTGGACCTGACGCAGGACGAGAACGCTCTCTTTGCAGGACTTAACAGAAATACGCGCTACGAGGTGCGGAGAGCAGAAAACAAGGACGGCGTCATCGCCTCCTCCTGTCAGGCTCCGACGGACGAGAGTATTGCCGATTTTGCCCGATTCTACGACTCCTTCGCCGAAACCAACAATCTGCCCCGGTGCAATCTGCCCCTGCTCGCGGCTTTGCGCGACCGCGACGCATTGTGGCTTACAAGCGGGGCAAGCCCTGACGGCAACGTGCTCTGCTATCACGCCTATCTTGTAGACCGGCCGCGGTGCAGGCTACTTCATTCCGCTTCGCATTTTCGTGCCTCTGACGATCCGGGCTTTCGAAGTCTTTCTGGGCGCACGAAAAGGTTTCTTCATTGGAAGGACGTTCTGCTATTCAAACAGCAGGGCTTTTTGGTCTATGATTTCGGGGGTTTGACTACCAATGACGACGATCCACACCTGAAGAATATCAACAACTTCAAGCGCGGCTTCGGAGGGACCGAAGTCGTCGAATTCAATTTGTTTGCGCCCCGGACGGCTCTCGGCTGGCTCGCCTTCCTCTACATGAAGTTGCTGCAACGATAGAGGTTTGGCCGCGACCTTGCTTGTAACCGTTCACGGCCTGGGCTGGTTCCTTTTCTGGAAAATTGATCTGGACATGAAGAGCGTTTTCGGGGACGACATGCACTATGTCGTCCGCCAAGGCAAACCCGCTCACGATTCCGCCAGAACTCGATGCCGAGATGACTCCAGCGGTTCGTGCGTTCGTCCAGTCGCTCCTGGCCCGCTTTGCGCAATTTGAGGCAGAGCTCCAGGAACTGCGCCGCCGGGTGGAGGGCAAGACGCCGCAGAACTCTTCGCTGCCGCCGAGTACGCAGCATCCGCGCGAAGCCACAGTCGCGGAAGCAGAAATCGAAGAAGAAACGTGGCGGCCAACCGGGCCACGAGAAGCACGATCGGCCGCTGATCCCCACCAACGAGTGTGACGACGTGCAACGGCTGAAACCGACCGAATGCCGGCGGTGTGGCGAGCGGCTCTTGGGCATCAACTCAGAACCGTTGCGTCATAAGGTGTGGGAATTGCCCCAGATCAGGCCGCATAGATCGCCTATCTGCTATTCACGTCCGGCAGCACCGGACAGCCCAAGGGCGTCCCCGTGACGCACGCAAATGTGCAGCACTTCTTAGATGTAATGGCGCGACGCTATCAGATCAGGCCGGAGGACCGATTCTCTCAGACCTTTGATCAGACGTTTGATCCTTCCATATTCGACGTGTTCTTGGCTTGGAACGGAGGAGCTTGCGTTTGCGCGATGCAGCCGCTGGATCTCATCGCACCGACGCGCTTTGTCGCACATCACGGGCTCACTGTCTGGTTCTCGGTCCCATCTCTACCCGCTTTGATGCGTAAGAAAGGTACGCTGGCTTCCGGCGCGTTTCCTACGCTACGATGGAACCTGTTTTGCGGAGAGCCGCTTCCATGCAAGACTGCCGAGGCATGGCAAGCGGCAGCGCCACATTCGACCGTAGAGAACCTGTACGGGCCAACCGAGCTGACGATCACTTGCTTTGCCTATTCATGGGAGCCGCAATCCTCTCCTCAGTTATGTCGCCCTAACGAGGGCCTCACCGCCCTCATCGTTGATGAACAACTGAATCCAGTTCCTTTTGGCGCTGACGGAGAGTTGTTGGTCGCCGGACCGCAGACTGCACCCGGCTATTGGTTTGATGATAAGCGAACCGCCGAGCGCTTCGTCACGTTGCCATACAACGAAGTGCCCGGCCTTCGCTTCTACCGCACCGGAGATCGCGTGCGGAAACTGCCGGGTGGCGATTACGCTTTTCTCGGGCGTGCTGATCACCAGATCAAGGTGCTTGGACATCGCGTAGAGCTCGGAGAAATCGAAGCCGTCCTTTGTCGGAACGAGGGCGTCACACAAGCCGTCGCGCTAGGTTGGCCGATGGCGGAAGGCACCGCGGAAGGTGTGGTTGCATTCGTGTGTGGTGGCGATGTGGACACCCACAGGATCCTGATGAGAGCTCGCGAAAAGCTGCCTGACTACATGGCGCCGAGGCAGATATGCGCTTTGGACGAGATGCCGTTGAATGCAAACGGAAAGACCGACCGAAAAGCCCTATTGGATCGTCTGACCCGCATGAGCTAGCGTAGTGTCCTATCAGCGACAGTGAGCCCTGGGCTCCAGAGGCGGTCTACCGAAGATCCTTGACACCACGGCAATCTCCGCCCTGAATCTTCGAATCCGCAGCGCCGCGAAGCACTGGGATAGCAAGGAGACGACGCGCTCCTACAAGAACGTTATCTCGGAACTCGGGATTGGCCCAAACTAGACCTCATCTCAATGGGTTGGAGGCGAGCCATCGATCGGAAAATGTCGAGCGCTATGAGCAGAAGCTGCATAGCAGTGCTTGTCCTGGCGCTTGCTCCCGTGGGTGGCCCCGCGCTAAACGCCCAAGAAGCATACCCCTTCCATCTCGAGCCGGGAACGCGAGTTCGCATCAGCATGCTCGGGAGCAACGCAGCAGAAGGACCAGCTCAGGCATCACAGGTCACCGGGAGATTCGAGGGCTGGAACGAGGATTCGCTCGTAATCGATGTCGGGGGATCCACTACTCTGATAGGACAAGGCCAGATCGATAAGGTCGAAGTCAGCCTGGGAGTAGCGTCCAACGCCGGAAAAGGAGCTTGGATCGGGGCGCTCAGCGGATTCGCGATCGGCTTGGGGATCGGCCTCGCCTGCTCTGCCGATGCCGATTGCGCGGCGGCCACCGACGACGCCGTTGTAGTCCTTGCCTCTTCATTCGCGATCGGCGCAATCGGCGCAGGGCTGGGCGCAGGCATTGGTGCCGCAACCAAATCCGAACGTTGGAGGCAGTACCCGGACAAAGTGTCGTCCGCTGGACCGAACCTCGGGTTCGAACGAACGCGATCGTTGAAGCTGATCGTGTCGCTCCGGCTCTGACGCCTCGCGAAGCAACTTTCCTGGGTGCGCGAGGGATGAGGGTACTGCATGTCTGCAACACGGACTTCTACGCCCGAAGGTTTCTAGGGCCGTTGATCCGCGAGCAGACGTCGCGAGGACTAGAGATCGAGATCTTGTGCTCGGTCGACCTGAGCGACTTTCGGCCGAGGGAATATTTCTGCCCCGTCCACGATTTCAGTTTTCCACAATCGGCGAATCCGATCGCCTTCCTGAAGTCGATTCGTGAGCTGTCGCGATTCCTGAGACGCAAGGAATTCGATGGCGTGGTCAGTCACAACCGGAACGCATCGATCGTCGCCCGGGTCGCGGCGAGAAATGCTGGAATCGGAATGAATGTCTACACGGCACACGGAGCCTACTTTCATGATGGGCAATCCTGGCTCGGTCGGAAGGCGGCGATGCTTATCGAGCGCTCGCTGGCTCCGACCACGACGCACTGCCTCTGCCAGAGCCGCGAAGACGCGGACCTCTTCATTCAAAAGGGCCTTTACGAAGCCTCCGAGCTCACGGTCATCGGGAACGGAATCGATACAGAACGCTTTTCGCCCGACAAGGTCGAGCCCGCGGATCTGCCATTTTCGGACGGATCGATTCGTCTCTGCACAACCGGACGACTGGTATCCGGTAAGGGACTAGAAGACTTGGTCGAGGCGATGAGAATGCTGCGAGACCAGGCCGTCGAGTGTCGACTCATCATCATCGGAGGGAATATCAAGCAGGATCGACAAGTGGCCGCCGAGGGCATCTCAGCTCTGATCCGCCGTTGTGGCCTCGAGAGCATGGTCCATTTGACCGGCATGGTGGATAACGTGGAGGCATACCTGGCGGCTGCTGACGTTTTCGTACTTCCGTCTTACCGCGAGGGCATGCCGCGCTCTCTTCTCGAAGCAATGAGCATGAGCCTTGCGTGCGTTGCCACGCGCATTCGCGGAGCCCGGGAGATCATCGCCGATGGCGTCAACGGTGTCTTGTACGAACCTCGACAAGTGGGGCAGCTCGTCGCTCGAATCATGCGGCTGAGGGATGCAAGCTTGCGGAAGCGGCTTGGCGCCAAGGCGCGTGAAACCGCACTAAGACGCTTTACGGAGAACAGGTACGTCGAGCTGCAGACAGAGGTCACGCTGGGCCTGTTATCGGGCAGGAGAGCTACCTAGGGAACGATATGCGAACCGAGAGCGGGAAGGTCGCGAGGTTCTTCGAAGGATATGCCTCCGACTTCGATTTCATCTACGACGCGGGCCACAAGTCGCCCATACGCCACTTCGTCGACCGACGCCTGCGAGATAGCATGCGGCGACGGTTTGAAGAAACTGCTCGACTCATCGACGAGGTTCACTCACAAACCGTCCTCGATGTCGGTTGTGGACCCGGGAGGCAGGCGGTCTGGCTCGCCCGCAACCTGGGCTGCGCGGTACGCGGAATTGATGTAGCGCCCGCCATGATCGAGCTCGCGAGACAAGGGGCAAAGGAAGCGGAAGTGGATGTAGAGTTTGCGGCCGGCGATTTCATGCAAGTGCCTTTTGAGGAGGGGACTTTCGACGCAGTCCTCAGTCTGGGCGTGGTCGAGTACATTCGTGATGCAGAAGCGTTCATCCACAAGATGATGCTCACGAGCCGCAAGTTGGTCGCCTTCAGCGTTCCGGTTCGATGGCACTGGTTGATGCCGCAGCGCCGAATCCGGTACTGGCTACGTGACTGTCCGCTGTACTTCTACGACAAAGCGTCCATCGCCGAGTCACTCCGAAGACTGAGTGCGGAGCGGTTCGAGATCACCCGGCTCGCCCGTGATTATCTCGTCTCGATATATCTGTGATCGCTAGACGGTCATCGCTCCGCGGTCCATCAATGACACCCATCGTTCACTTTCTCTCTTTCGATATCGAGGAGTGGTTTCATCTTCATTATCCAGGCGCCATAAGAAACCCAGCGCTCTGGTCAAAGCTTCCGTCGCGCTCGGAGGCACGCATCGATATCATCCTCGATCTGCTGGAAGCCCACAGAGTCCGAGCAACCTTCTTTGTGGTCGGCTGGTACGCCGAGAAGCACTCGAAGGTGGTTCGCCGCATTTGCGAGGCCGGTCATTCGATTGGCTCGCACTCCTATCTCCACGACCGAGCCGACGAAATGACAACACGTTCGTTCAGCGAGGATCTCCGGCGCTCGCTTGATCTCCTTGGGGACCTATCCGGCGAAGAGATAACCGCCTATCGGGCTCCGGCGTTTTCCGTTCCGGCCGACGCGGGTTGGTTCTTCGAAATCCTGGCTGAAAACGGCATCACGACCGATTCATCGATTTTCCCGGCGCGGAGGCCCGACGGGGGGCTGTTCTCGTACCCCTCAGAGCCATTTCTCATTCGAACCGCCTCCGGCGACATTCGCGAGATTCCGATCTCTACCGTCTCCTTGCTTGGTAGGTCGGTTGTAATCTCGGGGGGAGGGTACTTCCGCCTAACGCCCCTGAAGTGGCAGAGGAGATACGTCCGGAACATGGAACGCGAGGGGTTGCCGGTCGTCACGTATCTTCACGCACGCGACTTCGACCCCGGAGTGCCGGTGCAAGGTCTGTCTCCACTGCACCGTTTCATGGTCCGTGCCGGCACCCGCACGACCGGAAACAAGCTGTGCGCCTTGCTCAAGGAGTTCCAGTGGGGCTCGCATGAGAACATCATCCGTTCGACGGACTGGACGGATGCGCGGGTCGTCTCTCTGCGACCTTGAGCGACGCTGCCCACCAGCGTGGGTTTGTGTCGTTTAGTTGGGTGTGGTGCCGTTGAGGTATTCTTCGAGGTTGGTGTAGCCGTCCCCGTCAGCGTCGAGCCGATTGTCATCAGCGAGCTGGGGATCCAGTCCGTGGCGCGTCTCGAAGGCGTCGGGCATCCCATCTTGATCGGTGTCCGCGCATGCCGTCCCGGACGCCAGAACCGGATAGCCGCCGTAGTCGTCGGGATGGTCGTTCTCCGCATCGGACGAGGGCCCGGTGCGGGCTTGAACGTCGCCGATGAGATCCTGGTCCACCGCATCGGCGTTGGAGACCCACCGGCCCTCGCAGTCCAGGCGGGCGTTGGCCCCCACATCCCCCAAGACTGAAGCGTAGGCGGCCTCGGCCGATTGTACCGCGATGGGAACCGGCCCCGACGAGATCGGACGGCTCCGAAACGCCTCGTCCGGCAGCGGTTCGTTCGGGTGGTTGGGCGACTTCGGGTCGTATAGGATCAGGTCCCGATTATCCGCCACCTGCTTCCAGTCGGCGATGTTGCCCGCGATATAGACGGACGGAAGCAGGTGCGGCTCATACACATCTTCATGCTGGAGCACGTTGGTCGGATGAGCCCAGGGACCCTTGCGGAAGTAGTTGTTGATGAAATCAACCTCGGCGTCGTACACCGTCCGGCCGACTCGATTCTTCGAGTTGTACACCACGTTGTTGACGAACTTGATCCCCTTGTGGTGCTGCACATGCGGATTCCGGTGCCCGTTGTGTGCGAACAGGTTGTGATGCATGTCGAGATGGAAGAGCGGCGGACGGCTGCCGTCCGGAACCCCACCGATCAGCAGCCCCACGGTATGGGGACTCAACGTCTCGGCGATGATCGAACGCTGCAGCGTCACATCGCGGATCTCCGCTTCACCGCTGAGCGTGGTGAAATCGAGGGCTTCGTCGTTGGCCCACTGGAGCGAGACGTGGTCGAGCACGATGTCGTGACCACCCAGTACCGTGATGTTGTCGCCCTTGCCGGACTCGCCCTTCCCGCTCCGAACGCGCAGGTAACGCATGACCACGTTGTGGGCGTAACCGTTACGAGCGAACTCAAAGACCGTGTGCGCCTGCCCTTCGGGACGCCGAACCTGAATCCCGCCACCAGGCGCTGTCTGGCCCGCCACGTACAGGCAACTGTTCTCTAGCCTGATGCCGCCCGTCACGATCGTCCCACCCGTCCGGAACACCACGACCGACAGACGCGCCGGATCCGCACGACTCAGCGCATCGCGCAAGCTCCCCACCCCGTCACCGTTCAGGTTCGTGACGAACAACACCTCCAGGTTCGAACGGTCACAATCGCTCAATGCCAACGCCCCGTACCCCTCCGCTCCCGGAAACGCCGGAAGGGAGCCGGAGAAGACCGGGGGCGGTGGCGCCGTATCCGGACACCCGTCGTTACTAACGGGGCCCGGCTCATCCGGGCAGCTGTCGTGCGCGTCTGCCACGCCGTCGGCGTCTCGGTCTGGCGCGCCGATGGCGACCTCGTACGTCGCCGATACCGAAGTGCCCTCATATTCAGCACGGATGGTGTGCTCGCCGCCGGCAAAGTCCTGCGTATCGTAGGCCCAGGCCGTCCCATCGTCTGCTGTGCCGGCAAAATCCCATGGAGAGTAATTCTCCTCCTGCTGTTTTTCTCCGTCCAGGTAAAAAACGACCGGTGGCGTCACGCCGACCGGGTCATCAAGGAAGACGAACACGCTGTCCGCTAGCACTGCCCCCTCGAGGGGCTCGCTATCCGAACGGTCCGCTGACAGGCTGACTTTGAGGGACGGCTGCGGCGCAGAACCGCCAGAGCCGCCGTCCGAGGTTCCACCTGAACCGCCGTCGGTCCCAGAGCCGCCATCCGTGGGGATCTCTTCGACCGTGATGGCAGCCTCATCGCTAGCACCCGTGATGGCAGCC
>Ga0255057_10000966_pt1 | contig 16573 bp, 9 predicted proteins | sample Cases_109_6_MG_FD_189022 | JGI IMG/M metagenome (GOLD analysis project Ga0255057, IMG submission 189022) | Seawater microbial communities from Amundsen Gulf, Northwest Territories, Canada - Cases_109_6 | ecosystem: Environmental > Aquatic > Marine > Gulf | place: Canada: Northwest Territories... | reverse complement strand
CGCTGTCCCTGGTGCGGCAAACTCGCGTCGGCGAAGACGGCGTGCCCGACCTGGTGGCGGAGCAACTCGCCTGGGGCGCCGGTCCACGGGCGGTGCAGTTTCTGGTGGTGGGGGCCAAGGCGCGGGCCTTAATGAACCGCCGCACTCACGTGACTATCGAAGACATTCAAACACTGGCTAAGCCCGTGCTGCGTCACCGCATTGTCGTGAACTTTGCCGCCGAGAGCGACGGCATTGCTCCCGACGACATCATCGAGTCTCTGCTACAGAACACGCCGACCCTGGAGGATGAGTTGGCCAATGACGTCCGATTCCAAGCAATTTTTGCATCCTGAGGCGATTCGGCGCATCGGTCGGCTGGAACTGCGTGCTCGACACATCGTCGAGGGTCTGCTCAGCGGCATGCACCGGAGCCCGTTTTTCGGCCAATCTGTCGAATTCCTGCAACATCGGCAGTACGTCCCTGGGGACGATCTGCGCCACGTCGACTGGAAGGTGTGGGCCAGGCAGGATCGGCTCTATGTGAAGCAGTTCGAAGAAGACACCAACATGCGATGCACGCTGCTGGTCGACGTCTCCGGCAGCATGCAGTACGGCTCCGGACCGATGAACAAATACGAATACGCCGCGACGTTGGCCGCGAGCCTCGCCTACCTATTGCTGAAACAGCACGACTCGGTGGGCTGCATCGCGTTCGACGAGGTGATTCGCGCCCGCACCACGCAACGCAGCACGCAAGCGCATTTGTCAACGATCGTGCAGACACTCGATGCGAGTAAGCCGCAAAACAAGACCGACCCCGGCTCGATTCTGCGCGAGATCGCCGAGACGGGTCCGCGGCGGGGCATGATCGTTCTGCTGTCCGATCTGCTGGGCGACGTGGAGTCGACGTTGCGGGGCTTGCGCTTGCTTCGTCAGCGCGGGCACGACGTGTTAGTGCTGCACGTGATGGACGATGATGAACTCGATTTTCCGTTTGACGGACCGACGCGTTTCGAGGGTTTGGAATTGCCGGCTCAAGTGAACTGCAATCCCCGGGCGCTGCGCGAAGGCTATTTGGCTTCGCTCGAAAAGTTTTTAACGAAGCTGCGCCGCGGCTGTGCCCGCGATGCGGTCGACTACACACTCATACGCACAAGCCAACCGTTGGATGCGGCATTGGCTTCGTTTATCACGGGGCGAATGGCCGCTACGCGGATTCACTAAAGCACTGGAGAGTCAAGAGTCAAGAGCCAGAGCTCGAGTCTGCCACCTTCTGGCTCTCGACCCTTGACTCTGGACTCTGGACAACGGGAAGTTATTCTTGAACCATTCTTAAGGGAGTGTTAGCCGTGTCGTTTTTGTTTCAATCGCTGTTGGCGATTGGCTTGCCGCTGGTGGCGCTACCGCTGGTGATCCATCTGATCAACCTGCGGCGGCATCGGCGCGTCGAGTGGGCGGCCATGGATTTTCTGCTGGAAAGCCAGAAACGCAGCAAGAAATGGATTCTGCTGCAGCAATTGCTCTTGCTCCTGCTGCGTACGTCAGCCGTCGCACTGGCGGTGATGATGCTGGCCGGCCCGGTGCTGCAGTCCGGTTGGGGGCGCCACTTTGGACAGGGCACTACCCACCACCTCTTTCTCCTGGATGACAGCTATTCGATGGCCGATCGTTGGGAGCAGTCGACCGCCTTCGAGGAAGCGAAGCGGGCCCTCAGCGTGATACTCGAAGAGGCTGCCCAACAGACCGTCAATCAAAAGCTTACGCTGGTGCGGTTCTCGACCGCCCGGGAACTCTCCGCGGGCGCCGCTCCGAAAATTGGCGAGCGGCTACTCGATCGGACTCTGCGGGAGGAGGTTCAGTCGCTGCTGGGTGACATGCAATACGCCGAGAGCGACGCGGGTCCGCTGGAAGCGCTCGGGGCCGCGCTCGGGCTGCCGGAGCCAACTGCGGATGAAGCGAGGATCGTCTACCTGGTGTCCGACTTCCGCAGTCGGCAGTGGTCCGAGGACAACCAATTGCGACAGATGCTCGGTGAATTGCGTGAAAAGTGTGCCCAGTTGCACCTGGTGCAATGTGTCGACACAACGCGGTCGAACCTGGCGATCACTCGTTTGGAACCTGAGGCGGGCATCCGCGCCGCGGGTGTGGAAACATGGTTCGAGATTACCGTAGCCAACTACGGTGACCAACCGGCCGTCGCTACGGCGGCGAGCATTGTGCAGGATGGCCACAAGCTGCCGGCGGTGGTGTTCGATGAGATTCTGTCGCGGGAAGAGGTAACACGCCGCTTTCGCGTCACGTTTCCCACGGCCGGGGCCCACCAATTGCAGGCTTCGCTGGAGCGCGACCCCGTCGTGGCGGACAACGTGCGGTACTTTGCCTGTGCGGTGCCAACGGCGTTTCCAGTGCTGATTATCGACGAATCGCCAAGCCGCGACGATGGTTTTTATTTGCGTACGGCCCTCGATCCGGGCGGTACGGCTACCCCCGGCTGGAGCCCCCGGGTCGAATCGACAAGCTTCTTGCGCAAACACGATCGGCTGGAAGAATTCACCGCGATCTGTTTGCTGGACGTGGCTCGCCTGGACGAACCCGAGATCGCCGCGCTGGAAGCCTACGTGCGGCAAGGAGGAGGTCTGGCATTTTTCTTGGGATCTCGAGTGCAGAGGGATTTCTATAACCGGCGGCTTTATCGCGACGGAACGGGGCTATTGCCCGTGCCGCTCGACGTGCCCACGCAGTTGATCAACGATTCTTTGCAGGCCGAGCCCGACGTGATCGTAAGCGATCACCCGATCTTTCGCGTTTTCGGCGGACAGCGAAACAGTTTTCTCCCGTTGATCGGAGTGAATTTCTATTATGCAGTCGATCCTGAGTGGCAAGTCCCCGCTCGGGGCGACACGCACGTGTTGGCTCGTCTGCGGAACGGTGCACCGTATGTCGTCGACAAGCAGATGGAAGACGGTCACGTCGTCGTCCAGCTTTCCAAGCTTTCGCCCAAGTCGACCGCCCTGGGAAGCTGGAGCAACTGGAGTCTCAATCCCGTGTTCCCGGTCTATGTCAACGAATTGGTGGGCTACTTGAGTGCTACTCGCCGAGAGTTTGACCAACGGCAAGTGGGCGATGAAATAGCATTTGCCCTCGAAGAATCTGAATACGAGCCGGAAGTGCGTGCCAAATCGCCCCGTGCCAGCGCGGGTGAAACCGAGACCATCTACCCCACGGCCGACAACGGCAGCTACCCAGTCGACATGGGCAAGGGCGAGGTGAGCGGCATCTGGCAATTCGACTTGCAGCCTCGCGAGGGGAATCCTGAACGGCGGCTCGTGGCGGTGAACGTCGCGCCGGGCGAGGGCGACTTGCATCATCTGGGCCGCGAACAACTTGCCCAACGGCTGACGGGGATCGACTACCAGTTCTCGCTCGCCGCCCAGCTGTCGGGAAGCGACGAGCAGTTGGCCGGTTTTCGGCTGAGCGACACACTGCTGGTCTTGCTGGCCGCCATATTGTTGTTCGAGCAATGGCTGGCTTACCAAGCCAGTTACCACCAACGCACTCCCAAGAGTCATTGATGTTTCTGGGAATACCACCACTGGCGGCGATGAAGGTTTCCCTCGAGGCCGCGCCGAGTGTGCGCACGCTCGTCAGTTACCAGTGGCATCGCTTGAGCCAGTTTGACGACCCGCGCCACCTGTGGCTGTTGGTCGCGGCACTGGCCACCTTTGCGGTGGCCTATGTGGTCTGGTTCTACCGTCGCGAGCGGGAATCGCTCTCACCGCTTTTGCGCTGGCTATTGCCCACGTTGCGACTGATTGCCGTGGCGGGCGCGATCCTTTTCTATCTCGGGCCAGAGAAGCGAGTTGACCAGCAGGAAATAAAAGACTCGCAAGTTGTCGTGCTGGTCGACACAAGCCAAAGCATGTCGGTCGAGGACCAGTCGCGGCCGGGCGACGAAGAGCTTGCGGGCGACGAAAAGGTCGCGCGCGGAGATGCCGTGAAAAGTGCTTTAGTCGATTCGACGCTGCTCGAAACCCTGCGGCAGCACCACCATGTTTTGCTCCAACGGTTCGACACGCAGGTGCGGCGCGTGGCGCGCTGGGACCGGCAAACTCAAGCGGAGACGCAGCCCGAAACCCAGAGTGAGTCAGAGGCGTCCGCCTCCTGGAGCGCGGAGCTTGAACCCCGGGGCGTTGAAACCCACTTGGGCGATGCGCTGCGCGAAGCACTCAAGCAGTCCAAAGCGGGGCCCCTGGCAGGCGTGATTCTCATTTCCGACGGAGGGCAGAACAGCGGCGTCGAGCCGCTGGCGATCGCCGATGCGGCGAGCGAATTGCAGGTGCCGTTCTACACCGTGGGCGTTGGTTCGACTCAGCCGCGGCGAAACCTGCGCGTGCAGGAACTCAGCGCCCCGTCGCGCGTCTATCCCGACGATCGCACTACCGTCCATGGCCTAGTTCACGGCGAAGGGTTTGCCGGTCGCACCGTGGACGTCGAGCTTTTTGCCCGCGAAGCCGGTGCCGCTGGGGGAAACGTCGATCGCATCGGCCGCCAGCAAATCACTTTCACCGCTGACGGAGAAGTCGTGCCCGTGCAGTTCGAGATCGAACCGGCCGAAATCGGTCGCCTGCTGCTCGACTTGCGGATTGCCGCGCCCACAGACGATCAATATGCGCCGGACAACCATCGCGAAATCGAAGTCGAAGTGGTGGAGACGCAGACCCGCGTGTTATTGATCGCCAGCGGTCCTACTCGTGAGTATCGGTTCTTACGCAACCAGTTGCGTCGCGATCGTCATGCGACCGTCGACATCTGGCTCCAATCGGCCTTGCCGGGGATTTCGCAAGACGCCGACCGTATTCTCGATGAGTTCCCGCTCACCAAGGAAGTCCTCTACCCTTACGACTGCATCGTGGCCATGGATCCTGATTGGACCGAACTCGACGCTCAGCAGGTGGATCTGTTGGAAACCTGGGTGGCTGAAGAATCCGGGGGACTGATCGTTGTGGCGGGACCGATCCACACGGCCAGTTGGGTGCAAAGTCCCGAGCACATCAAGATTCGCTCGCTCTATCCGGTCGAGTTTCAGCGCCGGCTCACGCTGCTCGACGACGGTTCGTACGGCTCGAACGTGCCGTGGCCGATCGATTTCTCGCGTGAAGGCGAAGAGTCGGACTTTCTCTGGTTGGGCAACACCTCCCAGGAGAGCCGGTCGCTGTGGTCGAGGTTTGAGGGAGTGTTTGGCTGCTACGCGGTGAAAGGCCCCAAGCCGGGGGCCCGCGTGTTGGGGCGATACAGTGATCCCGACGCGGGACTTTCGGCCGAACGTCCGGTTTACCTGGCGGAGCAGTTCTACGGCGGTGGGCGGGTGCTCTACATCGGCAGCGGCGAACTGTGGCGGCTGCGGACCGTCGATCTAAGCTACTTTGAGGTGCTTTACACCAAACTGATTCGCCACGTCAGCCAGGGACGCCTGCTGCGCGGCAGCTCGTTGGGCCAACTGCTGGTGGAGCGCGATCGCTACTCCGTCGGCGAGGATGTCGTGGTGCGCGCGCAGCTCTCCTCCGCCAGCCGCGAGCCGCTGGTGGCCGACCGAGTCACCGCGCGGTTGATCGATCCGGCTGGCAACGGTGAAAATCTCACGCTGACCGCGGACCTCGATCGCCCGGGGAACTTCGTAGGCCAGTTCGACGTCCGAAGGGAAGGCTCCTACCGGATCGAATTGTCCCTGTCCGATGCGCCCGACCAACCACTGGTCCGCCGCATTCAGGCGATGGTTCCCAACTTGGAATTCGAGAAGACTCGGCGAAACGAAGCGTTGCTGTCCGCCTTGGCGACCCGCACGGGGGGACGCTACTACACAAGCCTGCAAACTGCCTTGGAAGGAAACCAGGACGTCCGGCCCCTTGCCGGTCAGATCGAAAGTCGCGCCGAGATCGAAACGCGGCGCGGCGCAGCCGACAAGGAATTTAGCGAGCAAATCAACAAATTGTTGCTGGCCATGATCTGCGGCGCGCTATGCTGTGAATGGCTCTTGCGTCGACTCAAACGATTGGCATAACCCTGAAATGTAATGACGAATGACGAAATACCCAAGCTCGAAGGAATGACGAAATCCGAATGTCGAATATCCGCAGAGGCAAGGCCTACGAAAACGCAACGTGCCCTCTTCGTCATTTGACATTCTTTCGTCATTGGGTATTTCGTCATTAGAAATTTTCCAATTCGAGTCAACTAGAAACCTGCACTAGGGCGCCATGTCCACCGCTAGCCTGCCATTTACGATTCCCCGACCAGTAAGCCGCAAGGTGCGTTGGCTGCGTTGGTTGGTACGCTGGTACGTGGTGTGCGAAGGCCTGGCGACTGTCGTGATCGTGTTGGGCGCCGCGTTCTGGCTGGCGTTGGGCATCGATTGGCTGTTGGAACCGGCCCCCGTGGTGCGGGGCGTGATGTGGCTGACTGTGGTGCTGGCCGTGGCTTGGGTCTCGGTGCGGTTTTTCTTGTCTCGAATCTTTGCCCGCCTGTCGGATAGCAGTCTGGCGTTGTTGGTGGAGCGAAGCTATCCCCAGTTGAAGGAAAGCCTGGTCACGACTGTCGAGGCGGCAGATCGGCGGCGGAATCTGCCCCTTGGCAATCCGGCCATGTTGCGACAAACGAGCACGGCCGCTGCCGAAGCAATCCGCGACGTCTCGCTCCGCCGAATCTTCCGCTTGCGGCCGTTGGCCTGGAAATCAAGTCTAGCGCTGGTGCTACTGGTCTCGGTCGTGCTTTTCGCACTGCTGGCAAGCGAGGCGCTGAGTTTCTGGGTCGAACGCATGCAGTTGACCAGCCAGCTTTGGCCCCGCAGTGTGCAGCTCTCCGTGGTTGGCTTCGACGAGCGCGACGGCGTGCGAGTGGTCCACGTCGCCCGAGACGACAATCTTGAGTTGCAGGTCCGCGCGTCGATCGAAGAGGGGTTTGTTGCTCCCGACCAGGTAGAAATCCGCTACCAATTGGCCGATGGTCGCCGCGGTCGCGACACGACGATCAAGGTGGGAGAGGCCTTGCCGGGACGTGACCAGGCGCAACATTTTCGCTACACGTTTCAGAATGTTGCTACCGACTTGCGGTTTGATTTAGTGGGCGGCGACGATCGTATTCGCGATTTGCGCATACACGTGGTCGAACGGCCCCAAATCGAGCGGATTACCCTGGACTGCGAGTATCCCGCCTACATGGACCGTGCCCCCCGCACGATCCCCGTCAGTGGTCGCGTGGAACTGCCTGAGGGAACCACTGCCGTTTGCCGGGTGAGATCGAACAAAGCACTAGCTCACGTGCGAGTGCACGACCCCGCTTCGCAAAGCGATCTCGCGACACAAATCGACGACGACAATCCCCAGGAGGTCCGTTTCGATCTTGTGGCGGGCCACGAAGATCGGGTCTTGCTGCTCACGATTCGCGACACCGAAGGGGTCGAGAACCGCGACCCATATCGGGTAGTCGTCTCGGTGATTCCCGACTTGCCGCCGGAGGTTTCCGTCGCGCTGCGCGGCATCGGCACGGCAGTCACGCCGCAGGCGATCATCCCGCTGGTCGGCAGCATCAGCGACGAATACGGCTTACGCGCAGTGTGGTTCGAATACATCGTCGACAAGAATCCTCCCGAGCAACGTGACTTGAATTCCCAGCCCGACCGGTCGCGTAAGTTTTCCGATTTCGATCCATTCGATTTGGCTCAAACCGACCCTGAGACAAAGGGGCGACTGGTCGCGCTCTCCCCGGGACAAAAGTTGACGCTCGCGGTGCGGGCGAGCGACGCCTACGATCTGAGCGATCAGCCGCACGTCGGTTCGAGCCAGCGGTTTTTGCTCGATGTCGTGACAGATTCCGAGTTACGAGCTCTGCTGGAGAAGCGAGAGCTGTCGCTTCGACAGCGTTTCGAGGCGATCTATGAAAAGATGGTCGGCACGCGCGAGTTGCTCTCTCGCATTGAAGTCGAGCCTGACGCTACGGAGAACGGATCGAACGATGCAGCCGCCGAAGACAGCAATGAAAGGCAACGCCGTCGCCACCGCGATAGCCTGCGCATCGGCGGCTGCCTGCAAAACGCGATACAACTCTCCTACGAAACCGTGGGCGTAGCCGAGGGGTTCGAGGAGATTGTTGCCGAGTTGGTCAATAACCGTGTCGTTACCGAGGAGCTGAAGCGACGTTTGGAGCAGGGCATCGCGGACCCGCTACGAGAGATCGGCGGCGAATTGCTGACCGAGCTGGAGACCCGGCTCCAACGATTGGAAAAGGTATTCGACGAAAATGTCGAGCCTGAGGCGTCGCTCCAGCGGGCAAAAGTCCAGTCTGACGTCGTTGTAGAGGCCATGAAACAGGTTCTGGACCGGATGTTGGAATTGGAGAGTTATAATGAATTGGTGGAGTTGCTGCGGGTCATAGTGGCCGAACAGAAGCAGCTTGGCGAGCAAACCAAACAGCAGCGCCGCGAAAAGCTACGGAGCATCCTGGGCGATGAATAGAAAAACTTTTAGAGGTTCTTCAGAGAATTTAGTGAGTAGACCCCAACGAGTGAACCGCTCTGTTGTCCCGTAGGGACTCTTGATAATAGCCCAGCAGTTTACTGCTGGGTTGCCGAGGTCAGGGGATTTCCTAGTTCCGTAGGGACGACAGAAGTACAACAAGAGAAACAAACCTTCAGCCGTCCCTCTGGGACTCCACGATTTGCCTCTGGGCTTACCCAGCGATAAATCGCTGGGCTATTATCAAGAGTCCCTACGGGACATGACGTTCCACTTCCAATCTCTGCAAATCACCCACTAAAATTCATGAAGAACTCCTTTAGAAATGACATGCAGCGGATTTGTCCGGTTGTCGGTGCGATTGTCGCTTGGCTTCTCGTCGCTTGGCTCATCGTGAGTGCGTGTGCGCTGGCCCAAGAGGGGCAGTCAGGCAATCCGCGGCGACGAAACAGCTTGGCCGAATCCCAGCAACGGTTGGCGGAGAAGTACGACCGGCTGGAACTGCTGGTCGGTCGATTAGCGGAACTGTCGCGGGCGACCCAGCCGCGTCGCGCCAAGCTGCTTCGCGAATTGGTTGCCAAGAGTCGCGAGCAGGATGTTCCGGGGCAATTTGACAAAGTCATCGCGGCCCTGAGGAAAGACCGCCTGGCAACGGCAGTCGAAGGACAAGGCGAGTTGCAGACAGAGTTGCAGCGGTTGTTGGACCTGTTGCTCCAGGAAGACCGCGACCGGCAGATCGAAGCAGAGCGCAAACGCATTGCCAAATATTTGGCCGATCTGAAACGACTGATCCGCTTGCAGCGGGGCATCAAAGCTCGCACCGAGGGCGGCGATGACCAGACCCAACTCACGGAAGATCAACAGCGCACCGCCCAAGCCACCGGCAAGTTGTCCGACCAGATCCAACAGACCGAAGGATCTCGGAAATCCTCGGATGGAAAGCAGGGCGATTCGCAAGATGACTCGAAACCTAACGATGGCAAACCAAGCGACGGCAAACCGAGCGACGGCAAACCGAGCGACGGCAAACCGAGCGACGGCAAACCGAGCGACGGCAGACCGACCGAAGGCTCCCAGGGCGAGCAATCATCGGGCCAACCGTCGGATTCTTCCGAGGGTGGCAGCTCGGGCGGTGACCAGTCAGAGGAAAACCAACCGCAAAAGCCGGCGGATCGAGCCGCCGGGCGCCTCCAACAAGCCCAACAGCGGATGCAACAAGCGATCGAGCGATTGGTAGAAGCCAAGCGTGAAGCGGCGGCCGACGAGCAGGAACAGGCCCTTCGCGAACTTGAGCAAGCCAAAGCCGAGCTAGAGCGAATTCTACGTCAGCTGCGTGAGGAAGAAATGGAGCGAATGCTCGTGTTGTTGGAAGCAAGATTTCGTAAGATGCTTGCCGCCCAAGTCGCCGTTTACCAGCAGACCAAGTCCTTGGACGCCATACAGACTCATGCCAAGGAGCATGAATTGGAAATCGCCGGCGGTCGTTTGAGCCGCAAGCAGCGGCTCATCGTGCGCGACGCCGACCGGGCTTTGATCCTGCTGCGCGAGGATGGCACGTCGGTGGCGTTCCCCGAGGCCGTGGAGCAGGCCCGCGAAGATATGCAGGCCGTGGCCGATCGACTGGCCGAAGTAAAACTTGGTGCGATCACCCAGGCCTTGGAGGAAGACATCATCGCGGCTCTGGAAGAAACGCTCGCCGCTTTGCAGCAAGCGCTCAAGGAGTTGCGTGAGCAGAAAGCCAGGCAACAAAGGGGCGGCGGAGAACCGGGCGAACAACCGCTAGTGGACCAATTGGCCGAGTTGCGTATGATTCGTGCATTGCAGATGCGGATCAATCGGCGGACGAAACGATACGGCGAGATGATCGAAGGCCAGCAGGCGCTGGAAGCCGAGTTGCTCGAGGCGCTCGATCACCTGGCGGATCGCGAGGAACGGGTATTCCGCGCGACGCTCGACTTGCACCAAGGCTCCAACAGATAGTCCCATGAACAGCAAAAGTCGTCACACAACTTGGTTTGCTCGCCACTGTCTTGGTGGTTGGTTGATCGTTTGCGCCGCGGGGAGCGTTGTCCAGGGTGAGTTGACGTTTGAGCCAAGCTGGGAGTTGCCCGAGTACCGCACCGTGCGTCAGCAGGTCCTGGAGTGGGTCAAGCAAAGCCCCTTCGATGCGGAGTTGCGCACACAAGCTCGGTCGCTTTGGCCGTCGGTCGAATTGCGCGGCGCCGATCGATCGGACTTGCTGCAGCGGGTGGCCAACACATTCGCGGTGGTCGACGAGCGGGCCTACCAACTGGTGGCAGCCTGCAACGCCGAGTTTCAAGGCCCCGCTGCTCCCGACGGCAGTTGGCTGCGTGATGAGACCGTGCCCGATTTGGTGCGGAACAATATATCGCTCTACTATGCCCGCTGGCTCGCTCATCGCGGCTTGTACGACGAAGTCGTTGCAGCGCTGGAGGGTCTGACGCCCGGCGACGTGGTCGATCCGGCCGGGCTATTGTTTTACCGAACGGTAGCCTATCAGCAATTGGTCGAGCCTGAGCAGAGCCGCACGGCCCTGGTCCAATTGCTGGAACACGAAGATGCCTTGCCGCGCCGCTATCAACAGGTGGCTCAACTTTTGAGTCGCGATCTGGCCGGTTTGAAGGACGATTCGCTCGACCACATTGCCCGCCGAATGAACGACGTGCGTCGCCGTCTCGATTTTGGTCGGGCGGGCAAACAGGTGCAGATGGTCGAACAGGGCGTGGTCGATTCGCTTGACAAACTGATCAAAAAAATCGAGGAGCAACAGCAGCAACAACAGTGTTCCGGTTCAAGCGGCTCGCAGCAAAGTTCTCAACCGATGCAAGACAGCCGCTTGCCCTCGATGCGGGCGCCCATGCAAGTCGAACAGCGCGACATCGGCAGCAAGAGCGGCTGGGGCGATTTGCCTCCGAAAGAGCGCGAGCAGGCGTTGCAGCAAATCGGCCGCGAATTTCCCGGGCATTATCGTGAGTTGATTGAACAATATTTCCGCGAGCTGGCCGACGTAACCAACTCCTCACCTTCCGAATAACCTCTGAGAAATATCGTGCCGCGCGTGCTGTTTGCAATACTGATTCTCCTACTGGCGAGCCTCGTCAACGCTACGCCAACGCTTGCTGTTTCGCCGCAGGTAGTCGCCACCTCCATCGACCGGCAGCAAACAGAGGGTGAGCTCGCCAGTTGGCAGGCCGACACACTTTCGCTGACAAGCGAAGGCCGCTCCGTCGAGATTCCTCTGGAGAAACTGCTCAGCATTCGCCCCGTTGAGACTTCTGCGAAAACTGAGCAACTCGCTTCCTACGTCGAGTTGACCGATGGCTCGCGGCTGCCGCTCAGTGAGTTCACGGTAGTGAATCGCATGGCGACGATTGACACTCCGCTTACGCCGCCGCCGCTCAGGCTTCCCACAGCACAGATCCAACTGGTACAGCTCTCTCCCCGGGCCCAGTCGGCCGCGGCCTTTTGGGCCGAGTTGGCTGAAAAACAATTGCCGGGCGACGTGCTCGTGATCCAGAAAGGCGAGCCGGTACAGCTCGACTATCTGTCAGGTTTGTTGGGAGACGTGTCGAACGAGTTGGTCGACTTTCGCTGGGACGGCGAAGACATTCCCGTCAAACGAACCAAGATCGCCGCGTTGGCCTACTACCATGCCAAGCAGGCCAAGCTGCCGGAGCCCCGTTGTTGGATAACGACTCGCCACGGTGCGCGATTACCCGCTGCCAGGGTGCAGTGGAAGACCGAAGAAGAGGTTTTATTAGTCACCACGGTGATCGGCTTGAAGTTTGCCGTGCCGCTCACCGATTTGCACGAAGCCGATTACTCCGTCGGCAAGCTCGCTTATCTGAGCGACCTGACGCCACTCAGGCAACAGTGGACGCCGCGGATTGGTCTGCCCGTTGCCGCCGAGTTGATTCGACAACACGGCCTGCCACGCCGCGATCAATCGTTCTCCGGCTCGTCGCTCACCTTGTTGTGGCCGGCCGAGAATTCTGCCGGTTCTAATGAGACGAAATCCTACGCCAAAGGGCTCGCGTTGCGCAGCCGGACGTTACTGGAGTATCGCATACCGTCCGGCATGATCCGTTTTGCCGCGCTGGCCGGAATCGATCCTGCTACAGCCAGCCAAGGGAAGGTAAAGTTGAAGATCTCTGCCGACGGCAACCTGCTCTGGCAGGGAGAGATCGATGGCGGCAGTGCGCCGGTGGAAATCAACGTCCCCCTGCCCAAAGCGCGCCGGCTGCGATTGTTTGTCGACTATGGCACGAACCTTGATTACGGCGATCGACTGCACCTAGTCGACGCCAGGCTGACGAAATGATTCGACTCGCAACCTATACCTGGTGCTGTGCCGCCATGCTCGCCGCCAGCGGCGTGCGTGCTCAGTTGCAGCCTGCCGACGCGGTGCTCCAAGCGGAACGCCAGCGGATCGAAGCCATTGATCGGGCTTCGGCTGCGACGTTGGCGGTGTTCGATGCTGGGGGACAGGGGGGCGGTTCGGGCGTGGTGATCTCTCCGGACGGCTTTGCCCTGACCAATTTTCACGTCACCGCTCCCTGCGGTCCGGCGATGAAGTGCGGATTGCCTAACGGAGTACTATACGACGCCGTGATCGTCGGCATCGATCCCGTGGGGGACGTGGCTTTGATTCAACTCCTGGGCCGCGATGATTTTCCGCATGCCCAGTTCGGCGATAGCGATGCGGTGGCCGTGGGCGATTGGGTGTTCGTCGCGGGCAATCCGTTTCTGCTGGCCAACGACTTTCAGCCTTCGGTCAGCTACGGCATGGTCTCTGGCGTGCGCCGCTATCAATATCCGGCCGGCACGCTGCTGGAATATACGGAGTGCATTCAGACAGACGCCGCGATCAATCCCGGCAACTCCGGCGGGCCGCTGTTCGACGCCGAGGGTCGGCTGATCGGCGTGAATGGTCGGGGGTCGTTCGAGAAACGGGGTCGAGTGAATGTCGGCGTGGGCTATGCCATCTCGATCAACCAGATCAAACGCTTTCTCGCACATCTCAAGAGCGGTCGCATCGTCGACCACGCCACGCTGGGAGCGATCGTTTCCACGGCGGAGGATGGCCGCGTGTTGGTCGACGACATTCTGGGGGATTGTGACGCCTATCGCCGAGGATTGCGTTATGGCGACGAGATCATTCAGTTTGCCGGCCGCGAGATCACTAGCAGCAACGCTTTGAAAAACGCGTTGGGCGTGTTTCCCCGGGGTTGGATTGTGCCGCTGAGCTATCGGCGCGAGGGGGAGACTTTTGACACCTACGTGCGATTGATGGGCGTGCACGACCAGTCACAGCTTTACGACCTAGTGCAACAAGAAGCGAAAAAGCCCGCCAAACCGCCGCAGGGCGACAAGCCCAAAGACGAAGACAATCCCCAAAGAAAGCGCCGGCAACTGGCTTTGCCGCGAAAAAAATCAAAACTGCCCGAGGTTGTCGCCGCTCGCTATGAGTCGCGCCGCGGGTATGCCAACTACTGGTACAACCGCGAAAAGCAGCAGGAGCTATGGGAGCATTACCGTAGCGTGAGTGCTTTGGAAAACGTCGGCTACCGCTGGAATATCCAGGGACGCTTGCCCGGCGGTAGATCCTTTGAACTGGAACAAACAGCTTCAGAGTCCTTTCTCCGCTTGCCCTACGGCAATTTCCGCGTCAGTTTTCGCGGGGAGCTGGACGGGCAACTCAGCCCGCCTGGTTCGGGAGGGCTGTTGCTGGCCGTGCATCTGTGGCAGCGATTGCTCGACAAGGGACTGGCTAAGTTTGGGGAGGTGGTTTACCTGGGACAATTGCCACTCTACCCGGGTGGTAGACGTGCCGACTGCCTGGTGGGCACCTACGCGGGGATGGAGACCCACTTTCTATTTTCAATCGACACGAGCGATCTGGTGGGCATCGACGTTTTTCCTGCCGAGCATTTAGACCCGTGCGAGTTGCGTTTCTCCGACTTCGGGGAGTTGGCTGGCCGTCGCCTGCCGCGACGCTGGAAAGTCGTTCACGGCACGACCGTTTTTGCCGAGTTGGAAATCGACGCGTGGGAGTTCGAATGACCGGCATCCCGGCGTCCTTGCGAAAACCGGCCGCTTGCGGCTTAGCGATATTCCTCGTCTTCACAGCCAGGGGAGCTTGCCATGCCGATCTGCACCAAACAATCCGCTTGGCGCAACGCAAAGTCGTGAAAATCTACGGCGCCGGCGGGCTCCGCGGCATGGAGGCTTACCAAACGGGCATCCTCATTTCCGACGCAGGGCACGTGCTAACCACCCTGAGCTATGTGCTGGACACCAACGACCTGGTGGTGATGCTCGATGACGGTCGCAAATGGCAGGCGGAATTTGTCGGCAGCGATCCGGTGCGCGAATTGGCTGTGCTGCAGATCCCCGTGGAAGGTCAACCACTGCCACATTTTGATCTACACCAGTCGGTCAAGGCCGACGAGGGACAGCGGGTGCTGGCGCTGAGCAACCTGTACGGCATCGCGACCGGCGACGAACCGGTGAGTGTGTTGCAGGGCGTCGTCACTGCGATTGCTCCGCTGGATGCGCGTCGTGGGGCCCATCAGGCGAACTATCGCGACACGGTCTACGTGTTGGACGCCTATGCCAACAATCCGGGCGCATCGGGCGGAGCGCTCGTCGACTGGCAAGGTCGACTGATCGGCGTGCTGGGCAAGGAGTTGCGCAGCCGCGTAACCGGCACCTGGTTGAATTACGCTCTGCCGGCCGAAAAAATCGTGACCTCAGTCGACGACGTCCTCGCCGGGCGAGAACTTGATTCACTCCAGGACGAACGTTTGCCGCCCGAGCGGGCCCTCTCGACCGAGGCCTTGGGGTTCATGCTCGTGCCCAATGTTTTGCCGCGTACGCCGCCCTACATCGACACGGTCCGCCCCCACTCCCCGGCCGACGAGGCGGGACTGCGACCGGACGACCTGGTGGTGTTCGTGGCCGAGGAGCCGACTGCCTCGTGCCGAGCGCTGGTCGACGCGCTCGCCCGCTATGAATTTGAGGAGGAGGTGCGACTGTTGGTGTTGCGCGAGGGGGCGCTCGTCGAGTTTCGCCTGCGCACCGCAGCGACCGCGCCTGACGACGATCGATGATGTCCCACACACTGCCAATCTTGATACTTAGCGTTTCCCTCGCGATGTTGGATTCCGCCGAGGTGGTTGCCGTCGAGGCCGATCTGGCCCTACAGGAGCAACAAGCCCTGCAGGCAGCGGTCCAGCGCGTCGCGGAATCGGTCGTGCAAATTCGCACTGTGGGCGGCTTAGATCGAGTGGGCCGCACGTTCATCGCCCAAGGGCCGACGACCGGGTTGGTGGTCGGCGCCGACGGCTACATTGTCTCCAGCGCGTTCAATTTCGCGCAACAGCCGACTTCCATTCTCGTGCAGTTGCCTTCGGGAGAGCAGTCGCCTGCTCAGCTCGTGGCCCACGACAGGAATCGCATGTTGGTGCTCCTAAAGGTCGACACCGACCAGCCGCTGCCGGTGCCCTCGGCGACGCCGAGCGACGAAATCCGCGTCGGGCAATGGGCCGTGGCGGCGGGTCGCACGTTTCGTGCCGATCGGGTCGCCGTGAGCGTCGGCATCGTCAGCGCGCTCAATCGCATGTACGGCCGCGTGATTCAGACCGACGCCAGTGTGTCGGTCGCCAACTACGGTGGGCCGTTGGTCGACCTCCAGGGCCGGGTGTTGGGCGTCCTCGTGCCGATGTCGCCGCAGTCGACCGGGGGCGAGGGAAGCGAAGTGGCCGGAGCCGAGTTCTACGACTCCGGTATCGGTTTCGCTGTGCCGTGGGAGCACGTGCTGGGCGTTCTCGAGCGTTGGCAACAGGGCGACGACCTGCTGCCAGGCAAGCTGGGCGTCGGGCTAAAAAGGGACGGTGCGCTTTTCAAGCCGCCCGAGATCACCACCGTTTGGCAAGGTTCGCCTGCGGCAGAGGCCGGCTGGCAACCGAAAGACGTGATCGTGGCGGTGGACGGCCAGCCGGTCGAGACCCAATCGCAACTCCGCTTTCTGCTGGTGCCTCGCTACGCGGGCGACCGTCTGC
>Ga0255057_10000965_pt1 | contig 16574 bp, 20 predicted proteins | sample Cases_109_6_MG_FD_189022 | JGI IMG/M metagenome (GOLD analysis project Ga0255057, IMG submission 189022) | Seawater microbial communities from Amundsen Gulf, Northwest Territories, Canada - Cases_109_6 | ecosystem: Environmental > Aquatic > Marine > Gulf | place: Canada: Northwest Territories... | reverse complement strand
CCTTACAGCTTCGCAAGCGAGGGATCTCCAAAGTCGTGCTGGCGGGAATGTCGGCCAACCTTTGCACCGAAGCGCGTCTGCGCCAGCTCCTCGAAGACGGCTTCGAAGTCACAGTCGTGAAGGACACCACCGCCGCGGGTCAGCATCCGGAGCTGGGCGACGGCTACGCCGCCGCCCTCGTCAACTTCGGATTCATCGCCAACGCCGTCGTTACCACCAAAGAAGCCGCCGCCTCACTCAACTAACGGAACCGGGAAGCCACAGGTCGAGTCGGGCCGGCAGGACGCTCGATCCATGGGCCCATTCTGATCGCAAATCGAGGCCGATCTCTATAATCACGCCATGGCCGAAGTAACCGCAATACACATCGGGCCCGACCAATCGCCTGCACCTCTCACCGCAGTTGCCGAAGTCGAGGCCGTCGCCGGCAAGGGGCTAGTAGGGGACCGCAAATACGGGGGTCACCGCCACATCAGCATCGTGAGCACCGAAGAGTTAGACGAAGCCGCAGCCAACTGGGGCGCCGACATCCCCACCGGCTCAACTCGGCGTCAAATAACCATCACTGGATCTCGACTCCCCAGAGAAGAAGGAGTGTTGGTTCGGCTCGGCAAGGTCGTAGTTGCCGTTAACGGCGACTGCTCCCCGTGCCACATCATGGAAAGCAGCGTCGGCCCCGGCGCCCGCGATGCTCTCGTCCACCTGGCCGGTATTACCGGCAGCATCGTCGAGGGCGGCACGATCCGCGTGGGCGATGCCGTGGAGTTCGAATAGGGGCAAGCCTCAGGAACACTCGCCCTGATCGGTGAGCTCGTCGTCGATGGCGTCGGCTCGCAGATCTTCAAACTCGGAATGCGTAATCAGGCCGTCGTCGTAGAGATACATGTAGTCGGTCAGCGCTTCGGCAGTGCAGTTCGTGGGGCTGGTGGAGTCCTGGTCGACGAGCTCGGCCGCGATCGCACCGCCGGAAGATAGAAGTGCACCGACCAAACCAACGGTGGCCGCCACCCTGGTTGCTTTGGCGGTACGATCGGCCGCGTCGATGGCGGAGCCAGAGTGTGGCCTGCGCTTGCCAAGCGTCCAATGCATCAACGGGATTCCCGGGAATGTGAGGTTCGGATGTGCTCAGCTTCGCGGTGAGCACCAAGCCGCAGAAGTTCAGCCGTGGCGGATCGAATCCGGACGTCGTCGTCCACCCCCGCCTCGACTACTTCACGAACCAGGGCGTGGACATGAGCCCGCCGCTCCTCCCACGACACGGCCAAAGCGATTATCGAAATGAGACCCGCTGCTACACCAGGCCCCAGATCACCGTGTCCGACGTACGGTCGCTTCCCAAGAGTTGAGGAACCGCGACTATCAATGATCCCACCGCTATCGCGCCAACCGCGAGAAAGTACACCCGCCCCGGAAGATGCTCGAGGTGATCTCTCGGCGTCTCAGCATGGACCTGGGCTCCATCTTCAAGCATGGCCAGAAGTTAGTCGTCTGTCGTGGACATAGCGCCCGCGTATCTTCGAGGTCGCGGCGTCATCTGGCGATGCGCGGAGGGAGAGGCAGAAGCCGGGGGCGTTGAAGGCCGGACAGACGCAGTGATTATTTGTGCGACGGACACGAGCCGGGCGTGTGAGAGCGGGTGATCTTGCTTTCAGGAATAGCCAACCCCGGTCGATACGCTCTTAGCGAAGTATCCTGAACACGGTTGTGGCACGGTCGACTCCCCCGGGGGCGGCTGAGGCCCGACTTGACCGAACGGGAGCATGAAGAATAGCGACATCCCTCAACCGGGCTCGGTGGGGAGATAGGAGCAATCTTGGGAGACTCAACTCTCAACCAGAAAGTCACAGCACCGGCGATCCTGGCGCGCAAAGGCGGGCCCAAGATCCGCATGATCACCGCTTACGACTACCCATCGGCGGTAATCGCGGATCGGGCCGGTGCGGACGTAATTCTCGTCGGCGACTCACTTTCAAACGTAGTCCTGGGAAACGAAGACACCCTGGCCGTCGATCTTGACGTAATGATCCACCACACTGCTGCGGTGGCCAGGGTCAGGCCCAACGCCATGGTTTTGGGCGACATGCCGTGGATGAGCTACCACGTGTCGGCCCCCGATGCCGTCACGAACGCAGGCCGGCTCGTACGCGAGGGCGGAGCCGAAGCCGTCAAGGTCGAAGGAGGCCGCAAGCGCCTCAATGTCATAGAGGGCATCCTCGATGCTGAGATCCCCGTGGCCGGCCACCTGGGCCTCACCCCCCAGTCCGTCCACTCCATGGGCGGGTACCGAGTGCAGGGCAAGGCGACCCAGCAGGCTCGCGATCTGATTCGGGACGCCGTGGCGCTCGACGATGTCGGAGTTTTCTGCATCGTGCTCGAAGGAGTTCCGACCCTTCTCGCCGAAATCATCACCAAGGAAATCTCGGCTCCGACAATCGGCATCGGTGCCGGTATTCACACCGACGGTCAGGTCCTGGTGTTCCACGATGTGCTCGGCCTCCACGACGGGCATCTCCCCAAGTTCGTGCGCCAGTATGCGAATCTGCAAGAAACGGCCGTGGCTGCCCTGCAGGATTTCTTCAGCGACATCGAAAAAGGCGAATTCCCGAATGACGACGAGTCCTATTCGATGACCGAAGAAGCCGCCCGGGCACTGCTCAGCGAGGAGCCGCAGGGGGACCCGTTCGACGCTTTCTAATCCTCGGCCTTCTTCTCGGCCTGGTTACGGCATCGTGCTCCACCTCATCGACGGTGACCGACGGCGTGACCACCACCGTGCCCGGAGACCCGACGTCTACGTCCCCGCCCACCACAGTAATGCCGCCCCCCACCGCTGATGTCGAGGCGACCGATGTCCCACTCGAGTTCCCGCGAACCCGCATCGAGGTGGACGGCGTGAGCTACCGGGTGGCCGTGGCAGATACTCCAGCGTTGCGGATTCTCGGCCTGATGAACGTCGCGGATCTGGGAACGCTCGATGGCATGCTGTTCGTGTACGGCAAGGAGACCCAGGTAAGACACTGGATGAAGGACACTCTCATCCCACTCGACATCGCCTACTTCGACGCCGACGGTGGTCTGGTGAGCTATACGACCATGATTCCGTGCCTGGAAGGAGACTGTCCCTTCTACCCGGCGGGAGGGCCTTCGTTTTTTGCAGTGGAGGTGCCGGCCGGCGCCTTCGATGGGCTGCCGGACGGCGCCCGCCTCGAACTGGTAGAGGGTCTCCCTGCGCCGCGCACCCGGGTCTGACCCGAAGCGGGAAAGAAATCTAGCCGTCCCCCTGGATTCCTAGCCCGCCTCCGCGGTACACTTTCCGCCTTCCCAAGATCCTGCCCCAAAGTGGGGCCGTCCAACACGGACGTCCAGAGGAGGTGCAGAAGGATGCGCAGCTACGAGCTGGTAACTATCCATCGGTCGGACCTGGCCGAAACCGATGTCCGAAGTGCGGTGGATGACATAGAGAGCGCGCTGAGAGCGCGCAGCGTCGAATTGGGTGAGACCGAATTCTGGGGCAAGCGGCGGTTTGCCTACGAAATCGACCATATGAAAGAGGGTTACTACTCGGTGTTTTACATAGACGCTGAGCCGGGGGCTCTCGACGACGTGGACCGCAGCCTTTCGCTGATGGATTCGGTGGTGCGGCACAAGTTCATCCGCACAGACAACCGGAAACCTGTCACACCCGCGTGATAGACATACGGAAAACAGAGCGAAGAGAGAGCAGTTATGGCAGTTAATACAGTCACATTGATCGGCAACTTGGTGGAGGACCCCGAGCTCCGGTTCACTCCGTCTGGAGTCGCGATGGCAAAAATCCGTCTGGCAGTCAACCGCCGGTGGCGCGACCAGCAGGGTGAATGGCAGGAGGAAACCAGCTTCTTCAGTGGAACGCTGTGGCGCGATGCCGCCGAGAACGCCGCAGAGTCCTTACAAAAAGGAATGCGAATCATCGTCTCGGGAAGCCTCGAGCAGCGCAATTGGGAGACCCAGGAAGGCGACAAGCGTTCGGTCATCGAGATTCGCATCGACGAGGTGGGGCCATCGTTGAGGTGGGCAACGGCCTCGGTAACCAAGACGCCCCGCTCAGACAACTTTGGAGACAACGGCGACGACAAGGCAGCCACCGTGCCGGCAGCACCCGTGGCCCGCGACGACTTCGGGCCCGACGAGGCACCGTTTTAATAGGAGGCAACACCATTGGCAGCTAAGAAATCTTCCTCTAGCACAGGGCGACGACGGCGGGAGCGGCCCGACCGACGGCCCCGCCGCCTCGTCTGTCATTTCTGCAAGGAAAAGATCGACTACATCGATTACAAAGACACGGCCTTGTTGAGGCGCTTCATGTCGGATCGGGGCAAGATCCGCGCCCGCCGGGTAAGTGGAACCTGCGGACGCCACCAGCGTGAGCTGGCCGTGGCGATCAAGAACGGGCGCGAGCTGGCTTTGCTCCCGTACACAGGAACGCAAGGCGATTGATGTGAAGGTCATCCTCACCAAGGACGTCTCCGAGCTTGGCAAGAAGGGGGATGTGGTCGATGTGGCCAACGGGTATGCCCGCAACTACCTGGTGCCCAGATCGATGGCTGTAAAGGCCTCCTCCGGGGCGATGCATCAGGCCGAGAAAATGCGGGAAGCCCGTGCCGAGAGCGAGAAGCGAGCTCTGGAAGAAGCCGACCGCATCAAAGACGCTCTAGCAGGCACCAAAGTGGTCATCGCCGCCAGGGCCGGGGACGAGGGCAAGCTCTACGGATCCATCGGAGCGGCTGACGTCGCCGAGGCGATCAAGAAGTTCGCCGGAGTGGATTTGGACCACAGGACAATTCAGATCGACCCGACCATACGCTCCATCGGCTTGCACGAGGTAACCATCCGCAATCACCCCGACGTGGAGTTCATAGTTTCCCTGGATGTGGTTCCCACCTGATGTCCATTGACTACCAGGAGACGCGCAGCAACCTGAGAGTGCCGCCGTCGAACATCGACGCCGAGGAATCGGTGCTCGGTGCCGCCATGTTGTCGGCCGATGCCGCCAACAGCGTCATGGACCGCCTGGCGTCAAACGACTTCTACAAACCTGCTCATCAGGGCATCTTCGAGGCGGTCGCCGAGCTGTTCGACGGCAATCAACCCATCGACATCATCACCGTCTCCGACGCATTGCGCCGCCGCGATGAGCTCGAGCGCATCGGGGGCATGTCCTATCTAACGGGTCTCATCGACAGCGTGCCCACAGCATCCAATATCGACTATTACGCCAACATCGTGGAAGAGACCTCTCTTAGACGACGGCTCCTGGCGGCCAGCGGGGACATCAACAACCTGGCGTTTCAAGACGCCGACATCGCCGAGGTGATGGACCAGGCCGAACAGGCCGTTTTCGCGGTTGCCGAGAAGCGGATGGGAGAAGGGTTGATGCCGGTCCGGCCGCTGCTCACCAGCGCGCTGGAGGACATCGAACAACTTGGCACCAGGGGATCGGAAGTCACGGGTATCTCCACCGGGTTCCACGACCTCGACCGCAAATTGGCAGGCCTCCACCCCACCAACCTCATCGTCATCGCCGCGCGGCCGTCTATGGGAAAGTGCCTGGTGGGCGAGACGCGACTTGTGGATCCAAAGACAGGTGAGATAAGCACCATTCAGGAACTCGTAGAAGAACGGGACCGGCAAGGCACATGGCACACGATCTCACTCAACGAGGCTGCTCTCCAGCTGGAGACCTCCGCACCCATCGATTTCATCGACAACGGAATGAAGGACACATTCCGCCTACGAACGAGGCTCGGACGGGAGATCGTCGCCACTGCCAACCATCCTTTCCTCACGGTGCATGGTTGGAAAGAACTCGGTGAGCTCGAATTGGATGATGCCATTGCGGTCCCCCGCCGGATTGACAGTTTCGGAGTCGATGAGTTGCCGGACGCCGAGGTTGCCCTCCTGGGCTATCTGATCGGAGACGGCTCGTTAACCGGGCCCACCCCTCGTTTCACAACAGCGGACGACGAGATCGCCGAAGATTTTGCTCGCTTTGCCGACGACCTCGGCTTCGACGTTTCCGTCACCCCGGAAGAGCGGGCCGCGCTCACATACCGGTTGAAGCGACGCCGCGGGCCCTCCCAAGCAGACGTGGCCGTGGCATCCAAGGTCAGCCCCGCCACCGTGAGTATCGCTCTCGGACCCGATAGCCACAGGCTCAATGAGACAACGGTCGACGCCGTACGGAACTCTGCTGAACCCCTCGGCTATGTAAATCGAGGTCCCAGTCCCGAGAACCCGTTCATGCTGCTACTAGAGCAGCACGGTCTAGCCGGCACTACCTCCCACACCAAGTTCGTGCCCCCAGCGGTCTTTCGTCTGCCGGAACGACAGATGGCCCTCTTCTTGTCCCGCCTGTACGCAACAGATGGCTCGGCCTGGGTGCACGACAACATGTATCGGATCGAGTACGCGACAGTTTCAGAGCGCCTCGCGCGAGACGTTCAACACCTGCTCCTTCGTTTCGGAATAAGCGCCAAGTTACGGAAGCGTCTCGTGAAATACGGGTCGGGTAGACGCCGGGCCTGGGACGTCGCGATCCAGGACCCTGCAAGTGTCAGGCGTTTTGCAGATCGGATAGGAATCTTCTCGAAGGAACCAAAACTGAGAGCAGTCGTCGAGACGGCCCACAGCCGATCACGTGATCGGGCCGCAGTCGATCTTCTTCCGATGCAGGTGTGGGAGATCATCATGGAGGCAAAGGGAGGCCGGTCGTGGGCCGAGGTGTCCGAAGCAGCCGGTCGGCCTCGAAACCACAACTGGCACGTTCGGGCACGTAGACCATCACGTTCCCTGGCTAAGGAGTTGGCCGAAATCCTCGAGAGCTCCAAGCTTCTCACTCTTGCCGAATCCGATGTGGTGTGGGATACCGTCGTTCACATCGAGCCGGCGGGAAAACGACGGGTCTATGACTTGACCATCCCGTCTTATCACAACTTCATTGCCAACGACATCGTCGTTCACAACAGTGCCCTGGCGACGAACATCGCGCTCAACGTTGCCCGCCAGGGCCACCCGGTAGCCATCTTCACCCTGGAGATGAGCCGGGAAGAAGTGGTGCAGCGCCTGCTGTGCGCTGTCGGCCGGGTCGATTCTCAGAAACTGAGGACCGGTCAACTCCAGGAACAGCAGTGGCAGCGAGTGGCTCGCGCCGCCGGCGATCTTTTCGAAGCTCCGGTTTACATCGACGACTCGGCGTCCCTCACCGTCACCGAAATCAGGGCTAAATGTCGACGCCTCAAAAGGCAGCGAGGCCTTGGCCTGGTCGTGGTCGACTACCTCCAACTCATGACCGGCGGCAACCGTCGTACGGAGAACCGCCAGCAAGAAATCGCCGAGATCAGCCGCAACCTCAAGAACCTGGCGCGCGAGCTGGCAGTGCCGATCATCGCCGTTTCGCAGCTCAACCGTGCTCTGGAACAGCGGCAAGACAAGCGACCGATGTTGGGCGACCTGCGCGAGTCCGGGGCCATCGAGCAGGACTCCGACGTAGTGATGTTCATCTACCGCGATGAGTACTACCACCCCGAGAATGCTGAAAATAAGGGGGTGGCTGAGGTCAACATCGCCAAACACCGGGCCGGAGCCACCGGCCGGGTCACCATGACCTTCTTGGCCGAGTTCACCCTATTCAGTGATCTGGGCCGCGACGTGGCGGTCTAGCACCCCCGGTGTCCGGTCGTTCAGGCCAATACTCAATCTGATCGGCCAGTATTGACCACGGCCCAGAAGAAAGATGCTCGATGTCCCAACCCGCATTCATCCCCTACCGCCCCGATCGGGTCCCCCCGGAAGAGACCGTGGCCCGAGCCGAGCGGATCTTTGCCGAAATGGATCAACGTCGGTCGGTGCGCATGTTCAGTCCCGAGCCCGTGCCCCGCGAGGCGATTGAGTTGGCCATCCGTACGGCATCCACCGCTCCCTCCGGCGCTCACCGTCAGCCCTGGACGTTCATTGTCATCGACGACCCGGAGAAGAAGCGGGCCATTCGCGAGGCGGCCGAAGAGGAAGAGCGCACTAACTATGAGGGCGGACGTCTCCCCGATCATTGGCTCAAGGCTCTCGAGCCACTAGGCACCGACTGGCACAAGGAGTACCTGGAAACGGCGCCGTGGATCGTGGTCATCTTCGAGCAACGTTATGGGATTGGCCCGGATGGCGAGCAGCAGAAGAACTTCTACGTCAAGGAGAGCGTTGGCATCGCCTGTGGTTTGTTCATTGCGGCAATCCATCAGATGGGCCTGGCGACTCTCACCCATACCCCGAGCCCTATGGCGTTTCTGACGAAGCTGCTCGAACGGCCCAAGAACGAGCGACCCTTTGCTCTTCTGCCAATTGGATACCCGGCCGCCGATTGCGAGGTGCCGGACATCACCCGCAAGGATCTCAACCAGGTCATGATCGAATTCAGCGGAGAGGACGATCCGGGGTGAAACCTGGTTGGCTTGTGGGCGGGTTGGTTGTAGTCGCCGCGGCCTGTGGGGGCGGAGACGAGCCCGCGACAGCCGCCACCACCACCTCCACGATCGCAACCACCACCACCAGGGCCGCCACCACGACGACCACCACGATCGATCCGACGGTGGGCCTCGACGGCTCGGTCGTTGGCGTCGTCGACGTCGGCATTCGGCCATGCGCTCTCGAGCTGGACTCCGACGGCTTTCCATGGGTGACGATGTACGGAAGCGCGGTGGTGGTCAAGCTCGACCCAGCGACCGGGGACAGCCTGGCCTCATACCCCACTGGGGCTACGCCTTGCGGAATTGCCTTTCTCGATGGTTCGCTGTGGATCGGACAGCTCGGCTCCGGAACCCTGGTTCGCATGGACCCGGCCACCGGCGAGGTCTTAGCCGAGATTGCCCTCGGGGCCGATCCATGGGACGTGCAACCGGCAGATGGTTCGATCTGGGTGGCCCGGAGATCAGGGGGCACCGTCCTGCGTGTCGACCCCGCTACCAATGAGGTCATCGCCGAGATAGAGGTGGGAGGGACCCTCTCCGGGTTGGCATCCACTCCCGGCGCGGTTTGGGTGGCGTCGGAATTCGCTCGGGAAGTAGTTCGAATCGATACCACCACCAACCAGGTGGCGACGGTGATTGAGCTTCCCGTCGCGCCGGTGTGGTTTGCCACGACAGACGGCGCATTGTGGGTTTCCTCGGCGAGCGCCGGCGAGGTGTGGCGCACCGACCCGGCTGGCAACCAGATCGTCGCCGGCATTGAGATCGCCGACGTGCCTCTCGACCTGGCCGCCGCGGGTGGCTACGTGTGGGTGCCAGGCCAGCAAGATGGAATCCTCACCCGCATTGACCCGGCAACCAACGAGAAAACCGAGATACAGCTTGTCACCGGTATATTCGTAGCCGAACCGGTTGGTGACATGGTGTGGGTGACCGATTTCTCCGGAACCGACATCTACTTCGTCGACCCGTCCCTCGTTGAATGAATCCTCACCTCCGCATCGCCCGCCCCACCGATCGGCTAGATGAAATCGCCACTATGTACCGGGAAGGCCTGGGTCTCGAAGACCTCGGGGGGTTCGAAGGCCCCGACGGGTTCGACGGGGCCATGGTGGGAGCCCGGGGGCGGATGGCATCTGGAGTTCACTCATCACCGCGGCCATGCAGTTACCCCCTCCCCCACTGAAGAGGACCTGCTCGTCTTCTACATTCCTGACGAGAGGGCGTGGACTGTGGCCTGCCGGCGGATGGTGGCTGCCGGCTTCGATGAAGTCACCGCCTATAACCCTTACTGGGATCGGCACGGGCGGACGTTTCAAGACCCCGACGGCTACCGGGTCGCACTGGCGAAAAGAGCCCGGGACTAGTGCTTACGGGCCACGACCAGCAACGTTTGCCGCGTTCAGTCGGACCAGTGACGTCACTGGACAGAGCACTAGCTGCCGACATATTGGCTTATCTCGAACAGGTGCCCATCGGGATCACGGAAGAAGCACCTGATCTCCGCTCCCCAGTCGTAAGGGGGCGTCAGGAATTCGGCCCCCCGCCCGTTCAGAATGTCATAAGACTCCTGGCAGTCCTCAACCCGGATAGTGAATGAGTGGTTGACCGAGCCGGGATCGGCCGGGGCCGACATGGCCAGTCCGGGCTTGTCGGCCGTGGGCTCACCGCCTTCAACCAATAACAACCACACGCCGTTGAAAGTGAAGACTGCTGAGGTTCCATAAGAGCGGTAGAGCTCGGCGCCGAGCACATCTCTATACCAGGCCGTCGATGCCTCCGGATCACTCACCACCAAGATGTGAGTCAGAGCCATGTCGGGGGTGGGAAACTCACTTGCCACGTAGCAAAGCTAGCTCGCCTCCCAGAGGGTGTTCGCGGTTCGAGGCTGCCCGAGCGTTATTGATCGTCGGCCGGATATGAAAGGGCCCCATCTTGCGACGGGACCCTTTCGATCCGATCGGCGAGCTGAGGAGGAGTCCAAGGAAGGGAGTTACTCCACAACGGAGATGGACCGTCGCCGACCGAATCAACTAAAGATTTCGGCACCGGCGGAAGGGGCCTTGAGAAATTCGCCGGTAACCAGGGGGTGTCCTATAATTAGTCTGCTTCGATGTCACCTCGCCTATGGCCAACACTGGTTCTATCGTCGCTGGCCGTCTCCTTCGGGATCATCCCGATAATCGTTCGCGAAGTCGAGCTCTCGAGCGAGCAGCTAGTGGCGATGAGAATCTGGCTTTCTACCTTCTTCTTCTTCGGGCTGATGCTCCTCCGCGGTCAACGGCGGCTCCCGGCGACTTCGCGGGGGCGGATAATCGTCACCGGGTTGCTGCTCCCGGTGCACTGGTTCACCTTTTTTCGAGCCATCGAGACGACCCGTGTTCTGGTGGCGCTGGTTCTCGTGTTTGTAGCTGCGCCGGCCATGACAATCGCCGCCACCAAGGTTCTCGGAGAGAAACTGCTTCTCGTTACCGGCCTGGCAGTCCTCGGTGGCTTCATCGGCGCCGCGATCGCGGTTGACCCCTCCAACGGTGCCACTACGGAGGGAGTCCTGTGGGCGTTGCTTTCCGGGGCGCTGTTGGCAGTCTTGCTTCTGACTGTGAAGCCGGGGGTCGCCGACCTCGGCGGTCTGCAGTTCGGTGCATGGCAAGCGCTGGTGGCGGCCCTGGTGACGGTGCCGTGGGCGGTGGCAGCCATTCCCAACGTCGATGGAGATCTGCCGCTCGTGCTCCTTCTCGGCGTAGGCCTCACCGGGCTTTCCGGACTGATCTTCCTCACGGCTATGCACAGGATCCCGGTCTCTCAACTCGGTTCAATCATGTACCTCGAGCCCATGGCGGCGGTGGTTGCCGCCGCGGTGATACTCAATGAAGACCCCGGCCTTCGGGGCTGGATCGGCGTGGCGCTGGTCATCTTGTTCGGGCTCGTGGTCGCCTGGTCAAACGAACGGGCCGCCCGGACAACTGCCGAAGTCGCGGCCGGACTCTGACATATGGGATCCGCGCTAGGAGGACCCTGAGCTTTCCAAGACTTCTTTGAGCCGCGCCAGCCTGGCGTCCCAGATCTTCTGGCCCTGCCGGGCGAAAAGGGGTTCTAGCAATCTCAACGGCCCTCGACCGCTGGCCCCCCCGTCGGCTGTTACCAGTGTTCCTGCCTCCGTCTCGTCGAACGTAACGCTCATGGTCAGAGTCATCGGCCCCGCCTTGACCTCGGCCGCCATCCTATGGTTGGGCTCGACGGCCGTGAAAGTCAAAGATGTCTCTCGCCGCTTCCCCATCACGTGTTGAACCTGCTGGAAGGTAGTCCCGGCACCAATGGGTCCGTCGGTCGTTTTTTGAGCGGATTCGAGGTCGGGGGCCCATTCCGGACCATTGCTCGCGAGATCGAGGATGTATGAAAAGACGTCTTCCACCGATCGCCCGACGACCACCGAAGAATTTACCGTGGCTGCCATGCAGAACTTCCCTTCAACGGAGGGGCCGTCGTACTCCCCTCTTTCTCAGTGACGAACGATCATGGCATAGAGGGGTTCTCATCAGCAACCGCTCTATGCACTTCTATTCGAAATCCTGGTGAATCCGGCTCGGGGTGGGCCCCCGCTGACCCTGGTATTTCGAGCCCGCCGCCTTGCTTCCGTAGGGATTGTCGGCGGGCGTTGACAACTCATGGAACGACACCTGCCCGATCTTCATCCCCGGATAAATGGCGATGGGGAGATTTGCGACATTGGACAGTTCGAGAGTTATGTGCCCGGAAAACCCTGGATCTATGAACCCGGCCGTGGAATGAATGAGGAGGCCGAGACGGCCCAGGCTGGATTTCCCTTCGAGACGTGCGACAACATCGTCCGCCAGAGTGATGGCCTCCAACGTCGATCCGAGAACGAACTCCCCGGGGTGAAGTATGAAGGGATGGTCCTCGTCGGCTTCGACTTCCGTCGTGAGATCGGGTTGCGGTGTTCGGGGGTCAATGAACGAATAAAGGTGGTTTTCGAAAGTTCGAAAATAGGAGTCGACCCGAACGTCGATGCTCGACGGTTGAATATTGGCTTCCACCAGCGGATCGATTTGGACCCGCTTCTCGGCGAAAGCTTGCTTCATGGTGCGGTCCGAAAAGATCACGGCTACTCCGCTGTGGTGTGAGCGGGTGAGGGGAATCGAACCCCCGTACCGAGCTTGGGAAGCTCGTGTTCTACCACTGAACTACACCCGCGAAGGTCGCCAGCTTACCCCCGACGATGAGCACCCTGACCTCAGATGTCGCGCCGGTTCTGGAGCTGCCGCCACTTCGGCCACATATCCTTCACCCGGCGGTCGACAGAGTCGGGCGGCGTGGCGATTCATGTGAGGAGACCCCGTCCAATCCTGCACCAGAGGTGAAGTATCGCGCCCCGCTTTAGCATTCAGCGTCCCTGGCCAGGCAGGCGAATGGACGTATTCGATATTCAAGCGCTCTTTCCGGAGCTGGTGTTGGCGCTGGGCGCGGCTCTGGTTGGGGGAAATGGTCTTGCCCTCTGGCAAGAGCGCCGGGGGAATCGACCGGCCGGCGCCCCGCAGCTCCGGTCCGGGCGGGCCAGGTTTCTAATGGTGGTCGGGCTGGTCATGGCAGTGTGGGGCTTGGCGACACTCATCACCTGAGCGGTGGCCGGTACCCTCCACAGGTGCGCAAGCTTCTTCTCGTCGTCTCGGCCCTCGCTGTCGTCCTCACGGCTTGCCGGGCAGAATCGGTAACCCGGGTGCGGATCGATCCGAGCGGTACCACAACGGTGATCTCCGAGATCGCCTTCGACGATGAGGCCCTCGCGGTAATCGGCAATAGAGGCGAAGACCCCGAAGATGTGCTCCGGGCGCTTTCCGAGATCATCGATCCTTCGGCGCTCCCGGTCGCGGGTGAGGGTTCCGACGTGGAGCAGTTTGAAAGAGACGACCTCAAGGGCGTGCGCGTGACCGTCGAAGGCCTCGACCCCACCCAGGTCACCGAGCGGGTTGCCTCGGGCAGAAGCATCCTCGACTTCGTGACGATCGGCGTGGAAGACGGCGTTCTCCTGGTAGCAGGCCGGACTCGCGATATCCCCGCCATCGAGCGGGAGACCTTCTCGACGCTGGCCGGGGGCGACATTTCCTCGGTTCTCGATCTCGTGCTGCAGGTGGAGGTCCCCGGCACCGTGACCGACCACAATGCCGATCGGATCGTGGACGGCAGGCTGCTCGAATGGGATTTGTTGCCGGCCCTGACCCAGGGCAAGCGCATCAACGTCTTCGTCGAAGCAACGGTGGATCCCGATTTCCAGTTCATTGACCTGGCAGGCAAGCCCTTTGCCGAGACACCACCGATCGAGTCGGAGCCAGGAATCTCGCTGTGGCCGGTAGTGCTGGCCATCGCCGTTGCCCTCCTCGTCTCAGTGTTGATCATCCGCCGAATGCAAGCCAGGTCCCGTCTGAGTGATATCGAGGGCTTCACTCCCCGTAGGTAGGCTCGGAGGACCCCATGGACCACTCCTCCAACCTTTCCGCCGAGCGCCCCACGTTCCTCACCCACCTCGAGTGCAGCGGCACCGGGAGTCGCTACGAGCCGTACCGATTGCACAGCCTGTCCGATACCGGCCATCCCCTGCTGGCTCGCTACGACCTGGAGGCGCTGGCAGGTCAGGTCACTAAGGAAACCCTGGCAGCCCGCCCCCCGGACATGTGGCGTTATCGAGAGTTCCTTCCGGTGCGCTCAACTGCCAGCATCGTTTCCCTGGGCGAGGTGATGACTCCCATCGTCTCGCTGCCTGCGGCGGCGACCCGTGTCGGGTCACGCTCTCTGCTGGTTAAGGATGAGTCGCGCCTCCCAACTGCATCGTTCAAGGCTCGCGGCCTGTGTGTAGCCGTGAGCATGGCCAAAGAGCTGGGTGTGACTCGAGCGGCGCTCGCGACCAACGGCAACGCCGGGGCCGCACTGGCGGCCTATGGGCGCCGGGCGGACATGGAGGTCTACGTGTTCTGCCCGGCCGATACTCCTGAAGTGAGCGTGCGTGAGATCGCCATGCAGGGAGCCAAGGTGTACCGCGTCAATGGCTTGATCAATGATTGCGGCCGCATAGTCGCCGACGGTGTCGACGAGGCGGCCTGGTTCGACTTCTCGACATTGCGAGAGCCATACCGCATCGAAGGCAAGAAAACTATGGGCCTGGAGCTGGCAGAACAGCTCAATTGGAGCCTTCCCGACGTCATCTTCTATCCGACCGGTGGCGGCACCGGGATCATCGGGATGTGGAAGGCCTTCAACGAGCTGGAAGCGATGGGCTGGATTGACACGAAGCCGAGGATGGTGGCGGTCCAGGCCGAGGGCTGTGCTCCCATCGTCAAGGCTTACCACGAGGGAGCCGATCACGCCGAGATGTGGCCCGACGCTTCCACCGTCGCGGCGGGGATCCGGGTCCCCGCCGCCATTGGGGACTTCCTCATCCTCCGGGCAGTTCGCGAGAGCGGAGGGTTCGCAATTGCCGTGTCTGACGAGGCGATAGCCGCCGCCCAGGCCGTTGTCGCCGAGCAGGACGGTCTCTTGACCAGCCCTGAGGGGGCTGCCACGCTGGCTGCCTTTGAGGCCGCACTGGCCGACGGCCTCATAAGCAGGGACGACCGCGTGCTCTTGTTCAATTGTGGGCATGGACTCAAATACCCGATGCCACCGTCAAATCGAGCCATCGACCACACCGGCCCGATCGACTTTGCCGAAATCGCCTCCAGCTGGCTGTAATTCCCCAGATCGAAAACGGTAGCCTCGCGACGCATGTGGTCAGTCCTCTCCAGCGCCTGGCGTATTGTGGTTCGGCGGGCTTTCTCGGACCGCTTGATCTTGCTGGCTGCCGCCATCACGATCTTGGCCGCCACGATGCTGGTGGCCTCGGGCCCGATCTATGCCGATGCCGTCACACTGAGCGCCGTCCAGCGAACCCTGGCAGACGCCGACGTCGACGAAGCCAACGTGTCCATCTCCACAAGGGTGTCGGCGGCGACTTTTACCGCTACCAACAATCTGGTTAACGAACAAGTTGCGCGCTCGCTGGCGCTCACCGGTTTCAACGGGGAGCGGCGGGGCACCTCTGAGTCCTACTCGCTCCCGATCCAACCCGGAGATGACGTCACCAATCTCGTGGTCTTCCGCTACTTCGGACGAGTCGAGGAGCACGTAACTGTCGTGGATGGGCTCTGGCCCACAGTCGGGGGAGCCCCTCCTGAGGTGGCCCTGCCAGAACCCGCCGCCCTGACGCTCGGGCTGGCCGTGGACGATCAACTCGAGCTCACCAATCGACGCGACAACGAAGTGCGGGTAACGGTTCGTATCAGCGGGATCTACCAGATAAGCGATCCGCGCGATCCGTTCTGGTTCGGCGACGAGCTCGATCTCAGCGGCCGGTCTGAGGGGGCCTCGTTCGTCACTTTCGGGCCGCTCGTAGTCCCATTCGACACGTTCTTCCAAACGGCAACGCCCGTGAGCTCCAAATTCGACTGGCGCATATTCCCGAGCCATGAAAACCTCGCCGTCGCCGATATCCGCGAGGTACGGGACCAGCTGGCAGGGATGCAAGGACGACTCAACGTGGGTCGGGAAGCCGGTAACCAGATGCTCGTAGAGACAGAACTCATCGACATTTTGAACGACACGCAACGTTCGCTGCTCGTGACCCGTTCCACCATGTTCATCATGACCGTCCAGTTTTCGCTGCTGGCCGGATATGCCCTGCTCCTAACGGCGGGGCTTCTGGCGGAAAGCCGCGAGGTCGAGATCGAGCTGCTCCGATCGAGAGGCGCCGGAAGCGGCCAGGTCCTGACTATGGCTCTCATGGAAGGAACTCTTCTCGTAGTTCCCGCTGCCCTGGCGGCCCCCGGACTGGCCGCCTTGATGCTGCGAGCCTTCAATCACATCGGGCCACTGGCCGACATCGAGCTGACCATCTCTCCCCGGGCCACGGGTGCCAGCTTTCTGATCGCAGCCGTCGTCGCCGCTGGTTGTCTGGTGGCGCTGACGATCCCTACCTTCCGCTCCGCCAGATCCTTTGGCACTGTGCGAGTCGAGAGGTCCCGCGAGGTGCGGCGC
>Ga0255057_10000964_pt1 | contig 16581 bp, 16 predicted proteins | sample Cases_109_6_MG_FD_189022 | JGI IMG/M metagenome (GOLD analysis project Ga0255057, IMG submission 189022) | Seawater microbial communities from Amundsen Gulf, Northwest Territories, Canada - Cases_109_6 | ecosystem: Environmental > Aquatic > Marine > Gulf | place: Canada: Northwest Territories... | reverse complement strand
CCTCGACCCACGCCCTCGACTCCTGGTCGACGATGGGCCCGCCGGCTCGGGAGATGGCGGCGGCCACCCCTCCCCCGTGGAGCAGCTTGGCGTTGGCGGCGTTGACGATCACATCCACGTCTTGCCTGGTGATGTCGCCTTCGACGACTGTGATCAAGCTCACACCGCGACGCTACCAACCCCCGAGGAGTCCAGGCCAAGGCGATCGAGCTGCCGGGCAAACCGCTCCGGATCGCCGGTGGTGAGGTACGAGATCGCCCCTCCTCCTCCATCGCCGATGACGCGAGCAACCTGGCGGGCAACGGCCGGCGCCGGGTCGATCACCTGGGCGTGGCCGGCCGCGGCCGATATCCGATCTCCGACTAGGGAGTAGTGGGTGCATCCGAGGACGATCACATCGGCGCCGCCCTTCTGGACCTCACCAACGTACCGATCGATCAGCCGGTCGAGCTCCGGATCGTCATCCTCGATGGCAGAGGCCAGCCCGGGGCAGGCCTGAGCAATCACGTCGTGTTCGCCCGCAAACCGGTCGAGCAGCGAGGCAAACAGCTCGCCCTGAAAGGTGGCATCGGTGGCGAGCACGCCGATCGTGCGGTTGCCGCTGATCTCGACCGCCGGCTTCACCGCAGGCTCCATGCCGACGAACGGAAACGACGGCCAGCGCCCCCGAAGGTGCTCGAGGGCGGCGGCCGACGCCGAGTTGCAGGCGAGGACGACCGATCCGACGCCGCGGTCGATCATCCAACCGGTGATCTCCTCGGTGCGGCGACGCACCTCGTCGAGGCTGCGCTCCCCATACATCCCGAATCCTTGATCCGCGACGTAGACGACATCGTGATCCGGGAGGACCCGCCGGATCTCACCGAGAACCGAGAGGCCTCCGATCCCCGAGTCGAAGACGCCGATCGGCGCCCCCGTCACCCGCCGTACCGGTTGGCGTGAGTGAGCTCGTCGAGGGGCTTCCTCCCACCCCAGCTCATCGGGAGGGCATCATCGGCGGGATAGCCGAGGGCCACCGCATACCGGCATCGGAAGCCCACCGGGAGCCCGAGCACCTCCGCCGCCGCATCCTCTCGGTGCAGCGTCACCGGGCACGAGGCGACACCGACCGCCTGGGCGGCGAGCATGACGTTCTGGGCGGCGCGCCCGATGTCGAACTCGTCGTAGCCCTTCGATTGATCGACGAGAGCGACGGTGACCGGAGCGTCGCGCACGGGGGTGGTGTAACTCCCGGCAGCGGCAAGCCGGTCCTGCTGCTCCGGATCGTCGACGACGATGAAGGCCCAGTCCTGACGGTTCTTCGATGATCCGGTCCAGCGAGCCGCTTCGAGGATGGCGGTGAGGTCCTCCTCGGTCACCGGCTCGTCGCGGTATTGCCGGATGGCGCGGAGACCGACGATCTGGCCGTAGGTCTCTGGTGTTGTCATGACGCGCAGGCTACCCAGTCCCAGACGCGAAGCAGCCGGGCCTAGAGGCCCGGCTCTTCGATCGAATCGTTGGTCAGCCTGCGAGAATCTTCGCCTTTTGAGCGGCGAATTCCTCGTCGGTGAGCGTCCCGGCGTCGTGAAGCTCAGCGAGCTTCTGTAACTCCTCAGCGTCGCTGATCCCGGCCTGCTGCCGGTACGTCGCCGCCTGCTGCTCCGGTGACGGCTCCGGCCTAAAGATCATGTAGGCGAGGATTCCGATCAGCGGGAAGAAGAAGATAGCGACTGTCCACGCTGCGGTGAGCCAGCCGTTCCACTCGTTCGTCCACAGGTCTGCAAAGACGACAATCAGGATGTAGAAGTAGGCGGCGAGCAGGAACGCCCAGAACAGCCACCAAATCACATCCCAGAATTCGGCAAGTATGAGCACAGTTACCTCCGTCTAGCCGGTGTTCGACGGAGAAACCTTACTCGTTGCGCTCTCCCCGATGTCTGGCGGTTCTAGAAGGCGGCGATCGGAAGGTCCATCAGGGCACCGTCCTCCGCCACGGCCTGGTCGCGCCGCAGCGCCGCCTTTGGCAACACGTTGAGGGCGTACCAGCGTGCCGAGGCGACCTTGCCTGCGTAGTAAGCCGCATCTGCCTCGGAAGCGTTGGCCAGGGAATCGATAGCGATGCCCCCGTGCCGGATCAGCAGCCAGCCGATCACCAACTCGGCGATGCTCTCCAGCAGCGAGGTGGTGTGCAGGCCGGTCTTGTAGATCTCCTCGGGCTCGTCCGCAGAGGCAAGGGCATGGACCACCATCGCTCCGACCTGAGCCTGGACGTCTTCGAGGGCCTGGCCGAGCAGCTCGCGCTCAGGCACGAGATCGTCGTGACCGCCCTTGACCGTCTCAAGGATCTCCTGGCTGAGCATGGCCAGCGTCGCCCCCTTGTCCCTGGCGATCTTCCGGAAGAACAGGTCGAGGCCCTGGATGCCCGTCGTTCCCTCGTAGAGGGTGTCGATCTTGGCGTCGCGGATGTATTGCTCGAGTGGATAGTCCTTGGTGTACCCGGACCCGCCGTAGACCTGGAGCGCCTCGCCGAGCAGCTCATAGGCTTTCTCCGACGAGTAGCCCTTCACCAGCGGGAGGATGAGATCGTCGAGCTGAGCCCAGTGCTCATCCTCGGGTTTGAGATGCGCCTGGTCGAGCAACCATGCGCTGTACAGGAACAGGGCCCTGAGGCCTTCGGCGTGTGCCTTCTGCTCGATGAGCATGCGGCGCACATCCGGGTGATCGATGATCGGGACCCGTGGTGCGGTCTTGTCGGTGGCCTTGGCGAGATCGGGGCCCTGGAACCGCTCCTGGGCATATTCGAGCGCATTGAGGTACCCGGTCGACAGAGTGGCGGCCGACTTGACACCGATCGACATCCTGGCGTCCTCGATGACGAGGAACATCTGCCGGATGCCGTCGTGGACGTCACCGACCAGGTACCCGATGGCGGGCTCATCCAACCCGAACGTCATCTCGCAGGTGGCCGAGGCCCTGATCCCCATCTTGTCCTCGAGGTTGGTGGCGTAGACGCCGTTTCGGGCTCCTATCGAACCGTCCTCGTTCACCAGATACTTGGGGACGATGAACATCGAGAGGCCCTTGGTCCCTGGCGGTCCGCCTTCGCGCCGGGCCAGGACGAGGTGGATGATGTTGTCGTAATAGTCGTTCTCCGCCGAGGTGATGAAGCGCTTGACACCCTCGAGGTGCCACATGTCGCCCTCGATGTGGATGGCCTTGGTGGTGCCGGCGCCGACATCGGAGCCGGCGTCGGCTTCGGTGAGCACCATGGTGCCGCCCCAGTTGTTCTCGATCATGGGCCCGGAAAAGCGCTCGGCCTGCTCCTCGGTTCCCTCGCGGGCGATGACGGCGGCCATGAGCGGCCCCGAGACGTAGAGGTTGACCGCGGCATTGCTGCCGGCAAACAGCTCGGCGGCCGCCCAGCGCAGAAGCTGCGGCGCACCGTGGCCCCCGAGGTCCTTGGGGAGCCCGAGGATGTCCCAGCCCCCGCTATGGACCGCTTCCAGGCTGGCCTTGACGCTCTCGGGGAGCTTCACCTCGCCGTCGACGAGCTGGAGTTTGACGCGATCACCCTCGACAAAGCTGGCGGCGAAGTCCTCACGGGCGAGGCGCTCGATCTCGCGCAGCACGTCGGTGACCATGTCGCGGTCGAACTCTTCGAACGGCTCCTTGGCGAAGTAATCGGCGTAGTCATAGACCTCGAAGAGGTTGAACTCGAGGTCTCTGAGATTGCTCTTGTAGTGGCTCATGACCTGCCTCTGTATGGTGCCTATTCGTTATATCGGTTGAGAAGAACGCTAGGCCAACCGATATTTTGAGTATACACTCCATTTTGGAGCGTACGCTCAAGGTTGCCCGGGAGGAAGCCAATGGCTCGATACCAGACGGGGATCCGCACCGAGGCGGCAATCGTCGATGCGACGCGCGAGCTGCTCGCTGAGGTCGGTCTGGAGGGAACGACGGTCAAGGCCATCTGTGAGCGAGCCGAGATCCAGACAGGCTCCTTCTACAACGTGTTCTCCTCCAAGGAGCAGGTGCTGATCCAGGTCTCCAGGGAGGCCATTCAGGCGGTCGGCCCCGATCCGGAGCGGGCCGCGACCGAGACCGTCGACGAGCTCGTCGACGCCTACATCGCCTTTGTCGTCGATGAGGCAGCATTGGCGCGCGTCTACCTCCACGTTGCGGCAGCCTCGAGCTTTGACGCCGCGGTCCGGCAACGCTACCTCGGCCACCATGCCCAGCGCCTCGAACGCTTCACGGGAGCCATGCGCCGCGGCGACCAGCACCTGACCGCCGAGGGGGCGTTGGTGGATGCCGAGGTGCTGCTCGGCGCCCTCGACGGCCTCGCCTTCCGCTGGCTCCTCGACGACTCCTTCGAGTTCGCGAAACACGCTCGAATCGCCGCTGAGCGCTACGTCTAGCCTCCGAGTCGGCAGCGCCGGTCAAGAGGAGGACGATATGGTGGACATGGTTCCTGCGTACCTTGGAGGGACGATGGCCCTTGCGACAGACGCGGTCGTCGGAACTCCGGAGGTTGATCGCGCGGATGTGATAGTCGCCGGCACGGAGGACCTCATCGACGGCGAGATCCGTGTCTCCATTCTGGGCTCTGGACTGCCCTGGGTCACCAAATCCCAAGCCGCCGGCTCCGTGCTCATGGAGGTCGGGAACCCCGAGCGGGACGTCTTCGTCTTCGACCTCGGGGCGGGATCGTTGGCCAACTTCAGCGGCCTCAAGGTTCCGGTGACGAGCCTGAAGAAGGTGTTCCTCAGCCATCTCCACGCCGATCACATCGCCGACTACGTAACCCTCATGGGAAGCTACGCCAAGGCGGGGCGGCTGGATCCGGTCGAAGTGTGGGGAGGAGCTTCCAACTACCCAGACCAAGGCGTTGCCGCCTTCGTCGACCTCATTGGAAGGGCACTGGCATGGGATCACGCCTCGATGGCCGGCTTCGTGCCAACTTCCGGGACAAAGGCGACTGCCAACGAGGTGCCCTACGACCGTACCGAGGTGATCTACGAACGCAACGGGGTCACGATCACGTCGTTCCCGGTCATCCACGCCCTCAACGGCGCCGTTGGCTATCGCATCGACTACGGAGGACAGAGCGTCGTGTTCTCCGGAGACACCAAGCCGACGATGACGCTCGTCGACGCTGCTCAGGGGGCCGACCTCCTGATCCACGAAACGTTCTTGCCCGCCGGGACCTTTGCGGAGTTGATGAGTTTTCCGCTGGAGCAGGCCACAATGGTCGTCAACGAGGCCCACACGCCGGCGAACGCCGCCGGGTTGGTCTTCGACATGGTGCGCCCCCGCATGGCCGCCATGTGGCATTGCCACGTGATCGACGGATACATCGATCCGATCTTCGATGGGGTGCGTGGCACCTACTCCGGGCCGGTAACGCTGTGTCAGGACCTCACCGTCTTCAATGTCACGCCCGAAGCCGTGGTTGCCCGCCAGGCGCGTGTCGACCCAGTCCAGGGGGCGGTCGTTGGACCATCCGAGACCGAGCGCACACTTGCCGAGCCGTTTCCCAGCCCGGAGTGGTGGGCCGACGCTGCGATCGATTGGCAGGCCAAGCTCGGCTGACTCCACCGGCGCGGTCGCTGCGACCATGGCCTATGGCTCTTCGCTGGCGCTCATCGCAGAACGGTACGTCTAAACCTCACGATCGGCACCGACGCTGCGACGATGTCCCTGGCTCTTCGCTGCCGCTCATCGCAGAACGGTACGTCTAAACCTCACGATCGGCACCGACGCTGCGACGATGTCCCTGGCGCTACGCGGGGAAGACCAAGTGGGCGACGCTCCCCACGTGGTGCCAGATGTGCCAGGGCCGGACTCCAGCGTGATGTTCCGCCCGCTCCATTGCCGCCATCATCGGTGCGTTCTCGGTGTCGACGTCGGACAACATTGACCCGAAGTCGTGGCGCTGGGCGGCCGCGGTCCCGGCCGCCAGCAGATCGTCGATGTATCCATTGCCGCGATGCTCGGGCAGCACGCCGGTGAAGGCGATCGTCGCAGTTCCCGCCCCGTCGAAGTCGGACACCGCAACGAACCCGACCGCCTCATCGTTCGCGAGTAGTCCGAGCAGCCACATCGGTGCGTCGCCGTCCTCGAGGAAGGTCGTGTACACCGACCCCCAGTCCTTCGGATCCATGTTCGATCGGTAGTAGAAGTCGTTGCGGTCGAGCGTCCCCTCGCCGACCCCGGCGATCACATCGCGGTAGCGATCGCGGCCTACCTCAGCGATAGTTCGAAACTCGAGCCGGTCCGGCACGGTGATGGCCTCGCCGGAATCGGTCCAGGTAAACCCCTCCTTCTCCTGGAAGAGCTCCATGCCGAGCGCGTCGAAGAGGGCGACCCGTTTGGCGTGCTCATCGTGAGCTTCGGGGTTGGTTCGTACCTGGAGGCGATCCGGGACTACTCCGATGCCACCGAGGGCCTCCGAGATCAGCCGCCGGCCGGCAGCCGTCCAGTCGCCGTCCCAGGGGAGTGCCAGCTCGACGAGGTATAGCTCCTCCGGTGGAAGCTCCCCGAGGAACTCTGGCGGGCAGGTCGGTTCGACGCTGAACACCGCCGTGCCCAACTCGGATTCGTGGCGTAATTCGGGCATCGCCGACAAGCTACCGTCCCCACCCCAATGGATTTCGCACTGCAGGCATCAGGAACCTACGACGACGTCCTCGAGTCGGCTCGATTCGCCGAGAAACGCGGCCTCGTCTCTCTGGCCCTCCCCGACCACTATCTGCTTGCGCTCGACGAGGAGCACGCCAAGACGACGCCGGCGCTTGACGCGTTCGCCCAACTCGCCGGTCTCGCTCGGGAGACCTCGACGATCGAGCTCAGCGTGCTCGTATCGCCGATCACTTTCCGCCATCCTGCCGTGCTTGCCAAGAACGCGGTGACGATCGATCAAATGTCCGGAGGGCGCTTCAGCCTCGGCATCGGGACCGGGTGGATGGACCGGGAGCACGAGGTGTTCGGCTTCGAATACCCGTCGACGAGCGAGCGCTTCGAGATGCTCGAGGAGGCGCTGGGGTACGTCAAGGCAGCGCTGGCCGACGAGCCCGTCGGCTTCAACGGAAAGCACTACCAGCTGGAAGCCTTCCCGCTGGCCCCGAAGCCGACCGGCACGGTGAAGCTCATCGTCGGCGGCACCGGCGCCCACAAGACGCCCTACTTGGCGGGAACCTATTCCGACGAATACAACATCTACCCGGGCCCCGACCTGGAAGAGCGCATCGAGCGCGCCCATAAGGCGGCTGAGGACGCCGGCCGCGACCCCAACGCCTTGCTGTTGTCGAGCGCCGGGTTCATGCTCGCTGCAGCCACCCAGGACGAGTTGAACGAAGCACTCGACGAGCGCGCCTCGGAGGCCGGGATGACCCGCGACGAGCTCGACGAGTACCACGCCCACCGCAACACCCCCGTGGGTACGTACGACGAGCTGCGCGATCAGTTCGCCGCCATGGAGCAGGCCGGGGTCACCCGCTTCTACTTCCAGGGAGGCCTCCATCCACGGAACGAGGCGCTGATCGACGCTCTTTCCGGGTGACGGCGTTACCTTCTGCTCCCATGCTGGCCAAGACCATCGACATCGAGGGCCCGGTCCGCATCGTCGACTACGGCGGTGAGGGACCGCTCATCCTCCTGCTCCACGGGCTGGGTGGCTCGGCGGAGAACTGGGATGCATGCGGAACCGACCTGACCGGCTCGGGCCGGGTCGTGGCCGTGGACCTGCTCGGATCGGGCGAGACTCCGCCGGCGGGCCGCGAGGTCACGATCGAGCACAACGCTGCGTTGGTGGCCAGGCTGATCGACGACCTCGGCGAGTCGTCGGCAACGCTCGTGGGCCATTCGATGAGCGGTCTGGTTGCCATGGTCACCGCGGTTGATTACCCGGAACGCGTCGACCGGATCGTCCTGGTGAGCCCGGCTCTGCCGCTCGACTATCGGCATCTCCCCGATCTCGAGGTACTCGCCAAACTCCTCGGTCCCCTCATCCCGGTCATCGGCCCTCTCGGCGTCCATGTCTATCGAGCGGGCAAGACGCCACAGCGAGAGGTGGAGGAGACCTTGCGCATGAACTGCGTCGACATCGAGACGATCCCGGTCGAGGTCCGTGAGACGATCATCGACGAGGCCGCCCGCCGCCGGCGCGAGGCCTGGGCCGTCAATGCCCTTGTCGACGCCGATCGCTCGGTCGCCAGCTATGTGCTCCGCCCCGCCCGCTTTCGCGAGCTGATGCATCGGGTCAGCCAGCCGACCCTCCTCATCCACGGCTCCGAAGACCGCCTCGTTTCCAGTGGGTCGGCCCGCTGGGCCGTCGCACAGCGCCCGGACTGGGACTTTGTCGAGATCGAAGGCGTCGGTCACGTCCCGATGCTCGAGGCCTCCGACGCCTTCGTCGAGGTCGTGGGCGGCTGGCTCGAGCACGGATGAGCTTCGATTTCGCCACCACGTATCGCGATATCAGGGAGGGACTGCTTGCCCTTGCCCCTCAGTTGACCGCCGATGAGTGGGCGACGCTGGCACCCGCCACACCGGAATGGACGGTCAAGGATCTCTACGCCCACCTCGCAGGCGTCACGGCCGACGTGCTGGTGGGCAACATCGTGTTCCCCGGGACCGACGAGTGGACCGCGAAGCAGGTCGGCGATCGCGCCGGGGACTCCCCCCAAGCGGTGTGTGCCGAGTGGGCAAAGAGCGGGCCCGAGCTCGAGGCCAGAATCAAGGAGCTCGGCCCGGCGCTGTCGGCGACGGTCATCGACGTGTGGCACCACGAACAGGATGCCCGCAACGCCATCGACCACCATGGCAACCGAACCGGGGAGGGGCTGCGCCTGGCGCTGCGCTCCGGCAACGCCATCGGTCCCAAACTGGAGGCGGAAGGCCTACCCCCACTCGCCGTCAGTACCGAGGGCTATGAGCGCCTCCTTGGGGAAGGCGAGGCAGCGGTAACGGTCTCCGGAGACCCCTACGAGCTGGCCCGCGCGTTCATGGGCCGCCGCTCCTTCGATCAGATCCGGAACTTCGCCTGGAGCGGCGACCCGGAGACGTACCTGCCCCACTTCAGCGTGTTCCCGCCCCGCGACACCGACCTGGTCGAGTAGTCAGGCCTCGGCGCGTCGCAACAGCAAACACGGGGTCCCGGTCGTAGACAACGATCCACTCCCCCGATGCCAGTAGCCGGTCGGTTACGTGCTGGAACTCGCCGTCCCTGGCCAGCACCCACTCCACACCGGCCGGGTCAGGAAGTTCAGCCCCCGGCACCGAGCAGTTGAGCCGCTCCCACGGATTCGGGTACTGATACACGACCGTGCGGTGGGTCACATGCGGGACGTAGCGATTCCATACCGAGATGGCCGCGTCCGGCGGGATCAGGGCAATCGCCTCGGCGGCGGCCTCGTGGTGGTCGTGCTCTTCCGACCAGCCGGCCGACAGCGGGGACCAAGAGATGAATCCGATTGCCATCATCGCCGACACCACGATCGCGGCGTCCCGGAAGGTGCGGTTCTCCCAGGTCCCGGCTCTCGCGGCGCCGAGGGCGGCGGCAATCACCACCCCGACCACCAAGTAAACCGTGTAGTGGTATTCGACCTCGTACTGATACGGATGGGTAGACACGATGTTGGCAATCGCTGCGGGCACCGAGATGAGCAGGGCCCGCGGCTCGACCAGCGCCAGCGGGATCGGGAGCACGAGAAGGGCCATGTAACCGAGGCGGACTGGGTCGGTGACCGCCTCTGCGATCACCTCGGGATGGATGAAGAGCCCGGCGGCAATGCCCAAGAAGCCCTCGCCGAGACGGGCATACCGCCACGCATAGAGCATCTCGCCGGTCGGTGAGAAGTGGGGGATGACGAACTCGATAGCGGCGATGAGCACAAGGATCCCCACCCCGGCGATGATCAGGCCCTGGCGCGGCTTCTTGAACCACCACCACACAAACAGCCCGAAGGGGACTACCACCAACCCGGCGTCCTCCTTTGCGAGGAGGGCAAGGACGATCAGCAGAAACGCCCACCGATCTCGATCCTTGGCGAACAGGATGAAGGCGCCGATCAGCAGCGGGAGCACAAACTGCTCTGGATGGAACGTGTCCCGCACGTTCCACTGCACAGCAGGGCTGGCCAGGTACCCGATGCCGACGACGGCGGCGAGCAGACCCGGGGCGCCGACGGTGCGGGAGGCGTAATACGCCAGGGGAGCACCGATAGCCAGGAGCAGCACGGTGAAGATCAGCAGCGCCTCTGCGTGCGGTGCAACCCAGTACAGGGGCGCCAACGGCAACATCAGAAAGGACGTGTGGTCGCCAAAGAGGTGGAGTCCGCGAGTAGTGAGAAACGGCGTCTCGAATCGGCTGAGCAGCCAGAGACCTTGATCGAAGATGCCGATGTCAAAGGCGTAGAGGCCGAAGCGGCGGTACTCGGTGACCATTCGGAAGCTGAACACCGCGGTGAACAACAAGGTGGCGGCCTATACGCTGACCGCATACCAATCGAGGCGCGACGACAGTTCTAACGCTTCGGTGGCAGCGGATTCGGTTGCCATCAGTTCAGGCTACTTAGGCAAAGGAGCCCTGCTTCAAGGACACGAGTCCGTAGGTCCATTGGCCCTACCGCGCCCCCGGAGACCCCGGGGACAATGCGGTTTGAATCTCGAAAGGATTGGTGATGACCTCGGATCGGTGGATCGCGCTCGTTGTGACATTCACCGCGACCGGCGTCGCGTTGATGGCCGGGCCTGTACACGAACGTCGTAGTCGCCCTGGGGGTCATCTATCCGGGGATCGGGGCGAGCGACGATGAAGCAACCGACAAAGGAACGACATGACCGATGAGATCACCATCCTCACCGAGGCCCTGACCAAGCACTACGGAGACGTCAAGGCCTTGGTCGACCTCGACCTCGAGGTCCGCGCCGGGGAGGTGTTCGGCTTCCTCGGCCCCAACGGCGCGGGCAAGACCACGATGATCCGCACCATCCTCGACGAGATCCGCCCCACGTCCGGCACCGCCTCGATCCTCGGGATGGACAGCCACGATCAGTCGGTCGACATCCGCGATCACATCGGATACGTGCCCGGCGATCTGTCGATGTATCCGAGCCTGACCGGCAGGGACACGCTCACATATTTCTCCAACCTCCGGGGCGGCGTCGACTGGGACTACGTCGACGAGCTGGCAGACCGGCTCGATGCCGACTTGTCGAAGAAGGTCGGCGACCTGTCGTCCGGCAATCGGCAGAAGGTCGGCTTGATCCAGGCGTTTATGAACGAGCCCGATGTGTTGATTATGGACGAGCCGAGCTCGGGCCTCGACCCCCTCATCCAGCGAGAGTTCCAAACCATGGTGCGCGAGGTTGCCGCCGCGGGCCGCACCGTGTTTCTCTCGAGCCACACCCTCTCCGAGGTCCAGCGCGTCGCCGACCGGGTCGGCATCATTCGCCATGGCTATCTGATCGCCCTCGAAGCGGTTTCCAGCCTGCGATCCAAGGCCATTCGCCGGGTCGAGCTCTCCTTCGCCGACCCGGTGGACCAAGCAGCCTTCGCGGGAATCCCAGGGGTTCGCGAGGTGGAGGCTGGCGACCACCACATCATCCTGTCCTTCGACGGAGAGATGGAGACGCTGCTCAGGGTCGCAACCGAGCGCGACACGCTCGTCGACATCACCACCCAGGAAGCCGATCTCGAGGAGATCTTCCTCACCTACTACCGCGACGAGGAGACGCTCGCCTGATGCTCGCCAACGTCTTTACCAAGACCACCCGGGACTGGTGGAAGGGGATGACGATCGCCGTGGTCACGCTCGGCCTGCTCTTCCTGATGGGGATGTCGGTGTACAAGGACATCGACCTTTCGATCTACACCAGCCTGCCCGAGGCGTTCATGTCCCTGTTCGGAATCCCGCCGGATGCCGATGTCGGCAGCCTGGCCTACGGGGCGATCTACACCGGGTACGGGGCGCTGACGCTTGCCACGGTCGTGCTCGTCCTCGGTGCTGCGTCCATCGCCGGCGAGGAGCGCAAGGGAACGCTGGGTCTGCTGTTGGGCAACCCGAAGAGCCGTACCTCCGTGCTCGCCGCCAAGTCAGGGGCGATGGTGCTGCTCACCGGCCTCGGGGCTCTGGCGCTGTGGGCGTTCGGGCGAGCAACGCCGGCCCTTCTCGACGTAGACGTTTCGGGCATCTACGTAGAGGCGCTCGTCTTCGCCATGTTCCTCAATGCCCTCTTCTACGGCTTCCTGGCGCTAGCGATCGGCGCATGGACCGGAAGCCGCGGCCTCGCCTCCGGGGCGAGCGCCGGGGTGATGATCCTCTCGTTCGTAGCCGTCGGTTTGCTCCCCCTCGTCGACAGCCTCTCGGGCCTGGTCAAGGCGTTCCCCTGGTACTACTTCAGCGCCAGCGAACCGCATCTCGACGGCATCGACTGGGGCCACATCGCCGTGTTGTTCACCGGCATCGTGGTGTTCGGCGCTCTTGCGGTGTTCGGGGTCAATCGACGCGATCTCAAGAGCCAGAACGTCGGCGTGACGTTGACCGACCGCCTCCGCGCCAACCCGACCACGAGACGCGTTGCGGAGCTGATGGCAGGCACCGCCAGGGTTTCCCGGATCTGGACCAAGACGCTCTCGGAGTATCAGGGGCTCCTGTTCGTCGTCGCCATCTCAATGTTCCTCGTGATGGGCGCCATGATCGGCCCGATGTACAACTTCATCGACGAGGCGCTCATCTCGATGCAGGGCTCGTTCCCCGAAGAGCTCCTCGCTCTGTTCGGCGGAGGGGACATGAGCACGCCGGAAGGCTTCTATCAGATCGAAACCTTTGGCCTGATGGCACCGATCGCGGTGATAACCGCAACGGTGATCATCGGTGGCCGCGCGCTGGCAGCAGAAGAAGCCAACCGGACGATGGGCCTCCTCCTCGCCAACCCCATCAAGCGCTCGACGGTGGTGTTGGAGAAGACCATCACCATGGTGCTCGCCGCCCTCGTCGTCGGCTTCTCGACCTTTGCCGGTGTCGTCGCTGGATCGTGGATCGGCGGGCTTGGCATGAGCGTCGGCAACATCGCCGCCACCTCGTTCCTGGTGACCGTGCTTGGTCTGTTGTTTGGGGGTCTGGCGCTCGCCATCGGCGCTGCCACGGGCCGCGTCTCGGCTGCGATATACGGGGCGGTCGCCGTGGCTTTCGTCTTCTTCTTGATCAACGGGCTGGTGCCGTTCAGCAACAGCCTCGCGGGGTGGGCCAAGGTGTCGCCCTTCTACTACTACCTGACCAGCGACCCCCTCATCAACGGTATGCATTGGGGCCACGCTGCAGTCCTCACCGTCCTGACGATTGCACTGGTCGCGATTTCGGTGCCGCTGTTCAACCGGCGCGACCTCAGGCAGAGCGGCTAAGACCCATCGGACTCAGGCCATGCCGAGGTCGACGAGGCCGCCGGTGAGGTTGGCGACCTTGGTGAAGCCGTTCATGGCGAAGTACTGCGCAGCCATCCCGGACCGATTACCCGTACGGCACACGAAGAGGATCGCCCGGTCCTTGTCCAAGTCGTCCATGTGCTCCGGAAGCGATCCCATCGAGATCAGCTCGGAACCCGGCAGCACTCCCTGCGCCCACTCGAACGGCTCACGCACGTCGATGATCGCCGCATCGTGCTCGGTGCTCCAGGTCTCCCATTCCCCGGCGGGGACAAGGTCGAAGCCGGCGTCGGAGTTCGTCAAGAAAACATCCCGCTTACGAAATTTCCCAGGAATTGATATACTGACACTCAAGTTATACCTTCAGATAGCACTCAGCTCGTGGGAAATCCATTGAGCGAGCGCAAAACGTGAGGAGTCACACGCATGGGACGTACCGTAGGCATTGACCTCGGAACCACCAACTCGGTCATATCCATCCTCGAAGGTGGCGAACCGAAGATCATCAGCAACGCCGAGGGTCACCGCACCACGCCATCGGTCGTGGCCTTTGCCAAAAACGGCGAGGTACTCGTCGGCGACCAGGCCAAACGCCAGGCGATCACCAACCCGGACCGCACGGTCCGCTCGGTCAAGCGCAATATGGGAACCGACTGGAGCGTCGAAATCGACGGCAAGGGGTACAGCGCCCAGGAGATTTCGGCGCGCATCCTGCAGAAGCTGAAGCGGGACGCCGAGGCCTACCTCGGTGAGGACGTCACCGATGCCGTCATCACCGTACCCGCCTACTTCGGCGACGCCCAGCGCCAGGCCACCAAGGAAGCCGGTCAGATCGCCGGGCTCGAGGTCCTGCGCATTGTCAACGAGCCGACGGCGGCGGCGCTGGCCTACGGCCTCGACAAGGAAGGCGACGACCACCAGATCCTCGTTTTCGACCTCGGCGGCGGAACGTTCGATGTCTCCGTCCTCGAGATTGGAGACGGCGTCTTCGAGGTCAAGTCCACCCACGGCGACACCAGCCTGGGCGGCGACGACTGGGACGAGCGCGTAATCGACTGGTTGGTGACCGGGTTCAAGAACGACCACGGCGTCGACCTTTCCCAGGATCCGATGGCGTTGACCCGCCTCAAGGAGGCCGCGGAGAAGGCCAAGATCGATCTGTCATCGGTTCAGGAGACCGAGATCAACCTGCCCTTCATCACGGCGACGAACGAGGGGCCCATCCACCTGCTCCAGGCCCTCAAGCGGTCCGAGTTCGAGCAGATGACCGAGGATCTCGTCGAGAAGACGCGGGTCCCGTTTCAGGAGGCCCTCAAGGACGCCGGAGCGACGATGGATGACATCGACCACGTGATCCTCGTCGGTGGATCGACGCGCATGCCTTCGGTCCAGGCTCTGGTCACCGAGCTCGCCGGCAAGGACCCGCACCAGGGTGTCAACCCCGACGAGGTGGTCGCCGACGGCGCCGCCCTCCAGGCGGGCGTGCTCACCGGCGATGTGAGCGGCATCCTCCTTCTCGACGTGACTCCGCTGACACTCGGTGTCGAGACCGAGGGCGGAGTGGCCACCAAGATGATCGAGCGCAACACGACCATCCCGACCCGGCGCAGCGAGATCTTCACGACGGCGGCGAACAACCAGCCCGAGGTGGAGATCCACGTCCTGCAGGGCGAGCGGCCGATGGCTTCGGACAACAAAAGCCTCGGGCAGTTCAAGCTCCCGGGGATCGCTCCCGCACCACGCGGTATCCCCCAGGTCGAGGTGACGTTCGACATCGACGCCAACGGCATCGTGTCGGTTTCGGCCAAGGATCTCGGCACGGGCAAGAGCCAGCAGGTGACGATCACCGGCGGCACGGCGCTCTCCGACGATGACATCGACCAGATGATCCAGGACGCCGAGTCCTACGCCAAGGAGGATGCCGAGCGCAAGGAGGCGGCCGAGGCTCGCAACGCGGCCGATCACGCCGCCTACCAGATCGAGAGCCAGCTCGAGGAGCACGGCGACAAGCTGAGCGACGAAGAGCGCAAGGAGCTCGATGACAAGGTCGCGGCGGTTCGCACCATGCTCGAAGATGAGGAGGCCAGCGCTTCGGCTCTGAACAGCGCCAAGGATGATCTGATGGCGGGGGCCCAGATCCTCGGTCAGAAGATCTACGAGCAGTCACAGACACCGCCCGAGACAACAGACGCCCCGTCTGCGGACGATGTTGACGAGGCCGAGGTGGTCGACGACGAGGTGGTCGACGACGAGGTGGTCGATGCCGAGGTGGTGGAAGACGATGAACCAGAGTCCTGAGTCGAGCATCGAGAGTCCCGAGCCAGAGGATGAGGACCACTCTTCCCCACCGGAGGGTGGGGAAGAGATCTCGGCGGAACTCGAAGAGTCCGTAGTCGAGCCCACTGCACACGACCTCGGGCTCGAACTCCCCGGTGATCCCGCCGAGGCCGAGGCGCTGCTCCTCCGCGAGCTCGCCGAAGCGCGGATGGAAGCTGGTGAAACGCTGGAGAATCTGCAGCGCCTCGCTGCTGAGTTCGACAACTTCCGTCGCCGGGTCGAGCGCGATCACGCCGAGAATGTGGCACGCGCGTCGCAGCGGGTGATCGAGAACCTGCTGCCAACGCTCGACGCATTCGACGCCGCCCTCGCCTTCGAGCCGCAGACCGAGTCTGAGATCAGGATCCTCGATGGGATGCGCTCGACCCGGGCACAACTCCTCGAGACCCTGGCTCACGACGGTCTCGAGCCGATCGCAGCCGTCGGGGAGATCTTCGATCCGAAGGTCCACGAGGCGGTTTCGGGTGCACAAGGTGGAGAAGGAGAGCTAGTCGTGGGCTCCGACCTCCGGCGCGGGTACACCATGCGTGGCCGGGTAATCCGGCCATCCCTGGTAACGGTGGACCATGCGTAAGGAGTGGGTAGACAAGGACTACTACTCCACCCTCGGCGTATCCAAGGACGCCTCCCAGAAGGAGATCAAGAAGGCGTTCCGCAAGCTGGCGCGCGGTCTCCATCCAGACAACAACCCGAACGACGACGTCGCTGAAACGCGATTCAAGGAAGTCAACGAGGCATACGACACGCTGTCGGATCGCGAGCAGCGCAAGGAGTACGACCACGTTCGCGAGATGGGGTATTTCGTCGGTGATCCCGGCGGGCGCCAGCAGTACGTC
>Ga0255057_10000963_pt1 | contig 16581 bp, 15 predicted proteins | sample Cases_109_6_MG_FD_189022 | JGI IMG/M metagenome (GOLD analysis project Ga0255057, IMG submission 189022) | Seawater microbial communities from Amundsen Gulf, Northwest Territories, Canada - Cases_109_6 | ecosystem: Environmental > Aquatic > Marine > Gulf | place: Canada: Northwest Territories... | reverse complement strand
GATCCACAATATGCGGGTCAAGTCCGCGGCCAAGCTCGGCTTGGATTACGAGACCCTCAAGGCGATTAATCCGGAAATCGTTTACTGCCTGGCGCCGGGTTTCGGGCAGGGCGGGCGCAACGCCGACAAACCGGCCTACGACGACATCATTCAGGTTGCCTCGGGCTTGGCCGCGCTCAATGCCGGCGCGGACGGCGCGCCACGCTTCCTCTCGACCATCGTCTGCGACAAGGTCGGCGCGCTGCACCTGGCCGTGGCCGCGCTGGCCGGCGTCGCGTACAAGGCGCGGACCGGCAAGGGCTGCATGATCGAGGCGCCGATGTTCGAGTCCATGGTGTCCTTCCTGATGACCGAGCAGCTCTCCGGCATGTCCTTCGAGCCGCCCTTGGGCGGGACCGGCTACGACCGCCTGATGTCGCCGCACCGGCGGCCGTTCTCGACCCTGGATGGCTATCTCGGCGTGCTGCCCTATAGCGGCGCCCATTGGAGCCGCTTCCTCAAGTTCATCGGCCGCGACGATCTGGCCGCCGCCGACTGGGTCCAAGATCCGGTGCGGCGCAGCGAATACGTCGGCAAGCTCTACGAAGTGGTCGCCGAGGTCATGGAGACCAAGACCACGGCCCAGTGGCTCGCCGATCTCAAGGAACTCGACATCCCCTGCGCGCCGGTCAATCAGCTCGGCGATTTGATCGAGGAGGGCCACGCCAAGGACGTTGGCCTGTTCGTCGAGTTCGACCATCCCAGCGAAGGCCGGCTGCGCGGCGTGCGCACACCGTTCACGGTGACCGGTGTCGAACAGGGACCCGACCAGCCGGCGCCGGAGCTGGGCGAGCACAACGAGGCGCTGATTGGCGAAATTGGGTAGCGCGAGGATCGGGAGCATGGAGACCGGCAGTGGCCAGGAACACGACGCACTCGAGGACGGCATCGCCCGAATCATGGCCGAGTATGGCGACGACTACTGGCTGGAGCGCGACAGCGAAGGCGGCTTTCCCGAGGACTTCTACCGCGCCATGGTCGAAGGGGGCTGGTTGGGGATCGGCTTTCCCGAGGCGCTTGGCGGCTCGGGCCTAGGCGTGCGCGAATGTGCCGTGGTGATGCGGCGCATCGCCTGTTCCGCGGGCGCCATGGCCGCGGCCTCGGCGATCCACATGAACGTCTTCGGGCCGCGCGCCATCGTCGAGTTTGGCACCGATGCGCAGCGGCGCGATTGGATTCCGCCGATCATCCGCGGCGAGATCAAGATGGCCTTCGCGGTCACCGAACCCGACGCCGGCCTGGACACCGGCGCGATCGCGACCCGCGCCGAGCCCGACGGTGCCGGGGGCTATCACATCACCGGGCAGAAGCTCTGGACCTCGACCGCCCAGGTCGCCGACAAGGTACTGCTGCTGGCCCGGACCGCACCACGGGGAGACGGCGTGCGCCGCACCGACGGCCTGTCGCTGTTCTACCTCGATCTCGATCGCCGCTATTGCGACATCCGCGAGATCGAGAAGATGGGCCGCAAGGCGGTCGATTCCAACGAGATTTTCTTTGACGGCCTGCCGGCCACGCCCGAAGAGTTGGTCGGCGAGGAGGGCCAGGGGTTTCAACAGCTTCTGCGGTCCTTAAATCCCGAACGCATCCTGGTTGCCGCCGAAGCGGTCGGAATCGGCCAGGAGGCGCTGCGCCGCGCCGCCGACTACGCCGCCGAGCGCGTCGTCTTCGACCGCCCGATCGGCCAGAACCAGGCGATTCAGCACCCCTTAGCGGAGTCTTGGGCCGAGCTCGAGGCCGCTTGGCTGTTGTGCCTGCAGGCCGCCGATCTTTGCGACCGGGACCTGCCCTGTGGTGCCCAAGCCAACGCCGCCAAGTACCTGGCCGCCGAGGCCGGCTACCGGGCTTGCGAGCGCGCGGTCCTGACCCACGGCGGCATGGGCTACGCCAAGGCGTTCCATGTCGAGCGGCTGCTGCGCGAGGTCATGATTCCGCGCCTGGCGCCGGTCTCCCAACAGATGGCGCTCAACTACATCGCCGAGCGCGTGCTCGATTTGCCGAAATCGTACTGATACGAAGGAGCGCCGAAGACATGGATATTGCGACCGGCCCGGTGACCCTGGCCGACATCGAGGCGGCGGCCGACCGCATCAAGGACCGGGTGCGGCGCACGCCCTGCCTGCGCGCCCGGTACTTGCGCGCGCCGCTGCACCCGGGCGCGCTGCTGCTCAAACTGGAATCCCTGCAGGTCACCGGTTCGTTCAAGGCGCGTGGCGCCAACAACGCGGTGCTCCAGCTCGATGACGCGGCGCTCGCGCGCGGCATCATCACGGCGTCCGGCGGCAACCACGGCCTCGCCGTCGCCTACGCCGGCCGCGCCTCGGGCGCGCGGACGGTGATCTACCTGCCCGAGATCACGTCCGCCGCCAAGGCCGATAAGCTGCGCGCCTGGGGCGCCGAAGTGGCGATCGAAGGCGCGGTCTGGGACGACGCCAACGATGCCGCGCTCGCCCGCGCCGAACGCGACGGCCTGAGCTACATCCATCCGTTCAGCAACCCGGCCGTCATCGCCGGCCAGGGCACCGTGGGGCGCGAGATGCTCAAGCAGTCCCCCCACATCGACACCCTGCTGGTGGCGATCGGCGGTGGCGGCCTGATCTCCGGCATTGCCTTGGCCGCCAAGGCGATCAAGCCGGGCATTCGGGTGATCGGGATCGAGCCGGTCGGCGCGCCGACCCTCAGCAAGAGCCTGGCGGCGGGCAAGTTGATAACGCTGCCGGCGATCGAGACCGAAGCGGTGACGTTGGCCCCGCGGCGCAGCGCCGAGATCAACCTCGAAATCATCCGCAACCAGGTCGATCAGATCGTCCTGGTCAGCGATGAGGAGATGCGCACGGCCGCGCGCTGGCTGTGGTTCGAGATGGGCGTGGGCGCCGAACTCTCCGGCGCCGCCGCCATCGCCGCCATCCAGGCCGGCAAGGTCGATCTGCCCGCCGACAGCACTGTCGCCGCCGTCATCTGCGGCGTCGGTGACGACGGGATCGGGGGTTAGGCCGGGTACTCGTGAGAGAGAATTGGGTTTGCGGCGACCCGCAGATGTCGACTTTGGATTCGAAAATCGGACGTGCTGGCGACATGACCGGAGAGTTCGTTGGTAGCCGAAGTCGGACACTCGTCGGTACCTTGGACGCCCAAGTTCAGATCATCGGATGGCTGCGGAAGGGATGCCGTTTCCCTGGCGGTGGGATGGTGATACGATTTCCACAAACCCGGCGGTTATCGGCGAAACATCGGACAGGATGGAGAAGTCAGAATGAAATTCGTTGAGCGGCATTTCGTGGTCGCCAGCATTGTCTTTGCTGGATTGCTGACCGCAAGTTCGATTGTTTGCGCACAAGAGTTTCAGGCGAACGAGGCGCAGCTTTCCAAAATTTATACGGGCAAGGCCTACTCTCCCTATGCGCAGCGCACATTTCCCGAACGCCCGCTTTGGGGCGACAATCACCTGCACACGTCGCTGTCGTTCGATGCGGGCGCTTTCGGCAATCGAGTCGGCTTGCGAGACGCCTATCGTCTTGCCCGTGGTGAAGAGATAACCGCGTCCTCAGGCCAACCTGTGCGTCTTGGCCGTCCGCTTGATTGGCTTGCGATCACCGACCACTCCGATGGAATGGGGTTCACTGTCGATGTTTTGGCGGCCTTACCACTCGTCACGAAATACGAACAGGGCGCGCGCTGGTCGAAGGGCTTCAACGCCGGGGGACAGGAGGCGGTCGCGGCCACGATCGACATGATCACCGCCTTTTCACAGGGAAAAATCAATCCGGAAATGTTCGCCAACTATTCGCCCGGGTCGCGTCGCTACGCAACCCTCTGGGATGACGTTATCAATGCGGCGGAGGAATTCAACGACCCGGGCCGGTTCACGGCCTTTATCGGGTTTGAGTGGACGTCGCTGGTGAAGGGCGCCAACATGCACCGCAATGTCATTTTCCGCGACGGAGGCGATCGGGCACGCCAGGTCGTCCCATATACGACAATCGCGCCGATTGGCAGTGCAGACCCGCTCGATCTTTACAAATATCTTGAGAACTACGAGGCCAAAACCAACGGTTCGGTGATGGCCTTTGCTCATAACGGCAATCTGTCGAACGGCATCATGTTCCCCGTGGACGCCCAGTATACCGGCCGCAAACTGGACAAGACCTATGTCGAGCAGCGCGCAAAATGGGAGAGAATGTATGAAATCACCCAGATCAAGGGCGATGGCGAGGCGCATCCCTTCCTGTCACCCGATGACGAGTTTGCCGATTATAGCACTTGGGACGTCGGCAATCTGGATCTGACCGAAGCGAAAACCGATGACATGCTTGCCGGTGAGTATGCCCGCGAAGCGCTGAAAAGCGGTCTCGCTCTTGAGAAAAAGCTTGGCACGAACCCGTATAAATTCGGCATTGTCGGAGCTACCGACAGCCACACCTCGCTGCCGACCGCAGAAGAGGACAATTTCTTCGGTAAACACTCTGGCTATGAGCCTTCGCCGGATCGCCTGACCCATCCGTTTGTGAAAACCGAAAATGGGGAGATTTTCAGCTGGCAACAGGTTGCTTCGGGCTATACGGCGGTTTGGGCTAGGGAAAATACCCGTGCCTCTCTTTTCGATGCGATGGATCGCAAGGAAGTCTATGCCACTACCGGGCCGCGCATGTTTGTGCGCTTCTTCGGTGGTTGGGACTTTTCCGATGCCGACCTGAACAACCGTCAGCCTGCCTTTGCCGGTTACAGCAAAGGCGTACCCATGGGTGGAGACCTGACCGCCGCACCCGAAGACAAGGCTCCGACATTCATGGCAATTGCACTGCGCGATCCCATCGGGGCCAATCTCGACCGGGTCCAGATCATCAAGGGTTGGCTCGATGCGGATGGCAAGACTCATGAGAAGGTTTACGACGTGGCCTGGTCCGATGGCCGTAAAATTGGTGGCGATGGGGATCTGCCGCCGGTTGGCAATACGGTTGACGTGGCAAATGCCAATTGGACCAATACCATCGGTGCGGCGGAACTGGGCGCGGTCTGGACCGATCCGGATTTCGACGCCTCCCAAAGCGCGTTCTACTATGTTCGTGTGTTGGAGATCCCCACGCCGCCTTGGTATGTCTATGACGCGTTCCGGTTCGGAGTCGACGTTCCAAAGGATGCGCCGACCAGCCAACAGGAGCGTGCCTATACCACACCGATCTGGTACACGCCGGCTCGGTAACGCGCCCCGGCATCTTGCTTCGCGGGCGGCGGCCGGGTCGATCTGCCGAAGGACAGCACAGTCGCCGCCGTCATCTGCGGCGCCGGTGATGACGGGATCGGGGGTTAGCGTTGCTCCATAGAACTCATCCTCGATATAATGCACCTGCTTCCGCCAGGTCGGGTAAGATGAATCGAGTTGGTGGATGGGCTGTTGGCCAGGCATAGTTGACACCAGGCGGGAGGCACCAGCATGACGACGACCTATGGCGGTCGCTGGAGTTCAGATGACGGGCGCCCTATCGAAGATGTTTTGGAACGCCCACTGCTCGACAAGCTGGGCGGTGAGGTGGATCGCTACCAGGACAAGATATTCCTCAAGGCGACCATGGCGGTTTGCGCGCTTACCGCCCTTGCCGACGAAGAGGTAAAGCTGCAAGAGCGCCAAGATATCAACTACGCCTTCAGGGTCGAGCCGAGCCTCGCAACGTTCGACATAGACAAAGCGAATAAGATTCTTGATGGCTACATATCTGCCCTGACAACTAACGGCGAGGCCACCAAGAAAATTCTCTATGGTAAGGTCCGACGGATCGCGGGCAACCACAAGAGGGCGCGTACTTTAATGCGTGTTGCCTATTTGGTCATCACCGCCGACCACGACGTACACGAAAAGGAGTTGGCGGAGTTTCGGCAACTCTGCGGTATGCTCGGGCTGCAACCCGATGAGGTCTGGCAAAATTCTAAGATTATGCGGGCATTTTAAAAAGTCTGCTCTGGGACCAGGCTGTGTGAAAACTCAGGTCGAAAGAGCGCCGGCGCAACAATAGACTCGCCATTCGCAACACCGGGTAACAAGTCCCGTGACCTGGTTGTTCACTCCGGCGGCAGGATTTCTTGGAGGCAGACCTGGTCGATCAGGTGCTCGCGGCCGAGGTCGGCCAAGTGCGCGCGCTTGGCGTCGTTGGGCAGGTCGGCGCCGAGGCCCTGGACCATGGCGAGCACCAGGGAGCGGTCGCTCATGTCGAGCCAATAGCCGCGGCGCACCAGCTTGCCCCCGGTATCGCGGGCGAAGGGATCGTCGGGATTGGCGCCCAGGTCGGGCTCGTAGAATCGGGGCATGGGGACCTTTCGTTCTCTAGAGGCCGATCATTCTAGTTTGCTTTCCAACCGGCTATGTTTCCGGCGTGTACCAGATCGGTGACGTGTAGGCGCGTTCGGTGACGACCATTGGGGTGCCGGGCAGCGGCTTCGTGCCGTAGTACTTCGCGTCGTACGCGGTCCAGCGCGGCGTCGGAATCTCGATCACGCGGACGTAGTAGAACGCCCGCAGCGCTGGGTCGAAGTCCGGGTCTTTCCATACGGTAATCATCTCGCCCACGCCGATTGTGTTGGTCCAGGTCGCGTTCGCCACGTCCACGGTGCTGCCGACCGGCGAATTGCAGCGCCCGTCCGCGTCAATCTCGCGGCCACCCGACACCGCCACGTCATAGATGCGCTCCTGCGTCTTGCCGTCCTTGCCAACCCAGCCTTTGATGACCTGGATGCGGTCAAGGTTCGCGCCGATTGGGTCCTTGAGCGCGGCCACGAGGAAGGTCGGCGATTTGCCTTCCGGTGCCTCGCGCAGATCGCCCCCCATCGGAACGCCCTTGGTATATCCGATCCTCGCCGGCATGCGGTCGTTCGCATCACCCGGCTCGAAGTCGAACCCGCCGAAGAAGCGGACGATCAGCCGCGTGCCAGTGGTCGCGTAAGTCTCCTTGCGCTCCATCGCGTCCCAGATCGCTTCTCGCGTGTTCTCGGTCGCCCAGACGGCGGCACGGCCCGAGGCGCTCACCTCCCAGTCCATGTATCCCAGTCCGGTTTTCGTGGTCTTGCTGCTCACAAATTCGTTGGTCAGGCGCTCCGCGCTGGGCTCCGCCGTCGCCATCTTGCCGAAGAAATTGTCCTCTTCCGCCGACGAGAGAGCCGTGTGCGTGTCGGTCGATCCGATCATGCCGACCTTGTACGGATTCGTTCCGAACTGCTGCTCCAGCTTCAGACCGTTCTTCAGCGCCTCGCGGGCGTACTCGCGCTGGAGCATCTCCTTCTTCTTGGCGGCACTGAGGTCGAGGTTGCCCTTGTCCCAGAGCTCGAAGTCGGCAAATTCGTCGTTGGGCGAGAGGTAGGGATGAGCCTCCCCGGTTCCCTTCGACTGCGTTATTTCGATGAGCCGCTCCCACCTCGCGCGCGTTTCCACGTAATCGCGGTCAAGCTGCTTGCCGAAAGTCTCGATCATCGGGAACATCAAGCCATTGCTCAGATTACCGTTGTGCGCGATAGCGAGGACGCTGCCCCCGGTTTTCTTCTCGTAGGCCTCCATCCACTTCCAGAGGAAGGCTGGATCGGGGTTGCCTACGGGTGGGTTCGTGACGATCGGCTCCACTTGGCTCGCCTTGGCGGCGCCGTCGCGGAAGATGACGTTGCGGTGGAGGTTGTCCCCCTTGACCGACGCCGACCACTCGTAACCGATGAACGCGGTGAATTGGCCCGGGTCGTTGTATTGTTCCGCCGCGGCGATGTTATCGTCCCACGTACGCCTGAATTCTCGCGTGCCGGGATTGTACATGAGCTCCTTCGGGTAAGTTCCCTGGAACAAGGCGAAGAAGGCTTCGAATCCCACGTCCGCGCCCTTGCCCGCCTTGACCATGTCGTACCACTTGCGACCCGTCGGGTTCGCGAGGATCTTCTGATTGCCAGCCATGAGGTCGGGGAAAAACCCCATGTTGTCCGAGTGATCGGTCACCGCGAGAAAGTCGAGCGGCCGAGCCATCTTCACCCGCTGCCCGGAGTTGGAAATGACCTCCTCGCCGCGGGCGAACCGATAGGCGTCGCCTGGGCCGAGCGTCGTGCCGAAGGCCCCCGAATCGAACGAGGTCGCCGTGTGCACGTGCGTGTCGCCCCAGAACGGACGCGTCGGGTAGACCCGTCCCGCGTAGGGCGAGTACCCCGCCTTCTTGTTGGCTAACTTCGCCAGGGCCGCCGCATTGGGCTGCCCGGCGTCCTGTGCAAACACCGGCACCGCGGTCATTCCGACAGCGAGGGCACTCGTTATGATCGCGATTAATGCTGGTCTATATTTCATGGACGGTGACCGCTCCTAAAGTGAAGTTCCCCAGTCGCTCGTCTAGCTGGCTGACCCACATCCACCGGATGACGGGCTTCGTTGGGCTGATATTGAGGTAACGGGTGGGCATGGGCAAGCTCGGGCCATCGTCGCGGGGTTTGAGGGACACCGAGGGCGTGATCTGCCACCAATCTCCGTCACCTCCATTGTTAGACCAAATCTGGCTGAACCGCCTCCGGGAAACTGGACCGTTATTTGTGAGAAAATTCTCGGTTAAATTTCGTATCTAACGAGGCGATTTTCTGATGAAGAAGTCAAAGCTCACGGAGCGCCAGATTGCTTCCATTCTACTCCGAACGCTCTAGAGATCGGCCATCCTAGTTCGCTTTGGGCTCGGGCGGAACCGCCCCATCGTCCGGCTTGGCCCGGGTCTCGCGGTGGGTGATGTAGAGTCCGGAGGCGGCGATGATCGCGGCGCCGAGCCAGACCGCGGGTTCGGGCCGCTCCTGCCACACGATCCAGCCGATCAGTGCCGCCCAGATGAGCGCCGTATAGTCGAACGGCGCGACAATCGCGGGTGGGGCGTTACTGTAGGCCTGGATCACGAAGTAGGCGGCGGTGCCGCCGATCAGGCCGATCGCCACGAACAGCCAGAGGTCGTCCGGCGCCGGCGTTTGCCACACGAAGGGTACGATTGTCAGGCTCGCCAGGCCGGCGCCGAGGGTGGTGTAGGTGAGCAGGGCGGCGCTGGTCTCGGTCCGCGCCATGCGCCGGGTGAGCAGTGCCGAGAGCGCGAAGCATAGCGCCGAGGCCAGGACGATGAGCGATGCGAACTGGAACCCGCCGGTCCCGGGCCGGATCACCACCAGCGCGCCCAGGAATCCGACCAGCACCGCCGCCCAGCGGCGCGGCCGTACCGGCTCGCCCAGCAACGGGCCGGAGAGTGCGGTGACGAACAGCGGCGCGGTGAAGGCCACGGAAATCGCTTCGGCCAGGGGCAGCCGGCGCAGGCCGGTAAACAGCAACAGCAGGGCGGCGAAGATCACCAGCGCGCGCAGGCCGTGCATGACCGGCCGCCGGGTCCGCAGCACGGCCAGCCCGCCGCCGTGCCAGACCAGCAGGGCCACCGGGATCATCCCGAAGACATAACGCAAGAACACGATCTGGACCGGCTCGTAGGTCTGGCCCAGCCACTTGGCCAAGGCGTCGGAGATGGCGAAGAAAAACACCGCCGCCATGATGCTGGCGATGCCCAGCCCGATCCGGTCCGCGGCCGGCGCGCCGCCGGGCGCCGGTTCCGCGCTCACCCGCCGTGCTCCGTGCTCCCGCGTTTCACGGTCTTGCGCCCAGGATGGTGTCGGAGATCGAGCGCGGGTCACGCGGCTCCCAGCGCCCGGCCTCGACAAGGTCGAAGAACTCGGCAAGGCCGTCGTTGAAGGCCACCGGCTCTTCCAGGTTCATGGTGTGGCCGGTCTTGGCCATGACCCACAGCCCGGCATTCGGAATCGTCCGCTTCAGGTAGACGCCCGGGATCAGGCAGGGCTCGTCCTCGTCGCCATTGATGATCAGAGTCGGCACGGTCAGGGCCGCGAGCTGGTCCTCCAAGTCGTAGAGCGAGGGCCGCTCGCGCTGCACGCCGAGCTGGGTCAGCGCCGCGCCCCGGGCCGAATGCTCGGCCAGCAGGTCTGCGAATTCGCGCCAGCCGCGCGGGTCCTTGTTCTGGAACTGCACCCGCGCGGGACCGAGCGAATAGCCGGCGGCGAAAGTTTTCATGCCGTCCCGCTCCAGGCTCTCGGCGCAGGCCTCGGCTTCGGCACGGAACTGCGCGCGGCGCTCGCGCTCGGCGCCGTAGCCGCAGCCGGCGACCACTAGGCTGCGCGCGGTTTCCGGGTAGGTCAGGCCGAAGTGAAGCGTCGCGAAGCCGCCCATGGAGAGACCGACGATATGAGCCCGTTCGATTCCCAGGTGGTCGAGCACCACCTTGATGTCGGCGCAGGCGCGGGCCTGGGTGTAGCGGGCCGGGTCGTCGGGAACGTCGGAGGGCGGATAGCCGCGGGCATTGTAGGTGATGCAACGATAGCGGCGCGCAAAGTGCCGCACCTGGGGCTCCCAACTGCGGCAATCGCCGGCGAACTCGTGCACGAAGATCACCGGCTCGCCGCGCCCGGTCTCCTCGAAGTACAGCTTGACCCCGTCGTCGGTCTCGGCAAAAGCCATGGCAACCCTCCCTCGTTTCGCGCCGCAAATCTCAGGTTAGCCGCTGGGCGCCGCCGATGGTAGGCTCTACGCCGCGATGGGTTTCAATTTACCCGTGACAGGACGGCGCCCGGGGTCCGATAAAGGGGCCCCTAGACCCCGTGCGGACCATCAGAGGACGATTATGCTTGAACTGAAGACCGACAAGATGCTGGCCGAGAAGGCGGATGGCATCGGCTGGATGACCTTCAACAACCCGGCGCGGCGCAACGCCACCTCGCTGGAGATGTGGCAGGCGATCGCCGATATCCTAGGCGACTTCGCGGCCGACCCGGCGGTCCGGGTGGTGGTCATGCGCGGCGCCGGCGACAAGGCCTTCGTCTCGGGCGCCGACATCTCCCAGTTCGAGGACCAGCGCGCCAACGCCGAGGCCGCGGCGCGCTACAATGCGGTTTCCGAGCGTGCCCGCGTCGCCATGGTGGGGCTCGAAAAGCCGCTGATCGCCATGATCAGAGGATATTGTCTGGGCGGCGGAGTGGGGATCGCCATGGCCGCCGACATGCGCTTCGCCGCCGCTGATTCGAGTTTCGGGATTCCGGCGGCGCGGCTCGGCATCTCCTACGGTTTCGACTCTCTCAAGAAGCTGGTCGACTTGGTCGGGCCGGCCTTCGCCAAGGAGATTCTGCTGACCGCGCGCCGCTTCAGTGCCGAGGAAGCGCTCAGCATCGGCCTGGTCAACCGGGTGGTGCCGGTCGCCGAGCTCGAGGCCACGGTGCTCGAGGTCTGTGCCGCGATCGTCGACAACTCGCCGCTCTCCATCGTCGCCAACAAGGCGACCATCGACGAGACCGCCAAGGACCCGGACGCGCGCGACATGGCACGCATCGAGGAGCTCGGGCGCATCTGCTTCGACAGCGCCGACTACGCCGAGGGCCGCCGCGCCTTCATGGAAAAGCGCAGGCCGGTGTGGAAGGGGGCGTGAGGGAGGAACCGCGATGACGCGCCAAACGGACTGGTATTTCGATTTCGTCTCGCCTTTCTCGTACCTTCAGTTCGAGGCCTTCGACCGCTTTCCGGCCGATCTCGACATCACGCTCAAGCCGGTGCTGTTCGCCGGATTGCTCGGACATTGGGAACACAAGGGTCCGGCCGAAATTCCGGCCAAGCGGCGCCAGACCTACCGCTACTGCCATTGGCTCGCGGGCAAGCGCGGGATTCCCTTCAAGACGCCGCCGCGTCACCCCTTCAACCCGCTCGCGGTGCTGCGACTGGCCGTCGCGCTGGGCGCCACACCGAAGACGGTCGGCACGATCTTCCGCCATATCTGGGGCGCGGGGCACGACGGCCAGGACCCCGAGAGCCTGGCCGCGCTCGCCGCCGCCCTCGGGGTCGCGGACATGGCGGCCCGGGTGAGCGATCCGGCGGTCAAGCAGCAACTGCGTGCGAACACGGATGAGGCGATCGCGCGCGGGGTCTTCGGCGTGCCGAGCTTCACGATCGACGAGGAGATTTTCTGGGGCGAGGACGCGACCGGGATGATGCTTGATTTCCTCGACGATCCCGAGCTGTTCCGGCGTGGCGACCTCGGCCGATTGCGCGACCTCCCAGCCGCGGCGCAACGCAAGGAAAGCCGGCTGTAACAACCGCCGTGCCGAATTTTCTATCGAAGCGCCCGGCCCGCCGATAGAGTGTCACGAGTACGGCAACCGGCCTGAAGGAGGAGCGGGATTTGGAGCGCCGGCTGGCAGCGATCTTGGCCGCCGATGTGGCCGGCTATAGCGGTCTCATGGAGCGGGACGAAGCCGGCACCCTGGATGCGCTCAAATCCCACCAGGCCGAACTCATAGATCCACTCATCGCGGCGCATCGGGGCCGGATCGTCAAGCTCATGGGCGATGGCATGCTGGTCGAATTCGCCAGCGCGGTCGAAGCAGTCGCCTGCGCGGCGGCCTTCCAAGAGGGCATGGCGGAACGAAACGCGCAGCGGCGCGAATCCGAACGGCTCGAGTTTCGAATCGGGATCAATCTTGGCGACGTGCTCGTCGACGGCGACGATATTCATGGCGACGGGGTCAACGTGGCGGCGCGCCTGGAAGGTCTCGCGCAATCCGGTGGTATCTGTATTTCCGGGACCGTGTTCGATCAGGTCGACGGCAAGCTCGAGATTGGTTTCGAGAACTTGGGCGAGCGCGAAGTCAAAAATATCACTAAGCCGGTGCGCGTCTACCGGGTCGGGCCGGGGGCCGCGGACGATGCGCCCCGGGGGCCGGCGCCGGAGGCGTTGCCGCTTCCGGACCGGCCGTCGATCGCGGTGCTGCCGTTCGACAACATGTCCGGCGACCCGGAGCAGGAATATTTCGCCGATGGCATATCGGAGGACCTGATCACGGCGCTGTCGAAGGTCCATTGGTTTTTCGTCATCGCCCGGAACTCCACATTTTCCTACAAAGGCCAGGCCGTCGACGTGGCGCGGGTAGCGCGGGAGCTCGGCGTCCGCTACGTCCTGGAAGGCAGCGTCCGGAAAAGCGGGAACCGGGTCCGGATCACCGCGCAGTTGATCGATGCGGCGACCGGCAATCACGTTTGGGCCGAACGCTACGACCGCGATCTCGACGATATCTTCGGGCTGCAGGACGAAATGACCCAGACCATCGTAGGCGCGGTGGAACCCGAGCTGGGCGCCGCGGAGCGCGCCCGCGCCGCGCGAAAACCACCCGGCAGTCTCGATGCCTGGGAGACGTTCCAACGCGGCCTCTGGCACATGTGGCGCTTCACCAAGGATGACAATCGGATCGCTCAAGGCCTGCTGCGGCGCGCCCAGGAACTGGACCCGGGCTTCGCCATCGCCTTCGCGCGCGAATCCAATGCCTATTACCTGGACGTCATTCTCGGCTACGCCGAAGCACCGCAAGAGAGCGTGGCCGCGGCCATGAGCGCCGCCCAGAAGGCCCTGACCTTGGACGAAGCCGATCCGGTCGCCCATTTCGCCATCGGGCGGGCGCAGATGCTGCGCGGAGACCACGACACCTCGATTGCGGAGCTGGAGAAGGCGCTGCAACTCGACCCCAGCTTCGCGCAGGCCCGCCACGGCCTGGGCATGGTGCTGGCTCTCGCCGGCCGGCTCGATGAGTCCGTCGAGGAACTGGAGAAGAGCATCCGGCTCAGCCCGCGCGACCCGCTGCGCTTCGCGACCGAGACGGTTCGCGCGTTCACCGCCCTGCAGCAGCATGAGTTCGAGACGGCGGCCGAATGGGCGCGGAAGGCGACACGCCATCCGGCGGCCGTGGGCGGCGGATACTGGCCCTATGCCGTCTTGGCATCGGCGTTGAGTCACCTCGGCCGCTCGGAGGAGGCCCAGTCGGCGATTGCGGCGGCCCGCGCCCAAAAACCCGATCTCACGCTGTCGTATATCGTGAAGACCCTGCCGACGAAGCCGCCGGGCGATCTGACGATCTATCTGGAAGGGTTGCGCCTGGCCGGTTTGGAAGACTGAGCGGCGCGCCTTACCTGGGCTGCCCGCGCGTTACTCGCCGATGCGCACCTGCGCCAGGTCGTCGTGGATGGCGAACCACGCGACCTTGCTCTCGATGCCGTTGTGACGCCGATTCGCCGGCCAGTCCTCCGGATGGTCCAGGGTCCCGATCAAGACACCCAATTCGGGATCGCCGTCGTACCAGAAATCGACCGGCGTCCCGCAATCGGTGCAAAATCCCCGTTTCGCCTTGGCCGACGATCGGTAGTACTTCGGTTGGCCCTTGGTGAACCGGAAGAAGTCCTCGTGGAACGCCGCGAACAGGCCGAAAAGCGCGCCGTAGGCCTTCTGGCAGGTCCGGCAATGGCAGTAGCTGACCCAGACCGGCGGCGCGCTCGCCTGGTATCTGATGGCGCCGCACAAACAGCCGCCGGTCACGGGCAGGGTTTTGGATTCGGTCATGGCATCCCGCTCGCAGTCTTGCCCTCCGCTGCCTCGTCGTCAATGAGTCTGCGCGAGGGCGCGGTCGCGGGTAAAATGTGTAGAATAGGGGTGCAACCGAAACCCGGAGGCCATGCGGATGAGCGAGGATCGGAAGGTGCGCCTGGAGCGGGTCTACGGCGCCAAGAGTGCCGAAGACCTGGCCGAGAGCTACGACGATTGGGCCGCGCACTACGACGAAGATCTGCTCAGCTACGGCTACCGCCTGCCGGCGATCGCGGCCGGCCTGCTCGGGCGTTATGCCCCGCCCGGGTCTGGCCCGGTCCTGGATGCGGGCTGCGGCACCGGGCTGATCGGCGAGGTGCTGTCCCTGCTCGGCTATGGCGGCCTGACCGGCATCGATCTTTCCGAAGGCATGCTGGCGGCGGCGCGCGCCAAGGCGGCCTACAGTGAGCTCGCGCAAATGCGGCTGGGCGGGCCACTCGCCTTACCCAGCGACCACTTCGCCGCCACCGTGGCCATCGGCGTGCTCACCGTGGGCCACGCCGGGCCCGGCGCCTTCGACGAGTTGATCCGAGTGACCCGGCCCGGCGCGCCGTTGGTGTTCAGCATTCGCGTCGACGGTGGCGCGGGCAGCGGCTTTCTGGAGCGAATGGCGGCGCTGGCCCGCGACGGCGCCTGGGTAGAGGTCGCGCGTACCCCCGAGTTCCAATCCATTCCCCGGGCCGAACCCGAGGTTCACAATCGCGTTTTCGTGACCCGCAAGGCCTGAACCGGAGACGATGGCATGAACGAATCGTTGGAACCGCAGGCGCCGGCGGCCGGCGGTGCGCGGTCCCGCCAGGACGCGCTCTACCGGACCGCCGAAGCGGTGCTGCCGGGCGCCGGGCTCGGCGGCTATGCGCTGCCCGAGGACGTGCGCTTCGTGATCGCGCGCGGGGCCGGCTCGCGGGTGCGGTCGGTCGAGGGCCATTGGTACATCGACTACGTCGGCGGCGCCGGGGCCAACATTCTGGGCCACGCCCATCCGGCCGTGGTCGAGGCGGTGCGCGAACAGGCGGCCAAGGGCCTGCACTTTTTTGGGACCCTGAACGAGGCCGCGATCGCGCTGGCCGAGCGGCTGGCCGCGTCGATACCCTGCGCCGAGGAGCTGATCTTCAGCACCACCGGCTCGGAGGCGACCTTCTATGCCCTGCGAATGGCCCGCGCCCATACCGGCAAGAACAAGATCCTCAAGTTCGAGGGCGCCTACCACGGCAACCACGACTATTCGGCGGTTTCGGTGTTTCCCACGGCGCCGGGCAACTATCCCGCCGGCAGCCTGGATACCGGCGGCGTGCCCGACGTGCTGCCCGAGACCGTGCTGATCGCGCCCTACAACGACCTAGAGGTGGTCGAGCGCCTGGTGGCCGAGCACGGAGACGACCTCGCCGCGATCATCGTCGAGCCGGTGCAGCGCATCATCTTCGCCCGGCCTGGGTTCCTGGCCGGCCTGCGCCGCATCTGCGACGCCCACGGCGTGGTGCTGATCTTCGACGAAGTGGTGACCGGCTTCCGCCTGGCGCTCGGTGGCGGGCAGGAATACTACGGCGTGACGCCGGACCTCGCCAGCTACGGCAAGATCGTCGGCGGCGGCGGTCCCTTGGGGTGCGTCGCCGGCCGCGCCGAGATCATCGATCTCGCCGACCCCAAGCGCAAGGGGGCGCCCGACTACGCCTATATCAACGGCACCCTGCACGGCAATCCGGTCGCCGCGGCGGCCGGTCTGGCAACCCTCGACGTGTTATCCGAGCCTGGCTTCCACGCGGCGCTCCATGCCAAGGCGGCAGAGCTGACCGCGGCGTTGCAGGACGTGCTCGACCGCCACGGCCTGCCGGCCCTCGCCGCGGGGCGCAATTCCTTCTGGCAGTTCCTGTTCCTCGGCGCGGAGCCGGTCAGTCAGGCGGACATCATGTCGAGCGACCTGGCCCGCATGCGCGCCCTCGACCTCGAACTCCTGCGCCGCGGCATTTACGTGCTGCCCGGGGTGCGGCGCTTCGTCTCCGCGGTCAACACCGGGGAGGACCTGGCACTCACCGTCGAAGCATTGGATGCGGCCTGCCGGTCGATCTGATAGAACCTGCGCCCGGAACGATATAGAGGCAAAAAA
>Ga0255057_10000961_pt1 | contig 16606 bp, 10 predicted proteins | sample Cases_109_6_MG_FD_189022 | JGI IMG/M metagenome (GOLD analysis project Ga0255057, IMG submission 189022) | Seawater microbial communities from Amundsen Gulf, Northwest Territories, Canada - Cases_109_6 | ecosystem: Environmental > Aquatic > Marine > Gulf | place: Canada: Northwest Territories... | reverse complement strand
GACCTCTTGCACGAACTTCGCGCCGAGCGGTTCTTCCAAAGGCGTGGCCCCGGATCCCGTGATGAACACGCGAATATCGTCGCAGTCGAGCTCCTTCAGCTTGGCACCGATGCGGACCATGAAGTCGAGTACACACTCGGCCTGCTTGGTGTGATGGCGCTGATAGTCGTCCCAGAGAATCTCTTTGGTTTCGGGGTGAACGATCACCGCCTTAACGGTGGTCGAGCCAACGTCTAACCCCACAATCGCTTTTTGCATCAAACCGGCGCGGCCCTTCTTGGTTGGCGGGCAGATAAACACAGGGCCAGATGAATGTCACGTGTGTTGAGGCGCCGAAACGCGACCGAAAAGTCACGCCTCGCCCAGGACTCTGGATGATCGTATACCGCGCCGCAGAGGGTTCCATGAGCAAGGTGTTGATCATCGGGGCGGGCGGTGTTGGCAGCGTGGTCACGCACAAATGCGGTGACGACCCGAACACGTTTTCGGAGATTGTCCTCGCGAGCCGCACACTCGCACGCTGCGAAAAGATTCAAAAACAAGTTCGAGAGCTTCGCGGCCGAGAGATAGAGATCGCGCAAATCGACGCAAACGATGTCGCCCAGACCGTGGCGCTCATCAGGGACGTCGAGCCCGCGCTCGTCATCAACGTCGCCCTCCCATACCAAGACCTGCCGGTCATGGACGCCTGCCTCGAGACCGGAGTCGACTACTTGGACACCGCCAACTACGAGCCGCCGGACGAAGCCAAATTCGAGTACAAGTGGCAGTGGGCGTATCAGGACCGCTTCGAGTGTAAAGGAATTATGGCATTGCTCGGGTCGGGCTTTGACCCAGGCGTGACCAATGTTTTCTGCGCGTACGCCCAGAAGGAGCTGTTCGACGAGATCGACAGCATCGACATCCTCGACTGCAACGGTGGCGATCATGGCCACCCCTTTGCTACGAATTTCAACCCCGAGATCAACATTCGGGAGATCACACAACGCGGGAAATACTGGGAAAACGGCGAATGGATCGAGATCGATCCGATGTCGCAGTCCCGCATGTTCGACTTCCCGGAGGTCGGCGAGCGCAAGGCGTACCTGCTCTATCACGAAGAGCTCGAGTCGCTGGTCGAGCACATCAAAGGCCTGAAGCGCATCCGCTTCTGGATGACGTTCGGAGACGAATACATCACTCATCTCCGGGTGCTCCAGAACGTGGGAATGACCTCTATCGAGCCGGTAACGTTCGAAGGCCGCGAAATAGTCCCCATCCAGTTCTTGAAAACGCTGCTCCCCGATCCCTCGACGCTCGGCGAAAACTACACGGGCAAGACCAGCATCGGTTGCCTGATCGAAGGTCGCAAGAGCGGCGAGCCACGGAAAGTGTTCATCTACAACGTGTGCGACCATGAAGCGTCGTGGAAGGAAGTGCGAGCGCAAGCGGTGTCGTACACGACGGGTGTGCCGACCATGGTTGGCGCCAAGATGATGCTCACCGGGGCTTGGCGAGGGAAGGGCGTGTTCAACGTCGAGCAATTCGATCCACGTCCGTTCCTCTCCGAGCTGGCAGTATGCGGGCTGCCTTGGCATGTGAAGGAGATGTAGTGCTTGCGTGCGCCGAGCTCGATCCGCATCGAGTGGAAACGCCATCGTTCGTAATCGACGTGGCAGTGCTCGAAAAGAACCTCGAGCTGCTCGCTCGCGTGCAAGAGACGGCAGGGTGCGGAATCTTGCTTGCACTCAAGGGCTTCGCAGCGTGGTCGACGTTCCCGATCGTCGGGAGATACCTCGCAGGGATCTCCGCCAGCGGCCCCGATGAAGCGCGTTTAGGGCGGGAAGAGCTCGGCAAACAGGTGCACACCTATTGCCCTGCATTCGATGAAGCCTCCCTTCGTGAAGTGATTCGAAACTCCGATCACGTCATGTTCAACTCACCCTCGCAGCTGGAGCGCTTCCGCCACGTCATCGAGGCTGATCAGTCCGAAACCAGCTTCGGCTTGCGCATCAACCCCGAACATTCGGAAGTCGATCTGGCCCTCTACGACCCCTGCGCGTCCGGTTCGCGCCTCGGAACGACCAAGAGCGAATTGCTGAAAGCCAGCCTCTCTGGCATCGATGGACTACATTTTCATACCCTATGCGAGCTCGGCGCTGACGCATTGCAACGCACACTCGCAGTCATCGACGACGAGTTCTCTCCATGGCTCGAGAATATGAGCTGGGTGAACCTCGGTGGAGGGCACCACATCACGAATCCCAACTACGACGTGGATCTATTGGTCGACTTGGTGAACGCGTTCAAGAAGCGCCACGACGTCGAGGTCTTTCTCGAGCCCGGAGAAGCGATCGGCTTGAACACCGGCGTGCTCGTCGCGTCCGTGCTCGACGTCGTTCACAACGATGGGGCTATCGCGATTCTCGATACGTCCGCGACGGCGCACATGCCGGACGTGCTCGAGATGCCGTATCGCCCGCAGGTTCGAGGCGCCGGCTCGCCGGCCGAGCTAGCCCATACGTACCGCCTCGGTGGTCTGACGTGCCTAGCCGGCGACGTCATTGGCGAGTACTCCTTCGAGTTGCCACTCGAGGTTGGCGACCGGTTGATCTTCGAAGATATGGCGCACTACACGATGGTGAAGAACACCACCTTTAACGGGGTGAGGCTCCCTTCGATCGCGTTGTTCGATCCACGCGACGACTCTTACCAAGTGCAGCGCCGATTCGGCTACGAGGACTATCGAAACCGACTATCTTGAGGCCTGGATGGAGCTCATTCGTAGCAATCGGACCGAGGAGATAGCGGACGCCCTCGCGTTCTTGGTCCGAGACGAGCCGCTCGGCCCTTTCGAAGCCGAAGCGATCGTCGTGCAGAGCCGGGGTATGGAGCGCTGGCTCACCTTGGCGCTGGCGAGCCGGCTGGGAGTTTGGGGCAATCCGTCCTTTCCGTTTCCGCGTTCTGCGATCGAGCAGGTTCTCGATGATCTGGCCTTGGGCCCTTCGGGACAATCCAAGGCGTACGACCCGGCTCGCTTGAAATGGACGATTGCCGAGCTCCTGCACGAGAAGACGCCGTCAGCGCTTCACGCGTATCTCGGCGAGGCAGCCGATCCCGATCGCGTGCTCCGCCTGTCGACGAGCCTCTCGGCAGTGTTCGACGAATACGTCGTCTACCGTCCCGCGATGCTCCGCAGCTGGGCCGCCGGCGCCGATTCCAAGTGGCAAGCCGATCTCTGGCGGCGAATCGCGAGTCGACTTGGTCCGCACGATCTCGCATCGCGAATCGATCGCGCCCTCGAGACGCTCCGGAGCGGCAACAAGGCAGACGAGATCCGGTTCGAACGCCTGCACCTCTTCTCCCTCGAAACACTGCCGCCACTCTTTCTCGAATTCTTCTGTGCACTGGCGCAGTCGATTCCGACTCACCTATACCTGTTGACCCCGACCATCGAGTACGTCTCGAACGTCGACAAAGTCGGCCAACTCTCCCTCGGGATCGGCCCTTCGGTAAGAGACGGGCACCCACTGCTGATGTCCTTCGGGAACCTTGCCCGCGACTTTCAAGAACTACTGATCGAGTTCGACTCGAACATCCGGAGCGACGCAGACCGGTTCATGGCGCCGGGCCGCACAACCCTCCTAGGCTCTCTCCAAGCGGACGTCCTCGAGTTTCGAAGCCCTCCCGGAGCCCGGGAAAGAACGTTGATCGCTGCATCCGACGACTCGATCTCGATCCACGCGTGCACGAGCCCGATGCGCGAGGTTCTCGTCCTGCATGACATCGTCCGTGGGGCCCTCGAAGAAGACCCTTCGCTTCGACCCGAAGACATCGTCGTCATGGCCCCAGACCTCGACGCTTACGCCCCAGCCTTTCGTGCGGTGTTCGGACAGACCGACGTCGCGCGCATCCCCTACGAGGTGCACGATCGAAAGGCCCGTGACGACTCCGTCTTCTACGACGACTTTCTCTCGATACTCGAAGTGCTCGAATCGCGTTTCTCGGTCCTCGACGTCGTGAGGTTGATGGATGCGCAGTCATGGCGGAAAGACTTTCGCTTCTCACCGAATGAGCGCGCTCGACTCACCGACTTACTTCAAGCCGCAGGGATCCGCTGGGGTATCGACGCCAACCACCGAAAAGAGCTCGGCTTCCCGACGGAGTCGCTCCATACCTGGCGTGCCGGTTTCATGCGGCTTTTCCTGGGTTTCGCGACGATGCCGAGCACGACTCGAGTCTTCCATGGTCTCTTACCACGCGGAGAGCTGAGCCTTGAAGATGCCGAGTTGGTGGCAAGGTTGTCGCGCTTCTGCACGGTCTTGTTCGACTTCCACGAACGCATGCGCAAGCCCGCACACGTATCCACGTGGGCAAGTCTCCTCGGGCAGTTATCGAGCGCCTTGTTCGCCGAGGAAGACGACGACAGCGGTGCGGTGCGAGTGCTTCGTTCTTCACTCGCAGACCTCCGTGAGCTCGCCGCGGCAAGCGGATACAGCGGTGCCGTTCCGCTCCGAACGATTCACCGTGAGCTCGCGGGCATCGTACTCAGGGAGACCCCAGCGGCGGGCTTTCTGCAACGCGGGGTGACCTTGAGCGAACTGGTCCCTCTCCGTTCGATTCCGTTCCGCATGGTCTGTCTGATCGGCATGAACGAAGATTCATTCCCGCGTGCAGACGACAGACCGAGCTTCGATCTCACTCGAGCAGAACCCCGGCTAGGGGATCGCGACAAGCGACACGACGACCGGCACTCGTTTCTTCAGGCGGTCCTTTGTGCGCGGGACCGACTCGCGATTACCTACAGTGCCCCCGTGACGAGCGTCCGAAGCGCTGGAACGGCCTCGCCCATCGTCTGCGAACTCACGGACACACTGAACCAATACTACCACCGCGGCGGATCGGAATCGGCTCTCGTTACCATCGATCACCCCCTGCATGCCTTCGACCAAGCCTACTTCGCCGAAGGGAGCGCCCTTTCGAGCTTCTCGGAACGTCACCTTCGGATCGCTCAGGCCATGGCCCGGCCGGCAATCGAGCCACGCCCTATCGAGCTACGCGCCGAACCGGAGTCCGACGAAAGCCATCTTTCGATCCGCGAGCTCTCGCAATGGATTTGGCACCCGGCGCGCGCGTTCATCCAGAAACGCTTGGGGACGCGATTCGACGACTCGACGCTATACGAGCCCACTAGAGCGCTGACCGAGCTCGGTAAGCTCGATGCCTTTCGTGTTGGGGACGACGCTCTCGACGGCTCGCTGAAGGGTGAAGACCTCAGCGCATTTCTCCAAGCTGCGCCGGAGTTCCCCGACGGCAGCTGGGGCGAGATGAAGCGGGAGAAACTGGCCCGTGAGATTGAAGTGCTCGTGGTGCGGCGTGAAGCGAGCATCGGACCCGGCGAAGAACGGGCTCGTGTGGTCTCCGTAGATTTGGGTGGGATCATACTAGAGGGACGTCTCGACGGACTTTACGCCGACCGACGGGTGAAGCATCGGTTCAACAAGGTGGAGACGAAGACGGAGCTAACCACGTGGCTCGAGCATCTGCTGATGCAAGCTGCCGATGAGCCTGGCCTGCCACGAACGACCGAGCTCATCTTGCGTGCGACCGATCACTGCGCGGCTGTTGTGTGCTTCGAGCCGGTCGACGAAGCGCAAAAGCTTCTCGAAGACCTAGTGAAGCTGTACCAGACGTCGCAAACCAGCCCGGTGCCGCTCCTGAACCGGCCGTCCTGGGTGTTCGCGGATTTCGTATGCCGTGACGGGGCCGGGCAGGCTCTCGATAAAGCGAAGAAGAAGCAACAAGGCGACCAAAAGTGGGACAGATACGTGCGCTTCGCTTGGGGCAAAGCGGGTCCCTTCGCGGACGAGGCATGGACCGAGGGGTTCGGGCCCACGAGCTCGAGCGTATACGAGCCGTTGTTTCGGCACCGGAGTCTGCGATGAGCAGCGTCGACACCGAACGAGCGCCCCTCGGCGTACCCATCCTCGTCGAAGCAAGCGCGGGCACCGGCAAGACGCACGCGATCACGACCTACTTCGTACGCGCGATCCTCGAGCGCAACCTCAGCCCGGAGCAGATCCTGGTCGTCACCTATACCAAGGCGGCGACAGCGGAGCTTCGCGTGCGCACCAGGCAGCGCGTCGCCAAAGCCATCGGGATGCTCGAGGGTGCCGCGGACCCGAAGGACGCGCTAGCTGGGATCGTCGCCGACGCGGTTCAACGGCTCGGCGCGGATGAGGTGCAGGACCGACTTGGCCGCGCGTCGTCACAAATGGACCAAGCTCCGATCCTCACGATCCACGGGTTCTGCCAGCGGCTATTGAAGGACTACCCGCTGTTCTTTGGGATCGACTTCGATTTCGACATCGCAGAGGAGTCCGTGTCGGTCTTCTACGATTTGGCCGTCGATTTCTGGACGACCGAGCTTCACGAAAGCCCCGTGTGGTTTCTCCACGCACTCGAGAAGAGGGGAATCTCGCCAGAGCATCTCCGCAAGCTCGCCAACGTCGCGATGACCCCGGGTCTCGCCGTGCTCGGACCGGAACCCAAAGAGCTCGACGCCAGCGTCGTCGACCGCTGGTACCAACAGCGGCGCGAAGCCGAATCGATCTGGCGAGAACAGCGTGACCAGATCTCCGCGATCCTTCTCGAGGATCCTGGGCTGAATCGCAATAGCTATCGCCCCGCATCAGTCAAGAACACTTGGATACCAGAACTGGACGACTTCTTCGCAATCCCCTCCTTCGAGCTTCCGGGCTGGTTCAAGCGGCTCGCCCAGACAACGATGGTTATGAAAAGGAACCATAAACCTCCGCAGCACCCGTTCTTCGAGGTCTGCGAAGGTCTCACCGAGACCCATGGTGCGCTGAACGCCGCCTTCGACCACGCGGTTTTCGTGTTCCAACAACGATTCATCGAAGTGGCGCGTGCACGAAGTCGCGAACGATGCCGTGAACAGGCTCTGCTCACCTATGACGACCTACTCACGAGCGTGTACGAGTCACTCGACAGCGACATCTCCGCTGCAATTCGGGACGAGTACCCGATGGCGCTCGTCGACGAGTTTCAGGATACCGACTCGGTTCAATATGGGATCTTCAAGACGATCTACGACGAAGAGGCGGTGGTGTACGTCGGCGACCCGAAGCAGGCGATCTACGCGTTTCGCGGAGCCGACGTGTTTTCGTACCTCGAGGCCGCAAGAGACGTCGGCGACAGTCATCTCGAGCTGACCACCAACCGTCGATCCGACCCAGCGCTCGTCGAGGCGGTCAACTCGCTATTCTCAAACCAGCTCGCCCCTTTTATCCTCGACGACATCCAGCTCTTGGCAGCAAGCGCCTACCACGAGTCGCGATCGAGCTTCGATCCGGCCATCGAGATCTTGCTCCTCGATCGCGAGAAGGCCTCTGCCCGCTCGGTCGAAGAGACCATCCCCACACTCGTCGCGAACGAGATCGGCCTGTTGCTCGATAGTGGAGAAGAAATCGAGGAAAGGCCTGTATGCCCCAACGACATCGCGGTGCTTTGCCGGACCAACAAGCAGGCGTCGCTCGTCACCGAAGCGTTGCGAAAACTCGATATCCCGGCCTCGCTCGACGGCGACTCGAGCGTGCTGAGCACCGAAATCGGGGACGACCTCGAAGCCGTGCTCGAGGCTGCACTGATGCCGGGCAACTCGTCGGCAATCCGCCGCGCGCTGCTCACACCGTTGCTCGGAGTGTCCCCCTACGATCTCAATACGATGGAAGACGACCGCTGGTCGGAATGGGTGACGCTCTTTCGAAGGTGGCACGAGAAGTGGCAGGGCGAGGGAGTGGTTCGCTTTCTCGAAGAGCTACTCCGAACCACCGGAGCGGAGGCCCGGATGGCGACGCACCCGTCGGCGCGTCGCAAGTTGACCGACTTGCTCCACATCGAGGAGCTTCTTCTCCGAGGGGAGCGCGAACGCCGGCGTGATCCGGTCGCGTTGATGCTGTGGTTTCGGCGGCTCCGCCAGGGAAGCCCCGAAGACACCATGGTTGCCCAAGAGGACTTGCAACAACGTCCCGACGCGGAGTCGGACACGGTTCGCATCACGACCATCCACAAAAGCAAGGGGCTCGAGTATGGGATCGTCTATTGTCCGTTCCCGTGGAAGGATGCAGCCCTCTTCGACTTCGAGAGGAAAGTGGTGAAGTTCCATGATCCCGGAGATGGCCTCAAAGCGAAGATCGACCTGGGCTCGGCTCGGATCCGCGCACACAAGGAAGTCAGCGAACGCGAGGCACTCTCCGAGGCGCTTCGTCTTCTTTACGTCGCGGTGACCCGAGCCAAACATCGCTGCACGCTGTTCTGGGGCCTCGCCAAGGGTTGGCAGAGCTGCGCGCTTTCCTACCTGCTTCATGGAGACGCTGACTCGAAGTCGATGGACGACGAGCGGGCCCGCACCGACATCGAGACCCTGGTCGCTGCATCAGCCGGCACGATTGGGTGCAGACCACCCCACCCCGAAGCGGCTGCCGCTCGTAAGCACGAAGCCCCGGTGCCCGCCCTCCGCGCCACAGACGCCACCCGCGCATTCAGTCAAGCGAATCGCATCGCGAGTTTCACGAGCCTCACGGGAAATCACGAAAAGACAGTACCCCGCGATCCCGAAGCAGAGGCGTTCCCGGCGCCAGCTACGCTATTCTCGTACCTGCCAGGCGGAGCACGAACAGGCCTCCTGCTCCACTCGATCTTCGAGCGGGCAAACCTGGATGAGCTCGAGGGCGAAGAGGCCAAGCGGCTCGTCGAATGGGAGCTACGGAGTTACGGCTATGATCCCGCACTCGGCCCGGACGTTCTGAACGATCTTAAGGCGGTAGCCAGGACGCCGCTCATCGACGGAGCCGACGCCCCAACGCTAGGGTGCATCCCGCGCAACCAGCAACTCCGCGAGCTCGAGTTCACCCTGAGCGTCGACGAGCCGGACTTCGGAGAGCTCTCACGAATCTTGAAAGAACACGATGCCCCCACAGGGGCGCCAGGCTATCCCGAACGGCTAGCCGCCGAAACCTTGCGCACGCTGAAGAGCTTCCTAAGGGGCTTCGTCGACCTCGTCTTCGAGTGGCAGGGCCGGTGGTATGTGGCGGACTACAAATCGAACTCGCTGCCTAGCTATCAGCTTGCGAACATCACCGAGGCAGCGGAACGGGCGCACTACCTACTTCAAATGCAGCTCTACGCGGCTGCAACCAATCGGTATCTGCGCCAGCGAGTACCCAACTACGACCCCGAACACCATTGGGGCGGCACGCTACTTCTCTTCCTACGCGGCATGCGAGGTGCCGGCACTCCGGGCGAAGCCCCATGGCCGACGCAGAGCGTTGGTTTTACGGGGGAAAGTGTCTTCTTCGAACGTCAAACGCCGACCCTCATTCGAGCCGTAGACAAATGGCTCGGGAGGGAAGCATGACTGTCGCTGACCTTCATGCTTGCGGCGTCCTCGAGCTCCTCGATGTGGAGCTTGCACGCGCGCTCGGCGCGATGACGGAAGCGACCAACCCCGATGTCGAGTTGGCGATCGCACTCACCAGTCGCAATGTTCGCCGGGGACACGCATGCCTTCCGCTGAACATGGCGGCCAGCGACCTCGCCACCACCGCCGGCGAAGTCGCTCCAAAGCTACCGGAGCAAGCGCCCTGGGTCGACGCGCTGTTGGAGAGCGCACTCGTCGATGGCGGGCCGTTGGTCCTCGATGAAAAACGCCGCCTGTATCTCCGGCGCTATTGGGAGCTCGAGCGTGACATCGCGATCGAGCTCGGAAAGCGATCCACATCGAGGGCTCCCGACCTTGACGAGCCCTGGCTCGATAAAGCACTCGATCGACTATTCGGGGACGACAAGAGATCGCCACAGCGGCAGGCGGCACGAAATGCCCTCACACATCGGGTGTCGGTCTTGTGCGGCGGCCCCGGCACGGGGAAGACCAGCACCGTGGCCGCAATCGTCGCAGTGCTCGTCGAGGGACGGCTTCAGCGGGTTGGACCAGAGCCCAAGGTCATGCTGCTCGCACCGACCGGAAAAGCCGCGGTCCGGCTCGGCGAAGCAGTGGTCCGAGCCAAAAAGACCATCGCTGCAACCGGCGAAGTTCTGGCGAACATTCCCGACGAGGCAACCACAGTCCATCGGGCGCTCGGCATGCGCCGCCATGGGGTACTCTTCGGCCGAGACGCTGATTTTCCGATCGATGCCGACATCATCGTGTTGGACGAGGCCTCGATGATCGATCTCGGGCTGATGCGGCAGCTCCTCGTCGCTGCGCCTGTGGATGCCACAATCCTGATCGTCGGCGATCCCGATCAGCTCACTTCGGTCGAAGCCGGTTCGGTCCTGCGCGACCTCGTGCGCGCCAGCGACGAAACGTGGTGGAGCGGCCGCGTGACCCAACTGACGAAGACCTATCGCTACGACGAATCCCAGCCCTTGGGGCAGCTGGTGGCGGCGATTCGAGGCGGGGACACCGCCCTGATGGGGCGCCTGCTCGACGCAGGCGATGTGCACGGACACGGCGTGCAATGGAGCGCACTCGATGACCTCCCTCACGAGCTCGGTCGAGCCGCAACGCACTGGTCCGAGATCTCGAATGCAACTGAACCCAAAGAGCATTTCCGACGGCGCGGCCAGTACGTCGTCCTGAGCCCCTTCCGGAAAGGTCCGATCGGCACTCGTCAACTCGGGATCGCGATCGAGCAACGGCTCAGTAACCGCGATGGGGCGGTACGCCCGATCATCATCGAAGAGAACAACAACGAGCTCGGGGTCTACAACGGCGACTTCGGCATGCTGTTTCGGCGCGATGACACCGAGGTAGCCACGATCCAACGGGAGCCCGACCGCTTCCAGGACTTCGCCGAAGCAAGGCTCCCCCGCTATTCCCAGGCCTTCGCGCTCAGCGTGCACAAAGCCCAAGGGTCCGAGTTCGACGAGGTTCTGATCGTCATGCCAGAAGAAGACGGACCGCTCCTGACGCGCGAGCTGCTCTACACCGCCGTGAGCAGAGCGAGAACACGGGTGCAATTGGTCGGGCCGCGTGAAGTCATTGCCGCCGCGATCGGGAGACGAGCTCAAAGGTTCTCGGGCCTGGTCGACCAGATCTCAGCGGTGGCGTGAGGGGCCGGATCGACTATATCCGAAAAGTGAAACGTGTTTCACTTTGGAGCGCTTGATGGCGGAACATGACTACGTCGTGATCGGCGCAGGATCGGCCGGGGCCATCGTCGCTGGCCGACTTTCCGAAGACCCGAACGTGAGCGTTCTTCTCCTCGAAGCCGGCGGCAGCGACCGTACCACCTTCGTTCGGAAGCCGGGCATGATCAGCCTCGTGCAACAGGTCAAGCGGCTCAAAAGGAAGTTCGACTGGGGCTTCACGACAGTCCCCCAACCGCACCTAAACGGCCGCCGAATTCCGTACACGCGCGGGAAGGTGCTCGGCGGATCGAGCTCAGTCAACGGGATGCTCTACCTCCGCGGCAACAAAGAGAACTACGATGGCTGGGCCGCCCGAGGGTGCGAAGGCTGGAGCTTCGAAGACATTCTGCCCTTCTACAAGAAGCTCGAGGACCACGAGGATGGCGAAACCGAGTACCACGGCGCCGGAGGCCCGATTCACGTCACGCGTCACCCAGAGAATCAGCTCAGCCCGGTCTCCCAAGCCTTCATGAGAGCGACGGCAGAGGTTTGCGGCGTCCCTGTGCTCGACGATTTCAACGCCGAGAATCAGAACTGCGCAAGCACCTACCAGATGTCGGCGAGCCGTGGCGTTCGCAGCAGCACATCCGAGGGATATGTGCAGCCGAGCCTCGAAAGGCCCAATTTTGCCTTGGAAATCCATGCGCACGTGCGGCGTATCGTCATCGAGAATGGCCGGGCAACGGGCGTCGAGTACGAGCAGAACGGCGACGTCGTGACGACAAACGCGAACCGCGAGGTGATCCTGTCGGCCGGCACGATCGGATCGCCGCAGATTCTGATGCTGTCCGGCATAGGTCCTGCCGACCATCTTCGCGAGCACGATATCGAGGTCCGTCACGACCTGCCCGGCGTCGGCCAGAACCTCCACGATCATCTCTTCGTGCCGCTCGTGTACCGCGCGGCCACTAGTCTTCATCGCGGAACCCCGTTTCACTTCTTCGGTGGGATGATCAAGGAGTACTTGTTCGGGAACAGCTGGTTCGGGCGGACGGTCTTCGAGGCGGGCGCCTTCGTCAAAACCAACGACGACGAGCCGATTCCAAACCTCCAGATCCACACCCTGCCATGGGGCTACCCCGATCCGAACCAAGACGGGCCAGAGCGCCCGCAGCTGGACACCGGCAACTGCCTATGCGTGATGCCCACCCTCATCTATCCAAAGAGTCGCGGCGAGATCCTCCTGACCTCCAACGACCCGAACGCCGCGCCACATATCGACCCTCACTTCTTGGAAGCCCCGGAAGACCTGCAGGTGTTCATCGACGGGATGCGGAAGTGTCGAGAGATCTGCGCGCATCCGGCGTTGGCCGATCATCTCCACGAAGAGCTCACCCCGGGAGCCGCGCGAGCGAGCGACGCGGAGCTCACGGAGGAGATCAAGCTTCGCGCGACGACCGTCTACCACCCGGTCGGTACCTGCATGATGGGTGTCGATCAAATGGCCGTGGTCGATCCCCGACTCGAGGTGCACGGCGTCTCAGGACTACGTGTCGCCGATGCTTCGATCATGCCCCGGATCACAGGGGGAAATACGAACGCCCCCAGCATGATGATCGGTGAACGGGCCGCCGCCCTCGTTCAGAGCTAGACCCCTACGAATTCTAACTGCGGAGGCCACGGACGACGGATACGCCCGGCCACCTTGGCCGCGATTTCTTCGCTGATGGGGCCGCTGGGATCCGCGCCTAGCTGCTTCACGATCACCTTGCAGTGAGCCGAGTTCCAGCCGAGGAGCTGGGAAAGTTCTTTGAGATTGTAAGTCGCACTAGCCATGGCGCCCCTTCTTTACTATCCGTTAACTTATAACGAATAATCGGCCGGGTGCCAAGGCTTATTTTACATTTAGGAAATAAGCGCTCACTGCCAATAAACCAAGGAATATCAAGGTGGTCATCAGCCAGCCCGGCCCTCTGAGGCCCGGACGAGCCCCTGGATCGGGAGGCGGGGCAATCGGGGGCCCTTCGATCGGCTCCGCAGCGATGAACTCCCGAATGAACCGGGTGGCCTTCTCGACCTGATCGGCCTCGACCCGGATCTCGGTCCCGTGGCGGACTCGATCCGTGATACCGGCAAAGGCCGTATCGCGATGGTTGACCAAGACGGCGGCGATGCCCTCGCTCTCCAACGCTTCTTGGAGCGCTAGGGCCTGCACCTCGTCATCGGTCTCATAGACGCTGCGGGTTTCCATGGTGATCATCGGATGCCACAAAAGGTGGCACAGGACAATCGACAGCGTCCCCGATCGCGCGAATCAGTTCGGCCTCTCGATCGGTCACCTTGTCGTCCGCCATCACCGTGGCAGCGCAAGCTAGTATCAGGCTCTTCTTGAGTATTGGAGTCGCAGCGTCGTAGCGGCTGAGCGCGTTGTCGACATCCCGAAGCGTGCATTCTGCCGCAGGTAGAAGTTGTGCGTGCTCGCCGCTGAGCTGAAGCACCTTAGCTCCCTGCCGAAGGGCCTGCGCTGCCTCTTCCTCAGACCGGCTCCCGACACGCGCGAGGGTCGACAGCAGGATACGTGCGTCGGGAAGGAGGACGCGAAGTGAGCGGAACTTGACGGGGGTGGGTCCAACGCGATCGAAGTGACGCGCCAAGTGACGCTGGATCATGCGACTCAAAGCATACTCGAAGAGATCCACCCGTCGGTCGCTCTCGATCAATGCCTGGACTACCTCGTTGAAGCGTCGGTACTCGTCGGGCGACAAGTTGCGGAGGGTCGGCATAGCCATGTCGATCAGCGCGATCTTCTGCGCAGAGGAACGATCGCCGGCCTCCGAATGGAATCGAAGCGCGAGGTCTGCCGTCTGAGGGTCGGTCAGCTCGGCCACGGCGAGGATCTCGGAGCCGAGGAGGACCTCGTCGTCGGCGAGAAGGAGGCCGAACACCATCGCCTGCGCCATCGGCGCTTGATGGACCGCGTGGAGCCACAGATCGGGAAGAGATGCATGAAGTGAACGGGCATACGCGAGCTGGGCGGGAAGTGGACTTCCTATGTGAGCCACTGCTTCACCTACTGCCGCCGCGGTGGGCGGCTCCGCGAACGCGCTCATCGGGCCCGCGGGCGGGTCCGGGGGCGAGCTCATCCCTTCGGAGATCTCGGGCAGGGCCACCTCCGGGAACTCACCGTCCCACTGTGGTTCGAGCTTGCGGATCCGGTCGTCGATCGGCGGATGGGTTCGAAACAGCCCTCGGAACAAGCGGAGCCGAAGAATCGCATCTGAAAAAAAGATATGGCTTGCCTCGTCTGCTCCGGGTGTCTTCAAGTACGAGTGTGCCTGGGCGCCGCCAATCTTCTTGAGCGCGCCGACGAGGCCATCAGAGTCACGGGTAAACTGCACGGCCGAGGCATCGGCCAGAAGCTCGCGCTGCCGCGAGATCGCGCTTTGAATCATGCGACCAAACAGAACGCCGACAGACCCGATAGCCAAGAGACCGAGCCCCACGAGGGCGGTGCCCGCGCCATCGCGCCTCGAGCCCCTCGATCCATGCAAGATGAAGCGGCCGATCAGCGCTAAGAGAAAAATGCCGTGGAGCAGGCCTATCGCGCGCATATTGATGCGCGAGTCTCCGTTCAAGATGTGGCTGAACTCGTGGCCGATAACCCCTTGAAGCTCCGCGCGTCGAAGCAGTTGAAGGGTGCCGTGCGTCACGCCGAGGACGGCGTCGCTGGTCGTGTTTCCTGCGGCGAACGCGTTGATGCCGACTTCGTTGTCGAGCACGTAAATGTCTGGAACCGGCACTCCGGATGCGATCGCCATCTCTTCGATCACGTTGAGCAAACGGCGCTCTTCGAGCTTGGTGCTGTCGGGATCCACCCGGCGCCCGCCAAGCGCTACCGCAACTGAGGCCCCGCCGTCGCGAAGTTGCGCGGTCTTGTAGAGCGACCCAAGCCCGATCAGGAGGGCAGTGCCACCTACCGTGACCACGAACACCAACGGGTTCCAGAGACTGAATCCCGGTTGCTGTACTTGGTCGTAGTCGCCCACCATGTATGCTGCACCCACCGCATCGGTAGCGACCCAGTGGTAGACGAGCAGACCGAGCCCGTACACGGCGGTGGAAATCCCGACGACGGCTAGCACAAAGAGGAGCGCGAGGCGGAACGTGCGCTGCCGCGCGAGATCCTGCTCCTCGAAGAAGTCCATCTGCTAGAACTGTACTTTGACCGGCTCGCGTTCGACAGCGGTCTCGATCTCGAAGAACTCCGCCCGCTGAAAGCCGAACATGCTGGCGACGATGTTGGACGGCACCATCTCGCACTTGTTGTTGTAGCGCATGACGGCGTCGTTGAAGGCCTGCCGTGAGAACGCAATCTTGTTCTCAGTGCTCGAGAGCTCCTCGGAGAGCTGCATCATGTTCTGGTTGGCTTTGAGGTCCGGATAGGCCTCCGAGAGCGCAAAGAGGCGACCAAGCATCCCACTCAACCCGGCTTCCGCGGCCCCGAGCGACTGCATCGCCCCTGGGTTTCCCGGATCCGACGCGGCCTTTTCTCGCGCGCCTTCCGCCGAATTGCGCGCGGCAATCACCGCCTCGAGCGTTTCGCGCTCATGCGACAAATACCTCTTGGCCGTCTCGACCAAGTTCGGGATTAGGTCGTGCCGACGCTTCAGCTGAACGTCGATCTGCGCAAACGAGTTCTTGAAGCGATTGCGAAGAGTGACGAGGCCGTTGTACATGCCGACTAACCAGGCAATGACCACGCCTATGACCACGAGTAGACCGATCAACCACGCCATGGCCACCCCCTTTGTTTGTCCAAGGCCCTTGCAGTGTAATTGGCGATCGTCGCAAACTCAACATGTCGGGCTTGCAGTGGTGTTTGCGCTTGGTCTGCTCGCTTGCTCGAAAACGAGCGAAGCGCCGAAAGCCGCGATCGAAGACCCTGAACCCGTGACCCCAGGGCTGCGCTGCGCGCCCGGAGTCGACCCTTTGCCCGATCGGATCCAACGCGGGATGTGCGTCGCGCACAACTACCAAGCAAGCGGGCACAAGGGCTACGGAAGCAAGACCAGCGCCGCGACCCTGAGGGAATTGAAGGAGATCGGTGTCGAGTGGGTCAGCCTCACCCCGTTTGGGTTTATGCAGCGACTCGACGAACCGAAAGTGCATCCCATCGGAGGCTACCGCGCAGGCGAGACCGACGAACGGATGCGTAGCGAGATTCGCGCGGCAAAGGAGATCGGGCTCCAGGTCATGTTGAAGCCGCACCTATGGATTGTCGACGGAAAGTGGCGCGGAGAGATCGGCTTCGGCGACGCAAAGGCCTGGAACCGGTGGTTCGACAGCTACGAGAAGTGGATGCTGCACTACGCTGACTTGGCGGAGGCCGAGGGGGTCGAGCTGCTCGCAGTCGGAGTCGAGCTGCGTTCGACAGAGAGCAGGCTCGAAGAACGATGGCGTCGATTGATCCGTA
>Ga0255057_10000960_pt1 | contig 16640 bp, 18 predicted proteins | sample Cases_109_6_MG_FD_189022 | JGI IMG/M metagenome (GOLD analysis project Ga0255057, IMG submission 189022) | Seawater microbial communities from Amundsen Gulf, Northwest Territories, Canada - Cases_109_6 | ecosystem: Environmental > Aquatic > Marine > Gulf | place: Canada: Northwest Territories... | reverse complement strand
TGGTTCAACAACAAGAACCCGGGAGACACCCCAACAAGGTTTTTCTCCGTCATTCACGGCGACAAGGAAAACCCGCCGGTCCTGTTCTCAGAAGAATAGTCACTGTAGCCCTGAAGGTTGACGGAGCGTTAGGAGGTGCTTGAACCGTGAACCTCTACTTGGTTCAACATGGTGAAGCCAAGGCGGAAGCGGAGGACCCGGATCGGGCGCTGACTCAATTCGGGACGGAAGTGGTCGAAAGGATGGCGGCGTGGGTGGCCAAGGCCGGCATCGAAGTGGATCAGATTCGTCACAGCGGCAAACGACGCGCCCTGCAGACAGCCGAGATCCTGGCTCACGGGATCGCGCCGAACCAAGGTGTTGTGTCGGTGTCGGGCCTAAACCCGAACGATGACGTCGCTCCTTGGACCGATAACCTCGCCGAGGCGAGCGGATCTGTAATGCTGGTGGGCCACCTTCCCTTCTTGAGCCGTCTAGCCAGCCTGCTACTCGTCGGCGATCCCACGAAGGGGATCATCCGCTTCCGCAACGCCGGCATCGTTTGTCTGATACGTGAAGAAGGCCAGTGGTCGCTGGGCTGGGTGGTGACGCCTGGTCAGGTCGAGGCGCTCAATTGAAACGGGGAGAAACCCTCGCGTAAAAAGGACCTCTCCCCGCAGAACTGACGTCACCCTGTTAAAGGGCAACCTAGGTTTTTGCGGCCCGTTCAACCAGCTCTTCGTGGTCGCGTCAATCCTCCGACCGCACGCGAAACTCTCCTAGCTCGCCCGCCTTTGTGTCAAACGAGATGAGCAGGGGCCGGCAGCACACCTCACAGTCTTCCACGAATGTCTGGGCGCCCTCAGAAAAATCGAGCAACATGCTGATGGTGGCCCAGCATGCTGGGCAGGTGAAGGAATGCTCGACAAGATCAGTCATCGGATAGGGAGAGCTAGACCTCTCGTTCTTCGCGAAGCAAGCCCATGATGAGGATGTCTTCGTGCACCCCATCCATCTTCTTCGCCTTGCGCCGAGATCCCTCAAGCTGAAAGCCAAAGTTCTCATACAGGTGGATAGCGGTTGCATTGGACGGGTACACTTCCAACTCCACGCGCTCGAGACCGATCTCCCACGCTCGAGTCAGCGCCACCTCCATGAGGCGGGTTCCGAGCCCCTTCCCCCGGTAGTCGGCCAGCAACCCCATCCCCAGGTGACCGACGTGGCTGAACATCTCACGGCCGAGTGGAGCGATATCGATCCAGCCGACGATATTTCCACGGTCCACCGCCACGAAGTGCGGAAAGTCGACCTTGCGCAGCTTCTCGATCCAATCCCGAGACATTTCGATCGGTGGCGCCTCGACGAAGCTCAGAAACTTCCGCTCCCTGGCCACCTCGGACACGCATTCCCAAAACCCGTGCGTGTCTTCAAGCGTAGTGGCGCGGATCTGGACCGTTTCTCGTTCCATCTCAATCACTCGCCTGAGGCCGAGTTACTCCTGCTTGACCAACCCAACGTAAAACGACGTCGATACCGATCCAAACTCGGCTTCGGCCCCTGCGGTTCCCTGGGCGCCCGACGCTCGCGCGGACTTACTCGCGCGTACTTATACGTTCTGCCGTTGTCTTGTCGCCGCGCAACAAACGCTGCATAATAGGGCGCCGGGCCTCGAGAACTCGAGCGTCTTACAAACTGAAATCTAGAAGCAGGAGGAAAGCACATGCCTAACTACGTTTTTGCCTATCACGGTCGGAAAAAGCCTGAGAGCCCTGAAGAGGGAGCCAAACACATGGAGAGATGGAAAGCCTGGCTTGGCGGCCTTGGCGATGCCGTGGTCAACCCCGGCACTCCCTTGGGAATGTCCAAGACCGTAAGCTCCGGTGGTGTATCAGACGATGGCGGGTCGAATCCCTTATCAGGGTTTTCTATCGTGAAAGCCGACAGCATGGATGCTGTTCTTGAAATGGCTAAGGAATGCCCGTTCCTTGATATGGGCACAATTGAAGTCGCAGAAGTGAGGGAAATGAAAATGTAGTCACCAGCATCTCGGTCCAGACAACCCAAAGGAACCCCGCCTATACCCCTAGCGACGTTCTAGCCTTCAGGTAGCCTACCATGACAATGCCGGCCACAAAGTTGCCCAGCATTACGGCCGGCCATTGGGGTTCTACCAACAGTTCGGTACCTGACAGATGCAAGCCTGCGCGGAAGAGGAGCGTGCAGGCAGTGAGGCCATACAGCCCCCCTAGCAGCAGCCTTTTCCGAACCCCACTCATGCGGAAGAGGTTTGCGAGCACGATTCCAAGCGCGGTGAAGGCGGCGAGGTGTAGTACCGTGAACATCACTATCCGGACGAGTCTCAACCGAGCGGCAATGTCCGTGGCGAGGATCCCTCGACCTAGCAACACCTCGGACAGAAAGTCCGGAGTAGCTAGCGGTCTGAAAAACAGGGCATCGTACGCCAGGAAGAGGATCATGATCGACCACCCCCAAGAAGCCCTGCGACTGCGCCGCAGCGCAGGTCATTGTGCAGACGGTCGTGGTACTTTTCCGCTTCCCTTTCTGCCGTAAAATAACTGGAATCGTCAGAACGTTGCATTCTCTCCCTCGAGAGTTGGCTACAGGGCGTGTCCTTTCTCGCTCCGGTTTCCGTCAACTATACACTTCTGATGGGGCCCCTTCGGCCGCGCCGACGTGGTCACCCTTTACTTTTTACTTTGGCGGGATAGTACGGTAGAGTTCGGTATCACGAGCTGCTGCTTCTTCTGGGTACACCTGCCACTTGTAGCCCACAACACTCCGCTCGCTCCCCATGAAACGCAGTCCTCCCCACATAAGACTCTTTGCCACGTACTGGATCCTATTCTCGATGATGAAGCGGCGCTGCGAAGTGTAAACGCACGCGCGTCTGTCGTAAACTACGCGACCAAACGTGCGGATCCGACCTAGAAAAGCCAAGTCCTCTGCGGCTCTAACAGACTCAGGGAAACCCCCGCACTCCAGAAACGCACTCCTCCGAACTGCGATGCAGTTCCCCAGGCCCTGCGCCCGGCCGACCGCTGAGAGAGTCCAGAAAATCAGGTTCATACAAGCGTAAAGTCCCCTGAGAACAATGCCTGCGTGCAGGGGGCGGAGGCGCGGATGTGCGGCGACAACGGTCGAATCGCAGAGGTGATTCACGATCTGTTCGAGAGTCCCCGCACGCGGAACGACGTCAGCATCGAGAAAAACTACGCGCTCATAACTCGCGTTACGTGCTCCCGCGTTGCGTGCTTGGGCGGGTTTGCCACCTTCCACAATTACGCATCCAAACGATCGTGCGATCGCTCTGGTGTCGTCCAAAGATCGGTTGTCAGCAATAACCACTTCGCCGACTGATTCTTCCCGTGCCAGTAGCGTTAGCAAGCGCGGCAACCACGACGCCTCGTTCCAAGTCGGGATCACAACGCTAAACAGCTCTGACTGGTTATCTCGTCTCATCCTCGTATCCGCTTCCGCGTTTAGGCTATGACAACGATGGCCACCGAAATTTTCCCCTCATCGGGATGAGTCGACCCCCGGATCCTTCCATCCAGACTCACGCCATAGCCGAAACACTGTGTCTGATAGACCCGGTTGAACGAAGGATGGGCGGACCGCATCATTCTCCCGACCCACCGCCCCTTGCCACCCCATCCTACAACAACATACGCAAGACAGCCAAACTCACGAAGCGCTAATGTTGATCATGGTCTGCGTATCCTGATACTTGCCTAGCCGCCTGCCCGCGTCCATGTCGCCAGTAGCACAAGGCCGGTCAGGATCATCGCGCCACCAGCGACCTGGCCGACCACCGGTGCATGAGGAATCACCTTCTCAAACAGCACAAAGAATGCGATGGCCGCGATCCAGAGCAGGTTCATCACGCCACCGACGAAGAGGAGCGCCATCAGCAACCAGCAGCATCCCAGGCAGAACGCTCCGTGCTCGGATCCCATGCGGAACGCGCCGGTGATTCCCGGCCGCCAGTGTTCGGAGATGAAATATGCTGGTGAGCGGCAGTGCCTGAGGCATGCGGTCTTGGCCGGTGTGAGTTGGTAGACGCCCGCAGCGATCAACAGACTCGCCCCCACTTTCGGGCTCGTCGTCACCATCATAGGCGACAGGAGCGCCGCCCGGTCGAGTCCCCACTGCGCCACCGTCGCCGCGACACTGAAGAGGGTCCACATGGCGATGTAACCTGCGACGAACGTCGCCGTGGGTGCGATGGTCGAGCCTTCCTTGGTCGCCTTCCTGGCCACGGCGGCGTACACCATCGTCATCGGTGCGGCGGTCGGGACCATCATGCCCACCATCATGATCGCCCACATCAGGAGAACCAACAGGAAGTCGGTGGATCCCCAGGCATGCATCCGAACCATGTTCATCGGATCGGTGTCCGTCATGCCCCCGGCGGTCCTGAACAGGTACACCCAGGCGAGCGCTGTGACCCCCGCCAGAGACAGCAGGATCGCGATCCGGTCGTGTCTTGGCACGGTGTCTACCGGATCACACCGTCCTGATTCATGTGGAGGATGTTGAATTGTCCGTAGGAGTCGGACAGGTCGAGCTCTATGGCGCCGTGCGCCTTCGTCGACCCTGTGCCCATCTCGGCGACCGTGTACTCGAACCCGTTCGGCAGGTTGATGCGGGCTTGGGACTCCGCTCCGCTCTGGGGGTCAACGATCGGTGATCCGGTCGACTCCACGATTCCGGCGATGTTCAGCCGCGCTGATCGGGCATCGACATCGATCTCCAGTTCTAAGGGCTTGTAGAGGGTTTCCAGAACTTCCGACATCGTGCTGTTGTACACAAAGAAGTGGGTGGCTCCCGGTTCGGTTTCCTCTCCATGCAGAATCTTGCGCAGCGCTTCGCGCTGAGCGTCATCGGCGCGTTCGTCGATGATGGCCCGCTGCTTTCCGTTACCCTCCGCGATCTCGCCCGGCCAATAGACCAGCATCGCCCAGTCCAGGCCGTCGAGCCGGGTATCGCCAAAGTGTCCCTCTTCGATATGCCCGCAGACAACCGCCTCGCAGTTGCCGTGCGTCGTGCGAGATCCGAACTGGCACGGACATCCCCAAGCACAATTGCAGTTTCCGTACTCGACACCACGAATTTCCCACTGAGTGCTCATAGACAACCTCCTTGGACTTGTCGAATGACGCAGGGGGCGCTTGTAACCACTGAGTGCTGAAGGTACTCGGACGAACTCCTTGTTACCGTTTTCGTTACCACGCCCCTTCAAGCCGAAACACCACCCCCTCCGCTCACCCAGAGAAGCCCCGTTGAGAGTCGTTATAGTGGCGATCCCTGATCCCGACAACATCGGTGGCCAGGGGGAGACGTTCGCGTTCCCGTTTATCACGATCAAAATCATCGAAGTCGTCGACGACTTCACGATCGCCGTGGCCAACGACAACAACTACCCTTTCAGGGTCGGGCGTCACACCGAGACGGGTGCGCCGGACGACAGCGAATTCATCCGACCGAGGTCGACATGGCCAAAGGCTCCTGTCTCTGTGGCGCGGTCCAATTCGAAGTCACCCCCCCTAGCAGGTACTGCGCGCACTGCCACTGCTCGCTGTGTCGCCGAGCGCACGGCGCAGCGTTCGTCACCTGGGCGGGGTTCCGCGCCGATCAGGTCGATATTCAGACCGGCCGCGAGCGGTTGACCGGTTACCTGACCGAGTCGGGCTCGACCCGCACCTTCTGCAATCGTTGCGGCAGCACGCTCTTCTTCGAGGGGCCCGAGTACGAGGGCGAGATCCACGTGGTTCTGGCCAACATCGACGAACCGATCGATCGCGTGCCCGAGGCGCACTACTACGTCGACCACGGCGCCGAGTGGTGGACGATCGACGATTCGCTACTGCAGTACGGCGGTGAAACGGGACTGGAGCGAAAGGAATGAGCCAGGGCCAATTTCATCGAGCGTTGAGTCTGCGCGATGTCGTTTTGTTCAACGTCGTGGCGATCGTGGGACTGCGCTGGCTCTCGACGTCGGCCCAGATGGGGCCGTCAAGCCTCGTTCTGTGGGTCCTGGCGCTGCTCGTCTTCTTCGTGCCGTCGGGGCTGGCGGTCATGGAGCTCAGCACACGCCTTCCCGGCCAGGGGGGCGTCTACCAGTGGGCTAAGCACGCCTTCGGCGATATCCATGGGTTCATCGCCGGCTGGTCGTACTGGATCAGCAACCTGGTTTACTTCCCGTCACTGCTGCTGTTCGTGTCGGGGGTGTTCCTGTTCATCGGCGGGAGCGCATGGCTGGGCCTCGGCGACAGCGTGCTCTACAACACCCTCTTCACGCTGGCGATCCTGTGGCTGGCTCTGGGCCTCAACTTGATCGGCCTCGAGCGCGGCAAGTGGGTCCAGAATATCGGCGCCATCGGGACCTGGGTGACGGCCGCATTGTTGATTGGTTTCGGGTTCTACGTGTGGCTGCGCTTCGGTAGCGTGTCGTCGTTCGAGGGTGCATCGTTCGTTCCCAACTTCAGACAGTTCGGCACGTTGGCGTTCTTGGCCACGATGACGTTCGGGTTCGCCGGGCTCGAGCTGGCGCCGATCATGGGCGACGAGATCAAGAACCCCGCCCGGACGATCCCCCGCGCGATCTTTATCTCGGGTCTCATCATCGCCGCTGTATACATCCTCGGCACGGCGGTGCTGCTGGTCGCGCTGCCGACCGAGACCGTGGACGTGATCAGCGGTGTTCCCCAGGCATTGGCGGCGGTCGGTGAGCGCGCCGGGGTAGGCGGGTTGGCGCGATTGGGCGCGATCTTGATCACCCTCGGCGGCCTGGGTGGGGTCGGCGCGTGGTTCACCGGCGCCGCCCGGATTCCTTACGCCGTGGGCGTCGACCGGTACTTGCCCGAGGCGCTGGGTCGAGTGCATCCGAGGTGGGGCACGCCCCACGTCTCGCTTCTGGTGCAGGGCGTGTTGGCGAGTGCGCTCCTGTTGATGGCGGTCGCCGGCTCGACCGTCGAGGAGGCGTACATCGTGCTCGTCGACATGACGATCATCCTGTACTTCATCCCATTCCTGTACCTCTTCGGGGCCTTGCCGCTTCTGCGGCGACGCGGCGTGGGGGACGGGGAAAACGTCGTGCGCGTGCCCGGCGGCGACGGAGTCACCTGGCTGGTCGGCGGCCTTGGACTGCTGGCGACGGCCCTGTCGCTGGCCCTGGCCACCGTGCCGCCCGAGGGCTCCGAGAACCCCGGCCTCTTCGTCCTCAAAGTGGTGGGGGGCTCGCTGGCGATCAACCTCGCGGGGCTCGTGTTCTACTTCCGGGGCAAGCGAGCCGCCCGCAAGACAAACACCGGCTATCAGTCTTGAGATCGTTCAACTGGTCGACGCTGTTACTGCTAGCGGGGCTGCAGATGCCGAGCGCCACCCAGGCCCAGGAGCGACCGTCACTCGTGACTCGGGTCACGAACGCCTACCCGGCCTACTCCTCTGACGGCGAACGAATCGCGTACATGTCCAACGCCGACGGGGATTTTGATATCTACGTCGTCAATCTCGATCGCGGCGAACGGCGTCAACTGACCAACGCTCCCGATCGAGACGGAACGCCCGCCTGGTCCCCCGACGGACACCGTATCGCTTTCCAGACTTTTCGCGACGGTCACTCGCAGATCTATGTCATGGACGCCGATGGCGCGAACGTCCGCAACCTGTCAAATAGCAACTCGCACGACGAGCATCCCTTCTGGTCACCCGACGGAAGCCACATCCTCTTCGTCTCCGATCGTGACGCTCCCGCGGGCGGCGAGTCGAGTTTAGACCTGTACGTGATGGACGCCGACGGGACGAACGTGAGCCGCATAACGTCGACCCCGGAGACCGAGACGTACGCTTCCTGGTCGCCCGATGGATCGAGGATCGTTTGCCGACGGATCGAGGCGGACGGTAACTGGGAGGTCGTGGTTCTCGACGCGAATGGGAGCACGCTCGTCAACCTCTCCCGCCACCCCGGGTTCGACGGCTGGCCGTTCTGGTCTCCCGATGGCACCCGGGTCGTGTTCACCTCCGAGCGCGCCGGCTCCGCTGATCTCTGGGTCGTTGACACCGATGGTACGAACCTCACGCAACTCACTGTCGATCCCGACGCGGACGAACGCCAGCCATGGTGGTCAGCCGACGGCCGGCGAATCGTGTATTCGCAGTACGTATGGTTCCCAGATGAACCGTTTTACGAGGCATCGGAGATCCTCGAGATCGAGGTTGACCCGTCGAGCGAGGATCCGTGAATCATCCAGAGGTAACCGAGAGTGGCGGCCCCTTCAGGCGGACCGGGTAGCAATATCGGTCGAGCGGGGTTTTTCAGACCCTATTCAGGCAGATTCAAGAACACGTTTTTCCCACTGTTCGACGTTCACACCTTTAAACAAAAGCCACAAGGGAAGTAACAACTCTCCAATAAACGTAAACTGGCTAATCGTCACGTCGAAGTTGGGAAAAAGCATGAATGTAAGAACATCGATCAGATAGCCGAAACATCCAATCATCAACAAGACGCCCAAGGTTTTAGGAAGGAAACCCGACTTGAAAACCAAGTAACCAAGGGGAAATAGCCAAAGGCCCCAAAATATCTGGGCAATAAAAACTCCGTGCTCGCGCAAATCAAGAAACAACATCACTTGAGCATGCAACTGATCTGCTTCGAATGCTGTCAAGTAGTCGGCACCGCTCAATAGTATTAGGGCGGCAAAATGGTTGAGCTCATTGATGAACGCGATAGGGACACCGATCAGAGCGAATACAACCATGAGCAATGCATGATTCTTGTTAACTGGTTTGAGTAACTTGTAAAGAACTAGAGGCAACAATATGAAGATCGTCTGGCCGATTAGGTGGCTGACAATAGCGGTACGGAATAGCCCTTCAGAAGCCATGATGTTACTGGCTGTTGTTGCGGCATCTCCGGGCACAACAAGGTTGGAAGGAACATAAATAATGCCGAAGAAGCTGAACGGGATCAAAAGTAGATACAGGAACCCTGCAACTCTTGCATAAACAAGTGGCGATGTTTCGGTGGTACGGGTTGCCATTTCGATTCCTCCTCCCACATCGTAGGTGGGCCTGACACCCAGCTGCTCTTGCTTGACCAACCCAACGTAAAACGATGTCGACACCGACTCCAGAAGCGGCCGGTTAGTCGGGGGCGCTGAGTTTCAGATCGGCGTCAGTCTGGCCCGAAACCTCGGCAGCGGCTTCGGGGTCCAGGGGAACTTCGACTGGGCGCCGGCGACGGATGTCTCGTTTCCCGCTAATCCGAGCTTCGAGACCGATGTACACACCTACCTGTACAGCGGGGAGCTGACGTATACGTTCCCGACCCCGGACGTGTTTCAGGTTTTTGTCGCGGGCGGTGCCGGGGCAGCGACCGTCGTGTACGACGACATCCCGCCAGGCAACGACGACGACAGCTCGACCAGCTTCCTGCTTCCGATATCGGGCGGTTTCAGGTCGTTCCTGAGCCCCAACCTCGCGATTCGGGTGGAGGTAAAGGACAACCTCATCTTCATGGATGCGGCGGACAGTCCGTTCCTCACGGGAAGTGACACCGACGATCTGCACAACGTCCAGCTCACCGCCGGGCTGTCGTTCTTCTTCGGCGGCCCTTGAGCTAGGCGACTGGTGAGGGGGTGTCGAACATGAGCAGCTCGACGGTGGAGGACGGAATCCCTCCACCGAATCGGGAATATTGTGACAGCAAGCATCGTCTGCCGAATAAGGGATCACCCAGACGTTCGGCAGGCTCACCTTCATCCTCGCCGACCAGGAGACGGCCGGATCGAAAACGGCGGCGGAACCGACTGCCGGGGAACGCATCGGCTGGACCTGTTACTGCCACCCCGGAACCGACGGGACCGCCGTCGTTTTCGTCGTCCGTCGTGACGGCGAGGGAGTAAAGCACTACCAGACGTAGAGTAGCACGCTTCGACAAAGGCAAATCCGGGCGAAAGCCGGAGACGCAAAGCCACGGGTCCTCGCCTCCTGCGCGATGCCTTTCGACGGCACGCAGGACCCAAAGACCGCCGAGCTGCCGAAAGCATTGCTCGGCTCTTCGTTCTGGTATCAGCCAAGAGGAGGCACACGTGTTGACGAGAAAAACCCTGATGTTTGTACTTGCAGTGGTGGTGGTGTCTACGGTTGCCAGCCGTAGCTACTCAGAACCGCTCTGGTTGCGGGTGATTGCCTCGTGGCCCGAGACGGCGAAGGGTACAGCGGAGGAGATCGGTGAGAAATATGGCGCGCCCGACATGGTGGGCGGCGACCTCCTGGTATGGCAGAACAAGGGTCCGTACGCGTGGATCCAGGTCCACGGTACGGAAGTAGCGCACAACTTCCCAGTGGAGCACAGTGACGTGCTCGACATCGCCATTCCCTACAAGGTACCGGCCGGTATGTACAACAACCTCGCCGAGTTTGATGGCAGTGCGGTCGCGATGCGCACCAAGGGTCTGTTGGTTGCCTCCTGCTTCAAGGAGGGTCTGGATATCCTGATTCTCAACCTGGCGAATGACGTCGTCACGGGCACGATGACACCGACACAGGCTCGCATGGCGTTCGGTGAAATCGCGACAGGCATGATGAAGGGTGAGAAGAACCCCTACACGGAAACTTTGCAGTTCCAGACCGAGCCGCTCAGCGCCACGCAGGACCCGGACAAATCGCTCGAGATGCAGGAGTAGCGAGCTCCACTAGGTCTACCGGAGGACTTCCAGCCGGGTATCACACGATGCCCGGCTCGTTCTCCGAAAGCGGTGCTTTGCCGGGCGGGCTCAGATTCGGAGAACGCGTACCGTGACCGGTACTTCCTTTCCGCGCAACGTGACAACGCGGCTGTCCAAGTCGGGAAAACGATCGGCTACCGAACGATGAACGGCCTCGCTGATTAGAAACTCACCAGCCGCCGCTTCGGCCTGCAGTCGCGAAGCGGTGTTTACCACGTCTCCCAGCGCGGTGAAGTCGACCACACCCTCGGCACCCACATTGCCCACGTATGCGAGACCGGAGCTGACCGCACCCCCGATTGCCAACCAAGGCTTGGCGGATTCCCCGTATCCCATCGCCTCGAGGAGGGCCAACGCGGCCTCTCCGGCCCGGCGTCGGTAGGCCGGGCCACTGATTCCGGGTATGAAGAGCGCCATCACCTCGTCGCCGATCAGCTTATCGATGATCGCGTCGTGGCGGATAAGCGTCTCGGTGGCGGTGTGGTAGAAGCGCTCCAACAGCGCCGCGAACTCACTGGGTCGCGACTTCTCGGCCAGAGGCGTCGAGCCTCGGACATCGGCGAACAAGACCGCGATGTCGATTTCGGCGCCGCCGCGAGGAAGCACATCGCAGCACCGTGTGCACAGGTTGGGGTTCTTGCGGGATCGAGCGAATCCAAATAACCCCACGATCTTGCCTCCGATCCCGCCGAACGGGTTGTGGCACACCTTGCAGCGGGGCGAGCTCGGCACATGTCGGAAGATCCGGTGGGCGATGCGAAGCGGTCGGTGGCCCTCGGTGAGCCGTTTGCGCCAGAGGGCTTCGTGATCGTGACTCCCCATCGCTAGTTCGGCCCGTGTGAAACGGAAGTGGCGCGCCAGCTCCGCGCGGAGGGACGTGGAGTCTTGCCTGTTACCGTTCTTGTAACCATGCCTCCGACACTATCACCCTCGATTAATCCCCACAACCCAAAGAAGCCCCGCCGTGACGGGGCTTCTTTGCGGTGGGCTTGGGCGGAGTTGTGACGATCCTAAGCTTCCGCCATCTCCCGCAACGTCTGCGCAAGGAGCCGCAGGCGCTTCGCGACGTTCGCCGCGGCCCAGCCGGCGCCCTGCTCGACGTCCTCGGCCAGCCGCGTCAGCGCCGCGCTGCGCTCGCTGCCCTCGAGAGCCAGCGCCGAATCGAGCTTGGCCCGCACACCGGCGGCGTTGGCGACATCCTCGCGGGCGAGCTGGTCCAGCAGGGCGTGCGCCACCACCGGCTCCGCTGGCCACTCGAACCGCTGCTGGTGCTGGACGTTCAGCTCATCGACCTGCACGAGCTTCGCCGCCTCGATCTCGTTCTCCGACAGGTGTTCGCTCGGCGTCAACCGGAAGACATCCAGGCCGCGGCCGATCTCGGTACCGTAGACTTGACCGTTGTACCAGTACGTCGACCAGAAACCGCTCAACTCGAGCGTGTCCGGCCGCATCGGACCGCGGTCGAAGAACGCGATCTCGTACGGATTCCCAGCGTCGGTGAAGTCGAACACCGACACGCCGCCCTGGTACCACGCTTGCGCCATCACGTCGCGGCCCGGCACCGGGATTAGCGAGCCGTTGTGGGCTACGCAGTTCTCGTCGGCACCCTGTACGACGGGGAGTTTGTAGTAGCTCTTAAGCTTCAGCGCGTCGTCGCTCAGCTCGAAGATCGCATCGGCCCCCCAATCCCTGGGATCCTCGGCGCGACAGCGGGCTTCCCCGCCCCCGCCCCATTCGTCGGTGAAGAGCACCTTGGTGGCGTCGTTGTTGAACGTGGCCGAGTGCCAGTAGGCGAAGTTCGGATCGATCACCTCGTCGGTCCGGACCGGATTCGCCGGGTCGGAGATGTCGAGCAGGATCCCGTTGCCGGAGCAGGCCCCGGCGGCCAGACCCAGCTCGGGGAATACCGTGATGTCGTGGCACTGGTCCGTGCGCGACGTCTCCTGCGTGTTCGGGCCGTGCTCCCCACCGGGCCAAAGGCCTTCGGCAGCGCCCGTCTCGAGGTCGGCGAAAATCCGGGGCGTGGCGATGATCTCGGCCTCTTCCGGAGCGTCGAGCGGCACGCGGATGACCTCGATGCGGAAGAGCGAGGAATTGGGGTCCTCCTCCGGCTCGGCCCCAGAGCACCCCGCCAGCTCCTCGGCCGGACGGACAAAACTCGTCCCGGACACGTAGATGTACACGTTCTCGTCGTCGTTCGGATCCGTCACGAGCGTGTGCGTGTGCGAGCCGCGGCAGGTCTGGATCGTCGCCACCTGCTCTGGCTCGTCGATGTTGCTGATGTCCCATATCCGTACGCCGCGGAACCGATCCGGACTCGCCGCGGTGTCCATCGCTCCCTGGGCGCAGTCGACCCGGCCATTGGGCATCTCAACGGACATGAACAGCAGATTCCCGTAGACCGACGGGTCACCCTGGCCGCCCGGGCACACGACCGAAGTCAGGAGCGCCGGATTCGTTGGATCCGAGATGTCGTAGATATTGAACCCCATGAAGTTGCCGACGAAGACTCTGTCTCGCTGGAAGGCGAGGTCCGAGTTCCCAAACAGGATCGGGGCCGCGCCATCCGGCGCGACGAAGCCATCGGGCTTCGGTACGTGGGCCACGAGCTCCATGTTGCGGGCGGCGGTGCCGGCGGCGTTTACGCCGGCCGCCAACCCGATACGGGGATCGGCCTGCGAGGCGACCGGCGAGTCGTGTGTGTCCTGCGCGTGAGCCGGGACCACGTGGAGCAGCCCGGCCGCGATCAGCGACAGTCCGACGAGAGTTCGAAGCTTCAAGGAGTGCCTCCTTGGGATGTCGTGGAGTTCAGCATGCCGCGCATGCGCGCGATCTCGGCGCGCTGGTCGGCATCAACGTGGGATGCGAACAGAAAGATCTCTGCCTCCTGACCAGCGCCGTCGGTCGTGAACAGATCGTCGACCATGACGAGCGCGCCTTCGTGGTGATGGATCATCAGCTCGAGGAAGAGTCGGTCGAACTCCGACCCTTGCGCGGCGGACAGCCGCGCCATCTCCTCCTCGGTGAGCATCCCCGGCATGAGCGCGCCGTGATGGTGCTCGCCTGGGACTGATTCACCGCGCGACTCCAGCCACCGCCGCATCCGCGCGATCTCGTCCAACTGGGAGATCTCGATTCGCTGAGCGAGTCGTCGGATATTCTCGTTGTCCGTGCGGTCGGCGATGAGGTCGGTCATGTCGAGCGCCTGCGCGTGGTGCGGGATCATCCCGTGCATGAAGCGGACGTCGGCCTCGGTGTAGCCGTCCAGGGCCGGGTTCAGGGACTCGACGGACCTCCCGCTCGTGCTGCAGGCGACGAGCGCGGCCGCGCAAAGGATCGGCAGGATGACCCACACGTAGTGGTCGAACGAGGAGTGCCTCCACATTGTTACCGTTCTTGTTACCATAGTGCTCATGATATCACCGGTGCAGGAGTTTCACCATGAATGCTGTGGGCCGGGGTCGAGTCGCGCGACTCTGATGGTGGAGGTGCTATTGCGCGAGTCCTAACCGGTCTACCGAATCTACTACCACTCACGGAGGTGTCCCTTGAAATACCGTGCCCTCATCGGCGTCCTCGGCCTGTGTCTAGCCGTTTCGGGTACGCTCCAGGCGCAGCACTCGCCGATGCATGAGATCGTTGAGCAGTTCCAGACTCATTTCAACAACGGAGATTACGAGGCCGTGGCGGCCTTGTATACGGACGACGCAGTTCGTTTTCCCCCAGGCGCGACGCCCGTGAGTGGCCATGAGGCGATCGTAGCCTTCCTGCAAAGCACCGCGGACGCCACTGTAATGATCGAATTTGGCGGCAGCGAGATGTCGGGAGACATGCTCTCGAGCTGGGGCACCTACGAAATCTACTCCACGTCCGCAGAGGGCGAGGGACCGGTGCAGTCTGGTCCCTGGATGAACGTTGCCAGAAAGGGTGAGGACGGAACCTGGAAGATCACCCACGACATCTGGAACATCAGGCAGCAGCCCTGATCCCAAAGCTGGCGGCGGCCTCGCCTCAGGTCGCCGCCAGCCACGTTACTCACCGATGGTTCCTAAGTAAACGCAAGGAAGCCCCGCCGTGGCGCGGCTTCCTGCATGGGCTCGTTAGGCTGTTTTACAGAAATGGCAATAGAGATACATCTGCTCTACCCCACCCAGCGTGATATGTAGTTCTTTGTGGTGGCGCTTCAATTCAAATTCCCCACCTAACGTGTTCTCTAACTGTTCCTGATTGTACCGTTGTACCGGCAGACCACTGCACTTGGGCGGCGCTTCTGGTGCAAACGTACCGATAATCAGGTGTCCCCTCGGCTTCAACGCCTTTAGAAGGGTGTCTCGATATATCCGTTGCTGCTTAAGCACCGTGAGAAAGTGAAACAGTGCTCGATCATGCCACAATTCATAATAATGTGTCGGCAAATCGACCGAAGTGATATTGCCATCCAACCATGTAACCAGCTCTGCGTTTTTACCCAATCGTGTTCGGACCGAGGACTGAGCCTTCTCCGATATGTCGAGGACTGTGATTGATCGATAGCCTGCGTCCAGCAGGTCGTCGGCCAATGTGGAGGCGCCGCCACCGACGTCGATGATCGGAGCATCCAAGGCCAAGCCGAGCTCCTTAATCCAAGCTAGGGAGGTCTGCAAATGAGGCTTATACCAACCCAGCTTCTCGGTCGGTTTCGTCAAGTAGACTTGTTCCCAGTGATCTTTTTGGCTCATTTTGTTCCAGCCTAACTAGATGGCCACCGGAGGACTGTACCTCATTCTACCACGCGCGGAGCGCAACTTTCCGTCGGGAAGATTGGGCTCTGTGTGTAAGGGAATTCCGTACGGTCGGATGATGCGCCTTGTTACCGTTTTTGTTACCACGCCCCTTGAACCGCCTACGCCACCAATCCACTTAATGCAAGGAAACCCCGCCGTGACGGGGCTTCCTCATGGTGGGCCTGGGTGGAGTTGACACACAACGGTCAAAAGGAGGAATCTTGGCGTTACCAGGAGCGCTGATAACGGATAGGAGGGCATCTGCATGACACACGAAAGATTGCCGATCATAATTCAAGGCGGCATGGGTGCAGGCGTCTCGGGCTGGCCGCTCGCACGGGCCGTGTCGAAGGCGGGCCAGCTCGGGGTGGTGTCCGGAACGGCGCTGGACGCGATTCTGGCCAGGCGCCTTCAGCTTGGAGATCCGGGCGGTCACATGCGTAGGGCACTCAGGCGCTTCCCGATCCCCGGTGCCGCGCAACGAATCCTTGATCGCTACTTCATCCCCGGCGGCAAGCCCAAGGATAAGCCATTCAGGGCCAAGCCGGTCCCGAACGAGAAGCCATCGCGTCAGCAGGAGGAGTTGCTGGTGGCAGCCAACTTCGTGGAGGTATTCCTCGCGAAGGAAGGCCACGATGAGCCGGTCGGGATCAACTACCTCGAGAAGATCCAGCTTCCGACTCTGCCTTCCATTTACGGCGCGATGCTCGCTGGCGTGAAGTACGTCCTCATGGGGGCCGGCATCCCGAGAGCAATCCCTGGCGTCCTTGATCGCCTTGCCCAGCGACAGCTCGCCGAGCTGAACCTCGATGTTCAAGGCGCCGGGTGCAGCGATGAGTTCACCACCCGGTTCGATCCCAACTCGTTCTGCGGCGGCGAAGCGCCAGATCTCGTCCGACCCGACTTCCTTGCCATCGTCTCCTCCGCAACTCTCGCAAACATGCTGGCCCGCAAGGCCGGCGGCCGAGTGAACGGATTCGTGGTGGAAGGCCCCACCGCGGGAGGTCACAACGCGCCGCCGCGCGGGCGGCTGCAGTTGAGCGCCGAGGGGGAGCCGGTTTACGGTGATCGTGATGTTCCCGACCTCGAAGCGATCAGAGCGTTGGGGCTTCCGTTCTGGCTCGCCGGTTCGTACGCGGAGCCG
>Ga0255057_10000957_pt1 | contig 16652 bp, 14 predicted proteins | sample Cases_109_6_MG_FD_189022 | JGI IMG/M metagenome (GOLD analysis project Ga0255057, IMG submission 189022) | Seawater microbial communities from Amundsen Gulf, Northwest Territories, Canada - Cases_109_6 | ecosystem: Environmental > Aquatic > Marine > Gulf | place: Canada: Northwest Territories... | reverse complement strand
CCAGGCTTCCATACCTCCCTCCAGGTAGCAGACCCTCGTAAAACCCATGTCCTTAAGAAGTTTTGCTCCTATGGTGCCATTCGGACCTAGCTGGCAGGTGGTGATAATCTGGCGCGAGCGATCTTGAAGTCTGGCATCGCGCTTCTCTTCGGGTAGCTCCAGGTCCGCCCTGACCGGCAGCATGCCGAGCGAGATGTTCAACCCGCCGGTGGCTAGGCCGGTGGATGGAATCTCGGCAGCGTCGCGGAGATCCACGAGCAAGGCATTCGGGTCTTGCTTCAACCGTTGCTGAACTTCCTTAGCACTGATTCCTTCAACCTGTGCCATTGCCTCTTTGGCCATTTGCATAAAAGACTTTGCCATTGTGCCCCTCCTCCTTTACCGCGATCACTCAGCGAAAGCATCGTACGCCCCGCTTTACACTGTAACAAGCTGGGGTGATTACGAATATGTCCTCTGGCCATATAACTATTAAGTGGGCTGCAAAAGCACTGCACTATCTGGCAGTCTAACTCGTCCCGTTCCGGCTCCCGTGCGACGCACAATGTGCTGGAGTATCCGTTACGTACCAAGACGTTGTCAAGCTGGTCCTCTCGGAAAAATACTGCCACGCTGGCGGCTTATTGCCCTACTGGCCCGCAGCCTATCGGCAGGACTGCTGGAATTCCCCTTCCTCGCCGTCACCCTCAAAGTAACACGCCCTCCAGGCCGTGCTCCACCCGTGAAGGCGCCTGAATGCTTGGTGCGTCCTTAATTGTGCCTTGAGGTGGGCCGGGGGCTATGCTCACCCCGGTTTCATGAGACGTCCTCCTTTTCAGGTCATCTTACCGGTGAACTCTCATTCATCGTGACCTAGTTTATTGGCGGCAGGTCAACTCAGATTATGCCGTAACGACCGTATCAGCCACAGCCATAGGCCGCTCTCACTTACGATAGGTTGAGAAAACGTAATCGTTGGCCTTTTGACTCTCGTGACAGGAAAAGCACTGGTCCCGCATATTGGTTACCGAGCGTTGGTTGGGGTCGGCCAGTTTAAAATCCTCGAAGCCCCATCCTTTGGTTCCAGTGAATCGATTGGGATCCTTCTCCATCACTCCGATCACCTGACGAGGTCCCTCAGTGATGGCGTTGTTCTCTACGATTGATTCAAAAAGCTCAAAGACCAGAACGGAGCCTTTCGCAAATGGTTTACGGTTCTTCAGGGATTCAAGGGCCTTGTCATTGGCATAGACGTGATGGAAGCCGCCAAATGCATTGAAGTGTACGTGGCCCTCGAGAATGATCATCGATTTAACGCGGGTCCAGCTCTGGTATCCTTCCGGGTACGCGACTTGGGCCTTGCTTTTTCCGAATAGCAGCCCGGGAACCAAAATGGCAGCGATGAGCACCCCCGCTATCCAGTGAATTTTCTTCATTTGATATCTCCTTTCACTCAGTTAGTGACGTAAAAATATGTACAGAACTGGATACAAAAACCGTTGCAAGAACGTATAGCTTGCCTTCATTGTAAATCGACACTCCCGGCCATGGAAAGCTTAACGGCCTCGAGCTGAACTGAGCAATTCGGGGGCTATAGACAAACGCGCCTATTGGTGAAACAAATGATCACAGTCAAATATCCAATGGCAAATTGGTAAACCATCATTAAATGTACAGGCCACAAGAAAAACAACAATCACACCCACCAGCGCCAGAATGATGAGTCGGTGATTGTTTTCAATTGATGTCGCTATTGCGGACATGACTGACCTCCGTATTCTGTGATCGAAATTAATCGGAAGGCCTCTCGTTTCATGCCAAGCTCATAGTCTTCTTAAATGAGCTGGAAGCCCGGAAGGGGTCAAGTCTGCCCTTGACTCATGTTTTGCCCTCGCCCCCCTTTGTCAACGCCTCGACAAGCTCGGCGCAGGTCCTTAGCGGAGAGCTAAGAGTGGAGAGTTGAGAGGCGCCGAACTGGTCAGAGGGCGCGGACGAGGTACAGGACTGCCATGAGAATGTAAAGGCCCGCCATGGCCTTTGGGATATATCCTTCGTATTGCTTCAACCGGTCCTCCAGCAGGTGGTAGCCATGAATGGCCAAGAGCGTTACCCCGACGAGTGCCGCACTCACGGCGAGCGCGTAGGTCAGCATGAGAGCCACACAGTGGACTCCCCCCAGGCAGAGGGCCAGGAGCGCAAACTCTTCTTCGTGGACGAATCCCAGGAGGAATGCGAATACCGCCATGTCCCAGAGGGACTGGGGCGACTTGTGATGGTGGACATGGGAATGCTCGTGCCCGTGGCTATGGGGGTGATCATGGTGGGAATGGTGATGCGTATGCCCGTGGGGTTGGGTATAGGCCCGGTAGGCCATGTAAAGAAGCAAGACGACCACGCTGTACCGAACGATGGCCAGGGATGACAGGTCCACCACCCGGTTGACGAGCAGGAAGACAACGACCACTGCGAGGGAAGAGACGAGATGAAAAAAGGCAAGGATGCTCGAGGTGAGCAATCCAAGCCAGGCGCGCTGCTGGCGCTGGAGGGAATAGGCTACAGCCACCGGCCAGCCGTGACCCGGTTCCACGCCGTGGAGCAACCCGATCATGATGGCATTCAGGTAAACAGACACGAGTTGCCTAGGGACCAAATCTTTTGTTGACCAATCCTCCCCTTGCCCCCCTTTGTCAACGACTACCTTACCGCGGGTCAGGCATTGGCGACAAGGCCAAGGAGAAACCCGAGGATGAGTACCACGGTCGAAACGGATGTCAGTTCTGCGCCGGTCATTGCCACTCCTCCATCCAGCCGTTCGCGGGTCTTATATAATGATGCTCAGGCTGCCTCGGGGCAATGACGGCGATCACTCAGGAATATGATCCAGATCACCGAACCGAGTCGGGAATTTTGTCCCTTGACGCGACTATGCCCTTGGGTATATTCCCAGGGCAAGCCCCAGGAGGTTTGTCTGATCTGGATTACCGGGTCTCGTGATCCGGGAGGGCTGGTGCTTGCCGGGGAAGGCAGCAACCGGCCGCACAAAAGATCAGGACGGGTCACCTGGGGCTCCTTCACGCCAGGTCCTCGCCCCCGTCCCCTCGGCCGACTCCTGTTGGCGAAAAAAACACCGGGGGGCTTATGTAGCCCACCCGGTGCTCTATGTGCTGCCGAGCTCTCTCCTTTTAGCGCTTGGCCATCAGTACCTATCTCGGCGGCCGCCGCCGCCGCCGCCACCGCCGCCACGCCCCCCGCCAAAGCCGCCACGACCACCGCCTCCCCTAGGCTGCTGCTCGCGGGCCAGGTTGACCGTGAGGGCGCGCCCACCGACCTCGGTACCGTTGAGAGAATTGATCGCCGCCTCCGCGTCTTCCTGGTTGGCCATGTTCACAAACGCAAAGCCGCGCGGGCGTCCGGTATCCCGATCTGTGATGATATTGACTTCAAGCACCTCGCGGCCCCCTTCCGTAAAGAGGGTGCGGAGCTGTTCCTCATCCACGGTGAAGGGGAGATTGCCCACGTATATTTTCGCTCCCATGCTTCTTTCTCCTTTTCCTGATATCGACCCCCGGTGCTGCGCTAGACCGGACCGCGCTCTTACGGTCGGTCATCCTTACGCCTGAGGGCGCGGCTCGCTTGTTTGCGACGCCGACGAGCAGCCTCGCGAACCTTGCGGCGCTTGCGCTCCCCTGGCTTTTCATAGCTCTTTTTCCGTTTCAACTCCCGGAGAATCCCGTCACGAAGCACGATGCGCTTGAAGGCGCGGAGCGCCGGTTCGACCCCGCGTTCGTCTACGATGACCTCGAGGGGACGACGTTGCGAGGGGCGCTCGTCCCCCTCTTTCCCCTGGTATTCACGCCGCCGATACTCTGCCATCCTTCCTCCCTTCCCCTTCCGTACTCGCAGGCTTGATCGCCCATAATTGGAACAAAAAGGCCGCGGGACTACAGTCCTCGCGGCCTTGGAAATATCAGAAGGCAGATCCGTGAGAATCCAGAGTCGAATACATGATAGATATTTCTTGGTGTGCTGTCAATGACTTCTTTTTTCGCACGGGCGGGGCAGCCTCCGTCGAAGGGCTCGCCTTGAGCCCCGCCCTGAGTGTACCAAAGGGACAGTCGAAGGGCTGCCCCGAGCCCTGCCATGAGCCTGTCGAATGGGTGTCGAGGGGCTCAGGGTGAACCCATTCGGCGAACTCAGGGCAAGCCCTTCGACGCGCTCAGGGTAAATGGTCGGATGGTTTGGCCGGTGAGGGAAGCCCGGCCGGCCCTTCTCGGATCAACGCGATACTGACGAGGGCCGCACCCACCAGTAACAGACAGATGCGAAAAGCCCAGGCGAAGGCATGGGGCGGGTACAGCCGCGCCCCCTCCCGCATCGCGTCCTGCCAGTGGAAATCGAGGACGAACCCCAACAGGACCTGAAGGACCGCCGCGCCCAGGAATCCCCCCGTATTCACGACGGCTAATGCGACGCCGACCCGCTCGGGCTGCTGCTCTTTGATGCAGGAGAGGCAGAGCAGGAGGCTGCTCGCGAAAAAGCCAAAGGCGAACAGGTAGGGGCCCAGACGAGACACCGGGACGAGGTTCGTGGCAGGACCGATCCAGAATAGGGCGTAACAGCCGCCGCCCAACAGGAGGGGAAGCTTGCGCTGCTGGAAGAGCCGGTCCGAGAGATACCCGATGACGGTCCCCCCCGCGATAAAGCCGAGCACCCCCACGCCGATGAGGTCCCCGGCCTCGGAACGCGTCAGCCCGTACACCTGCATGAGGTACGGGGGACCCCACAGGGCAAAGAAGGCGAGATAGGGTCCGGTGATCCCGACCTTGGCGAAAAAGACCGGCCAGGTCTCCGGGGTCTTGAGCACCGCCCAGAGAGGGCGGACAATTGGCGTGCGCGTCGTCGCCGCGGGAAGAGCGGCCCAATCTTGAATCATCCAGAAGCAGCCGAGCGCAATAACAGCCGTGATGAACCCGACGGCGTGAAATCCCCACCGCCAGCCCACGACCTCGACCACGCGGGCGAAGGGGCCGCTCGCCACGAAGCCGCCGAAGAAGCCGACGGTCGTGGTGAGGCCGGTCATCGTCGCGAAGTACTGAGGGGGGAACCAGTCGGCAATCAGCTTCAGGATGTTCACGAACACCGCCGCCACCCCGACGCCGACCAGGAATCGCCCCAGGTAGGCCGTGGCCAGGTCCGGGGCGGCCCCGAAGACGAATGCGCCGGCTGTCATGATCACGGCGCTGGCGGTGATCGTCCGGCGCGGTCCCCACGTGTCCGCCAGGATGCCCGCTGGCATCTGGAGCACGGCGTAGAGGTAGAAGTAGAGGGAGGAGAGTCCACCCAGTCCCACCGCCGCGATCTTGAAGGCGGCCATGAGCTGGTCCGAGATGATGCCGAGGGCGAAACGGTGGAAGTTCACGAAAAGATAGAGGGCCGTCGCCGTCGCCCAGATGATCCATTTGCGCATAGGGCCTCTCATGCGAGGAGACACAAGTGGGGATTATAACCGGGAAGCGAATATTCCTTCACTCATTTCGGACCAGGTATTCCCAGTGGGCGGTAGATCTGCCTGCCCCGTGGACGGTACTCTGGGACAATTCCATTCCCGCACGTGCCCCTGAATTTACGCGGGGTTACCTGATCACCCGCCTCCCTGGTGCGGCATCATTGCCCCGTTCAGTGATCCTCCGTCGTTTTTCTGCCCGGCCCACCTTGCATCCCCGATCCCATGTTCCTATTATTTTGAAGAGATAGCGGCGTCGCCCTGACATGCATAGCACAGCCGGTAAAACGGCACACCTCTTGCTCATGATCTCTGTCATGTGGCGCCATGTTCTTCCGCAGGGGGGAACGTCAGTGGCAGCTCAGCAGCACATGGACCGATACTCCGTCTCGCCCTTCTGGCCACTCCTCACATCGAGCTCAAGGTATGTTTCATCGAGCCGATATCCCGTCACTTGGCTCAAAGGATGCATGACTAACCAGACGGAAACCTTTTTGATTATTCCTGGGTTCGCCAGAGAATACGAGAGATCTCGAGGTAAAGAACGGAGGGCGGAATGAGCAGACCCAAAGTCACGATCGATGGAAACGAGGCCGTAGCGTACGTCGCCCACCAGATCAATGACGTCATCGCCATCTATCCCATCACGCCCTCGTCCGCCATGGGCGAGTGGGCGGACCAATGGTCCGCAGAGGGCAGGACGAACATCTGGGACAGCGTCCCGCTCGTGGTGGAAATGCAGAGCGAGGGGGGCGCCGCCGGAGCGGTGCACGGTGCGCTACAAACCGGTTCGCTGACCACCACCTTCACGGCGTCGCAGGGCCTGCTCTTGATGATTCCGAATATGTACAAGATTGCCGGGGAACTCACGTCCACCGCGTTCCACGTGGCTTCCCGATCCGTCGCCGCCCAAGCGCTCTCGATCTTCGGTGATCACAGCGACGTCATGGCCACGCGCGCAACCGGCTTTGCCTTGCTGGCATCCAATTCGGTCCAGGAGGCGATGGATTTTACCTTGATCGCGCAGGCTGCCACGTTGGAATCCCGCGTGCCCTTCCTCCATTTCTTTGACGGCTTCCGCACATCGCACGAGGTGATGAAAATCGAGCTCCTCACCACAGAGGACGCCCGTGCCATGATCGACGATGAGCTCGTGCGGGCCCATCGCGGCCGGGCGCTGTCCCCGGACCGCCCGTTTGTCCGCGGCACAGCGCAGAACCCGGATGTATTTTTCCAAGCTCGTGAGACGGTCAATCCGTACTACCTGGCATGCCCGACCATCGTGCAGAACGCTATGGACACATTCGCCCGCATTGTCGGACGGCAATACCACCTGTTCGATTACGTCGGCGCGCCAGATGCGGATCGTGTGGTGGTGTTGATGGGTTCCGGGGCCGAGGCGGCCCAGGAGGTCGTGGAACATCTCACGGCACAGGGGGAAAAAGTCGGTGTCTTGAAGGTGCGTCTGTACCGCCCCTTCTCGGTGGAGGCATGCGTCGCCGCGCTGCCTCCTACAGTCAAGATCATCGCCGCGCTCGATCGGACCAAAGAGCCGGGCAGCACGGGCGAGCCCCTGTACCTCGATGTGGTGGCGGCCGTCAACGAAGCGATGGCCAGCGGCGAGGCGCCGTTCCGAGCGTTGCCTCGGGTCATCGGTGGGCGATACGGGCTCTCCTCGAAAGAGTTTTCTCCTGCCATGATCAAGGGGGTCTTCGACGAAATGGCCAAGGCGAAGCCCAAGAACCACTTCACCACTGGCATCCACGACGATGTGACCCACACGAGCGTGGACTACGACCCCACGTTCTTCACGGAAGAGCCTGACACCGTGCGGGCCCTCTTTTACGGCCTCGGCGCCGACGGCACGGTGGGGGCCAACAAGAACTCCATCAAGATTATCGGGGAAGAGACCGACAATCATGCGCAGGGCTATTTCGTCTTTGATTCGAAGAAGGCCGGCTCGGTCACCATCTCGCACCTGCGCTTTGGGCCCAAGCCGATTCGCTCCACGTACCTTATCGACCGGGCCAGCTTTGTCGCCTGTCACCAGTTCTCGTTCCTGGACCGCTTTGACGTGCTGAAGGCGGCCGAACCCGGTGCCACCTTCCTGCTGAACAGTCCGTACCGGCCGGAGGAGGTGTGGAATCATCTCCCTCGCACCGTCCAAGAAAAGATCATCGGCAAGAAGTTACGTTTCTTCGTCATTGACGCCTACGCCGTCGCCCGGGAGACAGGCATGGGAGGGCGCATCAACACGATCATGCAACCATGTTTCTTTGCCCTGAGCGGTGTGCTCCCGCGCGACGAAGCCATCGCTGCGATCAAACGCGCCATCAAAGACACCTACGCCAAGCGGGGCGACGCCGTCGTGCAGAAGAACATTGCCGCGGTCGATAGCGCGCTGGACCACCTGCACGAGGTCCAGGTGCCGAGTCAGGCGACCAGCGCCTTCGACGTTCGTCCGCCGGCGCCGCCGGAAGCGCCCGAGTTCGTCCGGAAGGTGACCGCCCCCATGCTTGCGCGGGAGGGGGACACCCTGCCGGTCAGCGCCCTGCCAGCTGATGGGACGTATCCAAGCGGGACGACCCAATGGGAAAAGAGCAATCTCGCGCTGGAGATTCCGGTGTGGGACGCGGACCTGTGCATCCAGTGTGGTAAATGCGTGCTGGTCTGCCCCCACTCGGTCATCCGCGCCAAGGTGTACGATCCCAAGCTGCTAACCAATGCACCCGCCAGCTTTAAATCCTCGCCGGCCCGCTGGCGCGAGTTCGGAGACCTGCACTACTCGCTGCAGGTCGCGCCGGAAGATTGCACCGGCTGCACCCTGTGCGTGGAGGTCTGTCCGGTCAAGAACAAGACCGAGGTCCGGCTGAAGGCCATCAACATGATGCCGCAGCCCCCGATCCGTGACGAAGAATCCCGGAATTGGGACTTCTTCCTTGAGCTCCCCGAGATGGATCGAGGGGCACTGAGCCTGTCCGTCGTGAAAGACACCCAGTTGCTGCAGCCGTTGTTCGAATTTTCCGGTGCCTGCGCGGGTTGCGGCGAAACCCCCTACATCAAGCTGATGACCCAACTGTTCGGTGACCGCGCCCTCGTCGCCAACGCGACTGGCTGCTCTTCTATTTTCGGGGGCAATTTGCCGACCACACCGTGGACGTTCAACGGCGACGGCCGCGGCCCCGCATGGTCCAATTCCCTGTTCGAAGACAACGCCGAGTTCGGTTTGGGCATGCGGCTGGCCCTGGATAAACAAACAGAATACGCCCATGAACTGCTCACTCGCCTCTCGGCGAGCATCGGCGACGAGCTGGTCCGGGGGCTCCTCAACGCCAATCAGGCCACCGAGGCCGGCATCAAGCAGCAACGCGAGCGCGTGAAGCTGCTCAAAGAGCGGCTGGGAGGACTCAACACGCCCGAGGCGCGCAACCTGCTCAGCCTAGCCGATGGACTGGTCAAGAGGACCGTGTGGATTGTTGGGGGCGACGGGTGGGCATACGATATCGGCTACGGTGGACTGGACCATGTGCTGGCGTCTGGCCGTAACGTCAATGTGTTGGTGCTCGACACCGAGGTCTATTCCAACACCGGGGGACAGGCGTCTAAGGCCACACCGCGCGGGGCCGTGGCCAAGTTTGCCGCCGCGGGCAAGCCCATGCCGAAAAAGGACCTGGCGATGATGGCCATGACGTACGGCAACATCTACGTGGCTCGCGTGGCCATGGGGGGGAACGACACCCAAACGGTCAAGGCGTTCCTGGAAGCAGAAGCCTACGAGGGCCCGTCGCTCATCGTGTCCTACTGCCACTGCATCGCCCATGGCTACGATATGGCCCACGGGTTGGAGCAGCAAAAGGCGGCCGTCCTCTCGGGATACTGGCCTCTGTTCCGTTACAATCCCGACCTGGTCAAAGAAGGCAAGAATCCGCTCCAGCTCGACTCCAAGGCTCCGACGCTGCCCCTGAAGGACTACGTCTACAACGAAACCCGTTACACGATACTGGCCCGCAGCAAACCGGAACAGGCACGGTGGCTGCTGGAACAGGCAGAGGAGGACGTGCGGACCCGATGGCGACTGTACGAGCACTGGGCAGCCATGCAGGTGGATGGCACCACCAAGGAGGACCGCAATGACTGACCTCTCCACGAGCTACCTGGGTCTGATCCTCAAGAACCCGCTGGTGGCCTCTGCCTCACCCCTGTGCGAGGACGTCGGCAACATCCGGAAGATGGAGGACGCGGGGGCTGCGGCGGTCGTCCTGAATTCTCTCTTCGAGGAGCAGATCACCCTCGAAAGCCACGACCTGGACCGCCATCTCACCCACGGGACCGAGTCCTTCGCCGAAGCGTTGACGTATTTCCCCGACATGACGGACTACAACCTCGGGCCGGACGGGTACCTGGATCATCTTCGGCGAGCCAAGGCCGCCGTGGACATTCCCATCATCGGCAGCCTTAACGGTATCTCGAGCGGCGGATGGATCCGGTACGCGAAGAAAATCGAGCAGGCCGGCGCCGACGCCCTCGAACTCAACGTGTACTTCATCCCGACCGACTCGAAGATGACCGGGGCCGAGGTCGAGCAGATGTATGTGGATCTGGCGCGCGATGTCAGGGCGAGTGTCAGCATCCCTGTGGCAGTGAAGCTCGGTCACGCCTTCAGCGCAATAGCGAACCTGGCCCGGCGTCTCGACGAGGCGCGTGCGGACGCTCTGGTCCTGTTCAACCGCTTCTACCAGCCGGACTTCGATCTGGACAGCCTAGAGGTCGTGCCTCACCTAACCCTGAGCAGTTCGTACGAACTGCTGCTGCGAATGCACTGGGTGGCGATTTTGTATGGACACATCGGGGCGGATCTCGCGGTCACTGGCGGGGTGCACACCGGTCAGGATGTGCTGAAGTCGATGATGGCTGGGGCCCGGGTCGCCATGATGACCTCGGCCCTGCTGAAGTATGGGATAAATCACCTGGCCACGGTGCGCACAGAGCTGGTGGCCTGGATGGAGCAACACGAGTATGAGTCGATCCGCCAGATGCAGGGGAGCATGAGCTATCGGTCGGTGGCCGAGCCCGCCGCGTTCGAGCGGGCTAATTACATGCGCGTGCTCCGCTCGTACGCGCCCAAGATGCCCGGTCACTGACACCCAGAAGGGCCCGCCCCGAGCCCGTCGAGGGGTTGTCGATGGGCTTACCGCCGAAAGATCACATCCTTTCCCCCGTGATGGATCCCACCGTGGTGAAGGCGATGGCCATGCCCCATGGGCGGAACGAGGTGAAAGTCATGGCTGGGACCAAAGCGAGGGCCGTGGCCGAGGCGGTGACCATGGCCCAAGCGGTGGCGGGACAGAGAGTGACGGAAATTAAACGCGTGCCGCTGGTGACGGTGACCAAGACGATGCGTGGAAAATCGATGGCGCTTGAAGCCCACCCTCTGATGGCGAGGGGCCCGATGAAATCCAAAAGCAAATCCTCCTCGGGCCGCCGCTGAACCCGGCCAGGCCAACACTACCAGGGCAACCAGCATCCCCCCTAGGGTCATTAGGTTCCTGACATTGCTCCTGTTCATCTCTCTCCTCCCCTTCACAAAACAGCGGGCCATCCCAACGAGTTCCCTCTCTTCTATAACTTCAGACGGAACTGGGAGCCCAAATGTTTAATGACAAAAAATTTGCCGGACCGCGGTCAGGTGGATCTACTCGTCCGCCCCTTGGCCAGGAAAGGATTCGATGGGGTAGAACTCGTAGCGCACCGACAACTTCTTGATTGTCTCGGGTGCGTCCCAGCGGATCCGAAAAACCAGGGGAAATTCTTTTTCCTCCCCCGGGTCGAGCGTCTCCTGGATGAAGCAGAAACACTGGATGATCTGCAGATATGTGTCGGCAATCTCCTTCGGGCCATCGATGTGCCTCGCCTTGGCGGTTACCGGCCTGTCCGAGAGATTCTTAGCGCGATAGACCGCCTGCAGGCTTTTCCCCGGCTTTGCCAGGACTACCTCTTGCACAGGCCAAAACTTCCACGGAAGCCCGTCCTTCGCCTCGGCTGTAAACTGGACCCGGACCGCGCCAGCCCAGTTCAGAAAGACGCGCCAGCCCTCGGGCTCTTTCACCAGCTCCCAGGCCTCCTGTCCCTCAATCATTGGCAAGTCGCCTCTTTGCCCCATGCCTTCGAGTTCCTTGCCGAGGCGTTGCAGGTCGCCTTCCGTGAGGCCCGCGAGGCGCTCTGCATCGAAGTCAAAGAGAAGATCGCGGATGGTGGGATCGTTCGCATTCGGGAGCTTGACCGTGAACCTGACCGTTGCGTGTCCGTTCTGCAACTCCGTGTGCACATCGTGGTATTCGATGAAGGACGCAAGCGTACGGGCAAGGGTGAGCACCGCGCCGGAGAAGGATTCATTCTCGCGGAGGTACTCCTCTTCCTTCTTCAATTCCATGTCCACACGCGCGATCAGGCGATACGCGTCCTTGTACTCGCGCGCGTAGAGCACCGCCAGGTAGTGTTGCAAGACCGCGTGCGGTCCGGGATCGCTCGGACTGACTGCAACCTCGGCAGATTTTGTGGTGGCCGTATGCAGCCAGAGATATACACCGACGGCAACAGCCATCGCCACGGCAGCACTTATGCGTGTGGCCTGGATCACCTTTATCACCCTCTCCGACCGATACGAGCGCACGATGGTTTCATCCTTGTCAGATCACGAGAAAGTGCCACATCTTCTGTTGATCAATTTTCTCTTCATATCTATGAACTTACTGCGCACTGCCAGCTCGGTGGGCAAGAACGGCCATCCAGTTGAAACTTCCTGACGGCGGTACGGCAGAAAAAGTCAAATCTTCACTCAACCAATATTGCGCGGCGAGGCCGAGCTGATCCATTTCCTCTTCCAGAAGGATTTTGTCCACATCCTGAAATCCAGACAGCACCAGCGAGGCTTCGCCCTTACTCAATCGAACGAGTTCCGCCAGTTTATCTCTCAGTATGGGCATAGGTAAATTGGCCAGCACCAAGTCAAAACGGCCAGCCACCGCCTCTGCTGACCCTTGAACGAGCAGTATCCGGTCCTGCACGTGGTTCAGCGCAGCATTCGCTCGACTGGTGACGAGAGCCTGGGGACTGATATCTGTAGCTACAGCACGCTCTACCCCAAGCTTCAATCCTGCCAGCGCCAAGACCCCGCTGCCACACCCCACGTCCACCAGGGTTCGGCACCGTCGTCTTTTGAGGTCTTGGAGCATGAGGCGGAGGCACATCTTGGTGGTGGGGTGGCTGGGCGGGAAGGTTCTGCTGGTTCTCAGAAGAACCCCTGCAGAGGCTCTCGAAACCAGAAAGCGCCACCAGGGAGCACCAACTGCGAGTGATTCATCGATGTGGTAGCAGGAAAGCACGACGTCACGTCATCGTAGAGGGAAGGGGTCACGTCCCAACCACAATTAATTACCATGTTATGGTCCGAAGAGCAAACGCATGTCCTTCCGCGTCCTGCACACCCAAGTGCTTGAAGTGATTGATGTTAAGTCATTGCGCAGGATTCGTCATGAGCAGGTCAGGAGTTCAGCCCTCCTCGCCGGCTCCAGGGATTCTACAGTCGTCCGTGTTGTCATTGGCCAGTAAACGGCGGCGGACCCGAAATCTCAATTTGGCCGACCATGCCGCCCTCTGCGTGCCCCTCCTTGTGGCAGTACACCTTGAGATTCTTTCCTTTTGTCATGGGATAAAAGTACCAGGCCACAGTCTGCCCAGGGAGAAGTTCCACATCCCGGATGTCTCCGTGTATCTCGACCAGTGTTTTGCCCCCCGCGTCGAGGACTTCCACCTTTCGCGTAAAGATCCTGGTGGCGAATTCGTCCGACGCAAAGTAATGTGCATCCGGACTCGGATTGTGGATCAGCAGCTTATAGTACTTGCCCCGCTTGAATTGAAACCGGCTGGGGAAGAACCGTAATTGCCCCTGTTCCGAGCCGGTTTCCACTCGGACTTCTATGGCTTTCGGTGGGCCTCCAAAGCCCGGCGATGGCAACAACAGCGGTAGCACAGCAAGACAACCCAGGCTTGCGATCATCCATCTCGTCAACGCAGGGGGGAGATTCACGGCGACCTCCTATTCCATATGGTCACGTTTCTATGTGCCTCCACACGCACCCTCATGCGGCTGTCTTTCTGGTCACGCCTCACGGATTGGCCCGTTCGCTGCCGCGGCGTGTGAGACGGCACCCCAGAAGGACGGGTGCCTGGCGCTATTCGGCGTAGACGCTGCCCGGCGGGATCTTTGACTGTACGTCGTGGATCTCGATCCCCGAGCATACGAACGAACAGTCGATTCCGAACGCGGGCTGAAAGGTCACGGGATACGCCGGCATATTGCTATTGGGATGCTTGCCTGTGGACTCGATCAGCAGATCCATGATCGCGTTCTAGTTGTTAAAATCGTTGAGGGAAAGGGTCACAACCCCCGCGAAGCGAAAAGTGACGATGGTGTGGTTCTTCCAGCTGACTCCGGAGGGTGTCTCGTCGTTCCGATATCCTTCAAACACATGCACGTCGACGTAGAGAATCGGACCCTCGTCGGGATCCAGTCCCTGGCGTTCCAGCCGCGCTCCCACCACCTCGGCGTCCTTGAACTTATTAAATTTCTTGGGTCGCCCCCATTACTTGACGGCGACTCCCGCAACATGCGGCGACACGAACGGAAGCGCCGGCGGAAAAGGGACACGGAAGCCCTCCAATTCCACGGATCGAAAACCCGCATTCTGGATTGCGGCTCCTGTTTCCCGGTCGGGCCGACAGCCATCGGCGAAGCCACTCCAGATGGGCCGCATGACACGTTGCCAGCGACGCAGCCATGTTCCTTGCGGGGCTGCGACGTGTTCGATGAAATAGAACTTACCACCTGGCTTGAGCACACGAAGAGCCTCATTCAATACCTGTTGCGGATCGCGAACCGAACACAGCACTAAAGTACACAGCACTCCATCGACACTGGCATCATCCACATCGATGCCCTCTGCAGTCGCGACGCGGAATTCTGCTTCTACCCCGTGACTCGCGGCTTTCTCCCGGAGCTGCGGGTGCATATAGGGATTGGGCTCAATCCCGATCCACTTGCACCCTTGCGAGAGGTACCCAAGATTCGCCCCCGTTCCCGGCCCGATCTCCATTACAGTAGTCGGCAGGTCTGTGAATAACGCCTGTTTCCGCTGGGAGATGTACGCTTCGTACTTCTCCATGATCTTGTTGTACCAGCGGGCGAATAGCCACTTTCGCAAGCTCGCGCAACCTCCTTACTCTAAGCGAGCCGAGCGTGCCTTTGCAGCCTATTTCCCCGGTCCTCACTCGGCGGGTGCCTATTGTACACCCGGAAATTACATATGACGAGTGCGGAAAGACACTCCGGTGGCGGGTAACTGGTTACGCAGAAGGGTCAGGAGAAGGAAGAGGCCGAGCGGGAAGCGTCTCGTACATTCGGACGGCCACGACGAACGCCGAGAGGAGCGACAGGATGGCGATGACGTGGATGGAGGCTGCCATGCCAAACAGGTCGGCCACCACGCCGGCCAGCAAGGCCCCGACGGCGTAGCCCAAGTCTCGCCAGAGGCGGTACACCCCCAGCGAGGTCGCCCGCCAATCCGGGTGGGCGACGTCGCTGATGGCCGCCAGCAGGACCGGGTAGACCATCGCCGTCCCGAGCCCCTGAAGCACCGCAGCGGCGATCCACCACGAATAGGTGGGTAAGAGGACCGTCATCCAAATCGCAAGGGCCTGAATGATCAGCCCGCCGACGATGAGTCTTTTTCGCCCAATCCGGTCGCTCAGGGGACCGGTAATCGGTTGGAGCAGTCCCCACACGGCGGGGTAGAGGGCCCTGATGACGCCGATGGCCGCAACGCCCAGCCCATATGATGAGAAGAAGAGCGGGTAAATCCCCCAGGACATCCCGACATTGTGATTGTTCACCAGCCCGGCCAGACTGCAAGAGGACAGGGCCCGCTCCTTCCACGTGGTCAGGGAGAAGATCTCCTTCACGGAAGGTTTCTCTTTGGCCTGGGGTTCGGGATTACCCGTCCCAGGGTTGCTCGGTGCCGCCCGCAGGCGGGCCTCGTAGCGGGCGTGCTCGATGGTCTCTCGGACAAAGAAAAGCGACACCAGGAGCCCCGCCACGGCGGTGCCAATGCCCAGGTAGAACGGCTCGGGCCGAAGGCCGTAGCGAGCGGCAATCTCGCCGGTGAGCCAGGCCGTGATCCCCACGGAGAAGTAGCCGGAGAACTCATTGAGCCCCATTGCCAGGCCCCGCTGCCGCGGGCCGACGAGATCGATCTTCATGGTCACGGTCATCGACCAGGTCATAGCCTGGTTGATGCCGAGAAGCACGTTGGCCACGCCGATCCAAAACCATGCATTGGCGTAGATGATGATAAAGGGTACGGGCAGGCCGATAAGCCAGCCGATCACGAGCACCCCTTTGCGCCCCCAGGTTTCCGAGAGATAGCCTGCGAAGAAGTTGCAGAGGGCCTTGACCACGCCGAAAGTGATGATGAACGAGACGATGGCGGTCTTGGAGGCGAGGCCGAACTCCTGCTCGCCGATGAGGGGGACAACGGTGGTCTCCAGACCCACCAGGGAGCCGACAAAGGCCACCGTCAGGACCAGCAGCGAGAACTGCTGCCAATTTTCTTTGAGCCCCAGGCGGATCTCTTTTGCAGGTGGATTCACGTGAACCTCATGGTGTTCCATGGCTCAGGCGATGCCCTGATTCTTCCGCCGGATGGTCGCAAACCCTGAGGGTTACCTTCCCCATCTCTAAGCCTGCGGGAAATCAGCGAATTGACCCCCGGGGAGCATTCTTCATGGGCCCAACCCATAGGTCAAATCAATAATTATGATATTTGCCATAGCCTACACCAATTTAAAACCGTGGCGCTCACCCCAGGTCGTTGGGTATGAAGGGCTTCCCTCCTACCAGAACACCCCATACCAGGAGCATCCAGCCATACGCTCACTCGATATTCTCGGGTTCTTGAAGGGATCGGTCTTCTTGGATCTGCTCAGGTGGGGCCTGGGGAGAATTCGTAATCAGCAGGTCAGGGATTCGATGACAAGACGCGAGGGTGCACCTCTTGCCGGTGCTCCATACGACAGCCCCTTCGATAGACTCAGGGCTAACCCTCGACAGAGCCTG
>Ga0255057_10000956_pt1 | contig 16655 bp, 15 predicted proteins | sample Cases_109_6_MG_FD_189022 | JGI IMG/M metagenome (GOLD analysis project Ga0255057, IMG submission 189022) | Seawater microbial communities from Amundsen Gulf, Northwest Territories, Canada - Cases_109_6 | ecosystem: Environmental > Aquatic > Marine > Gulf | place: Canada: Northwest Territories... | reverse complement strand
GCGGTTGCGGAACACCTCCCGTTGCGAGGGTCTGGTGTGAAGCTTGACACCGACATCCGCCCAGCTATCGGCGATGAGCCGGCGTCTCATTGCGCCGCCTCCAGCCCGCCCAGCGACGGATCTGCCCTGACGAAATGCCCGTTGCCCAGTTCGACGAACGCAAGCCGCGCAGTTCCGTTCACGGTAAACGGCGACGGCCAGGCCGCCGGGTCGGAGGCGCGGCCCTCCATCAGGGCGCCGAGGTTCAGGCGGCGATCCGGATGGGGCTCCGGCACGGCGGAGACCAGGGCCTTGGTGTAGGGATGCACGGGTTGCTGGAACAAGAACTCGCGCGGCGCCAGCTCCACCAGGCGGCCACAGCACATGACGGCGATCCGGTCGGCGATGTAATCGACCACCGCAAGGTTATGGCTGACAAACATGTAGGTGAGGCCAAGCTCGGTCTTGAGGTCCTTCAGCAGGTTCAGAACTTGGGCCTGAATCGAGACGTCCAAGGCCGAGACCGGCTCGTCGCAAATCAGCAGGTCGGGCTTGAGCGCGAGCGCCCGGGCGATGCCGATGCGCTGGCGCTGGCCGCCGGAGAAGGAATGGGGGTATCGCTTGAGATGCCGCACGTCGAGGCCGACCACGCGCAACAGATCCTTGACCATCTCGCCGCGCGAATGGGCATCGCCGATGCCGTGGATCACCAGTGGCTCGCTGATGATGTCGAACACCGTCATGCGTGGGTTGAGCGAGCTGAAGGGGTCCTGAAAGACAAACTGAATGCGCCGGCGAAAGGCCGCGAGATCTTCGCCTTCCAAGGCCAGAACATCGACGATTCTGCCGCGGTCGTTGAATGCGACCTGGCCGCTGTCGGGCGTCAGCGCGCGCATCACGATCTTCGACAGGGTCGTTTTGCCGCAGCCGCTTTCGCCGACCAGACCCAGGCACTCCCCGCGCCGGATCGTGAAACTGACGTCGTCGACCGCCAGGGTCTGCGATTGTCGGCTGCCGATCAGGCCGGCCTTGCGGTTGGTGAAGTGTTTGGTGACATGCTCGACCGCGAGCATCGGACCCTGCTTGTCGGCGTCGCTTGGCCAGGGATCCTTGGCTCTCAGCAGTGGCGAGCCACCGTCGTGCTTGATCTCGCGGATCGGCCGGAGGCGTTCATCGCGGGCCATGTTGAAGCGCGGCACGGCGTGCAGCAGCGCCTTGAGATAGGGATGTTCGGCGCGCCGGAAGATATCGTCGAGCGTGCCGGATTCCATGACCTCTCCCTGGTACATGACCACCACTTCTTCCGCCACGTTCGCAACGACGCCCAGGTCGTGCGTAATCATCAGCACCGCCATGCCCAGTTCCTCTTGCAGATCGCTGATCAGTTTCAGGATCTGCGCCTGGATCGTCACGTCGAGCGCCGTAGTCGGTTCATCGGCGATCAGCAAAGCTGGCCGGCAGACCAGAGCCATGGCGATCATAGCCCTTTGACGGAGGCCCCCCGACAGCTCGAAAGGATAGGTTCGCAGCGCCTTGGCCGGGTTTGGAAACCCTACCAGGCGCAACATTTCGATACAAATTTCCTCGCCCTCAATGCGGTTGACCCTGCGGTGCAAGTGCAAGGCCTCGGCGATCTGGTTGCCGACCGTGTGGACCGGCGAGAGGGAGGTCATGGGTTCCTGAAATATGATCGAGATCCGGCCGCCGCGGATGCGCCGCATTTCGGAACTGTCGGGGCGCAGGGAGGCGATGTCGATCTCGCGGTGCGGCGCTGACTCGCCATTCGCCGGCTTTGCCTTGGCCGGGTCGGCGAACACGATACTGCCACCCTCAATACTCGCGGCCTTGGGCAGGATGCCCATTATGGCTTGGCTGACCACGGACTTGCCTGAACCGGACTCGCCGACCAGTGCGACCGTGGAGCCGGGTCGGATTCGGAAACTCACCCCACGCACCGCTTCGAGTCGGCCTTCCGGCAGATGGAAGGCGATCTTGAGGTCTTCGACCCTGAGCAGATGCTCCATTTTAGCCGTCCCTTGTGCCACCCCGTGCTCCCAATCTCTTGGACGCCGCCGAACCGGCTCTGCATCGCGCGCGTGGCAAATGACTCAAGACTGTTCTGGCCCGTCGCATGAAGACTACCCGAGCCTGGATCCGGATGCCTCCGGCGGCGGGGTCTCCTGGTCGGCGTCGACGCCAAGGCTCAAGAGGTTGCCCGCCGAGGCCGGGTCCATGGCGAAACCGTTATCCCGTATCGCTTTGGCGGCGCGCCAGGCAACGTAGTCAAACCCCTCCATACCGGAATCGTATGTGAGCGAACGCCCTCCCCCCTTCAATTTGAGCTGCATGAAACCTCCCTGGGACCGCTCTTGTCGCTTGGTGCCAAAATACCTCAGTTTCATCCATTGCAGATCCGCCCACGCCATGACACGCGTCCGCAAACCCACATCGCAGATGTCTGTGTCGGAAACCGCCACCCTGGTCACATTGCGCTGGAGCGTTCTGAAGGCGAAATAACCGAACAGGGCGCTCCAGCTCCCGAATATCGCAACTATCGCAGGCGAGAGGGGCGTAGACAACAGGACGCCGAGCCCGACGGCGAGTCCGGCGCCGGCGCGAATGTAATCCCCGGCCAGGGCGCGCGCCGGATATCGGCAGACCATCATGAGTCCACACATGGCGCGGCGGACAGATGAAAGGCCTCGTCGGCTGTGATCCAACGCGCTGCCGGATGATCGCTGAGCATCGCAAGTAGGCGCGCTACGAAGCTCCAGGCCGCGTCGTCCATGACCAAGTGGTGGGTGAGCAGGCCGCTGGGTTCGTCTGGCTCGGCCCTGCACGGGCCGTCGGCTGGCGATTCCACCTTCGCCCGCCGGCGGGCGCGCAGATTTCCGATCAACAAGTTCAACGCTTCGTTCTCCCCCAAGAACCCCCGCTCAGGCCGCCAACGCATGACATCGACATGCGTGTTGCATGCGACCAGTCCCTCTGCCGGCCTCAACGCGGTGCGGGCGGTGTGGGCGGAGAGCCCGCGAAACCCGAGTCCGGCCAACACGGGAACAAACTCATCCGCAATCCGGTTCCAAGGCGGAACCAGGACCGGGACGGCTTGCTTCCCGAATTTGGCTTTCAGCATAGCCTGGCCGCCTGCAAGTTCTTCGCAGATCGCGACACAGGGGCGATGTGGGCCCAGTTCCATGGACTTCTCGCCCTCCGGGGCGTGATTCGCATGATCGAAACCGTGTTGGAGCACGCTGACGTGCGCCGCGGCTCCTTCCAGCCGCAAGGCCAGCGCGGCCGTGGCGCGGGCCGGGATGACCGCCAAGCTCAAAGGGGCCCGATGCTGTTCTGCGAGATCGAGCAGGCGGTCGAGCGCCGGGCCGCCGTCGACCGCATCGTCGTCGCGCCACCAAAAGGTGGCCGCCCGGCCAGATTCGCGCCAGGCCTCCAGCTCCCGATGCAATGTCTGCCAGCCGCTCATGGGGTCATACTATCAAGTATGTCCTGTAGGATGGCGGCCGTTTTTCGGGCTCCCGCCATGTCGATCGGTCGCGCCGGGCCTGGGACTGTCAGGGCCAGCGCCCGGCGCAGCCCTTGATCGAGGCTCTCGCCGGTGAGCTCGGCTTCCGCCACCACGGCCAGCAGGCCCCGTTCTGCCAAGAGATCGGCCCGCCGGCTCTGTTCGGTCTCGGAACCGGCGGAAAAAGGGACCACGACCGCCGGTCGGCCGCTGCGCAGGACCTCCATGACCGTGTTGTAGCCGGCCTGGCTGATCGACAGGCGGCAGCGGGCGAGCAGGCCCTGAAAGTCCGGCCGCGACCGCTCGACGCTCACGCCGCCCGTTAAACGGTTACGCGCGCGCCGGGTCAAGGCGTCGAACGCCGCCGCCGGATAGTGCTCGCCCACCAGGATGCGCCAAGGCGCGGCCTTGAGCGGACCGATCGGTCGGGCCGCGAGCGCGGCCTCGATCAAAGGCCCTGCAACCCGGCCGCCGCCGGCCGAGACCAGGACCTCGCCCTGTCCCGCGGCGTCCGGTGCCACCCCCTGGCCCGAGGGGCCGGGCGGCTCGCTCACCACGTATCCGGTGTAGATCACCTCGGGCGCGACCTTGGCGATCTCGGGGAAGGTCAGATCCAGGGTTGCGACGGCGGGATCGCCGTGCACCAGCACCCGGTCGAAAAACCGCTCCAGGGTGGCCACCATCCACTGAGTCTTTGCGGCGCTCTGCTGCTCGTTGAGGATGTCGCGAACTGAACAGACGACGGCGGGCCGAGGGGTCTGTTCTACCGCCGTCTCAAGCAGCGGGAGCAGCTCGAAGCGCATCTGCCGCCGCCCCAAGGGAAACATCTCGGTAATCAACAGCCGCGGCCGCGCGGCCCGGAACACATCGAGCAATCGGGCGGCGCGTTCGGCCTTCCAGGCCTCATCTATGGCCTCGCCCTTGTCGTCCACCAAGCTGGAAAAGTGCTCGTCGAAGCTCTTCATCGGCGGCAACTGAACCAAGCGTGCCGCGCCGATGTCGAGGCCGGGTACGGGCAGGCCGCCCGAGACGAGAACCACCTTCACCCCGGCCGCGTCGAGCGCCCGGACGATGGCTGCCGACCGGCGCAGGTGGCCGATGCCCAACAAATGCTGGACGTAAAACAGGACGTCGGCGGATCCGCTCACGGCAGGAGGGTCAGGTTCAGGCGTGCGACAGCCAGGCGGCCGTCCGATGACAGCCGAAACGCGTGGGCGCAGTCCGGCCGCAGCTTGTCCGGCGGCTGTCCGCGCAGCTCCCACCCGGTGGCAAGCGCATAGAGCGCCCGGATGACACCCTTGTGGGCCACCGCGATACAGGGCCGTTTGGCGGTTGCCACGCGGTCGAGCCAGGGCGCGAGGCGGGTCTGCAGGTCGCGTGGGCTCTCGCCGCCCGGCGGGCGAAAGTCCAGGCCGCGCGCCTCGTTGGCCACCATGGATTCGCCCAAGCGGGCGCGCAGCTCCGTCAATCTCTCGCCCTCCCATTGACCCCAGTCGGTCTCGATCAGTTCGGGCACGACTTCGGCGCCTTCGTGGCCCAAGAGGGCGGCGGTCTCGCGGGCACGGCGAAGCGGGCTGGTGGCCCAGTCGTAGGCCTGGAACGTCGGCGGAATTCGCCAGTCCCTGACCCGCGCCCGGCCTTCGCGACTCAGCGGCCGGTCGCTGCGGCCCTGGATGCGCCCCTCGGCGTTCCAGTCGGTGGGGCCGTGGCGCAGCAGGACCAGGTCCGCTCGAGAGCCGCGCGCCATCACGCGACCCCAAGAGTCTCGAGAATGCGCTTCAAGCTCACGGCGGCTTGCTCCAGGCTGTGCTCACGGGCGACCTTCGCGAGGGCGGCCCGGCCCATCCGCTCGCGGCGCTCCGGATCGCTCAGAAGGTGCGCCAGGTTGGCGGCGAAGGCGGCTGCATTGCCCGGCTCGGACAAGAGGCCGGTTTCGCCGCTCTCGACCAGGGCCGGCACCCCGCCGCTGCGCCCGGCGACCACCGGCAAGCCGGCCGCCTGGGCTTCTAGCAAGGCCATGCCGTAGGCTTCGTTGATGGCCGGCCAGGCCAAGAGGTCACAGCCCGCGAGCATGGCCGGCAGCTCAGGCTCGTCGACAGCGCCCGCGAAATGAACCCGCCGCCCGCCGCCAGCCTTCTCCACCAAAGAATAAAAGGCCTGTTCGACGTCGCCTCGGGCCGGACCGTCGCCGACGATGAGGAGTTGCCATGCCGGATCCGGGAGCCGGGCAAGCGCCTCGGCCAGAAGCCGGTAGGACGCGAGCTTGTCGCCCTGCCGCATCATCGCCACCGCCGCGATGACCGGCCGGCCGGGGTTCAGGGCGAAGCCTTGGCACAGCGTGGCCCGATGCCTGTCGCGGGCACCGGCCGCGGCGCGGCCCGGCGCGGGGTCGAGGAAGGGAGGGATCAGGCGGACGGGACAGGTCTCCGGCAGGCAGCCCGCGTCGTCCGGATTGAGGGTAATCACCGCAGATGCGCGCTCGATGGCCGCCAGGGTCGCGCGATGCCCGAGATCCCAAGGGCCGCCGGCGCGCTTGGGCGCGACCGAGGCTTCGGCCACGAGATAGGGTATGTCCAGCCCTCGGCTGACGGCAGGTCCGAGCCAGTCCGGCGCCTTGTAATAGAGATGATAGGTGAACCAGCATCCCGGACGCTCAGCGGCCGGCCGAGCCCGGAAGCGACGCAGGATCCGATCCGCCATCCCGGCGCCCACTTGAGCCAGCCGGGCCTGGCGTTCCGGGTCGCCGACGCCGTCACGGCTACTGAAGCGGCTCGCCAGTTCGACCTCCAGGCCGGCCAGGCCGAGCGCCTGCATGAGCAGATTGGCCATCCGCCGGTCGCCGGACGGCTGCGGATGGCCCGGTGGCTTCATGGGGGCGTAAAACGCGATGCGCATGTGACCTATCCGGCCCTCAGGAGGGCCCGCCCGCCGACAGTGGGCATGGCCGCGGTCACTGGGCCGCCGCCGGATAGGCCCGCGCCAGGCGGCCGGCCAAGAGGTCTAGGCTTTGCTCCATCGAGAAGTCACGCCGCACCAACTTGGCGCCAGCCGCGCCCAAGCGGCTCCGCAACTCGGGATCTTGGATCAATGCGACGAGCGCCGCGGTCATGGCGGCGGGGTCTTGCGGCGGCACCAACAGGCCGGTCTCGCCGTCGCGGATCAGCTCGGGGATGGCGGCTACCTTGGTGGCCAGACACGCCAATTCCTGGCTTTGCGCTTCCATCAGGACATTGGGCAAACCGTCGCGGTCGCCGTCATCGGCGATTCGGCTGGCCAGAGCGAAAAGATCGGCCTGCCGATAGGCCGTCAAGACAAGGTCCTGGGGTTGCGGTCCGCGCCACTCGATCCGATCCGCCAGGCCGAGGCGCTCGGCTTCCCTTTGCAATGCGGCTGCCATGGCGCCGCCGCCGATGTGAACGAGGCGCCAATGAAGATCCGCCGGCAAGCCGGCCAGCGCCCGCAGCAAGTCCGGATAACCTTTCTTTTCGACGGCCCGGCCAACGGACAGGATGACCAGGGGGTCCGTGGCATCGCTTCCATCGCGCGGGCGGCGACGGTCGGGGGGTGGCGGAAAGCGCTCCAGATCGAGGCCGTGATACAGCAGCCCGACCTTGCTGGGTTCGCCGAAGTCTTCGGTGCCGAGCGACACCAGATGGTCGTGGCCGATGGCCGTGCAGGTGACAAGCCAGTCCAGATCTCTCAGTTTGTCCCGCTTTTCCCAATCCGGTGTGGTCCAGATGTCCTTGGCGTGCGCCGAACAGGACCAGGGAAGGCCGGTCATTGTGGCCGCGTAGCGGGCGACCGAGCCCGGCGTGTGCAGGAAATGCGCATGAAGCCGCACAATGCCGTCCGGGAGCTCGGCCGCCAGCACGCAGGCCTGGCCGAATCGGCGGACCCGGTTGGCGGTCCGGTCGCGGCGCAGATCCGCAAGCCATTGCCCGCGTGCGGCGCGGTATCCCGGCCGCCGGCGGGCCGCCAGCCAGCCCCGCATCACTCGCAATGGCTCCTGCCGGAGATATTCCGGGAGATAGGTGGCCGGCGCGGATATTTCGCCGTGAATCGGGTGTGCCGCCGGGTCGGTCGGGTGGCGCAAGCTATAGATGCGAAGCTTGAGGCCGCGCTTCTGCAAGCCGAGGATTTCCTGGGCGATGAAGGTTTCGGACAGCCGCGGATAGCCCTTCAAGACGATCGCGATCGAAGCGTCGTCGTCCGGGTTGCGGGCAGCGCGATGTGCCGATCGTGGCGTGCGGTTCATACCCGGACGTTAAAGAGGGCCTCGGCCCGGGGCAAGCCGGGGGGCAAGCCGGGGGGAACGGGCCGTTCAGGCGCGCCGGCCCGGCGGGCTCAGGACGGGGCGCTCAGGACGGGGCGCTCAGGACGACGCGCTGGCGCGCCTTGCTTGCGGCTCGGTCTTGGCAGCCTCGCGGCGCACGCCGAATCGCCGATGCCTGCGGTTCAGCCACTGGCGGGTCAATTTGACGACGTTTTCCGTGCCGTCCAGCAGTCCGGGCACGACCCGCTCGGCGGGCCGGTTCTGCTGGGGCAGGGTGCGCAAAGCCGTGGCCATGGCCTTCGGGTCGCGCACGCCGTCGTCGAGCAGAACTTGCACGAGCCCAAGCTCCTGGGCGCTCAGCGCGCGCAAATATTGCTCCATGCGCGGCTCCGTGCGCGGCACGATCACGGCGCGTTTATCGAACGAAAGGATCTCGCAGAAGGTATTGTACCCCCCCATGGACACCACACCGAGGGCGCTGTCCATCAAAGACTCGATATGGGCGTCGAAGGTAATGGCCTCGACGTTCCGCAAGCGCCTGACCCGGCGCTGGAAACCGGTCTGCAGGCTGCTGCTCATGAAGGGGCCGAGCACCAGAAGGGCCGGATAGGGGATCTCCGGATCGAATTCGTAGGCCCGCAGCACCCAATCGATGATCTGCTCGCCGTCGCCGCCGCCGCCGACCGTGATCAGCAGGTAGGGATCGCGGATCTTTTCCAGGCGCAGCTGCGACCCGGTTTTCGGCAGGCGGCGCTTCAGATAGCCGGTGTAGGTCATGGTTCGCTTGACCCGGCCCGGCAATTTTAGGCCCTTGAGGGGTTCGTAGATTTGCGGCAGGCCGTAGACCCAGATTTCGTCGTAATAGCGCTCGAGCGCGGGCACGGCGTTCTTGCGCTCCCATTCCGGGGCCAGCAGGCCCGGATCGTCCATCACGTCGCGCAGGCCGAGCACACAGGGCCTACCCTGGCTTTTCAGGTATTCGAGCGCCGGCTCCACCTCGCCCCGCAGGCCCAGCGGCTCCTTGTCCACCAGCAGCAGGTCGGGGTCGTAGACCTTCGTCGTGTGCTCGATGATGGAAGCGCGCAAGGCAAGGGTCTGTTCGATGTCCAGGTGCAGCTTGAGCGAGGTGTATTCGCCGTTCCGCAGCTTGATGACGCCCGGTATGCGGACGAAATCGACCCGCGCCCGGAAATCGAAACTGCCGATGATGGGCGAGCCCGAGAGGATGAGCACCGAGAGATTGCGATTCGCCGCGACCAGGGCATGAGCGATCTCGCGGCAGCGCCGCAAATGGCCCAGACCGAAGGTGTCGTGGCTATAGATGAGGACGCGTTTGCCCTTGCGTTTCACGGCCGCTGGCATTCTGCCCTCCCCCCGCGTGGCGGTTGGTTCCGAAGAGTGCCAAAGGATCCCCTTGAGGGCCGCTCTTCCGGGTGCGCGAATCGGGTGCGATCATGCCATAGGGCAAGACTCTGCGGGAATAGCCTTTTTTGATCATGGGGCATGCGCTCCCGCCACCCCAGTTTACCCGGCCAGAGCCTTTGACTAAGCTGCCGGCACGGGAATCGGCTAAGCCCCTCGTCCGCCTCAACTCCGCCGACCGGCGGCCTGACCTTGCGAGCGCTCGAAAGCATGGAGCCAAATATTTTCAACTATGTCTGGCGCCACAGCAAGGCGGAGCAGATCGGCATCCTGATCTTGGTGCTGATCTCTCTGCCGTTCTATTTCCTCTCTCTCGACCTTCCCAAGTCGATCGTCAACAAGGGTATTCAAGGCCAAGGGTTTGACGGGCCGGGCTCGATCCAAGCCATCTTCGGACTCGACCTGCCGTTCGGCGAGCTCCTCACCGGCGAAAATATCGAGCTATTCGGCGGCTTCGAGCTGGAGCAGCAGGATCTGCTGCTGGCATTCAGTTTCGCCTTCCTGGCGCTGGTCCTGGTGAACGGCGGTTTCAAGTTCGTCATCAATACCCGCAAGGGCCGCTTGGGCGAACGCATGCTGCGCCGGCTGCGTTACGAGCTGGTCGACCGGGTCTTGCGCTTTCCCATTCCCCACCTGCGCAAGGTCAAGCAGGCGGAAATGGCGACCATGATCAAGGACGAGGTCGAGCCTTTGGGCGGCTTCATCGGCGACGCCTTCGTCACGCCGGTCTTCCTCGGTGGCCAAGCCATTACGGCCATGGCCTTTATCATATTGCAAAGCGTTTGGCTGGGGCTCATCGCGGCCGCGATCGTGCTGTTGCAGGCCTTCCTGATCCCCAAGTTGAGGAAGCGCCTCCTGGTGCTCGGGCGCCAACGCCAGCTGACCGCGCGGCAGCTGGCCGGGCGCGTGGGCGAGGTCGTCGACGGCGCCGTCGAGATCCATGCCAACGACACCAGCAACTACGAACGGGCCGACTTCTCCGCTCGCCTGGGCCGGATCTTCAACCTCCGCTACGAGATCTTTCAGCGCAAATTCTTCGTCAAGTTTCTCAACAACTTGCTGGCCCAGTTCACGCCCTTCGTCTTCTATTCGCTGGGCGGCATCTTGGCGATACGAGGCGAGTTGGATATCGGCGCCCTGGTGGCGGTGATCGCCGCCTATAAGGATCTGCCCAGCCCGATCAAGGAGCTGATCGACTGGGACCAGCAACGTAACGACATACAGATCAAATACGACCAGGTGATCGAGCAGTTCCAGCCGCCGGGCATGATCGCGCCCTGGGTGCAGGATCCAGAGACGCCGGAACCCGAACCGCTCACCGGTGACTGGCAGGTCTCGGCGGTGACGCTGGCCGACGATACGGATGTCAGGCTGGTCGACGCGGCGAGCTTCACCGGGCACCTCACCGATCATATCGCAATCGTCGGCAACAGCAGCAGCGGCAAGGAGCACTTGGGCATGCTGCTCGCCGGACTCGTGCAGCCCTCATCGGGCGACATCAAGATCGGCGGGCGGAATATTCCCGAGCAGCCCTCGGCGGTCACCGGCCGCCGGATCGCCTACGTCGGGCCGGACGCCTATCTGTTTCCCCATTCGGTCTACGAAAACCTCGTCTACGGCCTCAAGCACAGGCCCCTGGCCTCACCCGAGCTCGACGGCGACGCGGCGGCGAAAAAGGCGCGGGAGACGGCGGAAAGCCAACACGCCGGCAACACGACGCTCGATCTCGACGCCGACTGGATCGACTACCGAACCGCCGGCCTCGAGGCCCCCGGCGATCTGACCGGCAGGCTGATCGAGATCCTGAAGCTGGTGGAAATGGAGGACGACGTCTATCGCTTCGGTTTGAGCGGGGCCATCGACCCGGGCAAGCAGCCGGAGGTGGCCGAGAACATTTTGAAGGCGCGCGAGGCCTTGAGCGCGCGCCTGGAGGCCGAAGGCGCGGTCGATCTCGTCGTCAGTTTCGACCCGGAGCGCTACAACCTGAACGCCACGGTCGCGGAGAACCTCCTGTTCGGCACGCCGATCAAGGGGGCCTACGAGACCGCCAACCTCGCCGAGAACAAGCTGCTGATCGATTTGCTCGAGGGCGAAGGACTCTGCGACGTCCTGCTCGAGATGAGCTTGTCGATTGCCCGGACCATGGTCGAGATCTTCGCCGACCTGCCGCCCGGCCACCCCTTTTTCGAGCAGTTCAGCTTCATCGCCGCCGACGAGCTGCCGGATTTCAGGGTGCTCGTCCAACGTTGCGAGAAAAGCGGTGTTTCGTCGCTCGGCGAAGACGACCGCCGGCGCATGTTGGGCCTGCCGTTCCGCTATGTCGAGGCGCGCCACCGCCTTGGCCTGATCGACGAGGCGCTGGAAGCGCGGATCGTCGGCGTGCGCGGGGCCATCGCCGAGCGGATCGACGAACACGATCCGGGCGCGGTCGCGCCCTATATGCCGGAGGCCTACAACGCCGCCGCTTCTCTTCAGGACAACATCCTGTTCGGCCGCCTCGCCTTCGGGCAGGCCAAGGCCGAGGAGACCGTCGTCCACGTGGTCGGCGAGGTGCTGGAGGACCTGGGCCTGCGCGGCACCGTTCTCGAGGTCGGGCTCGATTACGAAGTCGGCGTGGGCGGCCAGCGCCTGACCAAGACCCAGCGCCAGAAACTCGCCATCGCGCGCGCGCTGCTGAAACAGGCGGACGTGCTCATCCTGAACGAGGCGGCCGGGGCCATGGACGGCGCAACGCAATCGGTGCTGTTCGACCGCATTCTCGGGCAAAGGAACGGCCGCGGCATCGTTTGGACGCTGCAACGCGCCATATTCGCCAAGAAATTCGACCGGGTCCTGGTGATGCAGACCGGGCGCATCGTCGAGCAAGGCAGCTTTAGCGACCTCGATCGCGCGGATTCGGCCTTGGGCGAGCTGATCCACGCGGGATAAGCTATCGAACAGGGAGATCTGAGCAATGAGCATCGATAAGGAAGTCGAGATTCTGCGGCAGATTCCACTGTTCGCGAATATCGAACCCGTAAAACTGAAGCTCATGGCATTCGCCAGCGAGCGCATTACCTTTCAAGCGGGCCAGTCGTTGTTCAGCCACGGCGACGAAGGCGACGCGGCCTATATCATTGTCGAGGGCGAAGCCGACATCCTTGTGGACACCCCCTCGGGACCGCTGACGGTCGCCAAGGTGGGAAAAAACGACATCGTCGGCGAGATCGCCATCCTCTGCGACGTGCCGCGCACCGCGACGGTCCAGGCGACCAGCGAGCTTACGACCCTCAGGATTACAAAGGATTTGTTCTTCCGCATGGTCACCGATTTTCCCGAGATGGGGGTGGAGGTCATGCGGGTCCTCGCCCATCGTCTGGAACACACGACCGCGCAGCTGCGCGAGGCCCAGGCCGGGACGGGCTGACCCGCGCGCCCTCGTCCATGAGCCGCCTCGACAGTTTCATCCGGCGCCTGGAGGCGCAGCGGGCCTGCATCGACGCCGCGGCGCAAACGATCGCCGCGCTGGAGGGTCCGGTCTTCGAGCTGGGCCTCGGCAACGGACGGACGTACGACCACCTGCGCGAACGCCTCGAGGGTCGGGAAATCTTCGTGTTCGAACGGCAGCTTGCCGCTCACCCGGCGTGCGTACCGGACTCCGAGCACCTTTTCCTCGGTGACATTCACGAGACCCTGCCGGCGGCCGTGGCGCGGTTCGAGGGGCGCGTGGCCCTCATTCACAGCGACATCGGGAGCGGGGACGCCGAGCAAAATGCCGGCATCGCCGCATTCCTTTCCGGAAATCTGGCGAAGCTCCTGCGGCCGGGCGGCTTGGTCATCTCCGATCAACCCATGACGCTCGCCGCCGCCGACTCGCTGGCCCTGCCCAAGGGCGTGAAGCCGGGGCGCTACTTCATCTATCGGCGACACCCATAATCCCCGGCTCGCGCAGGTGCGCCTCACCCGAGCTCGAGCAATACGGGGACGTGGTCCGACGGCCGTTCCCAGGTTCGGGTGGTCTTCACCACCTCCACACGGGCCAGGCTGGAGACAAGCGACGGAGTCACCCAGACGTGATCGAGCCGCCAGCCGTAGTCCTTGGCGAAGGCCTGGGGAAAGCGATAGCCCCACCAGGTGTAGAGCGGCGCGGGCGGCTGGGCGAAGTGGCGGGCCGCATCGAGAAAGCCGCCGGCCTTGAGCAAGCGAGCCATGTGCGCCGATTCGACCGGCGTGTGGCCGACACTGCGCACCAGGCGCTTGTGATTCCACACATCGCAGTCAAGCGGCGCGACGTTTAGATCGCCGACCAGCACGATCGGCCGTTCCTTGACCCTTTCCCGCCGGCACCAACTCGCCATTTCCTTCAGAAATCGGAGCTTGTGCGCGAACTTGTCGTTGGTCTCCGGGTCGGGCACATCGCCGCCGGCGGGGACGTAGAAATTGTGCAACTCGACTCCGTTCAGGCGGACGAAGGCGTGGCGCTTATCGTCTTTCTTGCACCAGACGCGCGCGCCCTCTTCTTCGAACGGCAAGCGCGAGGCGATAGCCACGCCATGATAGGCCTTCTGGCCGACGGCCAGAATGTGACGGTAGCCGATCTCCCGTAGCGCCGCATAAGGAAAGGCATCGTTATTCACCTTGGTTTCCTGACAGCAGATGACATCCGGCCGCGCCTCGTCGAGGAACCGTTTCAGGTGGCCGATGCGGGCGCGAATCGAATTGACGTTCCAGGTGGCGAGTCTGAGCGGCATCAAGCGAATCCAGGAAGGTTCGGGCGGAGGCCCGCCAAGTCTAGCTGCGGCGCGCGGCGTGGCAATGGAGCAGCAAGGGCTTTTCGGCGGGCAGGGCCCCAAGGGGCGCTGGACCAAATCGGTACGCCCGGAAAAGCGGAACGCCCGGTCGGGGGGATCCGGGCGTTCCTTTCTCTCCGCGGAGACGTGGAGCTTCGGCAGGGAACCGACATGCTCCACGCTGATTGTCGGCACTGCTGTCCAACAATCCTTGGTTAACTAATTTAGGCGCTTTCCCCAGGGTTACAATTGCGGTGCTCACTCTACTGTTATGCGCCGCGAGCATGGCTGGCTTGCGCATGGATCAGGCGGTCAGCGGGCAAGCGGCATGCGGCCCGGGCCGTCTCTGCAAAGGCGTCCCCGAAAAGATGACCTTGCCTGGCGGACGGCACCTTTGGGGCATATGGTTGACCCATGGATTTTTCGTCCGACAGCCTTGTGATCTGGAAGACCGCCGCGGTGGCGCTATGGTTTCTGCTGTTCTTCGCGGGCGAGCGCCTGGCGCCGGCCGCACCCTGGCCTGTCACGGCCCGGCCGGCCGATACCGCGCGGCCGGCGGGCGGCCTGCGTCGTCTGGGGCGAAACCTGGCGCTCTGGCTCGTGAACGCGGGGCTCTCGCCGCTCATCGTCGTGCCGCTTTCCTTTTGGGCCAGCGAGGCGGCGCTCGACTGGCGGCCCGAGGCCTGGTCCGGCTGGCCGGGCCTTTTGGTCGATCTCGTTCTGCTGGATTTCCTGATCTACTGGTGGCACTTGGCGAACCACCGGGTCCCCCTGCTCTGGCGGTTTCACGAGATCCACCATCTGGACCAGTTTCTCGACACGACATCGGCCATCAGGTTTCACTTCGGCGAGGTGCTGCTCTCGGCCCTGGCGCGGGCCGCTGTCATCTATCTGCTGGGCTTTCCATTCAGCTCGATTCTGGCCTTCGAAGCCCTCCTGCTCATGGCCACCCTGTTCCATCACTCCAACTTGCGCCTGCCGGCCGGGCTGGAGGCTGCGCTCAGCCTGCTGATCATCACCCCGTCGATCCACTGGGTGCACCACCACGCCCGGCAGAGCGACACCGACAGCAATTACGGCACGGTCTTCAGTTTTTGGGACCGCCTGTTCGCCAGCCGCAGCCCGACACCGCGGGCCCCGGGGATGGAGATCGGCGTGCAGGATAGGCCGGAGCGGCCCCTCGCCCACCTCGTCGTGCGGCCATTCCTATCGGCCGAGATGCGCGAGGCGCCCTGATTCGCACTGCCGCCCCCGATGCGCGAGGCGCCCCGAGACGGCCCGGCACAGCTAATTTCTTCGATCCTTGAAATGGATGTTCAAATCGCCGTGCTCGAACAGGCTGCGCTCGACCTCCGCCCCGAAGTCCGGGTTGACCAGCGCCACCTTTGTAGAGATGCCCTGGGCGTCCTGAATTTCCCAGCTATGCAGCGACACCGGCCGGTCGCCGAAGACCAGCGTCACCTGCCCTTCGCCGCCGTCCTCGCTCAGTTGCAGGGTGACCCGGATGGTGCCGGCGCGCCGTTCGATGGCCTGGACTTCGACCCCCTTTTCGAGATCGACCTCCTCGCGGAGCAGGAACCAGAGCGGCGTTTCCCAAAGCGGCAGGAAGGTGGCCTGTTTCAGTTCCCGGTCGTAATAGAGCAGCGTCACCCCGTTGGCGATCAACAGTGCCGGATGGGGCGGGTCGTACTCGAAGCGCATGCGACCGGGACGGTCGAGATAGAGATCGCCCTCGGCATAGGCGCCGTTGGAGGAGACCTGCACGAAGCGGGCCTTGAGGGTGTCGATCCGGTTGAGGTAATCGAGCAGGCGCGTCAAGGTCTCGCGCTCGTCGGCGTCGCCGGTTGCGGCCGCCTGTTCGGCGCCCTGGCCGCTCGCCGCCGCGCTTTCATTTTGCGCCCGCGCGGCCGTTCCCGCCCCCACGGCAAACAGCACCGCCATGGCAAAAAGCAGCGATCGGGCGAGAGGCGCGCTCAAGGCGAGAAGCGCGCGGACCAGAGGCCCGGCGCCGGCTCGGGGATTTGTTTGCATCGTTTCCATTCTACGACCCTGATGTAGGGTCCGTTCCCCTCGCTCGCCAGACCTGTAGCGCATCAGGAGACGGCGCTCATACCCTCCGGGCCGGAGATCAGGACCTCACGCTTGCCCACGTGGTTGGCTTCACTGACCAGGCCTTCGCCTTCCATGCGCTCGATGATGCGAGCCGCCCGGTTGTAGCCAATCTGCAAATGGCGCTGGATGAAGCTGGTCGAGGCCTTGCGGTGCTGGCAGATGACCGCCACCGCCCGGTCGTAGAGCTCGTCGCCGCTGCCGCCCTCCGCGGCAAAGCCGTCGAAGCCCTCCGCGTCCTCCTCCTCGGTGACGGACTCGATATAAGAAGGCTGGCCCTGGCGCTTCAGGTGGGCGACCACGTCCTCGACCTCCTGGTCGGTCACCAGGGGGCCATGCACGCGGGTGATGCGCCCGCCCTGGGCCATAAAGAGCATGTCGCCCTGGCCCAGGAGCTGCTCGGCGCCCGACTCGCCGAGGATCGTGCGGCTATCGATCTTGGAGGTCACATGGAACGACACACGGGTCGGGAAGTTGGCCTTGATGGTGCCGGTGATGACGTCGACCGAGGGGCGTTGGGTGGCCATCAGGATGTGGATGCCGGCGGCGCGGGCCATCTGCGCCAGGCGCTGGACTGCGGCCT
>Ga0255057_10000955_pt1 | contig 16663 bp, 22 predicted proteins | sample Cases_109_6_MG_FD_189022 | JGI IMG/M metagenome (GOLD analysis project Ga0255057, IMG submission 189022) | Seawater microbial communities from Amundsen Gulf, Northwest Territories, Canada - Cases_109_6 | ecosystem: Environmental > Aquatic > Marine > Gulf | place: Canada: Northwest Territories... | reverse complement strand
AGGAGGAAGCCATGACCATGGTCGTGCGCGGCTTCATCGAGCCGATCGCGAAAGAGCTTCCGCTCGAGTACGCGATCGAGCTGAACCGACTCATCGAGCTCGAAATGGAGGGAAGCGTCGGCTGAGCGCGGGGTGACGAATGGGAGTGAAGTCAGTTCATGACTTACATCATCACGCAACCCTGTATCGGGGTGAAGGACGCTTCCTGCGTCGACGTGTGTCCGGTGGACTGCATCTACGAAGGGAAGGACCAGTACTACATCCATCCCGAGGAATGCATCGACTGCGGCGCCTGCGTACCGGAATGCCCCGTAGATGCCATCTATGTTGACTACGAGGTGCCGGAAGAGCAGCTGGAGTACATCGCGAAAAACTACACCGAGTTCGATGTGCCCGCCCCCGCCTAGGGCAGATCCGCTGTCTCCGTGGCCTGGGCTGGAAAAGGAGTCTTAATGCCCTACGATCCTGAGCTACTGCAGCCCATGCGCGACGAGCTTACACGACTGGGGGCATCTGAGCTGCGCACTGCCGAAGAGGTGGACGAAATTCTCGGGAGGCGGAGCGGAACCACACTCCTGGTGATCAACTCGGTCTGTGGCTGTGCTGCCGCGAATGCTCGCCCGGCGTTGACCATCGCGAGGGGTGGCCGAACGCAGCCCGACAATCTGGTGACCGTGTTCGCGGGCCAGGACATCGGGGCGACGGAGAAGGCGCGCGAGTACCTCCCCGGGATCCGCCCATCGAGTCCGTTTATGGCCCTGTTCGCCGCGGGAGAACCAGTGTTCGTGCTGGAGCGGCACCATATCGAGGGGCGCGAGGCCGTGGAGATCGCGCGCGACCTCAGACATGCCTTCGATCGATTCTGCGCTCCTGCCCAGGCAGCGGTCGAACAGACGTCCGAGAGCAAGGCGAAGACGCTCGCCCAGCAGGAAGTCGGGTCGCCTGATCCTGCTTCCGAAGCCGAGCTGGTACAGATAGCTCGGTACGAGAATGAAGGCGGGACGAGCTCATAGAGGGACTCGAGCGCTAGCGGTTGGGAGAAGTATCGATGACCATCACGGAAGAGTTGCTAACGAACAACGACGCCTACGCGAAGTCATTCAACCAAGGCGGCCTTCCCATGCCTCCCTCGAAGAAGGTGGCCGTGGTTGCGTGCATGGATGCCAGGCTCGATGTCTACCGAATCCTAGGGCTCAAGGAGGGAGAGGCGCACGTTATCCGTAATGCCGGAGGCGTGATCACCGATGACGCCATCCGTTCGCTCCTGATCTCCCAAAGACTGCTCGGCACGGTGGAGATCATCCTGATCCATCACAGCGACTGTGGAATGCTGACCTTCACGGATGACGTTGTGAAGGCCGAGATCACGGAGGACGTGGGCGTAAGGCCCGCGTTTGCTCTGGAAGCGTTCGGCGACCCGGATGCGGACGTCAGGCAGTCGCTCGCACGCATTGACGCGAGTCGCTTCATCCAGCGCAAGGACCAAGTCAGGGGCTTCGTGTTCGAGGTGGAAACGGGGCGCCTGCGCGAGGTGAGCCGGCAGGAGGGGGAATAGAGTCAGGCCCAGGGAGCGTGACGCCCGGGGGGAGACACGGAGTTGGTGTACGACCTCAAGGCCCGAGGACTCTCGGAAGCAGTTGCAGCCCGCCCGGAGTCGAAGCCAGGCTCAAGTGATCCCGCGGAATAGCGACTTCACAAGCTTCTCGCGGAAGTCCGAGTTGGGAGCGAAGTAACCGCCCAGAACCGAGAGACGTCTCTCCGGGCCTACATCCACCTGGTCCAGCAGATTGTCGCCCTCGGCGCTCCGGAACACTGTGTGGAGCGTGTCGCCCCGGATGCGGTAGAACATCTGATCGCCGGAATGAATGCGGCGATCCGCGAGAAAGGCGTACCATCGCGGGAGGCTGGCCACGATGGCCTCGAATTCTTCGTGCGTTACGATTCCGACCTTCTCGGCGCGCCGGAGGTTCTCCCGGATCCCTCCGAGAAACTGGTCGAGGCTCACGCCTCGCTGAAACTCGATTCGCGCCCATACGTTGCGCGAGTCGAGAGCCACTGTGGCCACGGAGTCGGCCAGGTTTCTGGAGAACTCCCGTCCAGCCAGTAGTGAATCCAGTCGAGCCGTCTCCAACGGTCCGAGCCAGATGTCCAGGGTGAGCACGTCCACCTTGAAGATCGTTTTCTCCAGCAGCATGTGCATGCGCGCATGCACGCCGGAGCCAAGGTTCGTGGTGTCCACCGGAGAAGGTTGACCGGACACGGTCGGTCCGGTCGAAAAGAGCCAGAGCAGCGAGAGCGCGGTGATGCGGACGAACCGGCAGAAACCAGCAAGGCCGATCCGAATCGTCGCGAGGCGCTTCATGGTGGTGGTGGAGACGTGAGGCGGCTTGGGCTCCAGAAGGCTCATCGGACTCGACTGATACATCCGGTTCCTCAAGGGTATTGGTTATATTAGTTGAGTGTACTGACTCATAATAGTCAGGCAGTAATCCGGTGAGCGATCAAAACCAGCAGGGTATCATCAAGACCAGGTCAGGTACTTGGCAATGGGAGCTTACGAGCCTCCGCGCCTGGCCCAAGTCGGACGTGACGGGCAAGCGCCTCGGATTCGAGGATCCCGCCAATGCGCTGAACGCCATGTCGCTCGAGCTCGAGCCGGACGGAGACGAACTCTCCGAGAAGTCCATCCGGCACCTGTCGTTGGCTCTCCTCGTAGACGGCGCTTCGAAGACGACTCCGGCGTCGTGTGGATCGCTCACCCGGTGGACGGGGGTCGAGGCAAAGACTCCGAGTCGGTCCTTCGAGTATCACTTCACAGCCTGGAACACGGATCGAAGGTCGTGCACCTTCCGCCGGGACGGACGCTGGGCGACCTGAAGGACACGGAGCTGGTCGCGTTGGTCTAATTCCACGGCGTGATCATTTCGAGCGCTGAGCTAGGAAGCCCGGCAACCGGTGCTGGTTGATCTGCACCCCGGAATCCGAACATCAGCGCCTCCTGTCTCGACCGACAACATGGGCTCAGCCTTTCCATGTCATGCGCCAGAAATCCCGCTCGTGGCGCATGACCTGATTGAACAGCTGCTGCTGCTCGTGATGAGGATGCTCGTCCGCGAGCTTCGCGAGGAGGCGGACGTAGTTCTGGAAGTCCTCGTGGGTCCACCGCTCGATGAACTCCGCATAAGGTCCCTGCATCTGCACGCGACTCCATGCGACGGTGTAGGCCACCTCGACTCCGTAGTAGATGGCCAGCAGCACTTGGTACGGCTGGGCATAGCCGGCGGCGATGAGGAAGTCCACGTAGCGCTGGCATACGGGATGGAACTCGGTATCGAGACGGAGCGACCTCTCACGTGCGTGTGACTCAAACCAATCGAGTTCGTCGTCCAGGGCTGAAAGGCCCGCGATCAGAGTGCTCTGAGCCGGCCTAGGGGTCTTGGCGATGGCAAGGGCCGCGAAAATGGCGAAGCCTCTCACGAACAGATAGTCCTGCACAAGCCAGCGGTTGAACGCCTCCGCGGGAAGAGAACCATCGCCGACGGCGTCCAGAAATTCCGCGCGCGTACCGAGATCCCATAGCTCCCGAGCACCAGACGCAAGGCGCGATTCGTTGAACTCTCTCACGTGTTACCTCGGAGGGAGTGTCGCTGGCCGCCGATATGCGATGTCCCGACCCTCGGCCCGCGAACGACCTCGGCAGGCGGATCGGAGAGTAGTGATCCGTCCCGGCTGTCATACGGAGTTGACCACGACCATCGTCGGGCCCTCTCGGCGCCCGAGAACATTATCTTGTCATACCGGAACTGGTCAAGCTGATTTCGAATCGCTACCATCTGAACCATGTTGAGGAAGGATGCGCCCGATGGAGCTGGAACGGATCTGTGTGAACCTTGTGCCGTGGAGACGCATCCAGATGACCACATAGGACTGCGGTGACGTTCAAGGGTCGCCGCCGCGTCCTCCTCCTCCTCTCCTCCTCGAGCTATCGGGCCGAGGATTTCCTGTCTGCCGCCAAGCGACTCCATGTGGACGTGACGGTGGGCTCGGACTACCGAAACGCGCTGGCCGATGAGGTCTACGGATCCACGATTGAGCTGGGTTTCGATGACGTGGAGGGCTCGATCGACGTAATCCGCCGGCTTGCTGAAGACCGATCGCTCTCCGCCGTGGTGGCCGCCGACGATGCGGGCACCCGGCTGGCGGCGGCGGTATCAGCTGCGCTCGAGCTCCCCGGCAATTCGCTCGTCTCGGTCGAGACCTGTCGTCGCAAGGACCGCTTCCGTATGGCCCTGGCCAACTCCGACACACTGTCTCCCTGGCACCGCACTTACGAACTCGAGACCGATCCGCGGTTAGTGGCTCGAGAATTGGATTTTCCCTGCGTCGTGAAACCGGTGGAGCTAGCGGCCAGCCGAGGGGTCGTTCGGGCCGACGACGTCCGGGAGCTGGTGGGAGCGTTCGCGGAGGCCCGCCGGGCTACCGAGGAGTCCGGACGCGGGGGTCCGATCCTGGTCGAGGGCTACATCCCCGGGGATGAGGTGGCTTTGGAGGGGATCCTCCTGAATGGCGAGCTGAGGACCCTCGCCATCCTGGACAAGCCCGACCCACTCGTCGGACCGTATTTTGAGGAGACGATTCTCGTGACGCCCTCGCGTCTCGCGCATGACGTACAGCGCGACGTCGAGAAGGTAGTCGCGCGCGTGGCAGCCCTCGTCGGACTGCGCGAGGGGCCGATCCACGCCGAGCTTCGGGTCAACCAGCGGGGCGTATGGCCGATAGAAATCGCGCCGCGGACGATCGGTGGACTGTGCGCTCGTCTGTTCCGTTACCAAACCGGCACCACGCTGGAAGAGCTCGTGCTGCTACACGCTCTCGGCCGCGAGCTTCCCCGCCAGCCCGCTGGACCCGCTTCGGGAGTCATGATGATCCCGATTCCGCGCGCTGGCGTTCTGACGTCCATTGCCGGCGTCGATGCCGCCGAGCGGGTACGGGAAGTGCAGGAGGTGTCGATCACCGCACGCTTGGGACAGCATATCGATCCGTTACCGCGAGGGAACCGTTACCTGGGATTCATATTCGCGCGGGCGGACTCACCCGAGACCGTGGAGCGAGCGCTTCGAGAGGCGCACTCATGCCTGAAGATCCGCATCGCCCTCGGGTCCGCCGAGAACGGTGAGAGGTCCTAGCTCATCCGTTTCTTAGTAGGCAACTGCATGCGCCGTCAACTGTGGCGTCGGCGGGCAGCACGTACACCTTGATGCGCAGGCACCCGGCGCGGTACTATCGCGTCCGGCTCGACTACGATCGGCCGAGCGAATACGCCCGCACCCATACTCCCAATCGTTTGCAACGCAGACCAGACCAGCAATGATGTTCTGGTCCACCTGCCCCCCGGTACCGTGAGGAGGACGCATGAACGAGCGCTGGCCGAAATTGTCATATGAGGACTGGAAGGATACCCTTGCCACGCTCCACATGTGGACGCAGATCGTAGGCAAGATCCGCCTCGCCCAATGGCCCTGGGTCAACCACTCATGGCATGTCACACTGTATGTAACGCCGCGTGGGTTGACGACGGGGCCGATCCCGTGCGGTGAGCGCACGTTCGAGATCGACTTCGATTTCATCGACCACAAGCTGCTCATCGCCACCTCCGATGACGAAGTCCGCATCATACCGCTGAAACCACAGACCACGGCCGACTTCCATGCAGCAGTGACGGAGGCACTGCGCGACTTGGGACTCGATATCCAGTACTACGCACGACCCAACGAGGTGTCGGTGGCCATACCGTTTGCGGAAGACGTCGAGCACGCCTCGTACGACGCCGCTGCGGTGTACCGTTACTGGTGCGTCCTGCGCGAGGTCGACCGGGTCTTCAAGCGGTTTCGCGCGAGGTTCATCGGCAAATGCAGCCCTTCCCACTTCTTCTGGGGCGCTTTCGATCTCGCGGTAACCAGGTTCTCGGGCCGGACGGCGCCTCCCCATCCAGGCGGGTACCCGAACCTTCCGCTGGACGTCATGCAGGAGGCGTACTCGCACGAGGTCAGCAGCGCGGGGTTCTGGCCGGGGGGCGATATGGCGCCCTACCCGATGTTCTACTCGTATGCCTACCCGATCCCCAAGGGCTTTGCCGAGGCGGTGGTGGCCCCGGAGGCCGCTGCCTGGAACCCGGATCTCGGAGAATTCTTGCTCCCGTACGAAGTTGTTCGCAAATCGGACGACCCGGAGCAGACCATTATGGACTTCCTGCAGACGACGTATGACGCGGCGGCACGCTGCGCCGACTGGGACGTCGCCGCACTGAAACAGACGTTCCGCCCCGGGTGAGGAGCTCGTGAAGGTCGATCGTAGTCGAGCCGGAGGTACTCGGGCGCGCGGCCACCGGGAACCACGAGCGCGTCGTATGCGCTGGGATCGGCAAACCGCGTGAACGACCTGTCTACCCCTGCGGGATCCGCTCCACATTCTCCGCCAACCAACGGTCGAACGGCGGCGAGGCCTGTTCCGAGATCCTATCCAGCTCACGCAGGGCGCTCGCCTCTCGGCCGGCCTCGGGTGCGTACTGGAGCAGATCAGACCCGCCCAGGTTCAGCATCATGTTTACCGGATCCATGAACTCCGTCGCCGCCGCGACTCGTCGCTCATAGTCCTTCTCCAGCTCATCGAAACGGCCCTGCCTGTAGTGCAGCGACTCGTCGAATCCGTACACGGCGAACCGGTCCTGCGGGCTCCGGCTGGCCGCGAGGGCCTGCTCCCGATACCGGACCGCGCCGTCGAAATCACCCAGGTCCATCTCGAGCCGTGCGAGCGCGAGCGAAATGCTCCCCTCATCGGGGTCGATCACCTGGGCACGCTCCAAGGCGGCTCTCGCCTGCTCGTGCTCGCCCAGGCCACTGTGTGCGCTGGCAATCGCCGTGAACGACCGATAGTCAGCCGGAAGGAGCTCCGCGTAGCGCTCGTAGTACTCGAGTGCTTTCTCGAAATCGCTACCCCGCGCGTAGAGTTCTCCAATCTGCCGAATGTAGTCGTACTGCGACGGATCGAGCTCCAACACGACTTCCAGCTCCACGATCGTCTCTTTCCGCTCCCCGCGAGCGGTATGAAGCTGGGCCAGTTGCAGGTGACCCTGGATGTCGTCTGGATAGAGCTCGGTCCAGTACGTGGCCGTCCGTAAGGCCTTCTCCGCGTCCTGCTCGAACAGCCACTGGTTCAAGGTTCGAATCCCCAACTGCGTCCGTTCGGGCAGTCGGTAGAGATGTTACATCGCTGCCTGCATGGCCGAATCGGCCTGAGGGCGCTGATTCGAGAGTAGGTGGACCACGGCCTTCTGCGCTTGCGCGAGAGCGAACGTAGTATCCTCCTCGACCGCACTGGAGAGGATCGGAAGACCGCCCGATAAATCACCTGCAGAGACTCTTTGAAAGCCCACCGCCGCCAGCTCGAAGGCCCTGGGCGAATCGGTCAGCAACTCGGATACGGCGAGATCCGGCGCCTCCTCAATTTTGTACTCCGGCACACCCAGGTCCCGGCGGAGTTGCTCGGACATCTGGTCTATGAGGTCGAGCGGGTCCGTGCCGGTGAACGTCCGTCGATCGAGGAGCTTTCCGCGCCTCGTCTGGTACAGCTCAGATTCGAGAGTAACGCCGGCTTCGCCCCGGGTGAAGGAGCCCCTCACGAATTATTCCAGGTGCCTCGTGTCGGCGATCTCGCGCATCAGAGTCATCGGCGCACCCACCCCGTCGGCGAAACCGGCCTCCTGCAAGTCCAGCAGCATGCCAGACTCCTGGCAGTCGAGCGGGCTGGTGGAAATCACGAACATTTGCTGGGCAGGGTCGACCTGGAGGGCGAGAGCCGGCCCGTAGCTGAGCCAGTCGAGCCCTTCGTCTCCGGACTCGTTGTCGAAGAAGAAAATGGCCAGCTTCTTCCGGAACTCCTGCTTGGGCACCTGCCGCTCGATCTCGTTCCCCGCCTCATCCTCGACCACGACCGTCGTGGTCGCGGCTCCGAGGTCCTTTCCGGAGAAACCGAAGTACAGAAGCGTCGCCGCGAAGATCAGGTTGAGCGGAATCCCGATCGCCTCGATCCTTACCCAGCTATCCTGCCCCGGAGTACCGTGCCGCCAGGACACCATGACCACCGACGGCAGCAGAAGAAGGAGCAGCAGAAAGGCGAAGCTGGTGATGTGCGGAGAGAGGACGATTTGCTCCACGGCCCAGTCCAGGAACTCGACGAATGCCCACGATCCGGCCAGGTAAAGACCCATGAACTGGGGAACTCGCCGGGCGAGGAGCTCCGACATGAGATTCTCCATGCGATTCAGTATAGGTGCGGCGGTGATGAGCAGCTAACCGGAGATCGATACTGGGCCCGGGCGCCAGCGTCCCGGCCCGCATGCGCAAGTTGGCCCTAGAACAGGTCCTTCCCTAGATTGATTCACTGATCCTCCCACACCGGCCTTACAGATATGTCTGAGTTGTTGGCCGCCGCACATCAGAATCTGACTGTTCTCGAGTTGAAGCCAGGGGCCACCTGGCAAGACGTCAGGATATCGTACCGCTTCCTCGTTCAGATCTGGCACCCCGACCGCTTCTCCGCGGGAAGTGAAACCCAATCGCAGGCGGGGGAGAGACTCAAGGCGATCAACGAGGCCTACGACTGGCTGTGCGAGCACCAGCCACTGGTTTCCGCTCTAGCCACAGAACAGGAGCCTCAGGCGCAACGTGATCCAACGACGGCCGAAGGAGCTGAGACTTATCGACGACGGCAGGGAGCCCGCAGCAGATCGGCATCCTATCCTCCACCGCGGTCCCCGCTGACTGCACCCGAGCAAACGAGGAACCGGCAGCGTCGATGGCTTTGGGGTGCAGCCGGCGCGACAGCTTTGATAACCTTCGTTGTAGCTGTGGCCACATCCTCAGATTCCGACCCGGCGAGGCGCACGCTCAGCCGGCGTTCTCCGCCGCCCTCCGCAATGGCGCCGTCGATCGATCGTGATGATCGCTCTCCGGACCCGTCACCGAGAGAGTATTTCGTAGAGGCCAAGCACCTGTACGTAACCGCCAACCGCCTGAACGTACGTGAGTCTCCGACCACCGAAAGCCGGATTCTCACAGCCCTCAACCGAGGCGACCGAGTCGAGATCGATGCAGCTGAGGGGCTGTGGCGAAGGATCGCGACTGGTGACCCAACCCGAGACGCAGGCTGGGTCCACAGCGCGTACTTAACTACTGAGCGGCAGCTCGCAGCATCGGGAGACACCACTCCACGACCTGAGAGACCCTACCTGTCAGGATTGACAGCGTCCGAGAGGAGAATGGTCGAGAGTGCCTGCAGCATTGAGAAGAACTTTGAGGGACCTGTCGCATACCACGGATGCGTTCAGCGTCAATTGATCGGGTTAAGTCGGGACGCCGGGAGGCCAGACATGTCAGGATTGACGTCGTCCGAAAAGAGAATGGTCGAGAGCGCCTGCCGCGTTGAGAAGAGCTTTGAGGGACCCGCTGCATACTACGGTTGCCTTCGTCGCCAGCTCTCGCTGAAGCGGTTTGGGCTCCAGTAGGCTCGGCCGACTCGACGGATACATCCGGTTCCTCGAGGGTATTGGTTATATTGGGTGTGTGCACCCACTTCACTAAGTCATAAAGGTCAGGCGGTACATCGGTGAGCGATCAAGACGTACAGGGCACCATCAAGACCAGGTCGGGCACCTGGGAATGGGAACTCACGAGCCTCCGGGCCTGGCCCAAGTCGGACGTGACGGGCAAGCGCCTCGGATTCGAGGATCCCGCCAATGCGGTGAACGCCATGTCGCTTGAACTCGAGCCGGACAGCGAAGAACTCTCCGAGAAGTCCATCCGGGACCTGTCGCTGTCCCCTCTCAGACGGCGCTTCGAAGACAGATCCGGCGTCGTGTGGATCGCTCACCCGGTGGATGGGAGTCGAGCCAAGGAAGCCAAGTCGGTCTCTCGAGTCTCACTTCACAGCCTTGAGCACGGATCGAAGGTCGTGGACCTTCCGCCGGGCCGGACGCTGGGCGACCTGAAGGACAAGGAGCTGGTCGCGTTGGTCTAGAGGGAGAGGTCTAAAGCATCGGCGACGGTCCTCGTGGGTCCCGCATCCGAGGCCTTCCTGACGAGGGCCGGTCGCACAGTTCGATCGACGATCGAACAGCGAGTCAACCATCGCTCGATCCTGTTCATCGCTTGCTACGGTATTCCGCTACGTAGTCATCCCACACCGCCTGGTGGTATTCCCGGGCCGAGCAATGCGAATCCGGTTCGCCCCACGCCGCCACTAACCAGCGGCAATCCGTCCAGTCCAGCAACGGCAGATACTGATACCCGATGACCTCGTATGGCATCGGCAGCTGCTGCCAGACGTGCCTGGGGATGGCGGCAGCCACGTTGGAGCTCGGGCCGATACCGGGGACGTAGGACGTAGCCAGCAGGAAGCTTTCTTGCGCAGCGATCAGGTGCAGCTGAGATAACAGGTCGCTGCCGTCAGCTGACTGTTTGCTGCTTGCCAGTATCAGGGCACGGAGCGCCGTCGCCGCTTCGCGAAAGGCGGCGGGTAACGGCAAGTACACCTGGGCAGTGGCCAGGCGCGCCTCAGGGTCATCTTCGAGCCTCTCGACATCGTCGGCCCAGAATACCCCCGATGGGACAGTCGCCGGCATTGCGACCTCTCGCTGGGTTTGCTCTGATGAGTCCGGTGCACGGCGCAGACGGACGGGCGGGCGGTACAGCTCCGCCCATCGGCTCGCAAAACGAGACCGGCACGATCCTCGCCAGCCGCCAGACCAATCTGTCGCTGTGTCCACTGCAGGACACTCCGCCCGATTCGTTGCGAGCACCGTGCCAAGAAACAATAGCGAGGAACGACTCTATAATCGGTTGTCGTTCAAGTAGATACAGCGCTCTATGGAGCGATGGCGTTTCCGCCCCATCCGTGGCGTTGCATCATCATTTGTTGCGCCGCAGCCACAAGTCCAGGCACGAGCGCTGGTAACGCTACGCGCTGTAATTCCTCAGCTGTCTGGCCCTTCCATACCTGCTAGGGGACCAGCTCCGGATCCTCGCTTACCCCCGCGAAGTCGCCCGCTTTCACGACCGTGATCCGTGAGAGATCGATGTGCCGGCGCATGGCCTCGTTGATCTCGTCGACGGACAGGTCCGCGATTCGAGGGTTTGAGGTAAGCAGCGGCCACTGCCCGCACCCGCTCGGGACGCACCTCTTTGAGCCTGTCGCGGTGCAGGAAGAACAGCCGCCAGTCTCCCATCGAGCCCCATTCGGTGAGGTCGAGTGCCAGTCGCTCAGAGTTCTTCACGGTCTGATCGAATTGCTTGAGCAAGGAGGCCCTGGCTCTCTCGACCTCCTCGGCCGTCGGAGGGTTCGTGACCACGTCGCCGAACACGTCCTCGAGAGCCGCCCGCGTTTCCACGAGTCCCTTGTATAGACGGCCAGACGGTTCGTCCCCCAGGACGTTGGACAGAACGTCGACCGCTGCGAAATCGTCGTGGGATCCGGGTGGAATGTGGTGCACAGCCATCACGAGTTGCGTGTCCCAGACCCGACGCAGAGTCACAGTCCGCTCGCCATCCTGGTCGGGTTCGGCGGTGTACGTCGGCCACAGGATGTTCTCTCCCACGCGCTCCGGACGTGGAATCGCCCCGAAATTCTGGATCACCAGCTCCTTCGCGCGATCGGGATCAAACCGCCCCGCGATTACCAGCATCGCGTTGTCGGGCTGGTGGTACTTGCGGTAGAACGCCTGGAGACGCTCGATGGGCACATTCTCAAGGTCCGCCTCGAGGTCCAGGGCCCACTCGAGGTTCTCATCCGTGGAGGTGAACGTTTCGAAGTAGTTGGTGCGGTCGAACCAGGCGGTACCGTTCGGCCGTGCCCCCCTCTCCGTCAGCTCCTTTGGGATGTCCGGATGGTCTGGCGTCCCTTTGAACACGAGGTGTTCGAGAAGATGAGCCATCCCGGTCTCACCGTACGCTTCATGCCTGGACCCGACGAAGTACGTGATGTTGACCGTAGCGGTCTGGTACGAAGCATCCGGGATGCACTTCAAGATCGGACGGGGACTTAAGCGAGGGCCGATGACTAGTTTGGCGCGCAACTTCGGGTGACAGCTGACATGAAAGTTGGCGGGACAATCCGGCAATAGAGGGCCAGCGAATTACGACGAGAGCGGTCTAAGGTGCCTCGTGAAGAACTCGAGCTGGTCGCTCACACTCTTCTCGAATTTGCTCCCCAGATAGATACCAAAGTGACCAGTAGGATAGCGGATTATCTCCGCGAGTTCTCCCAATCGCTCCTCGGCATTCCTGATGGCCTTAATCTAGAATGAGATCTCGTCGTGAGTCACTTGAAGCAGGACCGGGCAATGCACCTTACCGATGTACCTGACTGGCCTGTACTTGTCCATCCGAATGAGGATACGAGCGCAGACCTCGTTGACGAAGTCATCGGTGGCGAGTCGCCCGAGAGCGTCCCAAGCAGTCGAATCTGGCAGCACGGCAACGCTGCCCTGTATTCCAACGAGAGGTATCCTGTGCGGTGAGAGGCCGAACCAGGACCTGACCAGATCACGCTGTCCGTGAGGTATCATCCGGAGGGCGCGCCCGATACTCGCCTTGACGCCTTCTATCTTCAAGGCCGCAATTCCTGTCTCAGCACCGTCCAACAGCGGACACTGTGCGGATACACAGGAGACCATGTCGTCCTTCGCGGCAGTCACGATGACGTGGCCTCCGCTCAAGGAGGTGCCCCACAGAGCTATCCTATCCGGATCGATCTCCTCGAGACCTCGAGTGTACTCGACCGCTGCTGACATGTCCTCGAGCTGGTACGGGATCCAGACCAGTTGTCGAGGCTCACCACCGCTTTCACCAAGGTGCCTGTAGTCGAAGACGAGGACGGCGAAGCCGGCTTCCCGGAAACGAATCGCGTATGGCTCCAGGCCCGCATCCCTGGTAGCTCCCAGACCGTGTGACATGACGATGCAGGGCACCGGGGCTGAGCGTCGCTTCGGGAGGTATAACCACGCACTGAGTGACGTTCCCTTGACCCAAGCTGCTCAGCGTCCCTCTCCTGGGGCGGGTGTTTCGCTGTCTCCAGGCGTTGCTCAGGGACCGCGAAGCCAGGGATCAAGGCCACGATCAGCAGATAGACAGCAAACGCCCCAATGATGACACCGACAGTGATGCCGATAGTGGTGAAAATCTGTAGAAGGATCATTCCGTGCTCTCCACGCAGGTAAGCACGCCTCCCGGCCCGAAGGCGACATCCTCCAGGTCAGAAACAGGCCACTCTACGTTGGAACCGGGGCACTCTTTGTTTGTGTAATCCGCAGCCAGGCCGGAAGTCCGCCCAAAGCGATCTGCTCGATCTCGTAGTGCCCGCGGAAGGGGCTCCGGTCGAGGAGTGAAGCCAGCCCGGTGGTGTGCAGGCCAAGCCTCACCGCCTTCTTGATGAAGAACGGTCCTATCACTCGGCGAATCGGACTCTCCCTCCTCAATGCCGCACGGAGTCCCCTCCGTCGAAGAATTCGCTTCCGTACTCATTCGACCGGATGTTACCGCAGCGAAGATACACATCGAGCCCTGCCAGATTCCGGCTGGAGACTCGAACCATCGCCTCGGAGATATCCAGGCCGTACAACTCGATCTCAGGACTAATGCGGCGGATCTCGGCCAGCAGACGGCCATGCCCGGTCCCCACATCCAGCAGTCTCCCCCCAGGAATCCGCGAAGTCAGGCATCCTGACGAACCATTGCTCAGGATTCCGAATCTTTATCGGTCCCCCCTGTCACCTGCGAGGGTATGCGCCTCTCTGCTCTGAGGCTTCGAATCTGCGGTTGGCCTTAGCACTTAATCGTGCCCGACCTAATAGCCAGGCCAACCTTCCCTCTGACCGATGAGTTGGACGACTGCGTCGGACAGTTCCAATTCGTTGTCGCTGTTGGTGAGGATTACGACGCGAGCTTCCACGACATGAGGTAGTCATTGACGTCTGTGTCCAGCGAGACTATGCCCTCCTGCACCAGGCTCATCACACCGACGGCGGATACCCCTTTGCTGAGGGATGCCGCCTGGAACAGCGTCCAGGAAGAGGTCTTCACTCCTCAGCGCCTGACTACCTGGCAGGTGTGCACGCGGAGTCACCCAAACCAACAACTGAACGGTGCCTGTTGTTGCGAGGGGGCTGAAGGGGTCGATCCCGGCTAGGGCTCTTCGTCCTCGGGATGGTTTGCAACGGAGTCTCTCGCATCCAAGAACTTCTCCGCCACATGAGCCGGCCCTTCCAGAAACCGACCGCTTTCGCCCGACTTGAAATGGACGGCCTGGTTGATCCACACCGCCACGGGCTCGTCGTCGCGAAGAGCTGGCTTGAAGAGCATAGCGTCGACGACTTGCTCGGCTGCGTTGTCGAAGACATCGTAGCCGCTCGACTTCAGCACCTCACGGGCCCCAACAGAGCCATCCGGTCCCACGTAGACCCACAGGATCGTGGTCACGTCGAGGCCGGTGTCGCGGTAGCCCGACGGATAGACGCGCTGCAGAACGTTCTTGAGTTCCGCGCCGTTCCTGATAGTCGGCTCCAAGTCGCGAGCCACGAACACGGGTCCATCGGCGGGGTCGGGGTCCTGCCCGAAGACAAGGTGCGTGGGCAGAAGCGCGAGCAGCACCAGCAGGCCCGCAATGCGGTGTGGCCTCATGATCCACCTCCGGCGATGCGAGTGAAACAGAGAGGCAGAGTCACGTCGGAGGGCATACGACGTGGCTCGCCGGAAGAACTATTCACAATCTATATAGATCAAACGAGGGATGCACGTCTCGCGCCAGAGCGTCACGGACAGTCCAGCGAGCAAGAGGAAGGCAGCAAAGCTGAGCCACATCGGAACGGGGCTGCCATTAATCGTTATCTCCCACCCCAGCCTGACCTGCCCCCAAGAGTGGTACCACAAGTTAAGTTAGTCTGGCCGCAACCCTCCGGACCTGCCCTGGCCCCTGCAGTGCGGGCCGTCTGAGCCACGCTGGTGCCGGTCTTGTCGCCTTCGTCCAATCTTCGGCCGGTCATCGATAGGGCGTTCAGGAACTCTCGGTAGCCGGTCGTGTGTGTGAGAGGTTTCGGATCGTGACCGTCTCGCCGAGGTCCGGCAATTCCTCGATGTAGACCCTGACATCGTCGTCCAGCGATAGCTTGCCCTGCTCTGCCAGAAGCAGGATGGCGAAGGCGGTGAACTGCTTCAATGTAGAGCCAATGTTGTTGCGCGTGTCCAAAGACATCGGGATGTCGTAAGTCAGGTTGGCCAAGCCGTAGGCTCGAGCGAACTACACCTCCCCGTCACGCACGATGGCGACTACAGTACCGGGCGTTTCATCGCCGTACTGCGACATCACCTGATCGACCTTGCCCGCGGGCGTCGTCGCTTCCGGCTCTACCAGCTGCAGTGTGAACTCGTAGCGGCCCGTCTCTTCCTCGAAAGGCGTGACTTCGAAGCGGTAGGCCCCGGCTGTCTCCGTCGTGAACTGGAACGGTTCTGCACCTCGAGCCGGGATGTCGAACTCCCCGACCTGCTCGCCTTCCGGGTCTTTCACCGTTACCACTACATCGACGGTGATCTGGTTCACAGCGCCGAAGACAAAGTAGCCGGACTCCAGTTCCATGGTGTAGGCATGGAGACCTTCCGATCCGAGCGAATCGGCGTACACGTCACCGAGGTCCACGGTAATGGGGGCCGGCGCGTCCTGAGCGAGGCCAGGTAAGGCGATAAGGAGCGCGAGCATAGCCAGAGCGCCGTGTTTCGCAGGAAAGATCATGAGTGAACTCCCAAGTCAGCGTAGACGAGTCACGGCCTATTAGTTCTGTATGTTCGAAAGCGCCGAGTTTATAGGCTACCTCATACTCGACGTGACCGCGATCAGGGTCAACTTCGCGGATGGCACGGGAAGAGAAGCCTGCGATACATTCGGGTGGAGCCTCCAGGTACGCCTGCCAACGAGCTTCCTGTCAAGCATCCCGCCCGCCGCCGTGCGAGCCAGGAAAAAGCGCCCGAAAGTGCCCGTAGGCGAGACGACCGGGCGCTTGGGGTGTTCAGCGAATCGGTGTCCAGAAAACGGCTGCTAGTCGGTCCCTGAACGCGAGTTCAGGTAACCGCCTCATCGTAGCACACGAACTCGACGAGGTTGCCTTCCGGATCCGGAAAATAAAGGGAGCGCCAATGAACCCAGGGGTGGGGTCGCGTTTCGACATCAAGTCCGGCCCGATTCAGCCGATCTCGCTCAGCAGCGAAGTCAGCCAAGTCGATAGTGAAGGCAATGTGATCGACCGTGGAACGTTTTGCATCGGGCTCTGAGCGCCACTCGTCGGTGGATCGGTCGAACAGGGCCAAGATCTGCGTGTGACCACCATAACCGTCAGCCACGCGAAAGAAAGCGGCCCTCGGGAAGCGTTTCATTAGAGTCAGACCTACGACATCCTGATAAAAAGTCTGCATTTGTTCCAGGTCCAGCACCCGCAGAGCGATCTCGCCCAGGGCCCGTATAGCTGGCGCTTCCGAGGCCATCTTGTTGTCACTCCTTTCGTTGTGGTTCCGGGCCTCAGCACGAAAGCACCCGGCAGGCCGCCGCAGGCTGCGAGCCTTGGCGA
>Ga0255057_10000952_pt1 | contig 16672 bp, 14 predicted proteins | sample Cases_109_6_MG_FD_189022 | JGI IMG/M metagenome (GOLD analysis project Ga0255057, IMG submission 189022) | Seawater microbial communities from Amundsen Gulf, Northwest Territories, Canada - Cases_109_6 | ecosystem: Environmental > Aquatic > Marine > Gulf | place: Canada: Northwest Territories... | reverse complement strand
TGGGTGACAAGACCGTGAACCGTGGTGAAGAGAGTGAACTCCCGAGGTCGACGGACATCGTTGTTGCCTGTGCACCTCCAGCCAACAAGGATCGGCAGCGGTTCCTGGTTGAGAAGCTGGCTGAGCTCGGTGTTGTCAGATTGCAATGGCTGAAGACAGCACATGGAAAAAACCGTGTCGCCTCTAGTCCAAAGGTGTTCTCCTGGATACTTGGCGCAGTCGAGCAATCCCGTGGTGCCTGGTTGATGGAGACGGATCCCCATCTCGTCGATTGGGATGATCTGGAGAGCCCCGTGGTGGTTTGCCGGCCGGGTGGTCAGACCGAAGTTCCTCGACCGCGAACAGTGGTTATCGGTCCCGAAGGGGGATTTGGAGACGAGGAATTGCCCTCAGATGGTGTCTTTTGGGATCTTGGACCAACGATTCTGCGGGTGGAGTCGGCAGCGATAGTTGCCGTGGCGAGGCTCACTAAATGAGATTGACGTGCAAGATGACGATGTGTTCAATAAGATGATTGCGGGCAGCCGGGAGAGCCGTCTTTTGATCGACAATTTCAACTCATCTTTGGGCCAAAAGCTCCGCGCGGCTAGACGTCAACGTGGATGGTCACTTGGAGTGGTGGAATCTAACACCACTGGTGAGTTCAAGGCGTCCGTATTGGGAGCTTATGAGCGCGGAGAGCGCGCAATCTCAGTTCAGCGGTTTGTCCGGCTCGCCGAGATCTATGACATTGCAGCCGTAGATCTTCTACCTCTGGAGCCCTCAGGAGATGTCGCGATCGATCTCGATGCTCTAAGCGCATCGACGTCGGACGATCTGGTCGAACGGTATCTCGCTGCCATCCAGCTTCTTCGCAAGGATCCGACCAACTCGGAGATCCGCAGAGGAGACCAGGCGATTCTGGGCTCCCTTGTCCAATCGGTGGGAACATCGACCACTGCCGACGCAGATCTTTAACGCTGGCACTAGCCCAATCTCAAAAGGTCGGTAAAATAGATCTGACGCCTCAACGATGGCGTCATCACCTTGCCCACTGATCAATCCGAAACGCGTCTGCGTGTCCCCAGCCAGCATCTGATGCTCGACCTCATTGGTGAGTCCGACCGACATCTCCGTCAGGTCGAGTCTCTGTTCCCCGAGGTTCGTTTTGTCGCGCGGGGGGACGAACTGATTTTGAAAGGCTCAGAAGATGATGTCGAGAAAGCTCGGACAGTTCTCGACGAACTCTTGATCCTGGTACAGGAGGGCCATGCACTCGACGCAGGGCGGGTGATTGAAGTCGTGAAGATGGTGCGGGACGAAGTGCCCAGCCCATCGGGAATTCTCAACGACGGGATTCCAGTGGGTCGGGGAAGAATGATCCGGCCCAAGACCCACGGTCAGCAACGCTACATCGAGGCCATCCGGGAGAACACACTCACCTTCGGGATTGGTCCGGCCGGTACCGGAAAGACGTATTTGGCCATGGCCGCAGCCGTGGACAGCCTCATCAGCGGCCGAGTGCGGCGAATTATTCTCACCCGCCCTGCCGTCGAGGCAGGGGAGAAGCTCGGATACCTTCCAGGTGACCTATCCGCCAAGATCGACCCATATCTTCGGCCGCTATACGACGCCTTGTGGGACATGCTCGGGCCTGAGGAGACGGCGTCGCTAATCGAGCGGGGAACTATCGAGATAGCTCCACTCGCTTACATGCGTGGAAGGACTCTCAACGACGCGTGCGTGATTCTCGATGAAGCGCAGAACACCACGCCGGAGCAGATGAAGATGTTTTTGACTCGTCTGGGTTTCAACTCGAAGATGATTATCACAGGGGATGTCTCACAGACAGATCTGCCAAACGGGCGTCGTCAGGGACTTCGCGTGGTGCGTGAGATCCTTAACGGCATTCCCGGAGTCGCTTTCATTGAATTGGGCGCCCGTGACGTGGTCCGACATCGGATAGTCGCCTCCATCGTCGAGGCCTATCAGCGATTCGAGACTCACGAGCAATGATGCAGCGCCCCACCTTCGTCAGGATTGCCTTGTTCCTCGCAACCGTGGTCGCCACCTGGGGTGTCTTATCTCTTGGGATGACAGAAGACAACCCCGAGCTGATGGTTGGTCAGCCGGCTGAGCTGACTTTCACGGCGGAGACCTCACAGGAGGTTGTCGACACCGTCGAGACGGATCGGTTGAAGCAGGAGGCGCGAAACGCCGTCGAGTCCATTCGTGAGCCCGATCCCGAGATCGAGGCCTCGGTCACAGCTTCTGTGAACGCCGTTTTCAACGATGTTGAGGCTCTGGTGATCGACGACGCGGTGCCTTCACCGCCTACTTCCATCCCTGAGCTTCCCACGACCACCACAACCACCACAGGGGCCTCCGAAGGCTCGACAACCACCACCGTGCCGCCGGAACCGGCCCGGATTGTCGGCGTTGTGTTCTTGGACGCCGATGGCGACGGCCTGTTCATGCCAGACGCGGAAGGAGATCGTGTCGACCAGGGACTCGAGCGGGTCAGTGTTCAGTTCGAAACGGACGTTGACGTCTCGACGGTGACGACGGGACCGGGAGGTATCTGGGCGACGGAGATCGAAACGGGCGCTGTCATCGTGAGCGTGGATGACTCTGACCCGGAGATCCCTGTCGGCTGGGTTGTCGACACTGACAACCTGAGCCAGCTGATCACCTGTGAGCCAGGTGAGGAGTGTCTCGCAGAAGACATTGGATTCGTCGCGAAACTCCGCCCTCTTCCTGATGTCGAGTCGGCGTTGGCCGCGCAGCAATCGTTGCCCGGCGAGACCCTCGCATATCTGGCTGCCACTTCTTCTGATGATGTGGTTCGGGCGGGTGTTGGCGAGCCTCTGCATCTTCCCACTGTCCGTCAGGCTTCTTTGCAGAGGGTTCTCGAGGAGTTTGGGCGTCGCATCGAGCCGGACGAGTTACAAGAGGCCAAAGCACGTCAGCGGACGAGCCCGCCGCTGGTGTTCCACGTCGATACCGGTCAAGACGTACCCGGCGGTGACGCTGCCGGCGAGATCGTCGCCACTTTCCTCCAGGCCAATTACCTGATCAATCAGGAGCGAACGACAGAGAAGCAGGATGCTGCGGCGGGGGCGGTCCCAGACGTCACTGTGGCCTACGTGGAAGGTCAAACCATTGTTTCGGTCGGTGACATCATGACCCAACTGGATATCGATGCGATCAACGCCACCACCACTCTGACAACAACCGAGCAGGCATCTTTGGCGCTTCTTGCCGTGATCGCGGTCCTCGTAGCCCTTCTCGGCCTATATCTCGCCAGGTTCCGTCCTGAGTTTTGGGCGCGGCCACGCATGGTTGCTCTGCTCGGGATTCTCATCCTCTTGGCAGGCGCTTCGGTCCGTGGAACCGCCGCCGTCCAAGAGGCTACGAGTTGGTACGTGCTTCCTGCAGTGGCCTTCGGGTTCGTCACCGCAATCTTGTTCGACCAGCGCATAGCGATCCTGATGGCCCTCTCGGTGGCCGTGTTGGCCGCTGTAGGGACTCTGGACGTTGGGATCACTGTCTACGCCGTACTCGCAGCACTGGCGCCTATACCGTTCGTCAGCTCAGTCAGTACCAGGGGCGCATTCAGGAACGCCGTCGTCCTGTCCTCCTTGGTGGCGGCGGCTATCGCTGCTTCGACTTCATGGTTTTTCCATGTTGGACCAAACGACGTTCTGCTCGAGGTGGTTGGTACATCGGTGGCGTGGGCCTTTGGAGTGTCGGTCGTAGCGTCTCTCGTTGGCCTTGCGGGACTTCAGTTTTTCGAGTCGGCCTTCGACATCACGACAACTCTCAGCTTGCTCGATCTGACCGATCGTAACCACGAGGCTCTGCAGCTCTTGCAAGAGGAGGCCTTTGGCACCTTCAACCACTCCTTGATGGTTGGCACACTGGCTGACGCAGCAGCCCGAGCCATAGGAGCAAACCCTCTGTTGGCAAGGGCCATGGCGTACTACCACGACCTCGGCAAGACAGAGAACCCCACATTCTTCATTGAGAATCAGTTCGGCATTCCCAATCCCCACGACGAGCTCGAGGCGGCTGAGTCGGCAGAAATCATCAAAGGTCACGTGACTGCCGGTGTCGCCCTGGCACGCAGGTTCAAGATTCCAACTGATGTAACTCAGGGGATTGTCAGCCATCACGGTGACGGCGTCATGCGCTACTTCTACGAGAAGGCCCGAGAGCAGCACGGAGAGGATGTCGATGTCGATGACTTCCGTCACGTCGGTCACAAACCGCGAACTGCGGAGACGGCGATTCTGATGCTGGCGGACTCGTTGGAGGCCGCCTGTCGTGCGGTCTTTCAGACCGAAGAGCCCACGCCGGATGCCATCGAAAAGGTCGTCAGTAGGATCGTGGACGAGAAACTCGAAGACGGGCAGCTTTCCGAGTCTCCGCTGACCCTTGGTGAGCTCACCCAGATACGCGCTGCCTTCCTCGAGTCCTTGGTCGGCCACTACCATCAGCGCATCGCATATCCGAACTTTCCCGGTACCTGATGGACGAGCCGTCTTCGCAGGGATGAGCGTCTTCCTTGCAGACGAACAATCGGAGGACATTGACCTAGCCGAGTTACGCACACTCGCCGAGATGGTTCTCAATGAAGAGGGCTATCCAGAGGAGACTGAGGTCACCATCCTTCTCATCAACGAAGAGGAGATGTCGGGATACAACGAGCGATTTCTGGACCGCTCCGGGCCGACGGATGTTTTGGCCTTTCCTGTCGAAGACCTACTTCCGGGCATCGTACCTGAACACAATCCTCACGGTCCTCCGCTGATGATCGGCGACGTGATCGTCGCACCGGCCTATATCCGAAGGCAGGCAACCGATTACGAAGTGACCTTTGAGGATGAGATGGCGTTGATGGTCACCCACGGTGTCCTCCACCTCATCGGATATGACCACATCGTCGATGGGGACGCCGAGCGCATGGAGCAAAGGGAGCGCGACCTTCTCGCCAAGGTTGGAAAGCAAAGACGGTGACGGTCGCGGTTCTTCTCGTCGCGCTGGTACTGCTGGCCCTTGCCTTCTGGATCAGGGCCGCCGGCACTGCAGTGACAAGGGTGGCGAGAGCCGATTCTCTGCGTGATGCATCTGTCGATGTCAAGGGGGCAGAGGCCGTGGCCGGTCTGCTCGACGAGCGTGACATGATTTCGCCGGCAGTTGGCGTTGTGGCATCAGCCCTGCTGATTCTCAGCTCAGTGCTCGCAACCGCCTATGTGGTCGTTGATCAGGCTGCCGGCCAGGGACTGGTGTATGCCTTGGGAATTGGTCTTGTGGCCCTTCTCTTGGGCGATCTGGTTCCGCGTGGAGTGGGAAGGTTGAACCCGCGACGGGTTGCCTACCGATCAGCGAGTCTTCTCAGGTTCTCGGTTGTGCTGGGCGGTTGGGCCAACGACCTTCTCGTTGATCCCGAGAATGGTGATGACAGCCATGATGAGAAGGCTGAGGAAGAGGTCGATGAGCACGAGCGTGAGTTGATCGATTCTGTACTGGAATTCAGCGAGACGATCGTCCGGGAGGTCATGACGCCACGCCCTGACATGATCACCATTGAGGTCACTGCACCGATTACAGAGTTGATAGAGCTAGCCACGGACGAAGGAGTGTCGAGAGTCCCGGCTACGTCAGACGGCGACATTGTGGGCCTGGTGATTGTGAAGGACTTGCTTTCGGTGTTGACCGACGAGAGACGCCCCGAAACGGTCGCTGAAGTGATGCGCCTGGTGGAGTTTGTCCCGGAGACCAAGCGAGCCTCGATGCTTCTTGCCGAGTTGCAGGAAAGCCATACGCACCAGGTGATCGTTGTCGACGAGTACGGCGACATAGCGGGCTTGGTGACCATCGAAGATCTGCTCGAGGAGCTTGTTGGTGAGATTGCGGATGAAACGGACCTCGAGGAGAGCCTGATTTCGCAAAGAGGCGAAGGCTGGGATGTCGACGCCCGCCTGTCGGTGGACGATCTACAGAAGGTCACCGGAGTGGAGTTTCCCGATGAGGAGTGGGATACCGTTGGTGGACTCGTGCTTGGCCTTGCTGAGAGGATTCCCGAGGAGGGTGAGGTCTTCACCTATGAGCAATTGATCCTGCGGGTCAGCCGTATGCAGGGCCGACGTGTGTCCGAGGTGAATGTGACCCTGGGCGGTCGGATCGAGGCTGTGTGAAGTCGGGTTTCGTGGTGGTCGTAGGCCGTCCCAACGTCGGCAAGTCGACGCTTGTGAATCAAATGGTGGGATCCAAAGTGGCCATCACTTCTTCCAGGCCACAGACAACTCGCAACGCCATTAGGGGAGTGGTCACCGGTCCCAATGACACCGATCCCGAATATCAGATCGTCTTGGTTGATACGCCGGGTCTGCACAAGCCAAAGACGGAGCTGGGAACCAGACTCAACTCGCTCGTCTACCGAACGTTGTCAGAAGCGGATGTTGTCCTCTTCCTGATTGACGCCACGATGCCGATCGGCCCCGGCGATCGGCTGATCGCTGAGCGTCTGATTCGGTCCGAGGCCAGTGTTGTTGTCGGTGTAAACAAGATTGACAAGGCTTCACGCAACGCAACCGTCACCCAGTTGCTCGAGGCTGCGGGCTGGCCGTTCAACGACATCTTCCCAATGTCTGCCACCGAGGGGGAGGGTGTCGCAGAACTGGTCGATGAGCTAGTTGATCGTCTTCCCGATGGTCCCCGCTACTACCCGGAAGGGATGACCACAGATCAGCCAGAATCATTCGTGATTGCGGAGATCGTGAGAGAGAAGTTTCTAGAGCGTCTTCGAGAAGAGCTCCCACATTCACTTATCGTGCGGATTGAGGACATGGAACAACGAGAGAATGGTCTCATCGATATTGCGGCGGACGTGGTCGTTGAGAGAAAGAGCCAAAAGGGAATCGTCATTGGCAAGGGTGGATCTCTTCTCCAGAAGGCCGGCACCGAAGCCAGGGAGGAATTGGAGACTCTCCTGGGGAACAAGGTGAATCTCTCATTGCATGTCGTAGTCGAGAAAGACTGGCAGAGACGTCCACAACTTCTCGATCGTCTCGGGTTCGACCAGGGCTAAGGCCTCCCTTGCGTTTCTCGAGGCAGTAACGCCCAAATATGGGCGCCTGTTCGGCATGCCGAACAGGATGGAGTTTCCTCCGGAAACTCCCAACGCCTCGCCTGCGAGGCGCAACTACCGGAGGTTCGCAGATTCGGGTGAGGTTTGGCTAAACGAGGTGGTCGGCGGTGTCGGCAAGGGCGATGTCTTTGGCGGTTAGGCCGCCTTCCGAGTGAGTGGACAGAGTCAGAGTCACTTTGTTCCAGCGGATGTCGATGTCGGGATGATGTTCGGACTTCTCGGCCTCCAGCGCGACCCGCGTTACGAACCCCATCGATTGGTTGAAGTCTTTGAGGACGAAGGTTCTCGTGATTTCGCGGTTGGCTAACGACCATTCGGGATGCGCTTGGAGGAATACCGCGATCTCGGTGTCTGAGACGAGCGTCATAACGCAAGCCTACGCCTAACAGGGGATACGCTGTTGGTCCTCATGGCCATCCGTCACGACCAAGGAATAGTCCTCCGGTCTTACCCGTTCGGGGAGGCCGATCGTGTTGTGGTCATCCTGAGTCCGAACAAGGGCAAAATCCGAACTGTCGCCAAAGGGGTTCGCAAGACCAAGAGCCGCTTCGGCGGCCGTCTCGAGCCGTTCACACACGTCGATCTAGTCCTCTATGAAGGCCGCAATCTCGACACCATTACCCAGGTCGCCATTCTCGAGCCCTTCCCAAAGTTAAGGAACGATCTGGACGCAGTTGTTGCCGCAGGAACAATGGTCGAGGCGGCCGACGCCGTGGCTCAGGAAGAGGAATCGTCGATCCGACTGTTTCTTCTGTTGCAACGTGGGCTCAAGGCCCTCGAGCAAGGGGAGCGAGGCCAGGACCTCATTACGAGTTACCTCTTGAAACTCGCCGACGTCGTTGGAGTCGCACCTTCTCTGTTGCAGTGCGCCTCCTGTGGTCGACACGAGGATCTGCACCGCTTCTCGTTCGGTGGCGGTGGCGCGATATGTGATCGGTGTCGTGTCGAGGGGTCTGTTCGCCTGCGCCATGGCCTAACCGAGTATCTCGCTGTCCTCGCCGATGCCGAACTCACTTCCCTTCCGACACCAGAGGAGACGTTCTCCTCGGAGGCCATGGGTATCGCCCGCCGGTTTGTGGAATACCACCTGGACCGCAAACTGAGATCCCTTGCGGTCATGGAATGACACTCGACACCAGCGAGCTCGATCCAAAGTTGATACCGACACACGTTGGTCTCATCCTCGATGGCAATGGAAGGTGGGCCAACGCCCGAGGGCTCCCTCGAACAGCAGGGCACCTCGCAGGCGAAGAGGCTCTGTTCGACACCGTAGAGGGTGCGATCGAGATTGGCATCAAATGGATAACAGCCTTCACGTTTTCCACCGAGAACTGGTCTCGTGATGACGACGAGGTCGAGTTTCTGATGTGGTTCAACGAAGATCTTCTCCTGCGCCGGCGGGATGATCTGAATGCCCAAGGGGTCCGGATGCGGTTTGCCGGATATATGGATGATCCACGAATTCCGGACCGGAACAGGGACCACATGGCCGATGCCGAGGAAACAACAAGAGGGAACGACACCCTCAATCTCGTGTTCGCCTTCAATTACGGGGCCAGGCGTGAGATAGTCGACGCGACCCAGACTCTGGCTCGCCGGGTGGCTTCAGGTGATCTGAGGGTCGACGATATAGACGAAGGAGCGCTTCAACGAGCCCTGTATATCCCGGATATGCCAGATGTCGATCTGATAATCCGCTCCTCGGGCGAACACCGACTATCCAACTTCTTGCTGTGGCAGTCGGCCTACGCCGAGTTCTACTTCCCGGGCATCCTTTGGCCCGACTTCGATCGTCGCGGTCTTCTCGACGCCGTCGTCGAGTACCAGGCAAGAGATCGGCGGTTCGGCGCCGCGGAAGACAAACCGGACACATCGGATTGACTAAGTGCCCCATCTGGGGCACCGTCAGGGGCGACAAATGACAGATGTAACTCTCGAAACCATTGCCAACCTCGCCAAAAAGCGGGGTTTCGTCTTTCAGTCGTCCGAGATCTACGGCGGACTCCGATCTGCATATGACTATGGGCCTCTCGGAGTGGAGTTGTTGCGGAACGTCAAAGCCGAATGGTGGCGGTCGATGGTCCAGGAGCGCTCCGACATCGTCGGGCTCGACTCGGCCGTGCTCCAGGCGCGTCAGGTCTGGCAAGCTTCAGGTCACGAAGAAGTGTTTACCGACCCGATGGTTGAGTGCCGCAACTGCAACAGCCGACACCGCCTCGACAAACTGGATGATCTCGACAAGTGCCCTACCTGCGGCAAGACGGGCGAGTTCACCGAGCCCCGTCAATTCAATTTGATGCTGCGTACCCACCTGGGGCCATTCGATACGGAGGAGAACATGGTGTATCTCCGTCCGGAGACGGCTCAGGGGATCTTCATCAATTATGAGAACGTGAGACGGACCAACCGATTGAAACTGCCGTTTGGCATCGCTCAGATCGGCAAGGCCTTTCGCAACGAGATCACTCCAGGCCAGTTTGTGTTTCGGACCCGTGAGTTCGAACAGATGGAGATGGAGTTCTTCTGTCGCCCCGAAGAATCCGATGAGTGGTTTCAGTACTGGCTCGAGAATCGCTACCAGTGGTACATAGAGCTTGGCATGAGATCAGACAATCTTCGACTGAGACATCACCAATCGGATGAGCTGAGCCACTATTCAGAAGGGACCGCAGACGTCGAGTACCGGTTCCCCTGGGCTTGGGATGAACTCGAGGGCATCGCCAATCGCACCGACTTCGACCTCAAGCAGCACACAGAGCATTCCAATGAGGACCTTCGTTACTTTGACCAAGAGGCCAACGAGCGGTTCTTCCCGTATGTCATCGAGCCTGCAGCCGGAGCCACCAGGGCCACTTTCGCCTTCCTCATCGATGGCTACACCGAGGAGAGTGTCAACGATGAGACACGAGTGGTGATGAAGCTCCATCACCGGCTGGCGCCATACAAAGTGGCCGTTCTCCCGTTGTCGAAGAAGCCCGAGCTCGTCGAACCAGCGGAACGGGTGGCGGCCGAGTTACGCGAGAAATGGATGATCGAACTCGACGTCACTCAGTCAATAGGTCGTCGCTATCGGCGTCAGGACGAGATAGGGACCCCGTTCTGTGTGACCATCGACTTCGACTCGCTCGATGACAACGCCGCCACTGTCAGAGACCGGGACACCATGGTCCAGGATCGTGTTTCCATGGATGGCCTGGTGGACTATCTGAACCAAAAGCTTGCCTGAGTTTTATTGCCATTTGACTTGTGAACTGCAGAATGTCGGTGTGGTTGTCACATGAATCGGTCAGTCATCGCCTGGGTCGTCGCGTTCGCTCTCGCCATTGGTGGATCGACCCTGGCCTGGGTCTGGTTTGCCGGCGGCTCAGGTGAGCCTTCGACAAACCTGACTACTCCGGCAATTGTCGACAGCGGTACCACGATCCTCGGAGCCAGCTCTAAGGACGATGGAGCCACTTTTGTGATCGACTCGTCGCAGACCCTCGTCACCTTTGAGATCGACGAGCTCCTCCAGGGTTCACCCAACCGCGTCGTCGGTACCACCGATCAAGTCGTAGGTCAGATTGCTCTGGACATGTCGGACTTGAGCACAGCACAATTCTCGGAGATCGTGGTGAACGCTCGGACGTTCAAGACAGATTCCGAGCGTCGCGACCGGGCGATTCGGGGCCCCATCATCCTCAACACCGCAAGCGACCAGTTTGAGTTGATCAACTTCGTGGTGGAAACTGTTTCGGGGTTGAGTGGAGCCGCCCAACCGGGAGATGTGATGACTTTCAGTCTCACGGGCTCTCTCACAATCAAAGGTGTGACGAGCGAGGCGACGTTCGATGTGGAGGCAAAGCTGGTAGATGAGTTAACAATCGAGGGGTTCGCCACGACAACGGTTCTGCGCTCCGATTTCGGAATCGGGATTCCAGGTGTTCCCGGCGTTGCCGACGTGAGTGATGAGGTTGTCCTCAGCATCAACTTTGTGGCCGTTTTCGGCTGAGGAGCCCCGTCGTATTTCTACGACACACCACTGGTGTCCTTATGATCGGTGGCGATGGCAGACAGAGGCGACATCGATCGAGTTCGAGAGGCAACTGACCTCGTTGAGCTGATCTCCGAGGTGACAAAGGTGAAGAAGTCTGGCCGCTCGGTCATGGCTGTTTGCCCGTTTCACGAGGAGAAGACTCCTTCGATGTCGGTCGATCGGGGAAGAGGTCTCTATCACTGTTTCGGCTGTGGAGAGGGCGGAGACATATTCTCCTTCGTCCAGAAGACCCAGGGTGTCGACTTCCCTGAGGCCTTGGAGATGCTTGCTCGCAAGGCAGGCATCACTCTGGTCCAAGACCCGGATGCCGCCCGGAAACGGGGAAGGAGAGAGGCCGCAGTCGAGGCCATTCGACGAGCTGTAGACGTCTATCACACCCGTCTCAAGAAATCTGACGATGCGGGCCCTGCCCGCGCTTATCTGCGACACCGCGGATATGAAGTTGATGTCATCGACGAGTGGAGGATGGGCTTCGCAAGCGTCGACTGGGACACGCTCACCAAAACACTGAGGACTGCCGGAGTGGATGACCGGTCGATGTTGGACGCCGGCTTATCCCGACGTGGCAAACACGGCCTATACGACGTCTTTCGCGGGCGTCTGATGTTTCCAATTAACGACGTTCGTGGCGACCCTGTGGGATTCGGGGGCCGAAGGGTCGAAGACGTCGCTCGGGACTCGACAAACAATCCCGACGCCAAATATGTCAACTCGGCCGAGTCGATCGTCTATCACAAGGGCAATATTCTCTTTGCTCTCGATCGCGCCCGGAAGACCATTGCGGCCGAAGGTCAAGCTGTCATCGTCGAGGGCTACACCGATGTCATCGCGATGCACCAGGCCGGGATTCACACGGCAGTTGCAACGTGTGGGACAGCTTTGGGTGATGGTCATTTCGATCTTTTGCGGCGGTTCAGCGAGAAGGTTGTTCTGGCATTTGATTCGGACGAGGCAGGAGCGAAAGCCGCTCTACGGAGCGACGAGCTGGAGTCTCCTTTCCGTCTCGATCTCGACCTGAGGGTCGCGGTGATGCCCGACGGGCTCGATCCGGCCGATCTAGTGCAAGAGAAACGTCAGGATGAGTTGGTGAAGGCTGTGGACACAGCTCGTCCTCTTCTCGAACATCGTATTGAACATGAAGTGGCTAAACACGATCTGACCGGACCTGAGGGCCGGGCTCGTGCCTTGCACGCCGCGGCTACCCAACTCAACCGTGTCAAAGACGAGATCGCGCGTCGGGAATACAGCCGGTTCGTGGCACGACTTATCGGAGTGGAGTTGTCAACGGTCGAGCAGGCGACCCGAACCAGGAGGGTGCGGGGCCAGGCACAGCCGGACCAGTCTGAAGCGCCGTTCGATCGGGCCGAGTCTGAGTTGCTCCGTGTCATCCTGACGAATCCGCCCGGCATGGGGCACGATCTCTCGGCTTCGGACTTCAGCGACCCGAGGCTTGCCATGGCCTTCACTACCATTATCGACCAACTCGCCGCAGCCGAGCCGGGTTCGCCTGTGGATGTTTCCAAAGTTTCCGACCCCGAGGCTCAAGGGCTCCTCAGGGCACTGGTCTTGGACGATCGGCCGTTGCCGCAGTGGTCGGATATGGAGAGACGGATGCTGGGCAAACGACTAGACCACGAAATAGACGAGGTCGAGGAACAGCTGCGCTCACTGGAGTCGGGAACGGAACCCCATTCCGAAACCCTCAGACACTTGATAGCTTTACAGCAAGAGAAGCGGTCGATAGGCGAGACATGAGTCAAAAACTGACCGAGGTAACCAACGCCCTCATCAAGAGGGGTAACCACAGAAGCTTCCTCACAATGGCCGAGGTGCAGCAGGAGCTCGAGGATATCGAGGCTCCAGGGGAAGCCTTCGAGAAGGTTGCCGACGAGCTGCGTCTGAAGGGGATCCGTCTCGTAGAAGAGGGCCCTGCAGTCATGGAAGAGGTCATCGAGGTCAGTCAGATCTCGGTGTCGGATCCTGTTCGGCTCTATCTGAATGAGATCGGTCGCTACTCCCTTCTGACGGCTCAGCAAGAGGTCGAATTGGCGATGCAGATGGAGGCAGGTCGTCGGGCGCTGGAGCGTCTCCACGGCGACGATCCGCTCGCTGACGAGGACCACTCATTCCTGGAGCATGAAGTCGATATCGGCGAGGGTGCTCACAAGCAGTTGGTCCAGTCGAACCTGCGGCTGGTGGTGGCTCTCGCTCGAAGGTATGTAGGCAGGGGCATGGCGCTGTTGGACTTGATTCAAGAGGGCAACGTTGGCCTCATGCGGGCGGTTGAGCGGTTCGATTATCGCCGGGGGTTCAAATTCTCCACCTACGCCACCTGGTGGATTCGCCAGGCGATCTCACGTGCCATCGCTGACCAGGGTCGTACCATTCGCATGCCAATTCATGTGCTCGACGCCGTGAACAAGCTGACTCGCACCCAGAGGGAGTTGACACAGGTCCTGGGTCGAGCGCCAAGCATCGATGAGTTGGCCGAAGATCTCGATCTAAACGTCACGAGAGTGGCAGAGCTCCGACGGATCGCCCAGGACACCGTGTCGCTGGAAACACCGGTTGGTGAGGACGAAGACGGGACACTCGGTGATCTCGTCGAGGATGTCGACTCAGAGAAGCCGGCAGACGTGGCGACCTTCTCCTCGCTTCAAGATCAATTGGCTCAGGCTCTCGAGGGGCTCAACGATCGAGAGCGTGAGGTTCTGGTCATGAGATTTGGCCTCGCCGACGGTCGAATGCGCACCCTCGAGGAGGTGGGTTCGCATTTCAATGTGACACGAGAACGTATCCGCCAGTTGGAGACAAAAGCACTCGCCAAGCTGCGTCACCCCGACAAGTCGGGCAAGCTGGAAGGGTATCTCGAGAGCTCCTAGTGGCCTATCGCTCAATTGACGCCGAGTAGCTATTTGGGTGACAGACCACTGTGGTCTGTCACCCAGGTCTCCAGTCGGAGATCAGGGGTGAAAGCCCTGCTTGCGATCACCGTGACAATGACTGACGAAGCAATACCAACCGATCCCAGGACCAGGTAGGTGATGATCAGTTGGACGAGAACGGCGTTCACAGGTTCCGCTCCGGCAAGGAGCATTCCTGTCATTGTTCCGGGAAGGGCGATGAGACCGATCACCTTTGTTCTCTCGATCTGCGGCAGAAGCGCCTGACGCACTGCGGACTGAGTGACAATGCGTGAGGCACCCTGCCGATCGAAGCCGAGCGCAAGCAAGACCTCGACACGCTCGCGGTTGTCGATGAATTCTGCCGAGACTGTGTCGGCCGCCTGCACAGCTGCAGGGAGCGTGTTGCCCAGCGTGATGCCTGCAATAACCACAAGAGTCACGGGCTCGAGGTCGAACACCCCGAAGCCAAACAGCAACGCCAGCGTCACTGCAACCGCTCCGGATAAAGCAACCAAGGCATAGAGACGTATGCCCGGAATCCGACGGATCCGTCTGGCCACCACCTCGGCTGAGAGAAGAGTCATGCCGACCACCCATGCCCAAGCCCAGAGGAGTGCCTGTGCCGACTCGAAGATAAATCCAAAGAGAAGCCCGACGGCAAGGAGTTGGATCCCGGCACGAAACGACGCCCAGATGATCGAGCGCTCGAACCGGAGACTCTTCCAAAGCGACACCGCGACGGCCACGGCAACAAGTGACAGCGAGGCGACTATTTCCACCCATCCCATGTCTCCCGTCATCCGAGCACCTGCGGCATTTGATGGATCGTGCCACAAGGTGGAGTCACAGGTGCGCCTCTGGCCGACTCGGAGTACGGAATCTCGATTGGTAACCTGTCGAGGCCAACCGGCACCATTCCGCGGTAGCTCAATTGGCAGAGCAGTGGACTGTTAATCCATTGGTTGTAGGTTCGAGTCCTACCCGCGGAGCCCAGAGTCTCCAATCACCTTGTATATAGCTGGTGATGATGAGCAATCCACCTCTTCAGGACCCCGACTGGCTTGACTACGACTTCACCGTGAAGGTTGACTCGCACTCCTACTGGCTGAGCGAATACGGGAGAGCCGCTAAGCCCACCGATCGAGCGTGTTTCAGCTAGATGTCGTTGTCCTGGTTACTCGCTGCGTCCCCAGTCTTCGACGTTCCAGTACTCAGAGTCCCAACCGTTCAGGTCTCCGGTGCCAGTGATCGAATTGGCGAAGGCCGAGACCAATCCACGCCAGATCAGGGGGATCATCGCCCCGGATTGAATGACGAGGTCGTTCAGCTCCTTGACGATCTCGATTCGACGTTCCAGTTCCCTCGTCTTGGTCAACTCCAAGTACAGAGCATCGTATTCGGCATCCGAATATCGGGGGATGTTTCCTCCACCGAAGTTGGCGCTCGGTGAGATGACCTGGTCTGTAGTCCAGTTACTCATGTACGTCTGGGGGTCCGGGCCACCGGCACCATTGGTGTACATCTCGACGTCTGAGTAGAACACCTGGTAGGTGTCAGGACTTGCAGGGTCACCACCAAAGAACACCGACGCGTCGATGTTCTTGAGCTCTGTGTCAACACCGATCTGAGCCCAATAGGACTTGACCAGATCCTGGTTGCTCTGTCTGACACCGTTGGTCGAGGTCTGGTACAGAACAAAGAGGGGATCTCCAGTGTCCGGATCCTCGCGGACGCCGTCACCGTCGGTGTCGGCGTAACCGGCCTCATCGAGCAGTGCGTTTGCACCGTCAATGTCCTGGGTCAGGCAGGCGTCGTTGGCAGTCGATGCGTACGGGTCTCCTGGCCACACATTGCATGTGGGGCTACCAGCGAAGCCGTAGCCAACATCAACCAGCTCTTGACGGTTGATTGCCATGCTCAGGGCCTGGTACACGGCCGGATCCGTAAGGAACGGATGAGTCGTGCCCGGCTCTGAACGCTGATCACCGAGATCAGGGTTCGGATCGGTCTGGTTGATCATCAGACGTTCGACGTTGGATGCGAAACTAGCGAGAACCACACCAATACCAGTGGCTTCCATGTCGGCCAACACCACAGGGTCGATCTGCAGGTTCCAGCCGTAGTCGGCCTCACCCAACTCGAGGACGGAACGGGCCGACGCCTCAGCGTCGCCGCCACCCTTGATCAGAACAGTGCCGAAGAACGGTTTGCCGTCTGCGGCGCCCCGATAATTCGGGTTGTAGTCATACAGGGCCGTGTCGTTGACCTTGAACTCGCTCACCATGTAAGGACCGGTTCCAATCGGTCCGAAGTTTTCATCGGTGCACGAAACCGCATCTGTACCCACGCAATTCTCGAACTGTGCCTTCTGCAAAACCGGTGACTGGTAGGTCACGAATGCGTTGTACGGGAACGGCGTCTCAGTTTCGAACGTGATTGTGACGGTTGTGGCGTCCACAGCCTCCACACCGGTAATGCCGGTGAAGAAACCTGACTGGGTGCAGTCCGCGGTCTGGGTGCAGTACTCATAAGTGAATAACACATCATCGGCCGTGAACGGAGTGCCATCCGACCATAGGACACCCTCTTTGAGGGTCC
>Ga0255057_10000951_pt1 | contig 16684 bp, 15 predicted proteins | sample Cases_109_6_MG_FD_189022 | JGI IMG/M metagenome (GOLD analysis project Ga0255057, IMG submission 189022) | Seawater microbial communities from Amundsen Gulf, Northwest Territories, Canada - Cases_109_6 | ecosystem: Environmental > Aquatic > Marine > Gulf | place: Canada: Northwest Territories... | reverse complement strand
GCCGGTTGTTGACCGACGGAAAGCTCGAAGAGCGACAGGTAGAGATCGAGACGACCTCAAGTCGGCTCCCATTCATTGAGGTCCTCTCGCCAATGGGCTTCGAGGAGATGGACGTGAGCGTGAGCGAGATGCTCGAAGAGATGATCCCCAAGCGAACGAAACGTCGGAAGGTGACCGTGGCCGAGGCGCGGCGGATTCTACTCCAGGAGGAGCTCAACAAGCTGATCGACATGGATGAGGTCGTGAACGAGGCGATCTACCGCACCGAGAACTCGGGGATCGTATTCCTCGATGAGATCGATAAGATCGCGGGTGAGAAGATCACCGGTGCACCGGATGTCTCGCGCGAAGGGGTGCAGCGAGACTTGCTGCCGATCGTCGAGGGGTCGAACGTGCAGACCAAGTACGGGCTCATTCGAACGGATCACATTCTATTTATCGCGGCGGGTGCGTTTCATGTGTCGAAACCCAGCGACTTGATCCCCGAGATGCAGGGGCGCTTCCCGATACGGGTCGAGCTGAGTAGCCTGACCGCTCAGGACTTCGAGCGGATCCTCACCGAACCCAAGAACGCTCTAACCCTTCAGTACGAGGCGCTGCTCAAGACAGAGGGCGTTCATCTGTCTTTCCGTGGGGAGGCAATCCGAGAGATCGCCCGCATCGCGGCGGAGGTCAACGATCAGATGGAGAACATCGGTGCCCGCCGGCTCCACACGGTTATGACCAGACTGCTCGACGATATCCTGTTTGACGTTCCCGATATCATGACAGAACGGGTTACGATCGACGCGGAAGGGGTACGGGAGAGGTTGGGGGGGATCGTGGAAGACACAGACCTTCGCAAATACATCCTCTAGCGTGCCACCAGATCTCAAGCGAACCGGGTTCACCGACATCCACGAACGGCTAGGTGCGCGGATGACGCCGTTTGCGGGTTTCGTGATGCCGATCCAGTATACATCGATCACCGAGGAGCATCGGGCGGTGAGGGAACGCGCCGGGGTCTTCGACGTGAGTCATATGGGAGAGTTCGTCTTTGGCGGCCCGAATGCGCTGGAAGCGGTGCAACGGGTGACCGTCAACGATGTATCGACGTTATCCGTGGACCAGGCGCAATACTCAGCGATGATCAACGAAAACGGTGGGATCATCGACGATTGTGTTGTTTATCGGCTTGACCAGACTCGGTACATGATGGTCGTCAACGCTTCGAATATCGCGAAAGACTGGGCGCACGTAAGCCGTCATCTTCCGAGCGATGTGACGCTCGCTGACGAGTCGGAAAGCACGTCGCTGCTTGCCGTTCAGGGCCCCCAGGTGAGCCAAGTCATGGCTGCGGTGACCGACGTCCCTCTCGACGAGCTTCGATTCTACTGGAAACGGGAAGGGATGATTGCTTCCGTTCCGACGATAGTGAGTCGTACCGGATATACCGGAGAGCTGGGCTACGAGCTCTACTTCGACCGCGGGGGCTCGGCAGCGGTGTGGCAGGCGGTGATGGGGGCTGGCGAGGGTGTCGGCCTGCTGCCTTGTGGGTTGGCGGCCCGCGATACGCTGCGACTCGAAATGCGCTACGCTCTGTACGGCAGCGATATCGACGAAACGGTCAATCCGTATGAAGCCGCGCTTGGGTGGATCGTCAAGCTTGATAAAGGCGATTTCGTAGGCCGCGATCGGCTAAGGGAAATCGCCGACTCTGGACCAAAACGCCGGCTGGTCGGTTTTCGGCTTCTCGAACGAGGTATTCCACGCACCGGCTATCCCGTAGCCGTGGATGGAACCGAGATCTCAGAGGTGCGCAGTGGTGCGATGAGCCCTTCACTCGGTTATGGAATCGGAACCTGCTACTTGCCAGCCGACCACGCCAAAGCGGGCTCCACCCTGGCGGTTTTGATCCGTGGGAAGGAGGTAGCTGCGGAGATCGTCAAGCCCCCCTTCTACGGGGGTGGTTCGCTCAACCGGTGAACGGTAGCTGTTTATCCCCCGGTGGGTGAGCGAGTCGTTGTCATTGGTGCGGGTCCTGCCGGACTCACGGCTGCACACGAGCTGACCAACCTCGGACACCAATCGATCGTGTTCGAGAAGGACGATCAAGTGGGTGGTATCGCCCGTACGGTCAGTTACCGTGGCTATCGGTTCGACATTGGTGGCCACCGGTTTTTCACCAAGGTCGACATCGTACAGACGCTGTGGGAGCAGTTGATGGGGGACGATTTCCTCATCCGACCTCGCCTCTCAAGGATCTATTACCGTGACCGATTCTTCGACTATCCGTTGAGACCGGGGAACGCTCTCCGCGGGCTGGGGCCGGTTGAATCGATCCGCATTGTCGCCAGCTATCTAAAGGCGCGAGGGTTTCCGAACAGCGATGAACGGACGTTTGAAGATTGGGTTGTGAATCGATTCGGACGCCGGCTGTACGAGATTTTCTTCGAGACCTATACCGAGAAAGTGTGGGGCATCCCGTGCAGTGAAATCGGCGCTGAATGGGCTGCCCAGCGTATCAAGAACCTGAACCTGACGCAGGCGATCAAACACGCTCTTCTCGGCGGACGGATGGGCGGCTCGGTCATCACTACGCTGATTGACGAGTTCCAATACCCGCGTCTCGGTCCGGGCATGATGTGGGAACGATGGTGCGAGCGACTCGAGGCTCGTGGCGTGAGGACACATCTCGAGGCAGAAGTGGTCGATCTTTACCATCGAGACGGTCGGGTCGAAGCGGTGACGGTTCGGTTTGGGGACGGCAGGACCGAGCGGGTGTCGGCCGATCACTTCGTGTCTACCATGCCGGCTCGCCAGCTTGTCTATTCGCTCGACCCACCAGCGCCAGCACCGGTCGTTGCGGCGGCCGACAAGCTCAAGTATCGCGATTTCCTGACCGTCGTCCTGATCGTCCGCGACGCAGACGTCTTCCCCGACAACTGGATCTACATCCACTCGCCGGACGTGAAGGTGGGACGCGTTCAGAACTTCAAGAACTGGAGCCCCGAGATGGTTCCGGACCCGAGCACCACCTCGCTGGGACTAGAGTACTTTGTCAATGAGGGGGACGAATTATGGTCCGCGCCAGACAAAGCGCTCGTCGAGTTGGGCGAGGCCGAGATGGTACGGTTGGGGTTGATCCGCCCGGACATCCTCATCGACGGGACGGTGGTCCGCATGCCCAAGGCGTATCCGGTGTACGACTCGCACTACGAAGAAGCGTTGGCGACCGTGCGAGGCTACACCAGTAGCTTGACCAACCTTCACCTCATCGGACGCAACGGTCAGCATCGCTACAACAATCAGGATCACTCGATGCTGACTGGGATTTACGCGGCCCGCAATATCGACGGAGCCAACTACGATGTGTGGTCAGTCAACGTCGAAAGTGAATACCACGAGGAAAAGCGTGAGCTGGACACTGAGAAGATGGTGTCGGCCACGGATCGTCTGACGCCGTCGGTCGCCGCTGATGAGACTCTGGAGGATGTCCTGGAGGCTGCCTTCGCCCGCTACGACTCACTGGCGCTGGGTCTAGCGGTCGCCATCGTGAGTGGGGTTGGACTGTTCCTGACCACGACGTGGGTCCTGCTGCGTGCCAAACTCGACTCGGCTGAGATGCTCGCGCTCGTTGGTCAGTATTTGCTGGGCTATGAGGTCAGTTGGCGTGGGGCCGTGCTAGGATTCATAGGCGCCGGGTTGTTTGGTTTCGTTGTGGGTTTTGGTGTCGCCTGGCTTATCAACCTGATCATTGGGTGGGAGGAGACGATCCTTGACAGCAAGCTCGAGATCGCCGGCACAATCGATCCGTTGAACCTGGAGTAGGCAGAATGACCCGAGGTGTTACCGACAAAGAACGAGCACTGGTTCGGGCCGCAGTGGCCCGCATGCGCGCTGGTGCCATAGCGATAGTATTTGGCGTGCTGGGTGGCCTGGGGCTCTTTCTTGCCACCGCGTGGCTGCTCATTCGTGGTGGACCCCAGATCGGACCGACACTGGGCCTGCTGGGCAACTATTTTCCCGGCTACTCGGTGACCTGGCCCGGCTCGATAATCGGCTTTGGTTACGGTGTTCTGGTGGGGTCGGCCGTTGGGTGGTCGCTCGCTCGGTTGTACAACTACTTCGCCGAACGAGAGTAGCGGGGCAATCGCGGTCGAGAGCGCTATTGCGCCTCGAAGGTGGAGCCTGGACCGTCTTCCCAGGGTCGCAAGAGCACCGCGCGCAAGAGTCGTCTTTCCCGCGCGTCGAACTCCCCACTGACCCACAAGACAACCGGAATCGCGATCGAGATCAGGGTCAGCTTAATAACGATCAGCCAGCCGGTGGTGGCCCACCAGCGAGCGGCAACGTAAGTCGCCAGGGCGACTGCGACACCGCGGAGAATCGACGACGGCGGCGGCCAAACGTGCCACAGCCTGCCGACCGCGAAAACACCTAACACCGCTGCTACAATCGACACCGAGGCGGTTACCGTGACTGCGCCGAGCGCGCCCCACCGTGGCACTGCCACCAGATGTCCAACGACGGTGATCGGCGCCAGCGGACCGATCAGCGCGAATGGCCAGTGAGGCTTGCCAGCGGCGGTGAGGATCGAAGAGCAGACCCCAAACAGCGTCATCGCGACACCCGCGACCACGAGCTGCTCGAGTAGCGGTGCAGCAGCTTCGAATTCGATCCCCAGAGCGAACACAGTGATCTCGATCGATGCGCCGACTGCGATCCCGATCAGCGGCAGCAAGAGAAACGGGAAGCGAAGCGCGTCGCGGCCCATATCGCGCGCGTGCTCGAGATCGCCCGCACCCACCAGTCGGCTCAGAGTAGACAGCAACAGCGGCGAGAAGGCCATCGAAAAGAGCGCCGCCATGAGCGCGAGGCTTCGCGCGCCAGCGAAAACACCGGCCATCGCTGTCGTTCCGCCGAGTGCTTTGAACGCGATCAGGTCCACCTGCTGAATGAAGCGCAAACCGAGACTCAAGAGGAATAGCGGAAGAGCATAAACATAGAGCGCGCGTACTGGCGCTTGAACACGACGGAACAGTGCCGGCCGGTCATAGCGCATGGCAACGATGAGCTCAACCAGTGATGCGCCGATCGTGCCTAGAATTGCGCCGTTGATCGAGAGGCCCAGGCTCACGAAAAGAACGATCAACGCCACTCGCGCGACCCAGCGGGCCGAGATCGCCAATGCGCGTTGCCCAAATCGCCCGCGTCCAGTGAGAATCACCTGGTGGCCGAAACCCATCACCAAGAGCGGGACGTCGATCGTGAGCAGCCGCAGAGGGGAGATCAACCGCGGTTCATCGAGAAAACCAGCCAGCGCCGGTGCCGAGAGCCAAAGTCCGATCGCCACCGCCAGGCTGACGACGAGGTAGATCTGCAACACCCGTGTCGCAACGGGCTTCCAATCCGTGCTGCTGCCGACCAATCGGATGGTGGCGCGGGACAACGCGTGAGCGATCGTCCACTCGATCGTCATGACCAACGTTACGGCGAGCCCGTAAACTCCGTAGCCGTCTGGTCCCAGGGCCCGAGTCAGAAAGGCAACGGTGGCCAGTCCGGTCGGAACCATGAGCCCCTGGGCGAGGAACATCTTGACCGCGCCGGACACGGTCTGCCGCCCGACGTTCGAACGGGCCGGGATAGTGTCGTCCGGTCTAGGTATCGTCACGCGTCAATGCCTGCGCCTTAAGACCAGTCTCAGTAGTTTCCGGAAAGCAATGAACACGCCGCACTTCTCCGTCATCATACCAGTTCACAACGGTGGCTCCGATTTCGAGCGCTGTCTCGATGCGCTCGACCGATCTCGTTTTTCTGACCGGGAGCTGATCGTGGTTGACGATGGGTCGACCGATCGTTCGGCACAGCTGGCGCAGCTGTGCGGCGCAGAGGTGATCTCTACTGATCACCCGCGTGGTCCTGGCGCGGCGAGGAACCTGGGTGCGGAAAGGGCATCGGGGGAGTTTCTGTTCTTTGTTGATGCCGACTGCGAGGTGCATCCGGACACCCTCGATCGTGCGGCCTCGGCGCTTGAGGCCGAGCCCGGGCTCGACGCGCTGTTCGGATGCTACGACGACGCCCCTGCGGCACAAAACTTTATCGCCCAGTTTAAGAACCTGTTTCACTCCTATACCCATCAGCAGGGAGGTCAAGACGCGACGACGTTCTGGGCCGGTTGCGGGGTTGTTCGGCGAACGGTGTTCGCAGGGATCGGTGGATTCGATGAGGAACAATTCCCGCGGCCAAGCATAGAAGATATCGAGCTGGGATACAGACTGCGAGATAGCGGCTTCACGATTCGGTTGTGCAAGGAGGTCAGGGTCAAGCATCTGAAAGCGTGGACCTTCGAGCAGCTCATGCGATCGGACATCTTCGATCGTGGCGCGCCGTGGACCCGACTGATGCTCGATCGCGGCCGGATCGATGACACACTGAACCTTCGTTGGTCACAGCGGGTGAGCGCGGCGTTGGCGTGGCTCTTGGTGACCGGCTTGCTGGGCGCTGTATGGAGATCGGAATCGCTGTGGTTGTCAGGGTTATCGGCGTTTGGATTGCTGGTTCTCAATCGGGATCTGTACGCGTATTTCGCTCGCCAGCGCGGGGTCATGTTCGCGATGAAAGCGATACCGTTACACTGGTTCTACTACCTGTATGCTTGCTTGGCTTTTACGATTGGGGCGGGGGGATACGCTCTTTCACGTGGGCGGGCACGTCGCTCCCGAGCTGAGATAAGATGACGAGATCGATGTTGCGACACGGGTTCATGTTCGGTCTGATCGTGCCGTTGGTGCTACTCGGGGGTTGGATCGATCCAGTCCAGGCCCAATCCGCAACTTGCACCGTGGCTTTCGTGCTCGACGGTGATACGCTGAACTGTCGGAATGGGGAGCGCATCCGCTTGTTGCTCGTGGACTCACCCGAGCGGGGCCCGTTTGGCACGCTGGCCAGAAACGCCCTCGCGGCCTTGTTGCCGAGCGGCTCTGAGATCCGATTGGAGTTGGATGAGCAACCGCGAGACCGGAGGGGGCGGCTGCTGGCGTACGTCTTCCTCGCCGATGGCCGTATGGTCAACGAGATGCTCATTCGTCAGGGGTACGCGTTTCTCAAGCCGAGCGTTGTGAACCGACGCCACGGCGCCCGACTGCGCGCGGCCGAATCGATCGCCCGCGAGCAGAGTCTCGGGGTCTGGACCCGCTAGACTCCACGCACAGCGGCCAAAACCGTCCCGTTTGGCGGCCCTTCCAAGCTGACGTATCTTGCCACCAATGTCTGCCGAAATGGCACATCACAGGGGGGCGGCGGTCCTCGTGGTCAGCGATCGGGTGGCAGCCGGAGTCCAGGACGACGCCAGCGGACCAGCGCTCGCCGGACGGCTGAAAGAAGCCGGCTGGCGGATCGAAGCATGCGAGGTCAACTCCGATGATGTCGATGCGATCGCCGAGACACTGGCTCGGCTGGCTGACGACGATCGGATCCAGCTGATACTGACGTCGGGCGGAACCGGCTTGGCGGTGCGCGACGTCACCCCCGATGCCACCCGTCGAATCGCCGATCGTGAGGTCCCCGGCATTGCGGAAGCGCTGCGCGCGAGATCGTTCGAACAGACGCCTCACGCGATGTTGTCGCGGGCTACGAGCGCCATTCGCGGCCAAACCTTAATCGTCAACCTTCCCGGAAGTCCCCGCGGCGCCTGCGCCACCTTTGAGACTCTGGCGCCGGTTCTCGATCATGCCATCGCGCTCTTGAGGCAACTGCCCGTCGGTCAGGCGGAACACAGGGCTGCTGATCGGTCATGAGCGCACGCACCGCGATTCCGGGCCTCGTCTTGGTCAGCCGCTACGACCCTGAGTATGCGATTCGAGCAGAGCACACGCTCGCGATGGCCGGGTTCGACGTCGAGGTCGTGGATTCGATCAAGAAGATCCGAGAGCGAGTGTTTAGCGGTAGTCGTGTGACGCTTATCGTGCTAACCGGTGGGATCTCCGAGCGCACTACCCGCGAGTTCCTGCGGCATGTCGACGACGCCGCTCGGCCGGTCGGCGTGCTCGCGCTCGCGAACGACGCCGAGTTCGAGCGCATGGAGCGGCGTCGTGAGCAGGGTATCGACGAGGTCCTCAAGAAGCCGTTTGATGCGGACGAGCTGACGCTCGTCGCACGCCGCCTCATGGCCCGCGAGGAGCTGGTTGGAAAGACGCATATCATCGGGCGCTCGGAAGCGATCAAGCTGGTTCTCGAGCGGGTCGCCCAATACGCTCCGGTCCATTCAACGGTGGTGATCGAGGGGGAGAGCGGCACTGGAAAAGAGCTGATCGCAAGAGGGATTCACGATCTGTCGCCGCGCGCCGGCAAGCCGTTCATCGCCGTCAACTGCGCGGCATTGACCGAGAGCCTTCTCGAATCCGAGCTGTTTGGTCACGAGAAGGGGGCCTTTACCGGTGCAACCAGCCTTCGGAAGGGTCACTTCGAGATAGCCCACCGGGGAACACTCTTGTTGGACGAGGTTGGAGAGATGCGGCTGTCGACCCAGGTGAAGCTGCTTCGCGTGCTCGAAGAGCGTGAGTTCATGCGGGTCGGTGGATCCACACCCATCCGGGTGGATGTGCGGGTTCTCGCTTCGACCAACCGCGATCTCGAGTCGGCGGTCGAGGCAGGCGAATTCCGACGCGATCTGTACTATCGACTGAATGTCTTAAACGTGCGAATGCCCCCGCTCCGTGAGCGACGTGAGGATATCCCGCTTCTCATCCATCATTTTGTGCAGGAGTTCTGCAGCCAAAGCGACCGCCAGTTCGTGGGCATCACCGACGAAGCGATGTCAGTCCTCAAGAACTATGACTGGCCCGGCAACGTTCGTGAACTCCGGAACTTGGTTGAGAGCATGCTAGTGCTAACACCAGGATCGAGGATCCGCGCCCGTGACATTCCGGAGGAGATATACGCTAGGGCGAACCCGGCGCGGTTGCTGCCGATGCCACTGGGCGAACATGCCATTGACGGGGGCGCGTCCGGGGCACGGATCGAGGCCCTGTTGGGGTACCTTTATCGCGACCTGAAGGGTGAGCTGGATGGGTTACGGGGCGACTACCGGGAGATCCGTGAGCTCCTGGAGGGAAGCGGTCGTGAGGTGTCGTGGGTCCGAGCAGTCGAGGTCGAAACCGATGGTGACGACATCGAGAACGGAATCCGAACGGTGCCGATCGCGGAAGTCAGCGCCGCCGATGAGGCCCCCTCTGGCACCGCGGACCAGCTGCTCACGATCGGCGCGAGCCTCGACGAAATCGAGCGGTTGGCGATCGAACGGACCCTAGCAGCCGTTGACGGTAACCGCCGCCGAGCGGCCGAGATCCTCGGCATTGGCGAGCGAACTCTGTACCGTAAGCTCAAGAAATACGAGCTCTCATAGCTCTGGCGATCAGTATGGCAGGGGGTCACCGTGACGGTCGAGGAATTGACCGCTCTGATCGATGGAGAGGTCTTGGATGGTAGCGACCATGTCGCTCACCGAGGCCTCGGCGGTGAGCGGAGCGGAAGATCCGCCCATCCGAGTCTGCACCCACCCCGGGTGCATCGCGACCGTCACGACGCCGTACGGCGCCAAGTCATGGGCTAACGTGCGACAGGCCATGTTGACCCCGGCCTTCGAGATGCGATAGGCGTACGACCCGCCGCTCTGGTTGTCGGCGACCGAGCCCATGAGCGAACTCAGATGGACAATTCGCGGTGGTTTGCCGCGACCAGAGCGGAGCAACGGAAGCAGCGCGCGACTCACCCGCAGCGAACCAAGCGCGTTCGTGTCGAAGACCCGTAGGACAACGTTGAGGTCGAGCGAGTTCAAGTCCTCCGTGTGGCCCCGTTCACCGGCGTTGTTCACGACGATCTCGACGCCATTGACATGACCGTCGATCACTCGTACGGCGGCTTCCACGGAGGCGTCTTCACTGACGTCGCACTCGACGACGACTAGCTGTTCATCGGATTGCTCGGATAGATCGGCGAGACCCTCAGAAGCGCCTGGATCGCGAGCCAGGGCGATGACCCGGTCGCCAGCGGCGGTCCATTGACGGGCGAACTCAAGGCCCAGACCTCGACCCGCCCCGGTAACCACGACCCGGGCTGATTGACTCACCCCTGCGATTCGGATTCCCGGCGTGCCTTTGCCCTTTGGACTCGTCTCACGAGCGAGAGCCACGCCGCGCCGGACGACAGGTCGGCGTACCGAAACTCGAGGTTGGCGAAGAAGTCGATGCCGGGCTCGAACAAGTAGATCCCGTAGACCGTTTCGTACAAGCCGACCAGCCGGCGATCGAAGTTCGGGCTTACCGGCAGAACGTGCAGCGGGTAGAAGGTCGATCCCTCACTAAAGATGATCAGCCGGCTGGGATCGAAGGTGATCTCTTTCTCGAAACCGGTGAAGGCGACCAACAGCGGAGTCATCTCTTCGATATCGTCAGCGGACAAGTTGTGGGCCGCCAGGATTCGCTGCTTTAGATCGGCCAGGTAGGCGTATATATCTTCGGCCGCCAAGACGATCGCTTCGTTATTGAGTGTCGTGACGTCAATCTGTAGGCCTTGGCTTGACTGTAGACCGACAAGCCGAACACTCAGTTCTTCCCAGGAGAGCGTACTTGAGCTGCGCGTGCCGCTCGCAGAGGATGGGCCGCCGTCGTCGACCGCCGCGGCATCGGCAGGCGGGACCCCTTGCTGCGCGGTAGCACATGCGGTCAGCCCGAAAACAGCGATCAGAGTCAGAAACAACTCGCGGGACATCAATCCTCCGGAGTCAACAATCGAGATACCGCGTCGAGGACGGCGTCGCGCCCCTCACCGGTACGCGCTGAGAACCATACCACTTGGTCGTCACCCAGGCCAAGCTGGCTGCACGCCTCGGTCAGAAGCGGTCGTCTCTGCCCCCGAGCCACCTTGTCAGCTTTGGTGAGAACCACCAGCGTGGGCACACCACGTCCGGCAAGCCAAGCAATCATCTCGCAATCCAACGGGGTCGGTGGCCGCCGACTGTCGATCAGCGAGACAACGCCCGCTAGGTGGGAGTTGTCGCTCAGATAGCTCTCGATCATTGGGCCCCACTGCTGACGAACCGCGATGGGCACCGCCGCATAGCCGTAACCCGGTAGGTCCACGAAGTAGCAACGATCGACGGCGTAGTAGTTGATCGTCTGTGTCTTGCCAGGCCGCTGGCTCGTGCGGGCCAGGCGGCGCCGCTGGACGAGCGCGTTCAACAGCGATGATTTCCCGACGTTCGATCGACCCACGAATGCGACCTCGGGTCGTGGCTCTGGGGGTCTCGTGTTCGGATCGACGGCCATCAGCGCCAGCCACGCGCCGCGAACGTCGATCAGTTACGCCTCGCGTGCCTGGGAAGCGGAATCAGCGGCACTGGGTTCGGCGGAGTGGCGCTTGAGCACGTAGATCGGTGGCTTCTTGTCGACGATCGTCTCGCGGGTGACGACGACTTCCTCGATGTCCGAGCGGGATGGGATCTCGAACATGATCTCGAGCATTGTTTCTTCGACCACCGCTCGCAAGCCACGAGCACCGGTCTTGCGCTCCACAGACCGTTCGGCGATCGCTTGGATTGCCTCCGGTTGGAAGCTCAGTTCGACCTCCTCCATTTCAAACAGCCGTTGGTACTGCTTCAGCAGAGCATTGCGTGGCTTGAACAGAATCTCCACGAGCGTCTCGACATCCAACGGATCGAGCGTCCCGATGACCGGGAGACGACCGACTAGCTCGGGGATCAAACCGAAGTGGATCAGGTCTTCTGGCTCAACTTGGATCATTATGTCACGCGACTGCTCGAGGCTCGTGCCCTCCTGCCTCGCGCGCGAGAAACCGATCACGGTGGCGTCGGTGCGCCGCTGGATGATCTTGTCCAACCCGTCGAAGGCGCCACCGCACACGAACAGGATGTTCCGGGTGTCGACCTGGATGTACTCCTGTTGTGGGTGTTTGCGTCCGCCCTGTGGTGGCACCGAGGCGACCGTTCCCTCGAGGATCTTCAGCAGCGCCTGTTGCACGCCCTCGCCGGAGACGTCACGAGTGATCGACGGGTTCTCGCTTTTTCGGGCGATCTTGTCGAGCTCGTCGATATAGATAATGCCTCGCTCGGCTTCGGCGACGTTGTAGTTGGCAGCTTGTAACAATCGGACGATGATGTTCTCCACGTCCTCACCGACGTACCCGGCTTCGGTCAGCGTGGTCGCGTCAGCGATCGTGAACGGCACCTGGAGAAAACGGGCCAGCGTTTGGGCGAGCAGCGTCTTGCCCACACCTGTTGGACCGATCAGCAGAATGTTCGATTTTTCGATCTCGACTTCATCGTCGGACCGCGAGTTGATCCGCTTGTAGTGGTTGTATACCGCTACGGCGAGACCTTTCTTGGCCTCCTCCTGGCCGATCACGTACTGATCGAGATAATCCTTGATGCTCTGCGGGGTAGGTAACTCCTCGAGCGGGGCGGCCTGGTCTTGGAGCGCCTCCTCCTGGAGAATTTCATTGCAGAGCTTGATGCACTCATTGCAGATGTAGACGGATGGGCCGGAAATGAACTTCTGCACATGCTCCTTGCTCTTTCCACAAAAAGAGCAACGCAGTTCGTCTCGGTCGCGTCCGCCTCGATCGTCGTAGCCGCTAGACATGCGGTTTTCCGCCTCCTACTCGCCGTCGCCGTTGGAGCCGGAGTCTTTTTTTGACTTGGCTGGTTTTCCGTCCCCGTCACGCTGCTGATCTTGGTTCAACAGTACAGCATCAACCATGCCATAATCTCGGGCTTCTTCGGCACCCATCCAGAAGTTTCGGTCCGTGTCGGCTTGGATCCGCTCCACCTCTTGGCCGGTGTGGACAGCGAGGATCTCGTTCACCTTTTGCTTCAGGTGAAGGATCTCGCGAGCCTGGATCTCGATGTCGGTGGCCTGGCCTTGGGCACCCCCCATGGGTTGATGGATCATGACTCGCGAGTGGGGCAGTGCGAATCGCTTGCCCGGCGCCCCCGCAGCCAGCAACAGAGCTGCTGCCGAAGCTGACATGCCCATGCACATCGTCGACACGTCGTTTTCCAGGTACTGCATCGTGTCGTAGATAGCGAGCGCCGCCGACGCCACCCCGCCTGGACTGTTGATGTACATGTTAATGTCTTTGTCAGGAGCCTCGGCCTGCAAGAACAGCAACTGGGCGATCACCAAATTCGCGATCTCGTCGTCGATCGGCGTACCTAGAAAGATGATGCGGTCCTTGAGCAACCGTGAGTAGATGTCATACGAACGCTCTCCGCGGCCGGTCCGCTCAACGACAATCGGGATTAGTGGCATCGGCGATCTCCTTATCGTGATTCGTGCCGACTATTCAGAAGTCGGCTCGAGTAAATCCGGGGTTATGTCTGAGCGCTCGCGCAACCAAGCGAACACCCGCTCCATAGTTAAATGAAATCGAAGATCATCGAGTTCGCCGGAGCGCTCGAGCCGCCGGCGGGTCTCCGCCACTGAACTATTGGATGGGTCAACTCGGTCAGCGATCGCTCCGTCTACATCGGCATCGGTCGCCCGGAGGCCCTCGCGGTCAGCGATGGAGTTCAAGATATAGTATCGACGAAGCGCGCGCTCGGCCCCTGGCTTAAGTACGTCTCTTACCTCAGCCAATCGCTCAGGCTCGGCGCCGTCCGCCAGCAACTGTCGTTGGTCGCCCAGCATGTTCGCCAGGTACTGATCGACCATGCTCTCGGGCAGGTCGATCGGGTTGGCGTCGATGATCTCGTCGATCAGAGCCTCGTTCACTTCGCGCAGGGACTGCGTTGCCATCTCGGCCTCGAGGTTGGCGCGGATCTTGTCGTTGGCCTCCGCCAGCGAGTCGAACTCGCCCAACGAGCGGGCGAAGTCATCGTCGCGCTCCGGCAGCAGTTGCTCACGAACCTCCTTGACCTGGATCCGGTAAGATCGTTGAGTGCCGCGCACGATTTCGTTGGGATGATCGTCGGGGAACCTGACATCGAGCGTCTCCTCGGTGCCTGGCTCCAATCCCGTCAGACCGGTCTCAAACTCTGGTATGAGCCCGTCGGCACCGAGCTCCGCTATTTGGTCTTCCTGCCGCTCGGTAGCGAGGACGCTGCCGTCGTCGCCAATAGGGGTCGAATCGAACACCACTCGGTCTGCGGCTTTGGCTGGTCGGTCAACGGATCGCCAGTCGGCGCGCTCGTGACGCAATCGCTCGATCACCGCGTCGACATCCGCCTCGCTCACTTCTCGAGTGCTGCGTTCGATGGTAAATCCGGTCGCCCGACCGAGCTCGATCTCGGGACGGATGTCGAACTCGGCGGCGAACCGGAGACCGCCTTCCTCAGTGCGCTCGACACCTTCGAATCGGGGGGCAACGATCGGCTCGAGCCCGGAGCGGGCGATGGCTTGTTCGAACCCTTCCTGAACCAATTGCTTGAGCACCTCTTGATCGATCTCGGGCCCGTACTGACGCTCGATCATCTGCGTGGGCGCCTTGCCCCGTCGAAAACCTTTAAGTCGCGCGCGTTTGGCGAACTCATGCACCGTCTGCTCGTGGACCCGCTTGGCGGCGTGGACCGGCACTTGGATCGCCATCCGGCGCCTCCAGTGGGCGAGTTCTTCGACCTCGTAACGGATCTCGGTTTCGCTCTCTATCAATACGCTCATCGTTTCTCAGATGGTGCGAGAGGAGGGATTCGAACCCCCACGGCCGAAGCCACAAGCTCCTAAGGCTTGCGTGTCTACCAGTTCCACCACTCTCGCGTCACCAACGTCGTTCGCGGCGCCAAGCGAAGAGTCCACCAAGCCAGCGCAGCTACGAGGGGAAAAGTAACGAAATCGAGGGGAGGTAAAGGAGTGGCAGTCCGCCCCGCCCGTTGGGTGGCGATCAGCGAGCGGGGCGTCAGCCTGGTGGCGCTAGCGCGGAATGCGTAGCGCCCGGAACTCCTGGCCCGAACCGCCGGGTCGGAAGATCCTGAAGTAAACCACCGAGCCAGGTTTGAGATCCTCGACCGCCTGCCGGTATTCCTCCACGTTTCGGATCGGATGATCGCCGACCTGTGTGATCACAGAGTTGGTTGGGATACGGGCGTCTGCGGCTGGGCCGGACGGCTCGACCGAACGAACAGCCACTCCTTCGGGAATCTCAGCGGCGCCGATTCGGCCACGCTCGGCCAGATTGCTGCGCACTCCGCTCGAAAGATCCTGGACCTCCATGCCGAGCGCCGACTCAAGCTCGTTCTGATCACCGCTGACGAACTGGGTGACTGAGTCGGGAGGAGCCGGTCGTTCGCCCAGGGCCACGTCGATCTTCCGCTGTTTACCCTCACGCCAGACGACGAGCTCGACCTCATCGCCAGGCTTGTGGAACGCAATCTGCTGCTGCAGCTGACTGGGGGTTAACACCTTGTGACCGTCGACTGCGAGCACGACGTCCTGAGGCTTCACGCCCGCTCTGCGGGCCGGGTTGTTTTCGACCCGCGAGTCGAAGTCCGCGATCAATACACCGTCGGCCGTCGGTAACCCCAACGCCTCTTGGTCAAGCGGGGTTACCGCCTGGATCGAGACACCGAGGATCGCGCGCTCCACGGAGCCAGTTTCTATCAGCTGTTCCGTGACGTTGCGCACGATCGTGATCGGAATCGCGAACCCGTAGCCCATGTAGCGTCCGGTCTGCGACGCGATCGCGGTATTTATGCCGATTACTTGGCCGTCGATGTTGACTAGCGGCCCACCCGAGTTACCCGGGTTGATCGCGGCGTCGGTCTGGATGAAATCCTCGATCGCATAGGGATTCTCGCCACGGTTGATGATGTTCAGATTGGCTCGGCCAATGGCGCTCACGATTCCAGCGGTCATCGTGAACTGGAGCCCAAGCGGGTTGCCAAGAGCGAGTACCCATTCGCCCACCTGGACGTCGCCGTCGGCGGCCAATTGCACGACCGGCAGATCGGCGGCGTCGATCCTGAGAACCGCAACGTCGGTGGATGGATCTCGCCCCACGACCTTGGCGTCGAACGTCCGCTGGTCATTCAGGATGACCTGAAGTCCTTCCATATTCTCGACGACGTGATTGTTGGTGACGATGTACCCATCGGGCCGAACGATGACGCCCGAGCCCCCGCTGGGGCGCCTCTGCGGCGGTTGATCATTCTCCGGATGAGGATTGCGCTCGAAAAAGTCCTCGAATGGACCGAAATCGAACGGCGGATCACCACGCGGGATAAGTCGTTGACCGGTGACGTAGACGACCGCCGGGGTAACCTCGTCAGCGATCTCCGTAAATGAGTTGCTCAACGAGCGGAGCGAGGCGTGACCGGCAGATGATGATTCGGTGGTCTGGGTCGCCTGGGAAGTCGGCGTCCAGTTGAGGGTCGAGGCGAATAGGATGCCGAGCCCCAAGCTGGCCACACCCACCAGCAAGGCGGTCAGCTTGCTCTTGATCGGGTGCATCGGATTTGTACCTCCAAGATCGGGAATCTCACGCCGGCCGCGAGTGAGCAGCCGGTCCTAGCCCCTAATACTGTAACCACCGGCCGGGGTTCCGGCCGGTGGCGAGGAGTTGCGTGCTATCAAGTGGGACGACCGAGGGCCGGGCGCCCGTTCAAACCTGTGTGGCCGAGCCTACTTCTCTTCGTCGACGACTTCGTAGTCGGCCTCTATAACGTCCTCGTCGACAGTCTCGGGCCCCGTCGAAT
>Ga0255057_10000948_pt1 | contig 16714 bp, 13 predicted proteins | sample Cases_109_6_MG_FD_189022 | JGI IMG/M metagenome (GOLD analysis project Ga0255057, IMG submission 189022) | Seawater microbial communities from Amundsen Gulf, Northwest Territories, Canada - Cases_109_6 | ecosystem: Environmental > Aquatic > Marine > Gulf | place: Canada: Northwest Territories... | reverse complement strand
TTCTCCGGATTTGAAGGTACGTTCAATGACCCGCCCGGTCTTCAGATTGCGAAACTTCACACGGCTGAAGGCCTGACCCTTGCCCGGCTTGACGAACTCGTTCTCGATGATCGTGCACGGGTCGTTGTCGATCATGATCTTGAGACCGCTCTTGAATTCGTTCGTACTATAGCTTGCCATTACTTTCGCTCTATAAATTAGTGAGTTATTGGCTTTTTATAATCCATAAGATTAAGAAATACGGGGTTCTGACTAAAGTTCCCGACCGCAGCCGCCGATATACAGCTGAACGGATTTACCCCCCTCCTCCTCCCTAGTCCGTTCCTTGGCCGAGACCAGTGGTCTCGGCTTTTTTTGTCAGTCGCTCGCCACCAGCTGCTCTACCCGTTGCAGACCCCTGGGGAGCTTTCTGCCACGGCGGCCGCGACCGACCTGGTAGTCCTCGAGATCGGCGGCTTTGAGCGTCACGTGCCGCTTGCCAGCGTGCACGGTCAGCTGCCCACCGTCCGGCACTATCGCAATAGCGACCACGAATTCCTCGCGCGCCTTCAGACGCGCCGGTGGCACCTGGATGATCTTGAGTCCCTTGCCGCGACCGAGCAGCGGCAGCTCTTCGAGCTCGGTCACCAGCAGGTATCCCGATGAGGTCACGGCCGCCACCCAGCCATCGTCATTGTCGCGCACCGCCTGGGGGATGAGTACGCCTGCGTTGTTCGGCCGCGTGAGCACCGCCTTACCGGCTTTGTTCTTGGAAAGCAGGTCGCCCAGCCGGGCGACGAAGCCGTAGCCCGCGTCCGACGCGAGCAGGTAGCGATCGTCGGCATCGCCGATCATGACACCGGCGAAGAGCGCGCCGGCCGGCGGTTTGACGCGGCCGGACAGCGGCTCTCCCTGGCCGCGCGCCGAGGCCAGCGTGTGCCCCGCAAGCGTGTAGCTGCGCCCGGTGGAGTCCAGGAATACCGCCGACTGGTTAGTGCGGCCGCGGTCGAAGGCCTTGAATGCATCACCGGACTTGTACGCAAGAGTCAGGGGATCGATGTCGTGGCCCTTGGCAGCGCGTACCCAGCCGCGCTCCGAGAGCACTACCGTAATCACCTCCGAAGGAATCAGTGTCGTCTGGTCCATGATCTGGGCGGCCTCGCGTTCGACGATGGGCGATCGGCGATCGTCGCCGTAGCGCTCCGCGTCGGCGATGATCTCGTCACGGATGAGACGCTTGAGACGCCGCCGGTCCTTGAGCGTCTTCTGCAGCCCCTGGCGTTCCTCGCTCAACTCCTCCTGCTCGCCGCGGATGCGCATTTCCTCCAGTTTCGCCAAATGGCGCAACTTCAAATCGAGGATCGCCTCCGCCTGGATGTCGCTCAAGGCGAAGCGCTTCATGAGCACCGGTTTCGGCTTGTCCTCGCTGCGGATGATGGCGATCACTTCGTCGATGCTGAGGAACGCGACCAGATAGCCTTCCAGAACATGCAGCCGCGCATCTACCTTCTCGAGCCTGTGCTCGAGGCGCCTGCGCACGGTATCGATGCGAAACGTCAGCCACTCGGCGAGCAGATCACGGAGATTCTTCAGCTGCGGCCGTCCGTTGACGCCGATGACGTTCATATTGACCCGGTAGCTGCGCTCCAGATCCGTGCTCGCGAACAAATGCGACATGAGCCGATCCACGTCGACGCGATTGGATCGCGGCACGATGACCAGCCGGGTGGGACTCTCGTGATCGGATTCGTCGCGCAGATCCTCCACCAGGGGTAGCTTCTTCGCCAGCATCTGCGCCGCGATCTGTTCCAGCACCCGTCCGCCGCTGACCTGATAGGGAAGCGCCGTGACGACGATGTTGCCGTCCTCGCGCTCGTAGCGGGCGCGCATGCGCAATGAGCCGTTGCCGCTCGCGTACATGGCCTTGATGTCCTTGGGCGAGGTGATGATCTCCGCCTCGGTGGGAAAATCCGGGCCCTTGATGTGCTGGCAGAGACCGGACAGCGTCGTCTTCGGATCCTCCAGAAGCCGCACGCAAGCCGTGGCCACTTCACGCAGGTTGTGGGGCGGAACATCCGTGGCCATGCCGACGGCGATGCCGGCGGCGCCGTTCAGCAGCACGTGGGGAAGGCGTGCGGGCAACATGGCCGGCTCGTCCAGGGTGGCGTCAAAATTCGGCACCCAGTCGACGGTGCCCTGGCCGAGCTCCGCGAGCAACACGGCGGCGAAGTTGGTCAATCGCGATTCCGTGTAGCGCATGGCCGCAAAAGATTTCGGGTCGTCCACCGAGCCCCAGTTTCCCTGCCCGTCGATGAGCGGATAGCGGAAGGAGAAGGGCTGCGCCATCAGCACCATGGCATCGTAGCAGGCGGTCTCGCCGTGGGGATGAAACTTGCCGAGCACGTCACCCACCGTGCGCGCCGACTTCTTGTACTTCGCGCCCGCGTTGAGGCCGAGCTCCGACATGGCGTAAACGATGCGCCGCTGCACCGGTTTCAAACCGTCGCCGATGTGGGGCAAGGCGCGATCGAGAATCACGTACATGGAGTAATCCAGGTACGCCTTCTCGGTGAAGTCCTTCAGCGGGATCCGTTCGACGGGTTCGTTCAGTTGCTCAGTCATGGCCTGCTATTCAAACCTCTCAATCAAACCTCCGCGAGATCGCCCTTTTTCTCGAGCCAGGATTTGCGATCCCCGGCGCGCTTCTTGGCGAGTAGCATATCCATGATCGCGTGGGTACCGTCGCCGGATTTTGTCGTGAGCTGCACCAGGCGGCGTGTGGTGGGTGCGATGGTGGTTTCCCGAAGCTGCAGCGGATTCATCTCGCCCAGACCCTTGAAACGCTGCACGCTTACTTTGCCCTTGCGTTTCTCGGCAGCGATGCGATCCAGCGTGCCCCTCTTCTCGTCGTCATCCAGCGCATAGAAGACTTCCTTACCGACGTCGATGCGGTAGAGCGGCGGCATGGCGACGTAGACATGGCCGTTCTCCACCAGCGGCGCGAAGTGGCGCATGAACAGCGCGCACAGCAGCGCGCCAATGTGGGCACCGTCGGAATCCGCATCCGCGAGGATGCAGACTTTTCCGTAGCGAAGCCCCTCGAGATTGCTGCTGCCGGGATCTACGCCGACGGCCACGGAAATATCGTGCACCTCCTGGGAGCCGAGCACCTCGGTGGCTTCGACCTCCCAGGTGTTGAGGATCTTTCCACGCAGCGGCATGACCGCCTGAAACTCCCGGTCGCGGGCCTGCTTGGCGGATCCTCCAGCGGAGTCACCCTCGACCAGAAACACCTCCGTACGCGCCACGTCCTGGGAGGTGCAATCGGAGAGCTTTCCGGGAAGCGCCGGCCCGCTGGTGATTTTCTTGCGCACCACCTTCTTGCGGTTGCGCAGGCGCAGCTGCGCACTGCTGATGGCGAGCTCCGCGATGCGATCGCCGGATTCAGGATGCTGATTCAGCCACAGGCTGAATGCGTCCTTGGTGACGCCCGATACGAACGCCGCACATTCCCGGGACGACAACCGATCCTTGGTCTGGCCGGTGAACTGGGGCTCGGTGACCTTTACCGACAGCACGTAGCCGAGGCGCTCCCAGATGTCGTCGGGCGTGAGCTTCACACCGCGGGGCAAGAGGTTGCGGAACTCGCAGTACTCGCGAAGCGCCTCCAGAAGCCCGGCGCGGAATCCGTTCACGTGGGTGCCGCCCTGGGTCGTGGGGATCAGATTTACGTAGCTCTCCTGGGGACCATCGCCACCCTCCGGGAGCCACACGGCGGCCCAGTCCGCGGCCTCGGAGTTGCCCTCGAAGCTACCGAGAAAGGGCTCCTCGGGTATGGTCGCGAGGCCTTCGAGGGCGTCCAGGAGGTAGTCGGCAAGGCCGTCTTCATAGAACCATTCCTCGCTCTCACCGCTGGTCTCGTCATCGAAGCGCACCTTGAGACCGGGGCACAGCACCGCCTTGGCGCGCAACGCGTGCTTGAGCCGCGGCACGGAAATCTTCGCCGAGTCGAAATAGCGCGGATCCGGCCAGAAGCGGATGGTAGTGCCGGAATTGCGCTTGCCGACGCTGCCCACCACCTCGAGCTCGCTCTTCTTTTCGCCACCGGCGAAGGCCATGTTGTATTCCTGACCGCCGCGTTTTATCCAAATTTCAAGATTCTTCGACAGCGCGTTGACCACCGATACGCCAACACCGTGCAGCCCGCCTGAAAATCGGTAGTTCTTGTCCGAGAACTTAGCGCCCGCGTGCAGGCGTGTGAGAATGAGCTCGACGCCCGATATTTTTTCTTCAGGGTGCACATCCACCGGCATACCCCGGCCGTCGTCGCAGACGCTCACCGAGCCGTCTTTGTGCAGTGTGACATCGAGTCTGGTGGCGAAGCCGACGACGGCCTCGTCGACACTATTATCGATGACTTCCAGGGCCAGATGATTGGGGCGCGCCGTGTCCGTGTACATGCCAGGGCGCTTGCGCACCGGCTCGAGACCCGTCAGTACTTCGATGTCGGAAGCGTCGTAGCTGGCGGTCATTTCCAACTATTTACCAAGATCGGGGTCACTGGGCGCGATGCGCGCGCGCCGGGGATCGTGCAAGACCAGGCGCGCTAGCACCGTGTCGCTGTCTATCGCCCAACCATTCTCGTCGCAAACGTAGCGTTCCACCAGTGTCGTCCGGTATCCCAGGGGGCCCCGAGTGAAGACATATGTCCACTTGGGATCGCGCATGCGCGCGAAGCGGCCGTCCCGGGTGCCGTAGCCGAGGGTCTTGATCTCCTGGGTGGCGCAACGAATCCCTTCGTAGACGATGTTGCTGGCACCGGTGGGGGATTGAATGATAATCGTATAGTGCAGCACCTCATCGGTGCTAAGGGACACGGAGTTGACGTCGATGTAATAGTTGTATCCGGTGGCTCCCGTGTCGGCTCTCACGGGGATCAAGTCTTGCGCGCGGGGAAAAGGCGGGAACGGTTGCTGCTGTTCCTGCCAGGGCTTTTCGGCTTCCTGGGGCTCGGCGATCTCCGCAGGCGTCAAGTCGTCGGGCCGGTTCGGGTTGTCCGCATCATCATTGGCCATGACCACCGGGGCGTTCATCAACACGGCGAGAAACACCGCCAACCACAAACGTGGCCTGGTCGGAGAACGGAACGGGAAGCATCGCGAGGCATCCATTGGCGCCCAAGTGTAACCTGCATTGCGTCTCGGGTGACTACTTTCGGTGCTGAAAATCGGGCCCTGGGGTGAGTGAATGCAGCACTTTAAACTTCCAGAAAACTTTCAATCTTTCCGGTAGTTAGCGAGATAACTGAATGTTGATCATTAATCTATGTCTGCAGCCAGGGCGGCGCGCAAGTGCTCCGCCAGCGGTTCCACCCGATAACGGTACTGGCGGTGATCGATACCGATGGCCAGTGGCGCGCCGTCCTTGATCGCCCGACACGATCCGTCGTCGAGCTCGAATCGCAAAAAATGCACCGCCGAGGTTTTCGCATCCGTGGAGCGCTCCAGGTCCTCGTCGGCAACCGCCCAGACGCGCTCTTCGTCGCCGGCGCAAAACCACACACGTTCCTCGATGCCGTGCAATTCCTGCAGAGCCACGCGGCGTGCTTCCGCGTCGGTGTATTCCAGCATGAACGTGGCTTTGAGATTACGGCCGCTCGGGATCAACGGATTGTAGGCGCTCAGCTCTTCTTCGATCCCGGCCTCCTCGAAAATGCGTTCGATGCGCAGCATTTCCTGAATCTGATACTGAACGGTGCGGCGGTCCTCGAAATAGAGGGTCGCATGGGGACCGACGCCCAGTTGCCGGTTCTTCTTGTGCTCGAGGATCTCGACGCGATAGCGCGGCCGTGCTTGCGCGTACTCTTCCAGAGAATAGAGATCCTTTCGCGTCAGCGGCTGCACGGGGATTCTAGATACCGTAGGCCTTGCGCAACAGCGCGAACGGCGGTTCGGCTCGCGAGCCGTCCGCCAGAGAGTGCTCGATATGACGCGCTGCCATGGCGCAGTCGCTGGTGTAGTGATCCACTTTCCCATCGGCGACCCGCTTCGCCACCGGGCGCACCAGCTTCATGGCCGTGGCGTAGAATTCTTTCTTTACCGCGTAAGTGCCGTCGTGACCGGAGCAGCGCTCGATGGGCGTCACCTGCGTGTCCGGAACCAATTCCAGAATTTCCTTGGTTTTCAGGCCGATATTCTGCACCCGTTGGTGACAGGCCACGTGGTAGGCGATCTTTCCCAGGGATGTGGTGAAGTCCGTGCGCAGCTTGCCCGCACGGTGACGCAGCATCAGGTACTCGAAGGGATCGAAAATCCCGTCACGCACTCTGGCGACATCCGCATCGTCGGGAAACATCAGCGGCAGCTCCTGCTTGAACATCAGCACGCAGGAAGGGATCGGAGCGACGATGTCGAGACCCTGGTCGATGAGACTGAGCAGGCGCGGCACGTTGTGTTGTCTGGCACGATCCACGGCCTCCAGATCCCCCAGCTCGAGCTTCGGCATACCGCAGCAGCGTGTGTCGTCGCAGAGGATCACCGGAATGCCGTTGTGCTCGAACACCAACACCAGGTCCTCACCCAGCGCCGGTTCGTTGTAATTGCCGTAGCAGGTGCCGAACAAGGCAACGCGGCCGCGCGTCGCGTCGGTTGCCTCGCCCTCGGGAGGCTTGCGACCATGGCCGGCCAAGCGCTTGCGCAGGGTATCGCTGTGGTATTCCGGCACCCGCGCATCACGATGCACGCCCAGGGTCTTCTCCAGCACCACGCGGGCCGGCCGCAGCTTGTTGGCGGTGTTCACCACCGGTGCCACCACCGGGAGGCTTGCGAGTCCGCCGACGGTGTCGGTCGCGCTGAGAATACGATCCCGCGCCCGCACCGTGCCTTTGCGATTGGCCACCGCCTTGGCCCTCAGCATGAGATGGGGAAAATCCACGTTCCATTCGTGGGGAGGAACATAGGGGCATTTGGTCATGAAGCACATGTCGCAGAGATAGCAGTGCTCCACGACCTTCCAGTAGTCGCCCTTTGCGACCCCGTCGAGCTCCATGGACTCGGACTCGTCGATGAGACGAAACAGTGTCGGAAAAGCGTGGCAGAGGTTGAAACAACGCCGGCAGCCGTGACAGATGTCGAATACCCGCTCGAGCTCGTCGAACAAAGCCCCTTCATCATGGAACTCGGGGTTGCGCCAGTCGAGGGGATGGCGTCCGGGCGCATCCAGGCTGCCCTCCCGGGGTGTTTGCTTGTTGTTGTCCGCCATGCGAATGCAATCCGGCCGGCGCGCCCGGGCGCGCCGACCGATGCGTCGAATGAATCAGGCGTCGAGGCCGTCCAGAGCCTTCTGGAAACGGTTGGCGTGGGAGCGCTCGGCCTTGGCCAGGGTCTCGAACCAGTCGGCGATCTCGTCGAAGCCCTCGTCGCGGGCGGCCTTGGCCATGCCCGGATACATGTCCGTGTATTCGTGGGTTTCGCCGGCAATCGCCGCCTTCAAATTGTCGCTGGTGCCGCCGATGGGCAGTCCGGTGGCCGGATCGCCCACCGCCTCGAGATACTCGAGGTGTCCATGGGCGTGGCCGGTCTCGCCTTCCGCGGTGGAGCGGAATACGGCGGACACGTCATTGTAGCCCTCCACATCCGCCTTGCTGGCGAAGTAGAGGTAGCGGCGGTTGGCCTGCGACTCGCCTGCGAATGCGTCCTTCAGATTCTGTTCGGTGCTGCTGCCTTTGAGATCCATGGGGTGACTCCAAAATCGTGTGGCGGTGACGTCCGGGTGGCGCGACAGTGACAGGCACGGTCCGGAAGTGACTTAGACTCAGCGTTAGACTCAGACTTAGACTGAGTCTAAACTGCACGGGAATGTATATCCTCCGGCCGCGCAAAGTCAACCGCGACGGTCAACTGGAGGCCACTCAGCGTCAATTGACCACCCCGGGGCGCTGGGGTAGCTTAGCGCCCTCAAAACGGGGAAGAACAGTGGCACGCAAGAAGCAGGGGGTGGATTTCGAAGGCGCCCTCGAAGAGCTCGAGGGGCTGGTGGAGCGCATGGAAGAGGGCAAGCTGAGCCTCGAGGACTCCCTCAAGACCTACGAGCGGGGAATCGAGCTCAGCCGCGCGTGTCAGAAGTCCCTGGATGCGGCCGAGCAGCGCATCCAGATCCTCAGTGAAAAGGACGGCGCCGCCGAAGCCCGAAGCTTTCAACCCGATGACGATTAACCCGCTGGCGCGGCGCCTTCGCATGGTCGTCGTCCGGTTCATAGGCACGAGCCGCGACGACTCATGAACGCACCAAGCGCGGGCGCGGACGACTGCATCGCGGCCTTCGACATCGACTTGAGCCGCTACCGCGCGCGCGCCAATCGTGCCCTGGAAGCGTGTCTCCCGGCGGCGGATCTGGCACCGGTGCAACTGCACGAGGCCATGCGATACGCCGTGCTGAACGGCGGTAAGCGGGTGCGCGCCACGCTCGTCTACGCCACCGGCGAGGCCGTGGGCGGCGAGGCGGCACTGTTCGACGCGCCGGCCTGCGCGGTGGAGCTCATCCACGCCTACTCGCTGGTGCACGACGACCTGCCGGCCATGGATGACGACGATCTTCGCCGCGGCAAGCCCACCTGTCACCGCGCCTTCGGCGAGGCGAGCGCGTTGCTGGCAGGGGATGCATTGCAAAGCGCCGCCTTTCAAGTGCTGTCGGACGGTGCGTCGAAGGCGCGTCGCGGCATGGAAATGATCGCCACGCTTGCGCACGCCAGTGGCTCTCTCGGCATGGCCGGTGGCCAGGCCATCGACCTGGCCGCTGTCGGCACGCAGCCAAGCCTCGATGAGCTGGAGAACATGCACCGTCACAAGACCGGCGCCTTAATTCGCGCCAGTGTCCGATTGGGCGCGCTGTGCTGCGCCGACATCAACACCCGGAAGCTGGCGCAGCTCGACGCCTACGCCGCCTGTATCGGACTTGCCTTCCAGGTGCGCGACGACATCCTCGACGTGGAGGCAGACACCGAGACCCTGGGCAAGACCCAGGGCGCCGATATGGCGCTGAACAAACCCACCTACCCGTCCCTGCTGGGGCTGACGGCGGCCAGGCAGAAGGCGGACGAGCTGCACCAGCGCGCCATCGCGGAGCTGGCCGATTTCGATGCGCGCGCCAACGGGCTGCGCGGATTGTCGGCCTTCATCGTCAGCCGCCCCCATTGACCGCCTCCCGCCGGGAGCGTGTACTATGCGCGATGACGCGGCAGCGCCGGAAACCTCTGTCCCGGGCGCACTGCCGCAGACGAATCGACACGAGGATGATGCCCCCATGAATCGACCCGGCGGCGCGGTGGCCGATATCGCGAATGCGGACGAAGCACGTTCCATCGAGGACGTTCAGGCGCGCGCCGACACTCGCCGTATCCCCATCGACAAGGTGGGCATCAAGGGCATTCGCCATCCGGTGCGGGTGCGGGATCGATCCGGGGGCGAGCAACACACCATCGCCAACTTCGACATGTTCGTGACCCTTCCCCACGATTTCAAAGGCACGCACATGTCGCGATTCGTGGAGATCCTCCACGACCACGACTACGAGATCACGGTGGAGTCATTTCGCGTCATGCTCAAGGAGATGACGGAGCTCCTGGAAGCGAAGTCCGGATACATACGCATGAGATTTCCTTACTTCGTCAACAAGGCGGCGCCGGTGAGCGGCGTGCAAAGTCTCATGGACTACCAGGTCACCCTCACCGGCACCATCGACGACGACGGCACCGCCATGCACGTCAAGGTGGTGGTGCCCGTGACCAGTCTGTGTCCCTGCTCCAAAGCGATATCCGACTACGGTGCCCACAACCAGCGCTCTCACGTCACCGTGGAGGCGAAGACCGAGACCTTCGTCTGGGTCGAGGAGCTCATCGACATCGTCGAATCCGAGGCCTCCTGCGAGCTCTACGGTCTTCTCAAGCGGCCGGACGAGAAGTACGTGACGGAACGCGCCTATGACAATCCGAAGTTCGTCGAGGACATGGTGCGCGACGTTGCGCAGCGGCTGAACGAGGACGATCGCGTCCTTGCCTACGTGGTCGAGTCGGAGAATTTCGAATCCATCCACAACCACTCCGCCTATGCGCGGGTCGAGACCGAAAAGACCTAGCCTCACACGAACAGGGTGAGCACCCCGGTGTAGCCGTACAGGCGATTGTGGGAGATCTCCCCGTTGCCGAAAAATCCCACCAGCGGAAAGCTGCCGAGCGCGGCTTCGATGAGCTTGAGCTCCTGGGAGTCGGCGCCGAGCAGATTCGGTCCCCTTGCCAGGCAGGTGTAGTAGACGCCACCGAGGGGTGGGCGCTCCAGGGCGCGCGCAAGCTCGCTCAGCATGCGGCGCATGTCTTGCTCGGCGGCGGCCGCATCCCGCCGGCAGAACATCACCTGATCGCCCTCCTCCACCCGTTCGGCGATGGCCAGCACCCGGCCGGCCTCATCGATGCCGGCCAGATTGCGCACCAGATAATCGCCGGTATCGGATCCCTTTACCGGCAGTCCGGCGAACACCGTGGCGCCCAGACGCTCCGGATCCCCGGCCAGCAACTCGCCGATATCCTGGTAGAAAACGTCCAGCGCCGGCCGGCCGTCGAGCTGGGTGAGCAGGTTTCCCCGGCAGCGGCTGATCTCGTGTCGTGGACCAAGGGGCGAGCAACCCTGGGTAAGGCGTGTGACCACGTTCACCCGCGGGTCGAAGAGCACGCCGGACACGCCGCCCGTGGTGACGCCATCGGCGAGCTGTGCATGCGCACCCCGGGAGCTCGTCAGCCCGCCGACGACGAAGCCCCCGTCCAGGCGCTCGCAGAGCGCGTTAACCAGCGCATCGACGCCACCGTTGTGGGGATCCGCGTGCACCATGGCAAATCGGGCACCAGAGCGGTCGCACCAGGCCCCGTGGTCGGCTTCGAAGCCCTGCAAATCGTCGACGATACCGGCAAATACGCGAAATGCCTGATCCGGAAAGCGCCCTGTCAACAGGCACAGGGCCGGGGCATCGAAATACTCCACGCCGGTGGCGCAGACGCCGAGGCCTACGCTGCCGACCCAGTGCTCGATAGCGGTGGCTTCGCGCAAAAACGCCGAGATGTCGGAAAAGTGCGCTGCGAAGGTGTCGCTGGCGTAAACGAAACCCAGATTGGCAGCACCGCCCCCGTCACCGTGAGTGCCCAGGGCCTCGAGGCAGGCGTCCGCCGCCACCCGCCAGTCGAGATCCGTGGCATGCGCGGCGTGGATGTCGCCAACGTTCATGTGGGCATCATGCCTGGCGGGCGATAATGGGTACAGCCGCGGGCCAGGCTGTGGGCGCGGGCCCGGGCCGGGAAGATCAGCCTATCTGGCTCAAGGCCAGAACCAGTACGCCGAGTAGCGTCGATACACCCAGTCCGGCCACCAGGCTGCCCAACAGGCAGTACCAGAGTCCGGTGACCAGGGCGTCGGTGGTCGTTCGCGATTCCATGTCAGCTCCCATGGCCACCACCAGGCGCGGCTCGTCCGGCGGCGGCGTGCGGCTCATGCTGGCATTGAACGGTTCATCGAGGGGCCCGGGCGGGCACGAGGTGGAGGAATCGGGGTTCAATTGTGGCGAAATCATGGAAATCGAGTCATCGGGCTTTCAGTGTCTGTGGATTGCAGTAAATTTGTCCGAAACAGCTTTAGTAATAGTACGTCCGTTTTTCGGCTTCCTTGAGGAAAACGGTCGACACCTTGTGAGAGAACGTGACATGGGAAGAAAAATCGCTATCGTCGAGGACGAAGAGGCCATCCGGGAGAACTACGCGGTGGCGTTCCGCCGCCAGGGCTACGATGTCCTCACCTACGCAGATCGGCCGCTGGCACTGGAAGCCTTCGAGGAGCGCCTGCCGGATCTGGCCATCGTCGACGTGGGCCTGGGTGACGAGGTCGAGGGCGGCTTCGATCTCTGCCGGCAGCTGCGCGGTATCTCCACCAGCCTGCCGATCATCTTTCTGACAGCCAGGGACAGCGATCTGGACACCATCTCGGGCCTGCGCCTGGGCGCGGATGACTATCTCAGCAAGACCGTGAGTCTGCCGCACCTGCTGGCGCGGGTGGCGGCGCTGCTGCGGCGCGTGGATGCGCTGAAATCACCCAGGGACGCCTCTCAGGTGCTCGAGCGCGGGAGCCTCGAGCTGGACCTGGACCGCATGTCCGTCACCTGGCGCGGCGTGGCCCTGCAGCTCACGGTAACGGAGTACTGGATCGTGCACGCCCTGGTGCGTTTCCCGGGCCATGTGAAGACCCGGGATCAGCTCATGCAGGAGGCCAACGTGGTGGTTGACGACAGCACCATCACCTCCCACATCAAGCGCGTGCGCAAGAAGTTTCAGGCCGTCGACACGGAATTCGACTGCATCGACACGGTCTATGCCATGGGCTACCGCTGGACCTGTTCCCAGTCACCTCCAGCAGTCACCACGGAGCGCCCGGCCTGAAACTCAGCATCCGCACCAAGGTGCTTCTGGTCGCAGTGCTGCTGCTGACCATTCCTTACGTGGGCTATCAGTTCGTGCGCGAGATGGAGAACTATCTACGCGACGGCCTCGAGCAGTCGGTGCTGGGTGCCGCCCAGGCCCTCGCGGGCGGACTGCACGACCGCCCCGACCTGATACCGAAGTTACCGCCGAAGAGCACGCAGGCGGCCCACGAGGGCGAGATCTACGCCCATCCCCTGCCCCGGGACATGCAGATCGACGGTTATGTGGAGGACTGGGGCGGTCATCTGGACCAGCTCGTGTCCCTGGGAAGCAATGCCGGTGAACCTCGGGCCCGCTTCGTCGCCGGCAAACGCGGCTCCTACCTGTACCTGCTGGTCATGGTAAGGGACGAACGCATCGTCTACCGCGGACTGCCGGTTCGGGTACGCCCGGCCAGCGACTACGTCAAGGTGGTGACGGTAAGCGCCGGCGGCGAGCGGCGCGCCTACTTTTTCCACACCGTCTCTCCAGGCTGGGTCACGGTCTACGTGCTCGCTGCCCGTGGCACCGGCGAGGCGGCGGCCGGACTGCGTCAGGAGAGCCGCATTCGGGCCGAGTGGCGCGAAACCGGGGACGGCTACCTGGTGGAGGCCCGCATTCCCCTGGCCCTGCTCGGCGAGCGCGTCGGCATCGAGGTGGGCGATGTGGACAACTCCTCCGGAACCGTTGAGCCGTTTCGCCTGTCCACCTCCGGTGCGGGCCCGGTGACTGAGCCGGGCCCTCTGGTGCTGCCCTCGGAAAGCATCGAGGCGCTGATCACGAGTCTGGGCCGCACCCCCGGCCGGCGCATCTGGGTAGTGGACGGTGAGCAACGGGTGCTCGCCCGGGGCGGCAGCCTGGAGCGGCAAATCGAGCCGGTCCCGGTGAACCCGCTGTTCGCCCTGGTGCTGCGGCCACCGCCGGCGGAAATGTTCGAGGAGAAGCCCATCATCGCGCGCTTCTCCGGACCCGAGGTGCGTGCCGCTCTCGCCGGACGTGCCACCAGCCGCTGGCGCACCACCCGGCACCCGGGCACTTATGTGGTATCGGCGGCCTACCCGGTGTGGAGCGACGCGGGCATCGTCGGCGCCGTGGTGGTCGAGGAGACGACTCTGGGTATACAGATGGTGCGCCGCGAGGCGTTGGCCAATCTGTTCAACAAGACGCTCATCGTGTGCTTCTTCGGCGCCCTGGTGCTGCTGGTGTTCGCAACCCGCATCAGCGTGCGCCTGCGCCGGCTGCGCAATGAGGCCGCTGCAGCCATCGATGCCCACGGCCGGGTCGTCGGCAAGCTGAGCGCATCCCGGGCCGGGGACGAGATCGGTGATCTGGCCCGGGACTTCTCCGCCATGATGGAACGCCTGCGCGAATACAACCACTACCTGGAGCAGCTGGCGCGCCGGCTCTCCCACGAGCTGCGCACCCCCATCACCGTGGTGCGCACATCCCTGGACGCCATGGAGCTGGACCAGCCGGCGGTTGACCAGGGCCCCTACCTTTCCCGGGCCCGCGACGGACTGCGCCGCCTGGACACCATCATCTCGCGCATGAGCGAAGCGACGCGCCTGGAGCAGGCCCTGCAAGATTCGGAGCCGGAACGCTTCGACCTCCGGGAGATCGTCGGTGCGTCGGTGGAGTCCTACCGTTCGGCATGGCCGCGGCAGAGTTTTCGCTATCGGGCACCAGACGAGCCATGCCCCATCGACGGCATACCCGACCTGGTGGTGCAGATGCTCGACAAGCTGGTAGGCAACGCGGTGGATTTCGCCTCACCGGATACGTCCATCGAGGTGAGTGTAGCGCGGCGCGGCGCAGAGTTGCTGCTGGAGGTGCGCAACGAAGGACCGCCCCTGCCCGAGGCGATGACCGACAAGCTGTTCCAGTCCATGGTCTCGATTCGCGACGACAAGGGCCCGCAGGACCCGCATCTGGGCCTTGGGCTGTATATCGTGCGACTGGTCGCGGAGGCCCACGGGGCGCGGGCGCGGGCGTTCAATCTTCCGCACCAGGTTGGCGTGGGCATGCAGATCGTGTTCCCCGAGGCTGCCGGTTAACGGCTCTGGTCATTCGGTGTCGGCCCGCTTGCCCGCCTCCCACAGGGCATCCATCTCCGCAAGGGTAGCGTCCTCCAGGCTTCCACCCTGGCGCTGGACACGGCTCTCCATGCGCCGGAAGCGCTTTTCGAATTTCGTATTTGCCCGGCGCAAGATCTCATCGGCGTCGACATTCAAATGACGTGTGAGGTTGACGCAGGTGAAAAGCAGATCACCGAGTTCTTCCACGGCGTCCTGATGCCCGTCTGGCCGCGACATGGCGATCTCCAACTCGTCGAGTTCTTCACGCAACTTTGGCAGCACACTGGCGGCATCGCGCCAGTCGAATCCCTGTGAAGCGGCGGCCCGTTGCAGCTCGGTAGCGCGTTGCAAAGCCGGCCGTCCGCCGTGCACCGAGTCCAGCACACTGTGCGCCTGACCGCGCTCACTGGCCGCCCGCTCGGCCTTCTTGTGGGCCTCCCAGGCGCGCGACTGTTGTTCGGCGGAGCCGATTTCCTCGCCGTCAAACACATGGGGATGACGACGCTCGAGCTTGTCGCTGATGGCGTTCGCGACGTCGTCGAAATCGAATGCGCCCCGTTCGCTGCCCATGTGCGCGTGGAAGACGACCTGAAAGAGAAGATCGCCGAGCTCGTCGCGCAAATCGCCCATGTCGTCCCGGGCAATGGCGTCCGCCACTTCGTAAGCCTCCTCGATGGTGTAAGGAGTGATGCTCTGGAAGTCCTGCTCGCGATCCCACGGACAGCCATGGTCGGGATCCCTGAGCGCGATCATGATGTCGAGGAGTCGATTTATGGCAGTCACCGGTTGAATCTCTCGAACGCAGAATCAGGGAATGGCATTCTAGCAATCCCCTTCATTGACACGCGCGCTTCCCCGGTAGCGCCCGGCATTGTGAAGCAGCCCACACAATCGGCACGAACGACTTTCCCTATAGTACTACTTAAATTAAGCTGTATAAGTACATAAAAACGGTTACATTGTTCAGGGGGCCGTTTAAATAAATCCGCGAAGTGGATCCCTCGATCGGGGTCAATCCAAGGCACTGTGGAGACAGCGTCGAACATGGATTTGCGCATGAACACGAGACGAGTCTCAAAGCATGGCCTCGGCAACGTGCTGATGATGGCCATGCTGATCGCCTGCGTCCTCGCCCTGCCCGTCCATGCCATACAGATTTCCGACGGAACTGCTTACGCTGCCAACCAGAGCATCGACGACGATCTCTGGTATGTAATCGAACAACGCAGCCGCTTTCTAGAAGCCGAATCGACCTTGAGAAAGCACGATATGAAGCGCTTCCGCCGGCTCCGGGACGAGCTCGAGGACTACCCGCTGTATCCCTATCTCGTGTTCGCGGATATCTCACGCCGGCTCGGAACGGCAAGCAACGACGAAATCGAATCATTTCTCGAGCGCTACTCCGATACGCCACTTGCATGGCGATTGCGCCAGACGTGGTTGAAGCTTCTCGCACGCCGCGGGCATTGGAAGAAGTACCTCGATGCCTACGAGCACTCCGTCGATGCGACCATGCGTTGTCAGTGGTTGCGCGCACTGATTAACGCGAATCAGCCCGACGAAGCCCTGCCTCGCGTGGAAGCGCTGTGGCTGGTGGGCCGTTCTCAACCGCCCGCATGCGATCCCGTATTCAAAGCGTGGCGTGCCGCTGGTTACCTGACCCGCGATCTGGTGTGGCAGCGCATCGAGCTCGCCGTTCGTGGTGGCCGTCCATCGCTGGCATCCTATCTCACCCGGTTTCTCGACGCCGAAGAGCAACCGCTGGCGCGCGCGTGGCTTCGTGTTCGTAAAAAACCGGCGCGGGTCACGCGGGTTGCTCGTCTGGACGGCGATCCGGAGATCCTCGAAGCCATTCTGGTGTATGGAGTCGAACGGATGGCGCGACGCGATCCCGAGCTTGCTGCCGTCACCTGGGAACGGCTGCGCACGCGCTTCGCCTTTTCCGGAACGGCCGTTGCCTCCGTGCATCGACGCCTCGGACTTTCCTATGCCTTCGCGGGCAAGGCGGAAGCGCTGTACTGGCTGAACACGATTCCAGAAGCGGAGATGGACGATCGCGCCAGGGAATGGCGGATCTTGAGCTCGATGAATCAGGGCGAATGGCGCCAGGCTCTGGAGCACCTTGTCACTGTCCAGGGTGGAAAAAAGGCCCGGACACCGTCGTCGCAGC
>Ga0255057_10000946_pt1 | contig 16736 bp, 22 predicted proteins | sample Cases_109_6_MG_FD_189022 | JGI IMG/M metagenome (GOLD analysis project Ga0255057, IMG submission 189022) | Seawater microbial communities from Amundsen Gulf, Northwest Territories, Canada - Cases_109_6 | ecosystem: Environmental > Aquatic > Marine > Gulf | place: Canada: Northwest Territories... | reverse complement strand
CGGTCCTCTTCGCGGTCCTGACAGTCCGGCGTTTCTTCCGGTTCTTGTAACCGCTTTCTGAGACGCTTTGTCTGCAGATCAGGACGGTGACGCGCTGATGTGGGTAGGGGCCAGCCCTGAAGAGCCGTGCCTAGTCGTCAGCCTTGGATGCCGCCCGGCGTGCCGCCATTCGAGCCTTGGCTAGCGAAGGTCTCTTGGGTCCAACTGGTCGATGGCCCGCTCGTACTCCTCGACTGTGATCACGCCTTCGACGAACTCACGCCGGAGTCTCTCGAACGGCGCTTCGCGTTGCGGTGGCTCGCCACCCCTCAACACCTCGACGCCTTCCCGACGGTCGGGTTCGACGCTCACTTCGTGCATTTGCACCGGAATCCTTCCCGCGTGTGACGATTCTTCACCACGGATTCGATGACCCTCTCGACGGCGTCGGCTATGCAGACCGCGACGACATCCTGCGCCGCAGGCGAACACAGCCCAGAATATGATCAACAAAACCCACCACTCCATTGCTACCTCGCCGAGTTGCCTTCGCTCCTTCGCTCACAACGTATTACGAGCGAGAGGCGCGTTTGATCCGGCGCGTCAACAGATTCTCAGAGCGAAAGCGCCCGGCGTGCCGCAGGCATTCGAGCCGTGGGCGAGACAACCGGGCGCTGGAAGACGACTCCACATTTTGGGACTGCTGCAACGGGCGCTGTGTCTCTCAGCTAGTTGCACTAACGCGACGTTCTAACGAGCTATGGGGAGTTCACAACCCTCCCGGAGGTGTCCGATGCGCACCGCACTCACCCTTCTTTACCTGGCGTTTAGCTTCGGCGCCATCGCCTGTTCTGACGATGGCGATAACGGAGGCTCTACTGGCCCGCCCCCCGATAGTGCCGTGCGATTCTCGCAGGACATCCAGCCGGTCTTCACGGCCAGCTGCGCCCGCTCAGGCTGTCACGCGGACACCAACCCGGCGCAAGGTATGAACTTATCCGATGGCCAGGCCTACGCGAACATCGTAAACGTCGCCTCGAACCAGCTGCCGTCGATGGACCGCATCGAGCCCGGTGAACCCGATAACAGCTACCTGGTGAACAAGATACAGGGGACACAGGCGGACGTAGGCGGCACGGGAGTCCGAATGCCGTTCGGCGGAGGCGCTCTGTCCCAGTCCACCATCGACCTGATCCGGGAGTGGGTGAATGAGGGGGCTGCGAACAACTGAGGCGGGAGCCTTCAGGCGGGCCCCGGCTCGAACGCGACTATGGCCCGACCCAAGAACAGCTCGGAGAGGGTCTCGGTGGCGCCTGGATGCTGAGGCGGCTCGTGCCGTACGGCACGTCGGAGCGAGAGGAAGACTCGGCCCTAGTGCTCCTCGACCCGCAGTTGCACGTAGTTGTCATCCACGCTGGAGCAGGGACACATCTCCAGTCGATATCGGATCTCTGCCCGTAGGAGCTCCAGGGCACTAGCTCCACTCAAGCCTCGTGCGCTGACCTCGGGATCCGAGCAGGTCGCAACGTACTCGCCGTCACCGGTAGCCTCGATTCGTGCGTCGAAATCCATGGGAGGATTTTACTCACGGTGCCCTCGTCTTCGCCAGGACTGTCTGGCCAAACGCTGTCAAGCAAGGCAACTGTGTGTGAGCTTGGCGCCGGTACGTTCTGATCAACCTCCGCGGGGACGAGATTCAACTCATGACCAAAGAGCGCCCCCGGGGTTATGCTTGCCTCAAGTCTTGGGCGATTTCCACGAGATGCCCGTCTGGGTCCTTGAAGTATGCCGTCCGCTGGCTCCAAGGTCGGTCGGTGGGTGGGCAGATGAACGCCACGCCGCTGGCGCGGAGCTCGGCGTAGGCGGCGTCCACATCCTCCACGACGAACGCCACCTCCCCCTCATGCGCACCGGTCGCCGGCCCCCGTGCTTCCCCACTACCTACGATCTCCCGGACGCGCCAGCGCTCAAGCAGCGCGAATTTCGGCCCGTCCACTGCGAGTTCGGCGTAGCCCTCCGCCCGGTAGCGCACCTCCAGTCCCACCTTCCTCACGTAGAACTCAAGCGAGCGCTCCAGATTCTCGACGAACAGGATGACGTAGCGCAGGTCGCGCAGTACCATCGTGGACCTCTTGGAAAGACGGCCGCGCTGGAGACCGCCCCTGTGGTCTCGATTCAGCTTCCTACTCGAATCGCCTTTCCACTACTCCAGGAAAGCCGCAACCGGTCGGCCCTCCTCGGGTCGGAGGGATTCGTCCTGCATGATTATCCTCGCGCAGGTGTTCCAGCGGAGCACTGCTTCGTCGTTTCCCGGCGGTTGGAGGGCCTCCGCTTTCTCGTACCACTCCATGGCCCGCCGTAGCCAGTCGTAGGTGACGGCGCCCGAGCCGGGGCCGCTGCGGGCGAGTATCACCTTGGCCTTTCGCTCGCAGATGATGCCAGAGTAATAGGCCCGCTCGTACTCGCCGCCGAGACCCTCGACCACCTCTCTGGCCCTCTCCATCGACTTCGCACTCGCACCGCTGCCCGTCCGGAACTGGTCGGTCAGCGAGAGCAGGAGGACGATCCTCGCCTCCTGGTTCTCGGGGTCCGCCTCGAGAATGTCGCGACAGATGCTGCCGGCCTCCCAGGGCTCGTTGAGAAGCCGGTATCGCTCCGCCTTCTCGAGCGCCGAGGTCAGGGCTTCCTTCGACAACGGTTTGAGCTCGAACATGGTATTACCTCCGCCTGCCGCGACGGCGATCGGTCATGCAGATCGTTTCGGCGTCATGCCCGAGAAGCCGTCCCTTTCTACAGTATGATCAATATCACTCCGGCAGCCAAACAAAGAACGGTGGCGGTCCCGTAGGTGAGCGCCGCGATCAGGTCGTTCAGGTGATACAGCTGGAGCCCATCGTACAGCGTGTAGCGGAAGCGGTGCGCCCAATGGAAGAGCGCCAGGCTCACGAACCCGAACAGCCCGAACCTCGCCACCGGATGACGAACCAGCCCCGCAAAGGTGTCGTACACGGTGAGATCGACCCACCCCAGCGGCGCAGCGACCCACAGTACCAGAATAGCGGCGGGCAGGAAGAGCGCGGCCAGCATGCCGCCGCCGCTGAACATCGCCCACAGGAAAGGCTCTCGCGACCGACGCATCGTCACCCTGCCACGAGAAGCCACAGCACCGCGGCGGAGGCGACGAGCCACGCGGCGTAGTGCATCAGGAGGACGACGGTTCCGGGAAGCCTCCGACGCGCAAACCGGAGCACGAGAGCCCTGGGCGCCAGGCTCAGCCAGGTTACGGAGTGGTACACAAGGAGCCCCAGCATCACGATGTGCAGGGCCACCACCGGTCGAAGCTGAAGCCAGCTCACGAAGCGGTCGTACGATTCCGGCCCACGGGCCAGGCTCCACACCTGGAGCATCAGGACCAGAGCGGTATAGCCGACGGCGAGGCTCGTCAGCTCGCGGGCGATGAACTTCGTGTACGAGGCCTTCTCAAGCCACCAGAAGATCGGGATCCTCCGGCGGTGCCACCTGGGGTGGTGCCTCGTGTAGCCGGGATTCACCGGCCCGCCCATGGCATCAGCAGTGACTTGAACGCGTGGACCGTCGAGGTGACCTTCAGGCGCTGAATCGCGCCGGCTGGATCGACGTTCTTCGGACACACCGCCGAGCACTCGCCCACGAAAGTGCAACACCAGATCCCGTCCTGCCTCGAGAGGATGTCCATCCGCTCCTCCGAGCCCTCGTCACGCGAGTCAAGGTTGTATCGTTGCGCGAGGGCGATCACCGCGGGCCCGAGGAAATCGGGCTCGAGCTCATAGATCGGGCACGCCGAGTAGCACAGCATGCAGTTGATGCACATGCTGTATTGTTCGTACTCGCCCATTTCCCGCGGCGTTTGGAGGTACTCCCCCTCCTCGAGCGACTTCTCGCTCTTCCTCACTATCCAGGGCTTCACGCTCTCGAGCTTACGCACGAAATCGGAGATGTCGCTCACCAGGTCCCGCATTACGGGGAAGCCCCGGAGCGGCTCCACCCGCACCGGCCCCGGCAGCACGGAGGTGACATAGGTGGCGCAGGTGAGAACCGGCTCGCCGTTGACCAGCATCCCGCAACTGCCGCAGACGCCCATGCGGCAGGCCCAGCGGTAGGAGAGCGATCCGTCCACGTGGTCCTTGATGTGGTTCAGCGCATCCAGGATCATCCATTCGGATCGGCATGGCACCCCGAAGCTCTCCCAGGTCGGCTCGTCCTCGACCTCCGGCCGGTAGCGCTGAATCTGGAACGTCACCGGCTCCGTCATGAGGCCTGCTCGCCGTACACCCGCTTACCGGGAGGCCAGCGCGTGATGGTGACCGGGTGGTACTCGATCCGTGGTACGTCGTCCTCCGTCCAAAAAGCCAGCGAGTGAGAGAGCAGCCTCTCATCTTCCCTCTCCGGATGGTCGGTTCGCTGGTGAGCGCCCCGTGACTCGGTACGGCTCAGCGCCGAATGCAGGACCGCTTCCGCCACGTCCAGCAGGTTCGCGAGCTCCAGGCTGGCCATCAGCTCCGTGTTGAAGGTGCGACTCCGGTCATCGAGCGCCACGTCGCCGTACCTCTCCTGGAGCTCCTGGATCGTCGAGATCGCCGACTCGAGCCCCTCCGCGGTGCGGTAGATGCCGGCTCCCTCATCTATCGCGGCCTGCATCTCGTTCCTCAGCCCGGAGACGCGCTCCCGGCTACCCTCCCGATCGAGGAGAGCGGCCTTAAGTCGCCGTTCTTCGTCGAGGGCCTGGGCAAGCACCGCCCCATTCGCGGAGCCCGCCCCGGGCGCGACGAACTCGGCTGCGGCCCTTCCGGCACGAGCGCCGAAGACGAGCAGCTCGGTGAGCGAGTTGGAGCCGAGCCGGTTGGCACCGTTGATGTTTACGCACGCGACTTCACCGGCCGCGTACAGCCCCGGAAGCGGCGTGCTCCCGTGCATGTCGGTGTGGACTCCACCCATCATGTAGTGTACGACCGGTCGCACCGGAATGAGCTCCTTCACCGGATCGAGATTCTCGTACTTGAGGCACAGCTCGCGGACGAACGGGAGTTTCGTGTCGATGACCTTCGCGCCGAGATGCCGGATGTCCAGGTGGACCACGTGACCGTGCGGCGTCTCGATCGTGCGGCCCCTCTCCATCTCCTTCACGAACGCCTGCGAGAGCCGGTCCCGCGGACCCAGCTCCATGGATCGCTTGACGGGCGCCGGGTTCGGCACGCCCAGGTCGTAGTCCTGCAGGTACCGGTAGCCTTCCTTGTTGAGGAGCCAGCCGCCTTCGGCGCGCGCCGCCTCGGTGATGAGGATTCCGGTGAACGGGAGCCCCGTGGGGTGAAATTGGACGAACTCCATATCCTTGAGGGGGACCCCCGCACGGTAGGCGAGAGCCATGCCGTCGCCCGTCTTGATGTTAGCGTTGGTCGTGAACGGATAGACCTTGCCAGCGCCTCCCGTGCACATGATGACCGCGCCGGCCACCATCGCGTAGGGCTTTCCTGATGCCAGCTCGATCGCTACCAGACCCCGGCACCGCCCCTCGTCGACCAGGAGCCGTGTGACGAACCACTCATCGTAGTTCCTGACACCTTCGTACTTGAGCGAGGTCTGATAGAGAGTGTGGAGGAGGTGGAAGCCGGTCTTGTCTGCCGCGTACCACGTACGCTCGAGCTTCATCCCGCCGAACGGCCTGACCGCGATGTGGCCGTCGGGCTGGCGGCTCCAGGGGCAGCCCCAGTGCTCAAGCCGGATCATCTCCTCCGGCGCCTCCGTCACGAATGCCTCGACGGCGTCCTGGTCGCACAGCCAGTCTCCTCCGCTGATGGTGTCGTAGGCGTGCGCCTCCAGACTATCTTCCGGCTTCACGACCGCGGCCGCCCCGCCCTCGGCCACGACCGTGTGGCTGCGCATCGGATAGACCTTGGAGACGATGCCGACGCTCAGGCCGGGATTGGTCTCGGACACGGCAATCGCTGCCCGCAACCCCGCACCCCCGCCGCCGACCACCAGAATGTCATGGGAAATCGTATCCATACGTCGCCGTCCATGCCGCGGTGTCGAGCTGAGAGAATCCGGCCTGTCTGGAGATACTCGGAGAACGTTCTATGAATCCAAGCTACTAAAGCCTCCGAGGTGGTTCAACCGTGTCGAGAAGAAGTAGACGCCCTCGGCTTCCTTCCATACACTGTCGTGGGAGATCGCGACGAGTTGTCGCCGGGCTCCAACGGCTGCCACGATCTCAATCCCAGCGGGAAGTAGTGACACGATTCTCATTCAGGCTGACGCGGCGCGCGCCAAGTTGCCCGTGCTGCCGGGCTCTCAGGACGTTACGCGACATATACGTCGATATTCTCGCCTTCGATAACGACCTCGTACGTCGGTACGCTCATCTCCGCTGGCGGTCCAACGACCTGCCCTGTGGTCACGTCGAACTGGGCTCCGTGCCAGGGGCAGGTGATGACCGTCCCCTCCAACTCGCCCTCGCCCAGAGGACCGCCCACGTGGGTGCACGTCCCACCGATCGCATAGATCGTTCCGTCTACGTTTAACACGACCACCGCCAGGCCGCCTGCGTCCACATGGAGGCACGTGCCGGGCGGAACATCGCCCAGCGTCGCGACCCTGAATTGCTGACTCATCAGATGGAAACTCCTCTCCTCAGGTTGCGTGGCACTATCAGAGGTACACCGTTGCGGCTTCCCCCATAGGCTCAAGAGCGACTCTCCCGGGCTTCCTTAACCATGCCGACGAGGACATTGCGGCATTCCTGAGACGAGCGGACCTCGAACGGGAAGCCGATGCGGACGCTGCGCACGCGCTTCGGGGTCTTGAGTCGGACATGGAAACCGAGACGATCCACCGCGGTCATTTTGGCCTCCTTGGCCTCGATGCCCTTGACCCTGCGCGCGATGAGGACAAGCGCCTCTGCATGGTCGGCGTTCATGTGCGCCAATATGCCCGACGCGGCCTCGGCCAACGGATCCGGGTCGGCCTTACCGAACTCATCTTTCTCCAGCCAGCCCATCACTCCGAAGCCGCCCACGAAATAAAGGTCGGCCACTTCCATCCGGTAGAACGCGAAGTCCTTGAAGTCCACCCAGTAGCGCGCATTCTCGTGCCGGTCCAGATAGGCTTCTCGCACGCCTTTGAGCTCCGTGTTCGGAACCTTGCTCGCCTTGCCGATTACAGTCAAACGCGCGGCCTCCAGGGGATCACCCTTGGCCTCGGGCACGGTCACGAACAAGCTGGCGCGCGGGTCACCCACGAGATTCTGGGTGTGCATGGCCATGCTGCTGATAAGGAACAGTGGGCTGCCCACGGCATCGAGGGCGTAGGGCATTACGGAACCGAAGGGGAACCCCTGTTGTCTCTGGGAATGTGTCGATAGCACTCCGACTTTGCCGAGATGCAGCAACGTGCGCGACCTTTCCGCGTAGCTGGTCTCCGGCGCCGGATTAAGGTCGTGCTCGGTGGTCGTGTAGGAATGCTGTCGGGTCTTGGCCATGTTGGATTCGGGTTATCGTCAGTAACGGGGAATGGCTTGTACCAAAGACGCTGTATTCTGGGCCGTATTCAAGGCCAAGCCAGGATATCCCACACACGATCAGATCTTCAAGACCTTTGGGATGTAAGCCAGGGCCGGGCATCGACGGTCGTGAATATGCTCTGTGAACTCGGCTACGTGCAGGAGGAACCACGCAGCGGGCGTGCCCGCCGCAGCGCGAGCAAAGCGAAGGCCCGGCGTGCCGCCGCAGGCATTCGAGCCTTCGAGACTACTGGGCGCTGGTGGAGTCATCGCTTCTCTTTGAGCTCCAGGATCTTCTGGTCTACGCTGTTCCGCACCCCCGTCAGTCCAACTTGTGCCATGAGTAGTCGCGAGGCGGCTTCCAGAAGCTCCAACTGCCTCTGCTCTGAGTAGTCATCAGGAGAGCGCAGTGCCGTGATCGCCACTCCCACCACTGCCTCTTTCAGGGTAATCATCGCTACTCCTCTTCCCGGGTGTCGCGGATCTCGCGCAGAATGTCGCGCAGGTCATCCACGCGACCCGCGTGCGAGACGAGATCAACAGACCACCAAAGCGACGCGCCCGGTGTGCCGCCTGGCCTTGGCGAGACAACCGGGCGCTGGCGATTGCGTCTACGTGTCATCTGAATACAAAGGATGACAAGGGGGCGGCCCGCAAAGGAACCGCCCCTGTCTCGACCTGCAGACTGTGTTCAGTACTCCTGCCGCTCCGTTACAGGTGCCGGTGCTGGTTCCAGAGGCATATCGGCGACCCTGGTCTTGAGTCCCTTGCTACCATGGAACGAGGGACTGTTTCGCAGCTTCGCCGAGTCGATGACTACGCATGCAAACCTCCTGCCTGTCAGAATGAGTGGCTGTGAGAGTACGCTGATCGCCGGCCAGGGCGAGTAGTGTCGAGCGTTCTGACATGAACGGATCCGAACCCAACCGTTCTACCCCCACTTCACACCAAGCTCCGCAAGGCCCGCCTTCTCCAAGTCATCCGGGGTCATGCAGATTCGGAACTCGACTCTCGCATCGAAGTGGAGAAACCATGGCTCCGCGAGCCGAGGGATGTCCGAGGGAGAGGCAACGTCGATTACCACAACGCCTCCTCGCCTGCCGTCTCGCTCGGAGAAATACACAGCTTCAGGCTGCGCGTCCCCAAGTATGCTCTGGATCTTCGCTCCAACCGTCCCGTCCCGTACCGCAGCGTTGAATTTCTCCACTGGCAGGTCCAGGTGCATGAGCATTCGCATGGCAGGTATCCTCCTCTTCGTGGGGTCTGATCGTGGCAGCACCCCACAGTAAACAATTTGAGCCTGCATACGTAGGGCGCCACATCCCGCCCCTGTAGCGTTGCAGCAGAGGTTGAAGGTCTCCCGGCGAGGCCGGAACGCCGGGCGGCCGGCCTCGCTGCCCGCCAGATGTGACCATTCGCACATCTGTTGTGCCATCAGTCCTCGGTGGCTGTCAGGTCCGGCTCGAGGACCAGATATTGAAGCTGTTCATCTCTGCGAGAGGCTCCACCGAGATTGGGAGGACCACATGGGTAGCAGTGGAAACGGCGCAGGCGCCTCGTCGGTCTTCGGCGGCGCTGGTTGGTACGTCGGCTGGCTGTTCACGGTCGCATTCGTCCACCTGTCCGTTGGAAAGGCCTTACTGGCGATTCTGATCTGGCCTTACTACCTGGGCGCGGCGGTTGCAGGATAGACCAGAGGCTGTTCCCGCCGCCGACGATTGGCGCAGTCGTTCATAGGGGAGACTCCCGACTTCGTCGAGGTCGAGGAGCGTTTCGGGGTGACGCCCGACGCCGTGCGGGCAAAGCGACGTGCCCGGCGAACCGCGGCAGGCATTCGAGCATTGGGGAGACAATCGGGCGCTGGTGTGTCTACTGGAAGAGTGGTTCCCAATTCACTTCGAGCGAACGTTGAACTGCCCATCCCCGACTATCGGGCAATCAACCCGACACTTCTGCTGCAACGCTACGCCGAAGGCGAGCGCAGCACTACCGCCGATCTCACAAGTTAGCTACAGTTTTTTTGTTCGGTTGCCCCTCGGGGAGCCCCGAGGCTGGGGCGGCAGGCAGGCTAGAGAGGCCCATCCAGCCCCCGCTGAACCAGAACGGGAACGTATCCTCTGAGGTCCTTGCTTCGGATCTCGGAGCTATCTACACGGACGCCCCGCGCGTCGACTTCACTTCGTGGATCCAGTCACACTTGATGCCGGCCTTCGCATGATGCTTGTCGATCGCTTCGGTGTTCGGGGCGTCCAGCACGCAATAGATCTTGTTGTCCTTCTCGCTGAACAGGATGTCGTGGTGCGTGACCCCGAACTCGTCCGGCGCCGCATTCTGCAACTCGTTCAGCTCGTCCGCCGTGAACGGCCTCATGGGATGGGCATCGATGAACTTCGGCACGGTTGTCACCTCCTCCTATCTGGACGCATCGCTGCACCTCCCGACCAGGTAGACCAACAGCACGAGAGACTGCGGGGGCGCAACACACTCGTTCCAACAACACTAAATTGGCTTGCGGCTGTCAAGGCGGCCCGCCACCGTGCGGCAAAGCGAAGCGCCGGGTCTGATACCGGGCGCTCGGACAACCTCCTGTCACCGCCATTGTCACCGTGCAATCTCAACCCGTTGAGACAGGCCACCCCAGATGCACGAAGCCCCGTCGGACGGGGCTTCCTATAATGGGCCCGGGTGGATTTGCCGCGTCGTCCAGCGTTGCGAGCACGCCGCAGGCGGCGCAGCACTACCACCGACCTCACGCTTATCAGGCGTATTACCGGGAATCCGATGTGGGGTAGAAAACCCCAAATACAGCGACAAACGGCGCGATCTGCCGGATTCCCGTTTCGCCGATACGGCAGGATGCCGGGTTCAATCGACAGTAGTATCGACAGTAGTTGGGCCGAATACCCCCCCCTTCATTCTGGGGCGGGGGGGGGCATCTGCATATGCCCGGGGGACATCAACGTGGGCGATTAGTCTCGAAAAAATTTCTGGGAAATCCAGGGCACGGATTTTCCGCACTCCGCTCCCGGGCGGGGGAAGGTCGGCTCGTTGGACCCGGCTAGGATCGTGAGAGTAACGTGCGCCGGTTTTCGAGACCGATCCGAGCTTTCCCTCTAAGTCCGTCTAAGTCCCTCTAGGTACCGATAGTCAGGGTGCACTTTGGGGTACAGTTGATGCCCCGGTGATACCCCGCCAACGTCAGGCATGGCTATCGTGACACCTACATGGTCCGAAGCATTACCCGCTCGGATTCAGAAATGCCAGAAGAAAGAGATCTTGAGGCGTGCATCGAGCACTTCATCGTTAATAGGAACACTTACTCCTACCCCGATGAACATGAGCGAGTCCGGTAGCGGGGCCACCTTAACTCCTGGGGAGACCGCGACCACTCCGTCTCCCGCCTCTTCGCCACTCAGACCAGTTCGACCATTCAACTCTACCAGTCCCTGAAGCTGTCGGAAATGTGGTACAGGACAGAGAAGTCGTACAAGAAGGCCGTCTCGACTTCCTCGCCCGGATCCTGATTCGTCGGAATCCCAAACCTCGACCACGCCACCACCTCGAAGTCGGCGACCGAGACACCCAGGTTAAGGAACGGCTGGAGTTCCCAGATATGGTCCGATCCAGTGCCGGCCTTCGCATCGCCCGTGGGAAACCCTACCGCGACTCCATAGCCGAGAAGCACGCCGCGTTCCTCGAATGCGAAGTTGGCGAACTTCAGGGCCACCTCGAGGTTGCCCGCACCGGAAGTAGCTGGTCCGAGATCAGGGTCGAGGAACACGTAGGGGGCAAAGACTTCCACACTGAACGATCTGTGGAACGCGTATTCCCCTTCTAACTCGATCTCGGTCGCATTGCCGTCGGCTTCCCACTCCTCTCCAAGCTCGAACCGAAGCTTGGTGTCGGGAGTGACGGATTCGGTGAACAGCGGGTGGGAGAAGTGGAGCCCGTGTATGTGTCCCTGTTCTTCTTGGGCCTCACCAGCGCAAGGGGCGACGGCCAGTGCAAGGACGACGAGCGCGCAACAGCGGAGGGCAACTTGGATCCAATACGACATTGGTGGACCTCCAACGGGCCGAGCGACGGTAGCTCATAGGCGCTGCCTGCTCATTGTTTCTGTGTGCACGCGCGACGTTCGAGATCGGTGCATGCGCCCTGCCCCAGACTAACCCAAGCTGTCCCGCTCTGCCTTTGAAAAGGAACGAGGGCCGATCTCAACAGGGCCGGCAGAGAAGTGGGTTTCGAGAAGGCGGATGAGTTAGGCGCGTCCGAGGAGTGGGTCACCCGCCAACTGATCGAGCACGCGGAGACTCTCTACAAACGCTCCGCGTTTCGAGTCAACTTCAAGGGAAACACGGATGCCGATGATCTCCTGAACGATCTTGCCCGCTACCCTCACGGGTCCGGTTGCCGTGGGGTCACGATGCATGCTCCGGAATGCTGTACGCGTTGAGGATTGTAGGCTTTGTTGTGATCGTTCCTTCGTTGTACAGCGGCATCAATTCGTTTCTGCGGTCTCTCCTCTGGCAATAGTGCACTGCAGCTGCGAGGATTGCATATAGGCTTCCCATTACTGCGGTACACCCCGCACCAATGATTAAGGTGAGCTTACCCAGTGTCAGTAATGCTTCTACGGTCTCTGGATCCATGTTTCGACCCTCTTCCTCTCGCCCAGCGTGCAAGCGCAGAAGGGGCGGCCTGCGCTGGAACCGCCGGCTGGAGAAGAGCCCGCGACGGTTCCGAAGACTGAGTTCTGAGCTGCACCCTCAGAGGTGATAGCAGTGCCGCGTGCTGCCCTTTCTCTCCCTGCGATCGAGCGCTGCTCAGGACTCGGAAGAAGGGAAGGGAAACTCCAGGTCCACCTGACTTCGCTGGGAGGCGACGACGGTCACCCGAGCGTTCTGCCGCCCCATCGCTTCATGCCATACCTGGAGTGTGTACGTTCCCGGCGGCACACCTTCGAATCTGAACCCTCCCGTTTGATCGGTGACAGCGTAGTAGGAATGCTCAGCGACCACGATCCACGCACGCATCCACTCGTGTGCATCGCAGCCCACCTCTATGATCTCCGGCCGGCGGAACGAGACTGCGACTTTCTTGAGGAATCCCGGCTGCGCCTTGTTGATGGGCCGGTTTAACGTACTGCGGGTGTGAGTGTTGTGGAGTATCCCGTCACTGTTGAGAAGGTGAATTTCCTGGCCGGACCGGACGACCAGCACATGAGGTTCGTACCTACACCCTTTTTGATCGAGAGTAGGTATCTCGCCAATCCGGACCGGGTTCTCAGCGGAGGGGACTCCCTCGAGCCATACGACGGCGTTCTGCACTCCGAGTGTAGCCTCGTCCACAAGCAGAGACTCGTCGAATATCGACTGCGCAGCGCATACCTCAGCATCGCCCCCGACGGAGAGAGGAACCGGATCCGGTGCCTCTCCCAAGAACCGGATCGTTCCGCTAAGCGTACCGGTCTGTTCCGCTCTCGCCGAAGTCGAGTCCGCTACCGTGCCGCCGGCCGCTACGATAGCGGGTAGTGCTACCAGCGCGCCTACGAATGCTGAGATCCGAATCATGTCTCCCCTCCTGCGGTGTTGCCTCGACACCGGGCCATCTTCGCGGCCTGCGTTCGTCGGCACAGTGTCCTCGGCGGTTCTCGGTCAGAAGAATCCATGCAACTGAATCGCGAAGCGATTCGAGTCCGTCGTGGCCTGGGGAATGTCCTGGAGCACCGTGTACGTTGCAGCCACCCGGAGGAACGGAATCGGGAACAGCTCGACGCCAACACGAAGGCGCGTTCGGGCGTTCTCTCCTATGTCTCGGTCGGGATCGAGGAATCCGTACGACGCCCTTACGTTGAGCCCACGGATGACAAGAAAGTCTCCCTCGACATAAGCGGCGAATTGATCAAGATCCGGTTCGGCGTCGAAGGAATCGGAGATGTAATCGAACTCCCCGAGAAGAGTGAGCCGCCCGAGGTTGATACCGGCGAATCCTCCCAAGGCACTGCGCGTAGCGGTTGAAGCTTCGTTATGCGCAGCTGACGCTCCGACCCTGAAACTCCGGAAGATCAGGGCGGCAGTGCCTGCAAACTGCTTTCCGTCGTTGTTCTCACTTCCCCCGGTCGTTCCGTTCGTCAGGGACGCGACAATGGAAACGGGTCCCGGCTCGATCCCGACCTCGAATCCGAGATCGGGCGTGTCGTATGTGAAGCCCGTTCGCTGGCGGATAAACGCTTGGTCGTCGGGAAGGCGCAATCCGTACGGGACGAGGAACTTGCCCCCCTTGAGCCAGCCTTCCGCGGGCAGGTCGAGCAAACCGAACACCTCTCGCGTGCTGGCGCTTGTGGGGCCGACCGTCTGATCGAGATACACGGTCAGCACGTCAGGGACTACCCGGGCCTCCAGGTAGAGACTTGCCTCGTCCACTCTCACAGCGCTGTTGGGCTGAGCCTCGTCCGATGTCGTCTCGGCGGTGACACGAAAATCAGCTCCCACTGCCAGGAAGCTATTGATCGACCTGCCCTGGAACGCATACTGTCGCATGGCAAGCCGCGTTTGTGCATAAATGCTGCCGAAATCGTTCCGTCCCCCACCTCCCGACCGGTTCACGTGGCACTGTGAGCATCGCAGACCGGTCCGAACAGAAAGGTACGGCTCGTTCGCCCCGGCGTATCGGGTTGCCGGGCCGGAAAGAGCCAGTATCAACAGACCAGCGGCGACCGCTGAGAGCTTCTTGAACGACTTCCTCATGGCTACCCCTAGTCTTCGGCGGCGCCGTTGGCGATCCATTCGCGAATTACCGTGATCTGGTCGCCAGAGAGAGGCGGCAGGCCAAGCGGCATTCGGCCACCGGCCGCTTCAGGGTGCCCCTCGATCTTCCACACGACGTAACTGGAGTCCGGTTGACCGGGCGTTACACGCCACAACTCCGGTTTCTCGATGCTTGGGACTCCCACGAGGTCTGCACGCGAGGCCCCTGGATCGAGGCGCAGCCCCAGCGGTGCTGCTGCACCGGTATGACATTGAGTGCAGATGGGACCGAAGATGTTGGCCTGAATCGATGACAGGGTCGGTGCCAGTTCAGGAATATCCGTTCCCAGCGGACGACCGAACTCGTCGAGTCCCGTTCCGTCTCCCGCACAGGCTACTACGGCGAACAGCATCGCCGGCAGGCCCGAGAGGATTCCCCGACGCCGATTCATCCTCCACCTCCGGCGCTGAAGTCGGGGTTGTCTCCGAAGAGCCAGTGCAGGGCTCCGGTGGGGCGTTCGAGCGAGCGCACGTAGTGGACGAGGGTCCACAGCCGGCGCGCGATGAGCTGATCGAGCTCGGTCATCGTCAGATCCAAGATCTCAGCGGTGCCCGGCTGGCTGGCGAGATAGGTTCTGACCTCGGCCACCAGCTGGGCATCGAGCTGAGATTCGAGACCCGAGACGTCCTCGTCCCCGCCGCCTGGGAACGCCACGAGCTCGGGCTCGAGTGCTGGCATAGGAGTACCGCTGAGCCCTGTCACGAGGGTGCGATACAGATCCTCGGCACTACTGCCTGCCTTGTAGCTGCCCCGGGTGAAGTCGTAGGGGTCTATTCTCCGGTCCCAGTCGTCGGCCAGCTCGTTCGCCGAAGGGCCATCGCCTCTGCCAGTGAGCCCGTGGCAGCGCCAGCATTCCAACACCGCATATACGATCCGCCCTTCCGCTACCATCCCGGTGGTGTCAGTCGGAGGCGGAGGTATCGCGAGTGGCGATTCGGCTTCGAACTCGGTCCAACTCGGGGCGAAGCCCTTGAGGTAGTCGACCAGGGCCTGAACCTGAGCCGGATTGAGCATTCCTCCCCAGGCTGGCATCCACGTTCCGGGAATGCCGCGCACGATTGTCCTGGCCAGGTCCTCGTCCGTGGGCAGCGAGTATGCTGGGGTGCTCCGGAACTCGAAGATGCCTGATGTGAAGTCCCTGGGAAGGCGGGGACCCAGGAGCCGGGCCCCCGCTGCTTCGCCATCCCCCTTACGGCCGTGACAGGGCGCACAAGCGTCGGCATACAATCCGGCCACGTCAACTGTGCTGGGATCCCCGTATCCGCCGGGTGGCGCTACTTGAGCAACCGCGGGCTGAGTAAGCAGCAGCCCGATGGTGAGCGCGATGCCTCCCGATCCTCTTCGGCTACCGATCCCTATGTCCATGATCTGTCCTCCGTCTCACCAGGCTTGCGACCGGGGGTCATGAACAGGCTTCATGGGTCCACGGTGATGGTGCCGGTCATGCCGAGATCGGCGTGGCCGGGGATGGTACAGATGACATCGAACAGTCCTGCCTCCGTTGGAACGGTGTAGAGCGTGGTCGACCCTCCGATGAGCAGCTCCACGGCCTTCAGGTACGGGGCCTTGATCTCGGCCTGGGAGTCGTCAGCCTTGCGAAGCACCACGGTCTTGTAGAACTCGGCGGCCGTGTAGTAGTGCTTCGATGCGTGGCCCTCCGGATTGTCGAGCTGCAGCCGGTAGCCGACGTCCTGGGTGAGCGTCACGTCGGGCGGGACGAAGGCAAAGGAGGTCGCGTCCTCGTACATGCCCACCGGAACGTCGACGGCGCTGGCCCACACCTCGTGTGATCCTGACTTTCGCGGATCGGTGGTGAGCGCCGTGTTGAAATCAGGGGCGACCTCCAGGTCGAGCTGGTATCCCTCCCCGCCGCTGACAGTGGCCGTGGCCGTCATGCCGGCTTCCTTGTGTCCCGCGATCGTACAGATGATGTCGTAGGTGCCCCCCAGCACGGGGACGAAGAAGACTTCCAGGGATCCTCCGATCTTCAGCTCCACGGCATCGAAGTACGGGGCTTTGTACTCGGCCTCGGCGGTCTGGATCTTCCGCGTAGCGATGGCCTGGAAGAAGCTGGTTCCTTCTGGCGAGAAGTAGTGCTTGCCGGCGTTGGCGGCCGGATTGTTGATCCGAAGCACGTAGGGTTGGCCGGCTTCGAAGGTCAGTACATTGGGCGAGAACGACAGGCTCGCGCCGTCCTCGACCATGTCGACCTCCACCACCGTCCTCTGATCCCAGTCAACGAAGTCAACCCACCCCGAGGCCGTCGTCGGAAGCGTCGCGGGGTCCTGGACGGTGATGGTGCCGGTCATGCCGAGATCGGCGTGGCCGGGGATGGTACAGATGACATCGAACAGTCCTGCCTCCGTTGGAACGGTGTAGAGCGTGGTCGACCCTCCGATGAGCAGCTCCACGGCCT
>Ga0255057_10000945_pt1 | contig 16738 bp, 16 predicted proteins | sample Cases_109_6_MG_FD_189022 | JGI IMG/M metagenome (GOLD analysis project Ga0255057, IMG submission 189022) | Seawater microbial communities from Amundsen Gulf, Northwest Territories, Canada - Cases_109_6 | ecosystem: Environmental > Aquatic > Marine > Gulf | place: Canada: Northwest Territories... | reverse complement strand
GGCTCGGGCTTCGCGGCCGTCTTGGGCGAGGGCGTCGGCGCCACCGCGGTAGTAGGAGTCGTGGGCTTCGCCGCTGTCGTCTTCTTGGCCGGCGTCGCAGCGGCAGCCTTCTTCGCCTCGGCCCGGCGCCGGATCGCAGCCAGGTCCTTCTCGGGGAAGACCAGATCGAAGACAATGCGCGGCGGGTTGGAGAGGATCAGCTCCTTTACCCGGGAAGGTGTCTTGCGCAGCTGGATGCGGGCGACCGCTCCGTCCGGGGACTGATCAAGGGCGAGCTTCTCGACCATGACGGTCTTTTTGTCGAGCAACAGGCTGCGCGATCCAGCCTCGAGCGTCACGCGAATCTCGTTGGTCCCGCCAGTCTGGCGCTTCTCGATGCGGTAGCCGGCGGCAGCATCGAGCTCGAAAACCACGCGCGTGTAGGTCGGGTGGTTCCCGACGCGCACCTTGACGACCTCGGCGCCGGAAGCGGCACCTGCCACGAGCATCGCAGCGAGAACTGCGATCCAGCCTCTTAGGGCTCGTGAGCGAGTCGTCATTCCCCTGAACATCCTGCGCAACCGCGGCCCGAAGCGGGCGTTGGCGACCAGTCTTTCGGGCGGTCGAGCACCGCGCTTGAAATAAAAGTGCAACTGGGGGGGAAAAGCATCGTCCGCAGAGGGTCAAGCGAGGTTGCTCCCCGACCCTGACCGGAGCAATGGACGCAACGTCTCGATCGCACGACCGATGCGGGGACCGTACCACGACACCAGAGTCCCGTCGATCAGATGGATGCGTCCGTCCCGGGCGGCGGGCACGGGCAGACTTCGCAGCTCCGCGGCGTCGCGAGCAGTAAAGGCGTAGGGCTCGTCCGGCAGCAGGATGACCTCTGGCGCGGCCGCGACGATCTCCTGCTCACGCACGCGCGGATAGCGGCGCTCCTCCCGATCGGCGAACACGTTCGCTCCGCCACAGAGACAGAGCAAGTCATGTGCGTAGGTGTCGGCTCCCACCGCCATCCAGGGCTGCTTCCAGATCGGGCAGAAGACCCGCGCCCGCGGCTCTTTGCCCGTCTGCAGCCGGGCGCGCGCGAAGCGGACCGCCGCCTCGATGGGTTCCACCACGGAGGCCAGCTCGGCTGCCCGCTCCCCGCGCAGGGCCAGCTCGCGCAGCAGCTCGACCGCCTCGGCCACGTTGCGTGGATAGGTCACCCACACCGGGATCCCCTGGGCCTCGAGCTGCTCCACGGCTCGGCGCGTGTTCTCCTCTCGGTTGGCGATGACGAGGTCCGGCGAGAGGGCGCGCAGCGCGGCGAGGTTCGGGTTCTTGGTGCCACCCACTCGCGGGAGCTGCGCCAGCGCCTCCGCCGGGTGCACACACCAGTCCGTAATGCCGACGACACGGTCGCCCAGCCCCAGCGCGAACAGCGCCTCGGTCAGGCTCGGTACCAGGGAAACGATCCGGTTCGGCAGCCGCGGCGCGGGCGGCACTGCCTAGGCCTCCGGCCGCGGGACCGGTGCGAAGGCCAGCTCCAGCACACCGTCGACCAGACGCACCTCATCCAGCTCGCGGCCTGCCACCGAAGCGGGCAGCGACACCAGCCGCTGCGCGTCGCGGACGCTGATCAACAGATCGGCTCCGTGCACGACGACATCCACCTCTTCGCGCTTCGCGTGGGGCAGGTCGATCTCGAGCACGGTGCGCTTGCCTCGCTGCTCGAGCCGGATGGGCCGCGTGCGGCACAGCAGCTGGGCCGGGTCCTGCTCAGCGTAGAGCTGGAGCCCGAGGGCGCGCAGCGCATCGGCGCCGATGGGCTCCCTGGGAAGCAGGGGCGCCTCGAAGCGCGGCATTGGAAAGGAGCTGGCGATGGCCTCGCGCTCGGCAGCCTCGCGCTCCGCCCAGCGCGAGAACCAGCCGTGCGCGGCATCCGGGGGCAACACCCGGTTTACCAGCACGGCATCCGTCGCGACACCGTAGAGAGAGAGGTAGGCGAACGAGCGCCGGGTCTCGTCCACCACCACGCGGGCCGGGTTCACCACGAGTCGCGCGCTGGTACGCTCGCCGTCGAGCAGGATCTGGCGCACGTCCTCCACGTCGTGGTAGAGGCGCTCGAAGGCCTCGAAAACCGAGTCCGGCGCCACCAACCGACCCACCCCGATGCGGTCGGCCAGCGGTCGCAGCAGGCGCATGGCGCGGCGCTTGGCGTCGAAGAAGTTCTCCATGAAAAAGCGCATCACATCCGGAAGGCGCAACACACGCAGGGTCGAGCCGGTCGGGGCGCAGTCGATCACGCAGACATCCCACTCCCCCGCGGCTTCGACGTCACGAACTGCACGCAGCGCCACCAGCTCTTCGAGGCCCGGAAACACCAGCAGCTCCTCCACGACCATGTCCTCGCCGTGCTCCCGGAGCAGCGCCGCGAGCCAGTCCTGGATCTCCGACCAGGCGCGGTCGAGCTCGGCCAGCACGGACACCTCGCGGGCGGCCACGCCGTCGGCCACCTCCACGCTCTCCGGCCCGACGGGGCGTCCCAGCGCGTCCCCGAGGCTGTGGGCCGCGTCGGTGGAGAGCACGAACACACGGTGCCCGTGCTCCGCGGCAGCCAGCGCCGTCGCCAGGGCCAGGCTGGTCTTGCCCACACCGCCCTTGCCTGTGTGCAGGATCACCCTCACGGCGTCGTCTCGTCGCCCGGGCGGAGGGACACATGCAGCCGCGATCCATCGACGCGGGCTCCTGACAGCTCGAGCGGTGCGATGCGCCGCGGCAACACCAGGGAGCGACGCCGCGCGCCGGCCGTCACCGTCAGCTCGTCTTCCACCTTGGCGACGGAGACGAGCGCCGGGTCGATGTTGGGCAGCGGAAACACCGCGGTGTAGCCGGCCCCGTCGCGCTCGAAGTACACCCGCTCCGGACTCGACAGCACGGCCTGCGGCTGCGTGCCGCGGAAGAGCTGTGCGCCGAGCTCCGACAGCCGGCGCTGGCCCCGCACCTCGTCGTCCTGGAGCGGTGCCACCAGCACAGGATGGGGCGCGAAGAGCGCTTCGACCTCGCGCTGGCGCTCCTCCTCCAGGCGCCCCCGTTCGGCGAACCACGCCTCACTCGCAGCTTCGGGCGGCAGACGCCGGTTCAGCACCACCGCGTCGCAGCCCACCTCGAAGAGAGCGAGCTCCGTCCAGGCCCTGCGCGCCTCGTCGATCACCATGCGTTCGGGAGTCACGACCAGCCTGACGCTGGTGGAGTCGTCGCGCAGCCGCTCCTGGAGCCCGCGCAGCCGGCGGTTCAAGAGCTCGTCGGCCTCGCCGAAAACCTCGGCTCCCGGCAGCGGCGCGGACAACAGCCGGCGCGCGATCGGAACGGCGATGCCGGAGATCGCTTCGAAGAGCGGCAGTAGCACGCGCAGCGAGCGGTACGCCACGTCGGGCAGCGTAACCAGGCGCAGAGCCGCATCGGTGGGCGCGCAGTCGAGCACCACGAGGTCGTAGCGTTCGGAGGCGGAGAGCTCTTCTACAGCCAGCAGCGTCATCAGCTCGTCGGCCCCGGGCAGCAGCGCCAGCTCCTCGGCCACCACCGCCTCCACGCCCTGGTGCACGAAGAGCGAGACGAGAAAGCTCCGGATGCTGCCCCAGTGGCGCTCCAGCTCCGTGCGCGCGTCGATCTCGAGGGCGTGCAGACCAGGCGCGAGCTCGATCGGATCGGGCCCGAGCCGATGGTCGAAGACGTCGCCGAGACTGTGCGCCGCGTCTGCCGACGCCACCAGCGTTCGGCAGCCGCGCTCCGCGGCACACACCGCCGTGGCGGCGGCGATCGTCGTCTTTCCAACGCCGCCCTTACCCGTGTAGAGAACGAGCCTCACGGCCCGACGGTATCACGCCGCCGGAGCAACCTCCGAGAAGCTCGCGTCGAGGCGCCCGCGTGCGACGGGACGCACACTGCCGGACAGCGCGCGCGCCTGGGTCCAACGGTGCTCGCAGCGCGGGCACTCGGCCAGGAACACCAGGCCTCGGTCGATCACCTCGTCCGTGCGAACCTCGCCCGACCCGCAGACCAGGCAGCGTGTTGACGTTCGCTCGACTCTTCGCAGTGAGGTCCGCATGCCACTCCTCCTTCTCCGTCCTTCGATCTCTGGATCGCTCGAAACTCGATCGCGATCTCTCGATCGGTCCTCAGCGTGGCGTCGGGGCGGAGGGGGCGGTGGGTTGGGTGGGAGGGCATCCCCCTCCGCCTCGACGAACCCAGTAAATCCCAGCCTGGTGACACATCCGGTCACACCCTTCGACACGGCGTGGCAGCTGCGCTTTTCTCTGTTCATGCATGTACTGACCCTCCACTGGCCTGCCACTGCACCCCGTCCGCTCGCGGGATCCCTGTGCCGAGCGGCTCACTGATGCGGGCCGGACTGATTCTCACCGCCGGCTCCCCTCGCGCGGACGTCGAGCTCGCGAAGCGCGCCGAGGCGGCGGGCTTCCACGGCGTCTACACGATCGAGTTCTTCAACCGGCACGGCTTCGTTCCGTTGGGAGCCATCGCCGAGGCGACGTCGCGCGTGCAGATCGGCACCGGCATCGCCAACGCCTTCACGCGCACCCCGCTCTTGCACGCCAGCGCCGCCATGGATCTCGACGAGCTCTCGGATGGGCGCTTCGTTCTCGGCCTCGGCTCCGGCACCCGGCGCATGAACCAGGACTGGTACGGCGTCGAGTTCTCGAAGCCGGCGGCCCGCATGCAGGAGCTGGTGGAGCTGCTGCGCGCCGCCTTCACGGCCCAGAAGGGCGGGGGCTTTCAATGGGATGGAGAGCACTGGAAGCTGAAGGTGCCCATCTACGCGCGGCCGGGCGCGGTGCGCGAGCAGATCCCCATCTGGATCGCGGCCGTCAACCGCGGCATGGCCGGCGCGGCCGGCGCCGTCGCCGACGGGCTGGTGGGCCACCCCATCGCCACACGCCGCTGGCACCGCGAGGTGATGCTCCCGACACTGCGCGAGGCCGAGGAGAAGGCCGGGCGCGCGCCGGGAGCCTGCGCTCTCTATCCCTACGTCATCACCTCGATCCAGGACACCCGCGAAGCCGCCGTCGCCGACGCGAAGAAGCAGATCGGCTTCTACTTCACCACCAGGCTCTACCACTCGGTTCTCGAGCTCCACGGCATGCCCGAGGTGGGAGCCAAGTGCGCCGATGCGCTGCGGCGTTTCGACACCCGTGCCATGGCCGAAGCCGTCCCCGACGAGCTGGTCGACGAGATCGCCATCGCCTGCACCCCGGACGAGGCACGCGACCGGCTGGCGCAGTGGAAGGACCTGACCGAGCACCCGCTCTTCTACGCCCCCACCGTGGGCGTCCGTCCGGAGCGGGTACAGAGCAACACCGACGCCATGCTGGAGCTCTTCGGCCAGGGTTGAGTCGCGCGAAGGCCCGGCCAAGCCGGCTAGGAGCGCTACCCAAGATGTGACCAACCAAGGCAAGCCGTAGGCTTGCCGTGCCGGCAGGGCGGCGATAGCCGGCCGATAACCGGCCGAACTAGTACAGACCGCCGTTGATCGAGAGGGTCTGTCCGGTGACGTAGGCCGCGTCTTCCGAGAACAGGAAAGCGACCACACCGGCTACTTCCTCGGGCCGACCCAGCCGACGCATCGGAATCTGGCGGGTGAGCTCCTCGAGCGGCGCCCCCTCGATCATATCGGTCTCGATCAGACCGGGCGCCACCGCGTTCACGGTGATGGCGCGCTTGGCGAGCTCCTGCGCCAGCGACTTCACAGCGCCCAGCAGTCCCGCCTTGGAGGCGGCGTAGTTCACCTGTCCGCGATTGCCCATCACACCTGCTGCCGACGACAGTGCCACGATGCGCCCGCCCTCACGCGCGCGCACCATGGGCATCACCAGCGGGTGCAGCACATTGTAGAAACCGTCGAGGTTGGTACGCAGCACGCGGTCCCAGTCTTCGGGCTTGAGGGCCGGGAACGCTGCGTCGGCGCGCACGCCCGCCCCGCACACCACGCCCCAGAAGGCACCCGCCTCCTCCAGTGCGGAGCCGAGCGCCACCTCGCAGGCTGCGCGATCCGCCACGTCGAAGCGCAGCAGCTCGCCCTCGCCACCAGCGTTCTCGATGCGCGTGAGGGTCTCGCGGGCGGCCTCGTCGCGGGCGCGGTAGGCCAGCGTCACGCGGAAGCCCGACGCCGCCAGGCGCTCGCCGATGGCCGCACCGATACCGCGGCCGCCGCCGGTCACCAGCACCCGCCGCGTCACGACGGCGGCACCTCGCCGTCCGGGGGCGCCAGCGCCACACTCAGCCGCCCCTCGGCCAGCAGCTCCCCTTCCTGGCTGCTGATGCTGCAGACGTGGGACAGCACACCGAGCCCGGGCCGCCCTCTGAACCTGGACGCGCGCACCTCGAGCTGCTCGCCGGCGGCGAACCCGGCTGCGTGCAGACGCAGACCGTGGGCGCCCACGAGGTAGCCTCGCGGCAGCGGCCGGCCTTCGTCCCTGGCCAGCAGCCCTTCGTGGGCGGCGACGCACTGGGCCATGTACTCGAGCGCCAGCCAGGGTGGTGCGGAACCGTCCGCGCGCCGCAGCCACTGATCCGCGGCAATCGTGACCCGCGCCACGGTCTCCTCGGTGTCGTGCGAGAGCACGCGGTCGAGCAGCAGCACCGGCGGCCGGTGCGGAAGCACTTCGGTAACGGGCGGAAGCTCAGCGCTCTGCACGGTCCACCTCTGCCCCTTCCGCCTCCGCCCAGAAATCGTAGAAGTTGAACCACTGATAGGGCGCCGTGAGGCAGTGCTGCCCGACCTTCGCGGCGAAGGCCTCGATGCGCTCCTGCACGGCCTTGTCGCGTTCAGCAGCCGGCAGGCGCCCGGCTTCGGCGAGCGTCTCCAGGTGAACGTCGTAGCGGTAGGGGCCCGTCTTGATCGCCAGGCTCAGCACGACCGGCAGCCCCATCACGGCCGCGAGCAGGAAGGGGCCCTGAGGGAAGAGCGCCGGCCGGCCCAGAAAGTTCGCACTCGCCACGCGACTGCGGCCGCCGGGGTAGACCCGGTCGCTGAGAACCGCCACGAACTCGTCGCGCTCCAGACAGCGGCGCAGCACGAAGGCGGAATCCACCGAGGTTGGATCGATCGGGATGAGGCGCACGTCGCTGCCCGGGTCCAGGGTGCGAAACAGGTTGTTGATGCGCTCCGCATTGGCCGTGAACATCAGCACGTTCACTCGCACGCCGGCATCGCGCGATATGACGCGGAGCACGTCGAAGCTGCCGAGATGTGCGCCCACCAGCAACGCGCTGCGGCCCGACTCGAACAGCCGTTCCATGTGCTCGCGGCCGTGGATCTCCACCGTGAAGTCGTCGTAGGCGCCCGTCCAGAAACAGAAACGGTCGAGGATCAGGTCGGCGAAGCTGTAGAAGTGGCGGTAGGCGTCCCGCCAGGGCGAGCGCGCAGCGGGCGACACACCCCGGGCGCGGTCGAGCTGGGCGAGGTAGGCCCGGGAGGCACGTCGGGCGGACCCCGCGAACAGGGTGTAGTAGGCGGCGATGGGCGGTATCAGCAGACGCAGCGGGCCGGGCCCCAGCCGGCGAAAGCACCAGGCGGCGCTGGCGAGCGCCAGGTGCGAGCCACGTTCCGACCGGGAGACCCAGGCGGAGTCCGCCTCGGAGGCCTCGCCGCGCCGCTCCTTCACGACGCGCGGGCCCGGGCCGCGTCCGAGGCCGACGAGCGCCAGGGGCCGTCCACTGCGAGGCGAAGATAGGCCCAGGCGATGCGCAGATTGTCCTCGACCATGCGGAAGTGCGAGATCCCGTCGGCCGGGTAGCGCACGTGGGTGGGAACGTTCCGCACGGGCACGCCGGCCCGCACCAGGCGCACGACGAGCTCCGGATCGAAGTCCATGCGGTCGCCCGTGCGGCCGCGTTCGAGAACCTTCAGCGTGGCGTCCAGCGGGATGCAGCGGAAGCCGCAGAGAGGGTCGCGCACCGCAGTCGAGAGCGTCTCGAAGCGCACGATCGCCTGCGAGAGCTTGCGCCCATGCAGACGGTGCCAGGGCACCGAAGCATCGAAGATGGGCTCGCCGAGCACGAGCGCCTCGGGGCAGCCCCGCGCTGCCCCGAGGAAGCGCGGGACGTCGGCGGAGTCGTGCTGTCCGTCGGCGTCGAGTTGCACCACGTGGCTGAATCCGCGTGCGGCGGCGCGCCGGTAGGCGGTACGCAGCGCAGCGCCACGCCCGCGATTGTGCTCGTGTCGCAGCACCTCCACCCAGGGCTGCAGGGACTCGATGCGAGCGATCTCCCGACGCGTCGCCTCGCCACTGCCGTCGTCGACCAGGATGCAGGGCAGCCCGAGCGGGCGCAGGGACTCGAGGACCGCGGCGATCGTCTGCCCGTGGTCATAGATCGTGATGGCGAGGCCGGGATTCACGAGCGGGGCTCGCGCGCGGTGCCCAGGCGCACGCGCCCGCGCGCGTGTTCCGCGTCGTCGCTCCAGAGGCGGAACTCGACGCGGCCGCGCTCCACCCGAACGTGGATGCGGAACTCGACGCCGGGCCTCAGCGGCGCGCGGAACTTGACCGATTCCAGGCCCTCCGCCGGCGGCGCAGCTCCCAACAGCTGCGACGCAAGCTGCATGGCCCAGTCGAGCTGGAGCACACCCGGAACCACGGGAACGTCCGGGAAGTGACCGGCGAAGCAGGACAGTTCCGGGGGCACGCGGCAGAGCCGCTCGACGAAGTCGCTTCCCCGCAGCTCCTCCAACACCTGCGGCCGGTCGCTGACGGCGTCTCCCGACTTGTCGAGGCTCTCTGCCTCGCGGAAGAGCTCGCGCAGAGACTCTGCGCTGAGCTTCCCCGTGGCGTTCTCGGGCAGGCGCGATACCACGCGCAGCAGGCGCGGGTGCAGCACCGGATCCCAGTCCGGCCCCAGGGCAGCGGCGATGCTGCGGCCGAAGCCGCGACGGCCGGTCTCCCGCAGCTGCCGCCAGCCCGACTCCGTCGGCACCACTGCGGCGGCGACGCGCGCTTCCGCGTCCCGCTCCACCACCACGAGCGCGAGCTCGGCGATCAGTGGATGGGCGCGCAGCTGCGATTCCATCTGACTCAGGTCCAACCGCTTCTCGCCGACTTTCACCACGCGATCCGCGCGACCTTCCAGCCGGAAACGCCCCCCCTCCTCGAGCCCGATGAGATCACCCGTGGCGAATCCCCGGCCGTCGACCTCGACGCTCACGAAGGGTGAGCGGACCCGGGCGACGCCGGTCTGCGTGTCGCGCGTGACGGTCACCGCGGGGAGGGGTGTCCACAGCCCTTCGCCCATCTCCGCTTGCTGTTGGCGCCAGGCCACGCCGCCTGTCTCGGTGGAGCCCAGTACCTCGAGGGGTGCTGCGCCCAACGCGGCCGCCACGCGCTGCGCCGTGGCGCCTTCGAGTAGACCCCCGGAGGAGAACACCGCACGACAGCCGCCGCGCAGGGCCGCGAAATGGTCGCTCCGCGCCAGGCGCCTGAGATGGGTGGGCACACTCGCCAGCACGGATCGACCGGCCTCCCGCATGCGGGGCACGAGTTCGCCGGCGTGGAGGAAGTGATCGGCCTGGAAGGGCCGGCCCGCCCGCAGCGGCCAGAGTACGCCGAAGAGCAGCCCGTACACGTGCTGGTGCGACGCCGTCGCGAACACCACGGCGTCGGCGACCAGGCCGTCCCAGAGGGCGACGAGCTGCTCGACTTCGTCGTCCAGGTGGCGCAAGCGCTTGGTCACGGGCTTCTCGGCGCCGGTGGTGCCGGAGGTAAAGAGATCCAGCGCGAGGGCCTCCGGATCCAGCGGCTCGGGAAGCCAGCGCGCGGACGCGTCCGGCTCCTGGAGGGGGTGGAGGCAGGCCGCTTCCGGGAACCAGTCGGCCCGATCCGAGAGCACCCCGGCCACGCGGGTGTGCAGAGCGCGCAGCGTGCCGGACCCGGTGTTCGGGGGCGACACCGCGTGGCGGCCCGAATGCCAGAGCGCGAAGAGCCCGACGGCGAAGGTGTAGGCATTCTCGGTCAGCAGCAGCCAGGGCCCGTCGGGCTCGTCACGGATGCGCTCGCGCAGCGCCCCGACGTGCCCACAGAACTCCCCCCAGCAGAGAGTTCGGTCGGTGCGCGAGGCGGGATCCCACTGGCGCGCGACGGCGGAGTTGGGGTCGCGGGGCTCCCGCAGGAGATTTCGGAGAGAGCTCACTCCACCCGATTCTGTGAGATGAACGCCGCGAGGCTCCGTACCGACGCAAAGATCTCGCGGTTGGTATCCGGATCGTCGTCGAGTGTCACGCCGTAGCGCTCTTCGAACACCATCGCGAGTTCGAGCGCATCGATCGAGTCGAGGCCCAGGCCTTCGACGAAGAGCGACGCGTCCGTCTCGATGTCGGAGGCACTCACGCTCTCGAGCGCAAGGGTGTCGACGATGAGCTTCTTCAGCTCCTCGTGCAGGGCATCAAGCTTGGACATCGGGTGCTGGCCTCTCCAGATGTTCCCGCATCGCCTGAGTGAGCGCGCGCGCCGCTCGCCCACGACCGGGGTGAGCGACGGCCGCGTCCTTCAGCGACAGCGGCTCTCCTACCACCAGATCCAGGTCGAAGCGGCGCTCGGGCACGTCCCACCAGGCCTGACCATGATAGAGCGTCGGAGGGCTGCTGGTGATGCGAACCGGCAGCGGATCCCGGCCGGCGCGCAGGGCGATGTGAGCAGCCCCCCGCTGGAAAGGCGCGAGCCCAGCGAGGGGCGACCTCGTGCCCTCCGGGAAGATGATGAGGGAGTGGCCCCGCACGAGCCTCTCCACGCAGGTCTCCACCACCTGGGGCCCAGTTCGGCTAGGGATGTAGCCGGCGGCGCGGGCCGGCCCGCCCAGAAAAAAGCTGTCGAAGTAGCGCGGCTTCACGACACAGTCGGCGTGCGGCATGAGCGACATCAGAGCCAGCGCGTCGAGCAGAGTGGGGTGGTTCGCCACGACCAGGGTGCCCGGCTTGTGCAGCTGCTCGGCACCGCTACAGCGGATCCTGAGGATGCGCAGCCAGCTGAGCAGGCGCAGCCAGCCGCGCACATGGGCGTGGACGACGCGCTGCGCCCGCAGCTCGGCGCGGCCCGGCTCTCCCGGGAAACGGGCCAACAGCGGCAGCAGCAGCGTGAGCCACAGGCAGGTGGCGCCCAGTGCGAGGTACCCGAAGGCCGTCCGCACGATGCGCCAGGCACGCGACGCGAGGCCGGGGCGGCCCCGCTTGCGGAGCACCGGCTCCCCGGCGGGGAGGGGGCGGCTGGCGGGCTGGGGCGTCGGCATGGGGCGGCCTGATCATACAATCGCTCGGGCCGGCTGGGCACATAGCCCGCCCGATTCGAGGCCGACGGGCCTGGGCGAGTCGGGGCGCTCGCGCGCGCGCATCAACGGGTAGACTCCGGTCTCGATCCAGATCAGGCCGCCGACCGGGCATTGGAAATGAGCGAATCGAACCTTCCGAAGACTCAGATTCCGAAGACCCGAAGTGGACCCCGGGGGACCCCCGACACGCAGCATCGCGTCGTCTTCGGGCGCAACCCGATCCGCATCGACGACATCGTGGCGCTGGCTCGGGGCGAGGCGCGGGCGGTCCTCGACGATGACCCCGGCTACCGCGCGCGGCTGGAGGCCTCCCGAGCGCTGCTCGAGCGGCACCTCGAGCAGGGCAAATCCCCTGTCTACGGCGTCAACACGGGCGTCGGTGCTTCGGTGGGAAACGCCATCCCACCCGATCTGATCGGCCAACTGGGAGCCAGCCTGCCGCGTATGCACGGAGTCGGCACCGGCCGCATCCTCGATGACGAGGAGGCGGCGGCGGTGGTCTGCGCCCGCCTGGCCTCCCTGGCGCGTGGGCACTCGGCGGTGCGCACGGAGCTGATCGAGCGGCTGTGCCTGCTGCTCGAGCATCGGGTGCTGCCGCGGATCCCGGCCGAGGGCTCCGTCGGCGCGAGCGGGGACCTGACGCCGCTTTCCTACGTAGCGGCGGCCCTGGCCGGGGAGCGAGAGGTGAGCGTCTCGGGCCAGCTGACCACGGCGCGAGAAGCGCTCCTGGAGCTGGGTGTCGAGCCGCTTGCACTGGGGCCGCGCGACAGCCTGGCGCTGATGAACGGCACCAGCATGATGACGGGCCTGGCCTGCCTCGCCTTCTCGCGCGCGCAGGCCATGGCTCCGCTGGCCGCGACGATCACGGCCATGGTGAGCGAAGCCATCCGCGGCAACCCGCAGCACTTCGACGCCCGCATCTTCGCGCTGAAGCCCCACCGCGGCAGCGTGCGGGCGGCGACGTGGATCCGGGAGCATCTCCAGCCCGGAGCGGGCCGGCCGGCCCTGCGGCTCCAGGACCGCTACTCGGTGCGCTGCGCGCCGCATGTGATCGGCGTGCTGCTCGACGGCCTGGACAGCATGCGCGAGATCCTGGAGATCGAGCTCAACGGTGTGAACGACAACCCGCTCTTCGACCCCGAGAGTGGCGCGGTGCTCCACGGCGGAAACTTCTACGGTGGTCACGTCTGTTTCGCCATGGACTCGCTCAAGAGCGCAGTCGCCGGCGTGGCGGACCTGCTCGATCGTCAGCTCTCCATCCTGTGCAGCCCGGACACCAGCGGCGGGCTGCCGGAGAACCTGGTGCCCGGCGTCGAGCCGGAACGGCTGGTCAACCACGGCTTCAAGGCCATGCAGATCAGCGCCTCCGCTCTGGCAGCCGAGGCGGCCAAGCTCACCATGCCCGCAGCCGCGTTCAGCCGTAGCACCGAATCCCACAACCAGGACAAGGTGAGCATGGGCAGCATCGCGGCGCGCGACTGCCTGCGCATCCTCGAGCTGACGGAGTCGGTCTGCGCGATCCTGGCGCTGGCCGCCGCACAAGCGGTCGATCTCCGGGGCCTCGACTCTTGCTGCCCGCGCAGCATCGCGCTGCGCGACTGCCTGCGCGCAGAGATTCCGATGCTGACGGTGGACAGGCGCCAGGACCGCGACATCGAGCGCGTGGTCCAGCTGCACCGCGGCGGCGCGCTGCCGGTACCGAGCCCGGCAGACGACCAGCCCCGGAGCCGTTGATTGGCGCGCGCTCCGCGCCCCGCACTGGCGCTGGGCCTGCTGCTCCTGGCAGCAACAGCCAGCTCTCGGGCCCAGGCCGGCGAGGACGATGCCGTCGCCAGTGCTGCGGCGGCTTCGCCCGGCCTGCGGCAGGTGATGGCAGGCTTCGCAGCCAGCGGAGGGGTGCGCGCGCACTTTCGGGAGACCAAGCAACTCGCCCTGCTCGATGCACCTCTCGAGACCGAGGGAGTGGTCGTCTTCTCTCCGCCGGATCGGCTGGCCCGGCACACCACCCGGCCCGGCAGCAGCGCCATCGTGGTGCGCGGCGGCCGCGTCGCCCTGCACGACGAAACCGGCCACCAGGTGATGGAGCTCGACGCGGACGACCCGGCCCGCCACTTCGTAGACAACCTCTCGGTATTGCTGCGCGGCGACCTCGAGGCCCTGATCGCGCGCTATCGCGTCGGGTTCCAGTCCAGCGAGGCGGGCTGGCAGCTCGAGCTCGAGCCCAGGTCGAAGGTGCTGCGACAGCTGATCGAATCGATCCGGGCCGAGGGCCGCGGGGCGGCGCTGCTGCGCATGCAGGTGCTGGAGGCAAATGGCGACTCGACCGTCACCGTCTACAGCGACGTCGAGACCGGGCTCGAGTTCGATGCCGCCGAGACCGAGCGCATCTTCTCCCTCGAGGATCCCGCCGCCCCGTGACGGACGACGCCCGCGTGCGGGCCGTGACGCTGGTCCTGCTGGTCGCCCTGGGCCTCTACTCGTTGACGAAGCTCGAGCTCTCGCACTCGATCACCCACTTCCTCCCGGCGGGCGAGGAGTCCGAGCTGATCGAGCTCTCGCTCGACCTCGTCGACTCGCCCCTCGCGCGTCGCATGGTGCTCGCCGTAGGCGGTGGACCCGAGCGCACGCAGGCGGCGACCCAGCTGGCGCAGGCCCTGCGCGCGCACCCGCAAGTAGCCTGGGTCGAAGCTGGCTTGGACCGCGAGGCTGTCGCCAGCCTCTTCGACCTCTACTTCGACCGCCGCGTGTATCTGGCCTCCGCGTCACCGGCGCTGGAAGTTCCGCGGCTGCTGGAGTCGCCGGAGCTCGAGCGCCGCGCCCAGCGGCTGCTGGACCGCCTGGCCGGGCCCTCGTCCACACTGGTGTCGCGAACCGCGCCGGCAGACCCGCTGGGGCTCTTCGACGGCGTGCTGGCGCGTATCCGCGCCGGCCGCCCCGGGCTGGCCGGTGCCGACGGCGGGCTGGTGAGTCGGGACGGCGACTTCTCGATCGTGTTGCTCGGCCTGCGCTCGTCGCCCTTCGATTTCAAGGCCCAGTCCGGCCTGCTGCGCGACATCGAGCGCGAGTTCGCAGGCATCGGCGGCGACCTGGTGTTGGAGCAGAGCGGGGTCAACCGCATCGCCGTGGCGTCGGAGACGAGTATCCGCGGCGACGTCGACTTCATCTCCGTCGCGGCCCTGAGTGGCGTGTGCGCGCTCTTCCTGCTGGTTTTCCGCTCGCTCCCGCGCCTGCTGATCGCGATCCTGCCGTCGATGTCGGGCTTCGCCGCGGCCACCGCCGTTGCCGTCTCCTTCCCGACGCCCCTGCACGGCATCACGCTGGGCTTCGGCTTCGCCCTGATCGGAGTCGCCATCGACTACCCGATCCACGTGATGAATCACCATGCGCTGTCCCCCGCCGGCACCCGGGCTCGCGACAGCGTGCGGCGCATCCGCGCGTCGCTGCTGTTGAGCGGCGCCAGCACGAGCTTCGGGTTCCTGGCGCTCGCGCTCAGCGATTTCCCCGGTCTTTCCGACATGGGGATCTTCGCCGCCGTAGGCATCCCCGTAGCACTCGCGGTGGCCGTCTTCTCGCTGCCTGCCTTTCTGGGCCCCGGCGGTGGCGCCACACCCGTACAGCGACGCCTCTCCGACGGCTTCGAGGCACTGGTACGCTGGCTGGCGGCCCGACGCCGGCTGGCGACGGCGCTGCCGCTCGCCTACGCCGCCATCGTCGCGGTCGGCCTGCCGCAGCTGCGCTGGCAGGACGATCCGGCCAGCTTGATGTCGGCAGATCCAACGCTGCTGGCCGAGGACGGGCGCGTCCGCGAGCGCATCGTCGACGTCGATCCCGGACGCTTCGTGCTCTCTCTGGCGCCAGACCCAGAGGGCGCCCTGCGGCTCAACGACCAGGTGCACACACGCCTGGCCGCCGCCGTGGAGGCGGGGCAACTGGAGGGGCTGCGCTCGCTCCACTCCTTTCTCTGGTCACAGCAGTTGCAGCGGGAGAACCTGCTGGCCTTCCGCAGCGTTCCTGACCTCGACGCGCGCATCGACGGCACCTTTGCAGCGCGGGGTTTCCGGGCGGGTTCCTTCGGCGCGTTCACCCAAGCCATCGCCACGCCCGAGAGCGAGCCACTGCTTCCCGAAGACCTGGCCGGCTCGCCGCTCGAGAGGACTCTCGACTCCCTGGCCCGCATCGACGAACGCTGGGCGGCGGTGACCTATCTGCGCGGGGTGCGCTCCGGCGCGGGCATCCGCGACGCGCTCGCGGGGCTGGCCGGCGCGCACTACGTGGATCAGGACGAGGTAATCGGGCAGATCTACGAGGGCTACCGGCGCTCCACGCTCAAGATGATCGCGCTGGGCGCCGTTGTGATCTTCCTGGTGCTGCAGCTCCGCTACCGCGACCTGCGGCGCGGCCTGCTGGCTTTTCTTCCGTCGGCGTTGGTGGCGCTGACCACCCTCTCGCTCTTCGGTCTGCTGGGCATGACCGTCAACGTGGTGGGCGCGATCAGCCTGGTCGTCGTGCTCGGGATGGGCGTCGATTACGGAGTCTTCAGCGTGGATGGCACCACGCGCCCGGAGCAGGTGGGCGCAACGCTCTCCAGCCTGCTGATCTCGTGTCTCACCACGCTCTTCGTGTTCGGGACGCTGGCACTCTCCGAGCAGCCGGCGTTGCAATCGATCGGCGCGACCACGGCTAGCGGAGTGCTGCTCGCGCTGCTGCTCTCGCCCGCGATCTTCGTGCTCGCGAGTCGGGGCGAGCGCGCTTGAACCGGACGGGCCTTCGGACGCGGATCCTGGCGGGCTTGCTGGCGCCGCTGCTCACGGGCGTCGGGTGCGCGGCTCTTCAGCCTGGAGACGCACCCGACTGCCCGGTGGTCCCGGTGGCGAGCCACGAGCTGCCCCGGCCCTTGTTGCTGCGGACGCGCCTTTCCCTGGCGGCGCGCGAGCACGAGCTGCGCATCGAGAGCGTCGCGCAGACGTCGGATGGCGGCCTGGTGGTGGTCGGGTTCGCGCCCCACGGAGTGCGGCTCTTCGCGCTGCAGCAACGCGGCAGAAAGCTCGAGGCCGAGAGCCTGGCCGCAGAGGAGCTGGCGATGCCGGCACTGTGGACGGCCGATCTGCTGCATCGCGTCTACTGGATCCAGTCGCCGCAGCCGGCGGCGCCCGACGGGCCCACGCGCTGGTTTCGGGAGGGCGAGCAGGTGACCGAGTGGCGCGCGGCGGGCCGACTGGTGCGCCGTGAGTTCGCCGTTGCCGAGGGCGGCAGCGGTGCTTCCGAGCGCGTGACCATCGAGTATCCTGGCAGCGGGCCGCGCGATACGGGGTCCGCGATCACGGTCCGCAACCCGTGGTGCGGCTACCAGGCGGTGGTGGTGACCCTCGACGACTGACGGGCGCCCGCGGCGAGGCCGCGGTGTCCGAGACCGGAGAAGCGATGAGCCGAGCCGCACGCAGGG
>Ga0255057_10000944_pt1 | contig 16743 bp, 11 predicted proteins | sample Cases_109_6_MG_FD_189022 | JGI IMG/M metagenome (GOLD analysis project Ga0255057, IMG submission 189022) | Seawater microbial communities from Amundsen Gulf, Northwest Territories, Canada - Cases_109_6 | ecosystem: Environmental > Aquatic > Marine > Gulf | place: Canada: Northwest Territories... | reverse complement strand
CGCGAGTTTCCTCAGCCAGCCGCGACACGGTCTCAGTCTCTTGCTTGACCGTCTCCATGTCTCCCAGGAGGAGAGACTCCGACACCGTCTGCGACCTGCCCGTGAGCACCATTGTGGCGTCGCCGGCCTCCTCGGCCAGGCGAACGATCTCCTTCGCGGCAGACAGCCGATCTCGCACGTGCTCCGGACCGGCTTGGCCGGCGTTAAGCCGCAACAGGGCCCTTGCCTGCACCCCGGCGTCGCCGATTCTTTCGCCCAGCGCCTTCGCCTCCACCGCCAGCGCCACTCGTTCCTCTACGTTCATTTCCCAGCGGGGATAAATGATCGCCAGGTCGTTTGAAAGTGCGCAGAGCAGATAGCCCCGCAAAGCGCTGTCTTCCTCGCCCAGCGCCTCAAGGGCGGGTCGGAGTAGTGATACGCCCGCCCCGTGACCCGCCAGCGGCCCAGTCCAGGCGCTCCTAACATATTGCAAGGCGCTCCGGCCCATCAGATCCGCGTCGCCGAGCCGCTCAGCGCTCGCGAACGCACGATCCAGCGTTTCGATGGCGTTCGCCGGCTCGCCGGACCGGCGCTGAGCATCGCCCAGCGCAAGCAGCAACTCGCCTTGAAGATGATCGTCCGGAGTGCCTCTTAGCTCCAGCGCCTGTAAGGCCAAGCCGTACAGCTGAGCCGTCTCTTCGTGGGCAAGGAGGGCGGCAGCCCGTTCGCCAGCCCGGCGGGCGTAAGCTATCGCTTTATCGACATCGCCGCCCGGCGCGGCCTGATAGAAGTGATGGGCCAGCTCCGACAGGTGCGGCTCCGCGTTCTCGGCATAGACGTTCTCCAGCGCCTCGCCAATCTGCCGGTGCAGCACAACCCGCCTCGGCGTACTCAACTCGCCATACAGAGTCTGGCGGATGAGGGCATGGGTGAAGTCATACCTACCCGCCTGCTCGCCCTTGCGTTCCTCGATGAGCCGGGCCGCAAGCGCCTCGTCCAGCAGGTCCAGAAGCGAAGACTCCTCCTCTTCGCTAATCGCCTTCAGCGTTTCCCAGGCGAAGCCTCCCGTCATCGTCGATGCCAACGTCAGCATCCGGTTGCAGCCTTTGCTCAGTCGCGAAAGCCGCCTGCCAACGACCTCTCGCACGCCCTCCGGGATTCCCAGTTCGGAGATCGACGTGACCTTGCTGGTCCAACGGTTGCCCTCACGGTAAAGCTTGCCCTCCTCCACCAGATGGCTCAGCACCTCGCGCACGAAGAACGGATTTCCTTCCGTCTCTTGATGGAGGGCCACCGCCAGAGCCTGGCGAGCCGCCGCGCTCTCTTCCGAGGAATCCGCCGCAGCCAGCAGCGCCAGCACATCCTCCTCCGGCAGCCCCCGGACGAGGATTCGCTGGTACCGCGTTTCTTGCCGCAGCGCGGCGATCACTTCGGCCAGCGGGTGAGTGCGATCCAGCTCCACGTCGCGATAAGCGCCCAAAACGAGAATGCGGTCGCCGGAAATCCGCCGAGCCAGGTGACGGAGCAGCATCAGCGACGGCTTATCGGCCCAATGAATGTCATCGAGGATGATCACCAGCGGATTGGCGGCGGAGGCGTTGTGAAGGAACGTGCTCACACCCTCGAACAGCCGCAGTCGCTCGGCCTCGTCCTCAAGGGACGCGGACTCAGGGATGTCTGGAAACCGCTGACGCACCTCGGACACAAGCTGAGCGACCTCCGGGGCGCCATCCCCCAGCTCTTGCCGCAGGTCATCGTCAGGGCGGTCATGCATATACTGTCGAAGCGCATCCACAAACGGGAGGTAAGGCACCGGCGCCTCTCCCTCGTGGCAACGGCCGACCAGCACCTGAGCCCCGCGTAGACCCGCATAGACCGCGAACTGCTCGGCGAGGCGAGTCTTCCCGATCCCCGGCTCCCCAACCAGCATTGCCAGCGAACCGTTGCCAGAGAGTGCGTTCTCCAGAACAGTCTTGAGCTTGTCCATCTCATCACGCCGGCCCACGAACTGGCCCCAGGTCTCCCCCTGCAGGCCGGCCACCGCGGTCAGCGGCTGCGCCGCAGTACGCTCCTCCGACGAGCTTTCTCGGATGCTCGTGAGCGCATCGCCGACGGTTGCGGCGTTGTCAGGCCTCTCTTCGGGCGTCTTAGCGAGGAGAGCCAGGACGAGACCCTCTACCGAGCTCGGCACCTCCGGGTTGTGCCAGGACGGCGCCACCGGAGCCGTGTTGATGTGCTGCGAGATCACGGCGACCGCATCGTCACCCAGGAACGGTGGGCGGCCCGTCAGCATCTCGTACAGAACGCACCCCAGCGAATACAAGTCGCTCCGGGCGTCGGCCTGGCGTCCCAGCGCCTGCTCCGGCGGCATGTACGCCACCGTGCCCACCATCGTCCCCTCCGTTGTCATCCGCGAACGGTCCAGCGCCACCGCCAGCCCGAAATCACCCAGCTTGGCCGTACCCTCGTCCGTCAACCAGATATTCGCCGGCTTCAAGTCGCGATGGATGATCCCCTGGCTATGGGAGTGCTTGAGCGCCAAAGCCACCTCGCCCGCGATCCTCAGCGCTTCACTCAACTCCAGCCGGTTCCCCTCGGTCTTTTGCATCATCCCCGTCAGATCGCCACCCGGCATCAGTTGCGAAACGATATACGGCTGGCCGTTCTCGTCGCCGATGTCGTGGATCGTCACGACGTGAGGGTGATCACCGAGACGGCCCATCGCCTGGGCCTCTCGGCGAACCCTCGACAGCCCCAATTCGTCCAGCCCCTCCGTTTTGATAAGGGCAACCGCCACATCACGATCAAGGCGCTCGTCGTGGGCGCGGTAGACCTTCTTGCGGCCGCCCTCACCAAGGAAGCTCTTCACCTCATAGCGGCCAGCGGCGAAAGACGAAGGTAAGACCGGCGACGGTTCAGGTGTGGGCGTACGGGTTGAACCAGCATCGGCCAGAGAAGCCCCACACTCGTCGCAGAATGAGGCATCTGCGTCCAGCTTGGCGTCGCACGACGGACAGACCGGCGCCAGGCTGTCACCACAGCCCTTGCAGAACGTCGCGTCGACGCGGTTTTCGCGATCACAGGATGGGCAGCGCAATGGTCCTCCCCTCAGATTGCCTTTCGGAGTAATCCCAATCGTGGTGTATGACGCGGCGATTGTCAAAGCGAAGACGACGTGCGGTGAGGTGCGCGGGTGGAGGGACGGCGGCGTGGACGCGGCGGGTCAGCTGCGGCGGTCTTGTGCTGAGGCGCAAACTTGGGAGGTCGGAGCCCTGGGAGCCGCTGGCCTATGATGCGCCAGCGTCGTCGGGGTTACTGATGCAGGCGTCGAAACGCTCTCGCAGGGCGTCCGCGTCGATGCTCCCGGCGGCACCGATTGCGACGATTTGCGTGCGCGGCTTCTGGCCGCCCCATTCGTCCAGGAGTTCTACTTCCGCTCGCCTGCCGACGACCTGAAGCACGGCGCGCTGCTTCGGCGCATCGGCTACGTAGACGATGCCTTTGCAGCGATATATCGACGCGGGGAGCTCGCGCCGGACCATCTGGCGCAGCGCTTCGATGGAAAACGGCCGATCGGACTCGTAGCTCCAGGTATCGAACAGGCTGCTGGCGTCGCCAATGTCACGAGCGTGATCATGGTCATCAGCAGCGGCATCATCGCGTTGCGAAATCACACTCTCGGGATGGAAGCGTCCGACGGCAAGCAGGATCTCCAGCGGCACGTCGCAACGCTGTGCCTCGATGATCCGGATGCGATCGAGGTGCTGACCGATCCAGTCTCTGACAACTTCGATGTGAACGGGGCCGACGAGATCGACCTTGTTGAGGATGACCATGTCGGCGAAGCCGATCTGACGGATCTTCAGCTGCGAAAGCGCTGCGTCGTCACCGTCCGTGAAGATGGCCTCGGCGTCGACGATGCAGACGATGCTGTCGAGTCGCAGTAACGCCTCGTACTTCTGATCGAGCAGAGTCATTACGATGCCGCCGGGATCGGCAACCCCGCTGGCCTCCAGGATCACGTAGTCTATGGACTCTGAGCGCGTGAGGAGTTCTTCGAGCGAGGTGACGAGATCGTCGCGAATCTCGCAGCAGATGCAGCCGTTGGTGAGGCTGATGGTGTTCTCCTCGACGCCGGCAACGAGTTCAGCGTCGATGTTGATGGCGCCGAAGTCGTTCACCAACACCCCTACTCGCAGGCCGTGCTGGCCGGTGAGAATGCGGTTGAGGAGCGTCGTTTTCCCAGCGCCGAGGAAGCCAGTCAAGAGCGTGACCGGGACGGGATCGCGACCGGGAATGGAGATGGGCTCGGTTCGCGGCGCCGGGGCAAGGATTGGTCTATTCGTCGTCGACATCTATCCCACGGGCCTTGAGCATTTCACGCGGATTGAGGGTGACGCCGGGCCATGTCTGAACCGGTTCGCGATAGGCATCGTCTGGGTAGTACTTCTTGGGGTCGATTTCCAGATCACGTACGAACTGCTCCTGTTGTACTTCGCGAGGCATCCGCGGGGTCGGGAATTCGATCTTCTCCGGCAGCTTCCCGCCTGGCTTGACGAACCAACGTGGGTCCATGCTGGCCGGCGCAGCGCCGTCGGCGATTACGGCCTCGCGCGACCAGATGGCGTCCTTGGTGACGTTGATGACCTGGAGATCAAGGCCGAACATGAAGAGCCCGTCCCAGTGAGCCCGTATCTCGGCCACCGATTCAGCCATCAGCTGATCGCCAGACCACTCGAAGTGGCAGATGGCGCCCATGCGGGGCTGAGTCTGCTGGAACAAGTAGCCACAGGCGTAGTACATGGTGTGATAGATGTCGATCGTGTACTTCCAGAGATCGGCTGGTGCGCCCAGCTTGAGTGCCGACAAAGCGGGCGCATCGACAGTCCCTTCGGTGACGAAGACGTCGGCGCCCTTGCCGTACTTGGCGGACAGCTCGTCGGGGCGACCGTCCCCGGTCCAGACGAACGACAGGCCAGCCTCCTCCCAGTCGAGGCGGTAGGCGGAGGCGCCGTCCTTGACATGCGAGCGCGGCCAGTGCCGGACTACGACACCATCCTGGTCGTAGCAGATGCCGTTTTCGTCTTTCCAATCGAACTCGGTGACATCGATCTCCATGCCATCCCCGACGGGGCAGGAGTTGAAGTTCTCCTCGTGCCAGCGATTCATCGCTCGCATGTTCTTGACCATCTCCTTGGTGCCTAGCTCGGGCGTTCTTCCGGAAGGCCCGTAGACACGCAGGGGCTGGAAGCCTCCCGAAAAGGCCCTGAAGGGATACATATATGGGAGGTCGGCGAAGTGGTCAGCGTGGAGATGGCTGAGGAAGATGTCGTTGATGAACGGGGCGGGCACCTGCAGAGCGATGGCGTTGCCGACACTGCCGTTACCGAGATCGAAGAAGAATCGGCGCGGCTGCGGTTTGCCGTTGCCGAGCTCGACCAGAATGGATGTGCCTCTCTGCAAAGATGTTGGCGGCCACGGCGAGCTTCCGAGGAACGTTACTCGCATTTCGTTCTTGGGGAGGATTTCGGTGCCTGGGAGATACATGTTGCGATTCTTGATGGCGGGCCAAGGCTTGTAGTAGTCCGGCAGACTGATGCCGCCGCCGGGCCGGGCTCCGTAAGGGTTCTTTGAATTCGTTATGATTCCCTCCTGTGACAGAGTTGTTGTGTGCCGCCGAGGCGTGGCTCAAGCGACTACCAAGTATATATCTAACGATTCTCGTAAGCGATTCTTGCCGGCTCCAAGGAGGTCGGTCAGGATCGCTATAGGGACAGGGCTTTAGTCACGTCTCGATTAGACGTCATAGCCCATCGATCGCATGATCTCTTTGATCGGCATAGTGAGCGGATCCGGGAGCTGGGTTAGCGGCTCTCGCTTGACGTCTTCGGGGTAGTAGAGGTCCGGGTCGATCTCAAGATCGCGAGTGAGTTGCTCTTGTTGTTCCTCGCGCGGCAGTCTGGGTCTGGGAAGCTCCAATTCGTCCGGGACGTCAGCTAAGCCCAGCACTTTGCGGAAGTCGGGAATGCGCGAACCAGTCATACCGGGAAGTGCAGCCATGCGGAGCCAGATCGCGTCCTTCGTGACGTTCACCACCATGACGTCTGGAGCTCCGAATGCGAAGAACCCGTCGTAGTGTACTCGAATGCCCGCGATAATCTCGCCGAGCAAGTCCTCTTCATACTCGAGGTGCGTGGCCATCGCGATCCGCGGCCGAACCTGTTCCATCAAGTAGCCTGCGGCATAGTGCGGCGTGTGATGCGTGTCGATCGTGTAGTTGTAGAGCCAGGTGGGTAGTCCGTACTTCTGTTGAATGATTCTAGCGGTGTCCGCCTGGATCTCAGTCACAAATACGTCCACGCCGGCGGCATACTTGGCGGTGAGTTCGTCCGGTCGCCCATCACCTGTCCAGACGAAGCTGAGACCGTTCCAATCGAGCCTGTAGGCAGATGCCCCGTCCTTCGCGTGGGATCGGCGCCAGTGGCGCACCTTAGCGCCGTTGCGGTCGAAACAGACGCCGTTTTCGTCTTTCCAGTCGAACTCGTTCACGTCTACCTCGTAGCCGTCGCCAATCGGAAAATGGTCGAAGGCTTCGAGGTGCCACTGCAGCATCTGCTTCATGCCGTCGATCATCCCCTGTATGCCAAGCTTGGGTGTGCGGCCGGATGGCCCGTGGACTCTGAGCGGTACATAGCGGCCACCCCAAGCCGAGAACGGAAGGAGATAGGAGATGTCGTGATAGTGATCGACGTGGAGGTGGGTGAGGAATATGTCCTGGATCTCTTGCTGGGGAACCTGCATCGCGATGATGTTGCGGAGGCAGCCAGGTCCGAAATCGAAGAACAACCGCTCACCGTTGCCTAGCTCGACCATAATGGCTGTGCCTGCCTGATCGAGCCGCGGCGGGAATGGCGTGCTGCCAACGAAGGAGATGCGCATCTCATCCTCGCCCAGCTCCTCGGAACCGGGGAAGTACTGGTTGCGGCTCTTCACCGAAGGAGTTGGCTTGAAGTAGGGCGGCAGCGTGATGCCGGTTCCGGGGCCTCCGCCGTAGGGGTTCTTGATCGCCACGAGTTTCCTCCTTACGAGATCTCGGTTAGGCCACAAGCCTAGTGTTTTTGACTGGATTGCTTGTGACTCTCCTATCAGTCTGATCCTCGTTGCGCTGGGCAGCATGGCAGAACCTAAGTATCTTTCTAACGAATGTTCGTTACGGACGCCTAGCGATTGTCGTTGAAGGACCAACGCCGTCGCAGCGAAGGCGGGGAGCGATCGTGCTCCGCGATCAATCTTCGGTTTCGTTCTCGTTCAGCAGCTTCGCGCCACGTGGCGTCTTGACGCTGGTTTCCGGATCGCCAGTGATGAGGCGGACGCGGCGGTCAGCGAACATGAAGTTCCTGAACCACGTGAGGGCGACGAAAAGCTTGGTCTGAAGGCCGACGAGGAACATGAGATGAAGGCCCGCCCATGACAGCCAGCCGAGGAACCCTCCATAGTTGAGCGGACCGACGGAGACCACGGCTTTCCCCTTGCCAATCGTGGCCATCGAGCCCTTGTCCTTGTAGCTGAACGCCGGGCGATCTTCCGGGGCAACGCCCTTGAGATCGCGAGTGATGATCTCCGCCACGAGCTTTCCGGCCTGAATCGCGCCTTGGGCGACGCCGGGAACGAGCTCGCCCGTCTTTGAGTCAATGGCATGAGCCGCATCGCCGATTACAAACGCCTCGGGGTGTCCGGGAATCGACATGTCCGGACCAACGATCACACGACTGGAGCGATCGAGCTCGACACCCAACGTGGCGACGAATGGCTGGCCCTGGACTCCGGCAGCCCAGAAAACGTTCTCCGCGGGAATGTGACGCTCACCGATGACGACTCCATCGGCGTCAACCGAGGTTACGCGGTTGTTGAGCCAGACCTCGACTCCCATCTTCTCGAGGTCACGGAGCGCTCGCTTTCCCATCGCCTCTGGCATGGCGCGAAGAATCCGGTCCCCTCCCTGCACGAGGATCACGCGGGCGGTCTTGGTATCGACGAAGCGAAAGTCCTCTGGCAGTGAACGGGATGCCGTCTCCATGATCGCTCCGGCAAGCTCCACGCCGGTCGGACCACCGCCGACGACGACGAAGGTCAGCTTGGTCCGGCGCGCCGCGTCGTCTGCTTCCCATTCGGCCTCCTCGAAGGCAATGAGCACGCGGCGACGAATCTCGATCGCGTCGTCCAGCGTCTTCATTCCCGGCGCGAATTGCTTGAACTCGTCGTGTCCGAAGTAAGACTGCGTTGCGCCCGTTGCGAGGACCAGATAGTCGTAGCCGATCGCCGCTCGTGAGCCTCTGACGGTCTTGTTGGCCAGATCCACGCCAGTAAGTTCGACAAGGCCAACCTGCGCGTTCTTTTGTTTTCGCAGCACCCGACGGAGAGGGACAGCGATGTTGGCCGGGGCGAGCTCGGCGGTTGCAACCTGATAGAGGAGCGGCTGGAAGAGATGGTAGTTGCGGCGGTCGATGAGCAAGACGTCGACGGGGGCATCCTTGAGACCGCGCACGACCTCCTGGCCGCCGAAGCCACCTCCGACAACGATTACGCGGGGCCGTGTGCTGCTTTGCGGCGTGGGCAATGTCATCTCCCTTCGAGCCTAGTTGGGTAATGTCGGCTAGAACAGCCCCGGAACGTGTTCGAGAAAAGGTAGCGCTCTGCCATGATGGGTTAGGAGACGGTTACGACCCTCTTGATGCCGTCGGACGGCGATGCCAAGGCCTGGAGCAGACCATCATCCAGAGGTATGCGATCAGTGATCATGCGGGACAGTAGCCCGGGCATGAGGGCGTCAATCATTACGAGATGACGGGCGCCCATCTGAAAGTGCCTGGGGTTGGCATTGACGGTGCCGAAGACAACGTTATTCGACAGGACCATCTTGAGATTTATGTGATCGGCGTCGATTGTGCGAGGACGGTCTCCCCCACTGACGCCCGTGAGACAGACGATTCCGTTCTTGCCGATGACGTCCATCGCTTCGAAGGCCAGAGGGCTGTAGCCGGTGGCCTCGATGACGATGTCGACGTTTCCGATCTGATCCGGTAGGTCGGACAGCTTGGATTGGCTGGCGGGGATGTAGGTGGCACCGATGGCCTCGGCGATGTCGCTCTTTGCGCCTTTCTCGGCGCGGTTGTAGAAGTAGACGTCGATCCCGCGGAGGCGAAGTAGCGCCCCTGCGAGAAGGCCTATCGTGCCGGCGCCGAGGACGATCGCCCGCTCGGGCTCCCAGAACAGCCGTGACTGGATCTTCCAGATTTGATCGACCGCCTTCTCGACGACGGTCATAGGCTCAAGGAGTACCGCGAAGGAGGCGATGCGCTCAGGCACCTTGACCAGGAATCTCGGCTGCTCTGCGTATAACTCTGCGAGATAGCCGTGCCTGCCGTTGATCCCGCGTTCGAGGAAGAGGCCGTTCAGGCACATGTCCCACTCATTCGCCGCGCAGTTTCGGCAAGGGACGGGATCCGGGCGTCGTACCATGGCGACTATCCAGTCGCCGGGGGAGAAATCCTTGACGTTGGCACCCACCTCTTCGACCTGTCCGAGCGACTCATGACCGATGGTCAGGTAGTCGTCACCCTCCGGAGCGGTTCCGTACTGGCCGTTGAGGATCTCGTGGTCAGTGCCACAGATGCCAACCTGACGCACTCTGACGAGCACTTCGCCTGCCTCCATCTCCGGATCGGGCACCTCAGTAACCCTCCCGCTCCCGGCTTGAAGCGGCGTGACAACTACTGCTTTCATGACCGGCTTACTCCTCCCGTCCCAGCCGCTTTCGGCGCTGAGACAGCCTTGGCTCTCCGCCGTTCTGGGACGCTTGCATTAGTTGGTCCCTTCGTACAGTTCCAGAACGGACGCGACGAGGCCGATGTGAGAAAAGGCCTGTGGGAAGTTGCCCAGCATACGCTTGGCTACAGGATCATACTCCTCGCTCAGGAGGCCTACATCGTTCTGCAGGGCGAGCAGTGCATCGAGATTGCGCCGCGCCTCGTCCTTGCGTCCCACGTGAGCCAGTGCGTTGACGAGCCAAAATGAACAGATCAGAAACGCCCCCTCGCTCCCCGGAAGGCCATCAACGTCCTCGTCCGTCGAGTAACGCGATACGAACGGGCCGGAGGAGAGTTCTTTCTGAACGGCGTCCACGGTGCCGAGCACTCGCGCGTCATCGTTCGGGAGGAAATCGTTGCCGACGATGAGGAGGAGGCTCGCGTCGAGAGCCTTGGAACCGTAGTACTGGGTAAAGGAGTTTTGATCGGCGTCGTATGCGTTTTGGCAGATGTCGGTGTGAATCGCCTCTCTGAGACGCTCCCAGCGCTCGATCGGTGCTTTCAACTCGGTTGTGCGCGCGAGCCTGATCGCGCGGTCGACCGCGTACCAAGCGGCGAACTTCGAGTAGGTGAAGTGCTGGCGCTCTCCACGAACCTCCCAGATGCCCTCGTCGGGCTCCTGCCAGCGACGGTCGACAGCGTCGACTATCGATTCGAGGTTGACGGCGGGCGACTTGGAGCCGTCGATCTGTGGCGTGATGCCGGCCTCCACGGCACGGTACAGAGCCGCGACGACCTCACCATAGATGTCAAGCTGAAACTGGTCGCTGGCGGCGTTGCCGACCCGGACCGGCTGCGAGCCCTCGTAACCGGACAACCACGGCAGCTCGAATTCTGGGAGCCGGTGCTCGCCTGCGATGCCGTACATGATCTGCATCTGAGCGGCGTCGCCTGCGACCGCGCGCCGCAACCAAGCGCCCCAGGCGATCGCCTCGTCCGTGTAGCCTGTGCGAGCGAGTGATGCGACGGTGAAGGCGCCGTCTCTAAGCCAGCAGAAACGATAGTCCCAATTCCTGACGCCACCGATCTCTTCTGGAAGAGAGGTGGTGGCGGCGGCCACGATGCCGCCGGTGGGCGCGTAGGTCAACGCTTTCAAGGTGATTAACGAGCGAACTACCGTGTCGCGATGAGGGCCTTCGTAGGTGCAGCGTCCCGACCAGTCACGCCACCAGCTTTCCGTCCTAGATGCTTCGACGTCTACATCGGCCGGGTCGGGAACGGCCTCGTGCGATGGAAACGAGACGAGACGGAACCACGCTTGGTCCCCCTCAGAGATCGTGAACTCCGCTGAGATCGTGGCGTCGCTCACGTCGAGATCAACGGACCCTCGAAGGCAGAGCGCGTCCGGTCCGGCCAGGGCGACGACCCCGCCAGGCACTCGGTCCATGAGAGGAATCAGCCGACCGTAGTCGAAACGAGGGGTCAGCTCCAGCCGCATCGGCACGCGCCCCCGCAGCCCCTCGACGACGCGCACGACATCAGGACTGCCGTCGCGTGGCGGCATAAAGTCGACGATGCGTACGACGCCGTCAGCCGTCTCGAACTCCGTCTCCAGGATGAGGGTGCCTGAGCGATAGCGGCGTGAGACACGCTTGACGTCCGCGGCAGGGGCGATCAGCCAACGGCCGTTCGTCTCGTCACCCAGTAGCGCCGCGAAGCAAGCAGCCGAGTCGAAGCGAGGAAGGCACAACCAATCAATAGAGCCGTTGTTGCCAACGAGAGCAACGGTCTCAGTGTCTCCGATGATCGCGTAGTCTTCGATACGAAGTGTCATCGCGTTTCAGGTAACCGTCGGTTTTGACGCCTCAGTGGGGCGTTCTGTGGTCCCTAGTGGGTGCAGACTCAATCGTCGATGAAGTCGTCGAAGTTCTGGGTGATTTTCCAGATGATTGCCACCTCCAGCGCCAAAACCGTGATAGCCCATAGCGGAAAAGCGAAGAGGACAAAGATTGTAGTCATTGCGTTGGCGGCCGCCCCAAGGACAGCGGCGGAGGCAGCGATCGGGTTGCGGGCAAAGAGGAAGATCGCGGTGAGTAGCTGGGCGATGCCCCCTACGAGCCAGAACCAACCCCAGCTCTCGACGTTGATGCCGTAGAGCACATCGTCCACTTCTGCGGTGGCGGTGATGGAATCGCTCGCCGTGATAGCGGCCATCCCGCTGAGCACGTGGATCACGCCGACAATTACTACCAAGATGGCAGCGAGCGGGACTGAGCGTCTGTCGGTAGTGCTGTCCATTGTCCGTACCTCCCAACCTGCGGTGTGTCTAAGACTGCGTCTAGTGTGTGCGCTGGGATGAGCTCTGGCAAGGCAGATGTTAGGTGTATTCGCACCGACTTTGTGGGCGAGGATCTGAGGCGATCGTGCTCCGCTTCGCCCTTCGACCCAGACGGGCAGGGAGCCTCCCCGACAGGAGGCCCGCCGGGGCGGGCAGGGTGAGCGGGAATGCGGGCGCGCCGCTCGGTCTGTTTCGAGCGAGGGGGCTACGATCCGGAGGCGACGACCTGGACGGCGCCGACCATGCCGTAGGCCTCGTGGCCGGGGAGGTGGCAGATGAAGGCGTATTCGCCGGGTTGGTCGAAGGTGATGGTGGTCTGGCGGGTGGATAGCGCCGGGATCGTGACTTCGGAGGGGATCTCCGAGTGGACGGGCTCGGTGCCCGTCCGATGAGACTCATGCACGTCCGCGTTGCCGATGATCCATTCATGCTCGATCGGGTCGTCGTTCTGCAGGGTGAAGGTGATGGGGACGCCCCGGGGCACGGTGACGAGTCCGGTCTCGAACAGCGAGTAGCGAATGGCGATGGTCTGGTTTGTGGCGTTCGCCGAGCCGCTGGTGCAGGCGGCGCCAAAGAGCGCGATGGCTGCAGCGAGAGTTAGGAGGCCGAGTAGCGGTCTCAACGTACACGGGCTCCGGTAAGGCGAGCGGCGATCGCGAAGACCGCAGCGAGACCGGCGAGGGCAATGGCGGCGAGCCAGAGTGCCGACAGTGAGCCGTTGTCGCTGGGGACAGCGGTGGGGAGCGCGAGACCCGCGTCGACGATCGAGGGACTGTCGTTGCCGGTGGTGTCCACAGCGAGGTCGTAGCCGAGGTCGCCGGCGGCGCTGTTGATTTCGAGCTTCGTGAGCCAAGCGGAGTCCGGCATCCAACCCATGCCGGTGTCGGAGCGTAGGTCGTCGAGAAGGGGGTCGGTCGCCGGTTCACTGTGCGTGAGCGCGAGCGAGTCGCTGGGCGCTGGAAGCAGGGTGGGCTCGTCGCTGGTGAGCAGGAAGACGTCGGCTTGGACGAGGTCACCCGGTTGCTTGCCGAGGGCGAGGATGCGGAGTGGAACCCAGGGGTCGTCCGTGGGGATCGTTAGGTGTACGGGTGTGCCGTCGCCGATCGCTTGTCCACGTTCGGCGGCGGCGTCGCCATCGAAGACGGCGGCGAGGAAGATCGGGCTGCGTTGGGCGTAGAAGTCGAGGACCTCTGGGGCGTCGGGGGAGAGGCGGAAGCCGTGCTCGGTGGCCCAGGCGGCGACGTCCGGTCCGCCGCCGCGAAGGACGGTGATGTCGAGGGCGTCGATGCGCACCTCAAGCAGAACCTCCGCTTCGTCGGCCGCGCCAAGCGCGAAGAAGGCACGTTCGGCGACGGGCGGGGAAGTCTCGATCTGAAGGCGTTGGAGGGTCCAGTCGCCGCCGCGCTCGACGTTGGTGGGTGCGTCGGGGAGGGGGATGAGGGTGCCGAACTGGCCGCCGCCGCCCTGGAACTCGAAGGAGGTGACGTAGTGTTCGACGCCGTCGTGGTAGGCGGCGAGGGTGGTTGTGCGGCCGAGGTTGACGTTGCCGTTGGAGCCGATGAGGCCGGCGCAGGCTTCGGCGAAGCCAGGTTGCTGGATTAGCAGTCCCACCGTGGCGGCGGTGATGACGGCGAGGGTGGCGATGAGTGCTCGCATTTTTTCCTCCTTGATGCGGTCCGAATAACATCAAGACGGAACGGGAGCGGATTTAGTTCCCGGTAGGGGGCGCGATTGCGGCAGCGGGGGCGAAACCGTTACTATTTGCGCACAACTCGGCCTAGCAAAAAAGGACCAGGATTATGGCCAACCAGTACAACGTGGCGGTCGTTGGTGCGACGGGACTTGTCGGCCAGGAGTTTCTCAAGATCGCGATGCAGCGGGGTTTCCCGGCTAAGGAGCTGCGGCTGCTGGCGTCGCACCGGTCTGCGGGGAAGAAGATCACGGTGGGGGAGTGGGAGCTGGAGGTGCAGGAGACGACGTCGAGGTCGTTCAAGGACATCGATATCGCGTTCTTCTCGGCGACGACTGAGGTTTCGGCGTCGCTGATCCCGGCGGCGGTGAAGGCGGGGGCGATCGTGATCGACGACAGCGCGGCGTGGCGGATGGAGGAGAACGTGCCGCTGGTGGTGCCGGAGGTGAACGCGGCGGACCTGGACGCGCACGAGGGGATTATCGCGATCCCGAATTGCCCGACGACGCCGCTGTGCCAGGTGCTGTGGCCGATGCACGTGGTGAACCCGATCAAGAGGATAGTGGTGGACACGTATCAGTCGGTGTCGGGCGCGGGAGCGTCGGCGGTGACGGAGCTGAACGAACAGACGCGGCAGATCCTGGACGGCAACGCTATAAGCCCGCACGTGTTTCCGCATCAGATTGCGTTCAACGTGCTGCCGCAGGTGGATGTGTTCCTTGGGAGCGGCTACACGAAAGAGGAATGGAAGATCATGAACGAGACTCGGAAGATCATGCATGAGCCGGAGCTGGCGATTTCGGCGACGGCGGTGCGTGTGCCGGTGTATACGGGCCACTGCGAGGCGATTCACGTTGAGTTCACGAAGCCGACGACGCCGGAGGAATTCTCGAGGGTGGTTCACGATGCGCCGGGGATTACGATCCAGGATGAGCCTTCGGTGAACGTGTACCCGACGCCGCGGTCCGTGGCGGGCAAGGACGATACGTACATCGGACGGATCCGTCAGGACCAGTCGGTGGAGAGCGGGATCGCGTTCTGGCTAGTGAGCGATAACCTGCGCAAGGGCGCGGCGTTGAACGCTATCCAGATTGCGGAAGAGCTGATCGCCCGCAAGCTGGTATAGGTTAAGACAGGGTCGGGGCGACTGGGTCGCGGGTCGAGGGCCGGACGAGCATCGAACGGTCAGCAGATTCGAGCGGATGATCGGATGCTCCCGACCGAGCCGTGGCAGCGGTGATGGGCTGCGGGCGCCGACCCAGACAGGGGCCGAGCGAGGCTGCGCTACGGGAGAACCTGAGCCACGAGAGGGCTTCGGCTGCCATTTAGCCCGCTCACGTACTGGATTTAGGTACAAGAGCCCATTTACGCTTGACAATTCGAACGGTTGGGTTGATAATCGGCCACGGTCAAGGAGCGCTCATGCCACTTCTAGATAACGTAAGGCTCCTCTCCGGCAAGCTCCCCACCAGCGGCACCATTCTTGTGTTTGGCGTGGTGTTGGTGTTGGCAGGGGCGGTGGTTGCGTGTGCGGGAGACGATTCGGGAGGCGCGACCCGCACCGAGGAAGCTTCGCCGGGTCCTAGTGTTCCGAGCGGACCGGGGCTCAAGGTCTGTATCCAGGCTGTAGACGTGAACGCGACGGCAACGGAGTTCGCGGGCGATCCGGTGGTGGAGGAGGTTGGCAAGGGCTTGACGGACGTGGCGCTGATCGACGTGGCGCGTCACCCGTTGTGGGCTCCCGCGGGGTACGCCGACGCAGCACCGGTCGTGGACATTGGCTGTCCGTCTTCGCCTCTACCGCTTCAGACGGATACGAAATGGCATTTCGGTAGCCCCGAGAATACCATGGATCTACCAAGCGTGGACGAGCCCAGTTATCGGGTGTTTGTGTTTGTTGTGGACAGCGAACAGGACATCAATCGAATGTTAGGGGCGTGTCCACGCGAGCAGCGCCGCAGGAGTACGTCTGCCGGCCGGTGCATGACACCGCACGAACCTGCAGCGAGGTGTCAACAGGCATCTACTTGACCCAGGCAGAGCTACATGATGGGCGCTACCTTGCACAGCTTCTTACGGAGGCGTCAGGGCTGGCTCGCCGATCATGAGGTCGCTCAGTAGGTACTGATCGGACCAGCCTGCACCGCGCATCCGACGTACGGCGACTAGCGGCAGCGACGGCGTGGTTCGCGGCGAGGCGGGCTGTGCTAGAATTCGCGTACGCCCTGAGTAGCCCCGCTGCGGAGGATTTGTGATGGAGATCGGCCGACTTCTTACGGCTATGGTGACGCCGTTCGATGAGAACGGGCAGGTGGACTACGCCCAGGCGAAGCGGTTGGCGCTGGCGCTTCTCGATTCGGGGAGCGATGGTGTAGTGGTGGCGGGGACGACGGGCGAGGCGCCGACGTTGAGCGTCGACGAGAAGTTGACGCTATTCTCGGAGATCAAGGGGGCGGTCGGCGAGCGCGGTTCGGTGCTGGCCGGGACGAGCACGTACAACACGGCGGAGAGCGTGGAGTTGACGCGCGAGGCGACGGCACGGGGTGTCGATGGCGTGTTGCTGACGACGCCGTATTACAGCAAGCCGCCGCAGGAGGGTCTTTTCCGGCACTTCGAGGCGATCGCGGGGGCGACGACGCTGCCGTGCGTTCTGTACAACGTGCCGAGCCGGACGAGCATCAACCTGACTGCGGAGACGACGGTCCGTTTGTCGCAGGTGCCGAACATTGTTGGTACGAAGGAGGCTTCGGGCGACCTGCTGCAGATCGCGACGATCGCGGCGGAGACGGACGACGACTTCCGTGTGTGGAGCGGCGACGACCAGCTGACGCTGCCGATCATGGCGGTGGGCGGATACGGTGCGGTGTCGGTGGTCGCGCATCTGGCGGGCGCACAGATTCATTCGCTGATCGACGCTCACGTCGACGGGC
>Ga0255057_10000943_pt1 | contig 16764 bp, 16 predicted proteins | sample Cases_109_6_MG_FD_189022 | JGI IMG/M metagenome (GOLD analysis project Ga0255057, IMG submission 189022) | Seawater microbial communities from Amundsen Gulf, Northwest Territories, Canada - Cases_109_6 | ecosystem: Environmental > Aquatic > Marine > Gulf | place: Canada: Northwest Territories... | reverse complement strand
TAAGGATTTGCGCTGGGATCGGGGCAGCGGAATTCGATCCGCTTGGCCTTGGGACTCGGACTGTACATCGGAATGCGGCAGCATGCCGAACGGTTCCGCTGGGAGTAAGCCAAATTAACCGGCGCTTCATATCCCGGTACAAGGCGCTTGTAGCTGTTGGTCGTGGGATTGGTGAAAGCCAGCAGCGAAGGGGCGTGGGTCAGGATGCCGCCGATTGCGTAAATCGCCTCGTCGCTGAGTCCCGCGTAACCACCGCCGGCGAACAGCGGCTGCTCGTCCTTCCAAAACGAAATGTGCGTGTGCATCCCCGAGCCGTTGTCGCTGAAGATCGGTTTGGGCATGAACGTGGCCGATCTGTTGTGTTTCCAGGCGACGTTCTTGATGATGTACTTATACAAGCACATGCTGTCAGACATCTGCACCAAGTCAGCATACCGCAGGTCGATCTCCGACTGGCCCGCCGTGGCGACCTCGTGATGCTGGGCTTCGACGTCCAAGCCGCAGTCGATCATCGTCTGCATCATCTCGTTGCGGATGTCCATGAACTGATCGGCCGGCGGAACGGGGAAGTAACCTTCCTTGTGCCTGAGCTTGTAGCCCAGGTTCGGCCCTTCTCCCGCGGCCTTGCTGTTGGCGCCCCGATTCCACTGTCCCTCGATGCTGTCGATGAAGAAGAAGCTATGCTGCGGAGCTTCATCAAACCGGATGTCGTCGAAGATGAAAAACTCCGCCTCGGGACCGATGTGGCAGGTGTCAGCCACGCCGGTGCTCTTGAGATAGTTCGCCGCCTTGCGAGCCACATTCCGCGGGTCGCGGGTGTAGTCTTCCCGAGTGATGGGGTCTTGGATGTTGCAGATCATCACCAGCGTGCAAAGTTCGGTAAACGGATCGATGAAAGCCGTCTCCGGCTGCGGGACCAAGAGCATGTCGCTTTCATTGATCGCCTGCCAGCCACGAATACTGGAGCCGTCGAATCCCAGGCCGTCTTCAAAAACTTCTTCGTCCAGCTTGCTGACCGGAATGGTGAAATGTTGCCAGAGGCCGGGAAAATCCATGAAACGCAGGTCCACTGCCTTTACACCTCGTTCGCGGCACATCGCCAAGACATCTTGCGCTTTCATCATCGTTGTCCTTTTTAGTCAGAAGGATAGTTTGGAACTTGAAACCACGAATGGAAACCAAGTTTGTAGGCCGGAACAAGCGGAGCGCAGTTCCGGCAAGTCGTAAGTGAACGGCTCGCTGCCGGAACTGCGCGGACTTGTACCGGCCTACTTGACTGGGACGTCGCTAGACCAACTATCGTACCCCATCGGGGTAGTTCGGTCGCCAGTCTCACAAATTGATAAACCTCTTCTTTGCAAAGCAATTCGTATGTATTCGAGTCCATTCGTGGTTCAAGAACCGATCTATTGTTCGAAATTGTTACCGAACCCTGAGTTTCGATTGGAAAAGCCCCCTCCAACCATACAAAAGAAGACCTCTCTTCGCCAGTGGGGGCGAAGAGGGAGAAATAGTCTATGTTTGCTGATTAGGAAGCGGGGGCAATGCCCTGTCGTCCGCTTCACACCCTAGTGCTTTGACAATACCTAATTCTGAATGTTGACAAACCAACTAGGATTGGATTTCCCGCCGGAATTAGCTTAGCAAACCAGTAATTGTTCAGCCGAATGGGAGCCATAGGACACAGATGGGGGCGGATTCAGCGGATCAACGCAGATTCACAAGCCGTTTTTGGTGCCTTGTCGAATAACTCACGTTTTCCACAACATGCAGTCGCATGCATCGAATTGCTAGCCACGACATCCTGGGGTTATGCGACAAGGCCGTTCTTTGAGCCAACTTTAGCCGCCATGGTTCATGGGGGTTTGGTCGTTCAGATCCGTGGAATTCGGCCTCGTCGGCGTTCATCCGTGTTCTATTCCTGCAGTCGCCGGAATTAGCCCAACTTGAACAGTTTAGTGCCGCGGCGCCTTTTATTCAAGTTTTTTTGATGCGCGATTTGCCGTAAGACGTTTGGCGATGGTGTGGTTGTTGGCGAGATCAGCTGGAACCACTTGCAAACGCGTTGTAGTGAAGACCTTTTAGCTTGGCGAAGCGGATTGGATTCGTATCATGAGCAAACATGTTCGTTCGCCCATGTTACCGTAAGAAGGATGGAAAATGCCACGCCTATTGGGCGTTGGTGGAATCTTATCGGACCGAACGTGGCCCTCGTCAACGCGTGGTCGCGTACCTGGGCCGACTCGACGAAGAGGGGCGCTTGGGCGGGCAGCAAGCGGCTGCGCCGAATGCGCACGGCGACGAGCGTCAGCAGCATTTGCCTTTCGCGGATGAGACGTCGCGCAATGATTCAGCAGACTCGAAACCGCGTTGGGTCACCGTCAACGCGTCGGCGGTGCGCGTAGAGAACTGTGTCCAGTTCGGTGGGCCGTGGTTGGCGTTGGAATTACTTAAGAAGATCGGATTGGACGACTTCTTGCAAAAGCACTTGCCTTTCGGTCAAGCATGGCGTTGGTGTTGGTTATCTGCCGCTTGTGCAAGCCATCGAGCGAATTACATATCGCCGAGCACTTCTATCGCGACACGGCGCTGGCACAACTGTTGGGGGTTCCCGCGGCGAAGATTCAGCACACACGATTGTATCGCGTTCTGGACCAACTTCTGCCGCACAAAGAACAGCTGGAGACGTTTCTGAAGCATCGACTTGCAGAGCTATTCGAACTGGAGTACGACTTGCTGTTGTACGATGTCACAAGCACCTATTTCGAAGGGCAAGCAAGAGCCAAGGCCAAGGCCAAATAGGGTTATTCGCGTGACAAACGGAGTGCTTGCAAACAGGTCTGCATCGCGCTGGTCGTATCCCGCCAAGGAATGCCAATCGGCTACGAAGTCGATGATGGCAATCGCCGCGACAGCAGGACGGTCGAGGAGCTGGTGACCACGATGGAATCACGTTATGGCAAGTCCAGTCACGTCTGGGTGATGGATCGAGGGATGCTTTCGGAAGCCAACATCAAGTTCCTCAAGGATGGCAGTCGGCGTTACATCATCGGAACTCCCAAGAGCATGTTGAAGCAGTTTGAGCGCCAATTGCTCGAGGAGTCATGGGATCATGTTCGAGAGGGCGTGGAAGTGAAACTCTGCCCATCACCGGAGGGAGACGAAGAGATGTTTATCCTCTGTCGTAGCCGTGATCGTTTGGAGAAAGAAAAGGCCCTCTTCGCGCGGTTCGAGTCACGCATCGAAGCAGGACTCAGTAAGATCAAAGCCAGTTGTGAAAAGAAGAAACAGTCACCAGTCAAGACCGCGGAACGAGTAGGACGCCTGAAAGGAGCCAACTCGCGCGCTGCACGTTTGTTCGACGTGGAGGTGGAAGAGAGTGACGACGGCAGGGCCAAGGTGACGTGGAGCAACAAAGAGTCGCTTCGCAAGTGGATCTTGCTCACCGACGGATGTTACGTGCTGCGAAGCAATGTCAAAGATTGGACAGACAAAGAACTAGGGCAGGCGTACAGGCCCGATTAACCACATGGACACGGAGGAATCAATTTCTTCTCTGCGAGAAAGAGAACCTGCCTCCTGTCTCCTGTCCCCCTTTCTCCTTCCTCCTTATACCGTCCCCCGCCATCTTCTCAAATTATTGCCAATTAACGACTTGCGGAGAGTTGTTCCGGCTAAGGAACGGTTTTCTTGGCAAAAGAAGAAATAAGTGATTGACATATCGTAATGTCGATATAATTGAGTATGGAGAGAGACTGATGACCGCCAGGACAAAAAATCCAAGACTGACGCCACTTCCAGCACTGGAACAGGCAGCCGAGTGTCTGAGAACTCTGGCGCACCCACACCGGCTGCGAATTGTCCAGATGCTTCTTCGGGGTCGGTACACGGTTGGGGAGCTTGCTGAAGCTTGCGGAATTCCGAGCCATATGGCGTCGGAACATCTACGATTGATGCAACGCTGTGGATTTCTGACGAGCGAGAAGGATGGCCGGAAGAATTTCTACGAGGTCGTAGAACCCCACTTGAAAAACATCATGCAATGCGTGGAGGCACGATTCGGCAAATGAACCGCGCGGCGTTTTTTGCCACGACATATCGTAATATCGCAATATGACAATCAGTGTCATCTGGCTCTAGGAAACAAGACTAGGAGGACAATGCCATGAACTCGACAACGATTTCGCCACAAGAGCTTGGGGAGCTTCGCAACGCCGGTACAGAAATCGACCTCCTCGACGTGCTGACCCCTGTCGAATATCGAGAAGTTCACGTCGACTTTTCTTGGAACGTTCCACTGGATCAACTTGATCCACAGACTGTCGTGCAGGCTCGCAACGGCGCAAAGGATGAACCACTGTACGTTGTTTGTCGAGCCGGTAGCCGTGGAGCAATAGCGTGCGACAGGTTTCGTGACGCAGGATTCGCCAACGTCGTCAACGTCGAAGGTGGCACCTTGGCCTGGGAACAGGCTGGACTGCCATTGGTCCGAGGCAAGAAGACAGTCTCCTTAGAACGTCAGGTGCGGATCGCTGCCGGATCGCTCGTGCTGCTGGGGGCTGTGTCAGGTTGGCTGATTCATCCCGGTTTCATTGGATTGTCGGCATTTGTCGGGGCTGGTTTGATCTTCGCCGGAATCACGGACACTTGCGGCATGGGAATGATGCTGGCGAGGATGCCGTGGAACCGATGCAGCCAAGAACCAACCACCTGTGATGCACATTGACCACGAAAGATCGACAACAAAGGAGTTCACAAAATGAAAATCGTCATTGTTGGTGGTGTGGCTGGTGGTGCTTCGGCAGCCGCCCGTGCCCGTCGCCTTTCGGAAGATGCACAGATCGTTCTCGTTGAGCGAGGGCCGGATGTTTCCTTTGCCAACTGCGGCCTTCCATACTACATCGGGGGAAAGATCACCGACCGGGAAAAGCTGCTGGTGGTGACACCAGAGCGGCTGGAGGCTCGTTTCAAGCTCGACGTGCGAGTACGCTCGTCGGTCGAAACCATCGACCGCAAGGCCAAGATGGTGCATATTCGTGATCTCGCGTCCGGGCGAGAGTACGAGGAATCCTACGACAGACTGATCCTTGCTCCCGGAGCGGCTCCCTTGCGCCCACCGATTCCTGGAATTGACTTGCCCGGCATCTTTACACTCCGCAACTTACAAGACATGGACCGGATCAAGGCGGCGGTCGACCGAGGAGTGCAACAGGCTGTCGTGGTTGGAGCAGGATTCATCGGCCGCGACCTCGTTGAAAACTTTGTGCGACTTGGTGTATCCACCACCGTCGTCGAGTTGCAGGACCAGGTGCTTCCACCGTTTGACAAGGAGATGACGACTCCGCTGGCAGAAACACTGGCTGCGAAAGGAGTCTCTCTTCTTCTGAGTGAAGCCGCCGAAGGATTTGAGCAGACTTCTGATGGACTTGTGGTTCGCTTGAAATCAGGCCAAGAATTACCGGCTCAATTGGTTGCGTTAGGCATCGGTGTGCGACCAGAAAACAAACTGGCTGTAGACGCTGGATTGAAAGTTGGCCCTCGTGGCGGCATTCAGGTCAACGAATATCTCCAGACGGATGACCCCGACATCTACGCTGTTGGCGATGCCATCGAAGTCAAGGATTTCGTGTTGGGAGAGCCAACCCAGGTGCCGCTTGCTGGTCCGGCGAATCGCCAGGGCCGCATCGCTGCCGACAACATCTTTGGCCGTTCTTCAAAGTATCGGGGGACTCAGGGCACGGCCATTCTCGGCTTGTTCGGCCTCACGGCGGCAATGACCGGTGCTTCGGAAAAAACTCTGAAAAGAAACAACCGCCCCTATCGGATGGTCTATGTCCATCCCACCGATCACGCCGAATACTATCCCGATACCGAGCAAATGACACTCAAGCTGCTCTTCGATTCTGAATCAGGGAAGGTATTGGGAGCGCAGGGCGTCGGTGGTGCCGGCGTGGACAAGCGGATCGACGTGTTGGCCGTCGCAATCCAAGCTGGGATGACGGTCTTCGATTTGGAAGAGATAGAACTGGCCTACGCTCCACAGTATGGCTCAGCCAAAGACCCCATCAACATGGCAGGCTTCGTTGCTGCCGGCCTGCTACGTGACGATCACCCGCAGATAGATGTTGCGTCTCTGTTGGCGACTCCACCTGCTGAACGCCCCTTTCTTCTGGATGTGCGAACCGCAGATGAATACGCCGCTGGTCACCTACCTGACTCAATAAACATCCCAGTAGATGAACTGCGCTCAAGGATAAACGAACTTCCAAAGCATCAAGAGATTGCCGCCTATTGCCAAGTCGGTCAACGCGGTTATTTGGCGACTCGGATTCTGAAACAATCAGGATTCGCTGCAATGAACATCAGTGGCGGATATGAGACCTACAAACTTTGGGCCCCGAAGAACCATTGAGGACCAGTCACTTCCTCTTTGTCTGTCTCTGCGAGAGACATTACTTCGTTGCGGTCACTGGCCGCGCTGGGTTCCTCTGTGTCCTTAGTGGTGAAAACTCTTTCCCGCAGCACCGGTCTTATCTCGACCACGCGCGGCGATAGATGCCTTTCGTGTGGTAGTCGAGGTGGCGGACTCGCCCGGAGAGTTCGTCGCGGAAGAAGCGGCTGCCCTGGAACATCTGGAGTCGATCGCGGTAGGGGCTGAATTGGCGCAGCGGCACGGGAACCGTCGCCGCGAAGTTACCCTCGCCAAACACGCCCAACCGCACGTTGAGTTGGGCGTCGAGCCGCAGCTCGTCGTCGAACTCAGGATTAAGGGCGCGAAACGGCAATACATAGGCCGCCACGCCGTCGATGAAATCGTGCGGCGCGACCGGTTGGTTCCACTGCTGTAGATCCTCGAAACGAATGCGGCCCGTGTGATGCACGTTCCGTTCGCCCATCAGCCGCACGTAAAGATTTCCCTTGACCGGCACGCTTTGGCCGTGAACGTCCACTGCCGCGATCACCAGCTCGTAGCCGTCCGGCTCGACGTCGCGATCGTGGTTCACGAGTACCGCGTCGATTTCCAGACTGGTAATGCGGCCCGGCGGTACCGGGAGGGTGACGGATTGGTGTGTCGGTTGTTCAGGGTCGTATTCGACCAAGAACCCAAAGCGGGTTTCGCTGGCCAATTGGCCAGAGCGGTCGGATAGCTGGGCCACGTCTGTCGGCTCGCCATCGATAAAGGCCGAGGCAATCGAGGTCCAGCGCACCGGCGTGGCCAAGATGATGCCGTCCGATTCCTGACGGACCCACAGGTGGTCGGCCGTCGTGCGGGAGTCGACCTCCCCGGCCAGGACCCGGCCATCCGCGGTGTGAATCTCGACGGCCGCACGCACGGTCGAACCGATCGCCAGAGCGGCGCACAATCCGCCGACTACGACACCCATCCGCCACCAGGCAGTTCGACGACAAGATCGCATGGCAAAGAGAATCAATAGAGAAGTGATTTTATTGATGATTGCGCGACGAATGGCCCCCCGTGCCAGCGTTAGCTAGCGAAATCCGGGCTTCCGATGGGCGCCCTCGGTCCATTGGCGGCGCAAGCATCAATAAGAGCCGACGGGCTCCCGTTGACTTCCATTTTCTCATGCCAGCAGACCGTTTACCAAGAAAAAGTGAAACGATTTGGCTGAACTGTTACGAACGGATTAGATGAGTGAGACCGGAAGAATCGGTTATTCGCTTCGGGAGACCCTCTCGGGGGAGCAAACGCGATGGTTCAAACTGTTTGCTGCTTATCACCAGTCCCCGCGTGTTCCATAATAGACGCTAGTCTGCTACAAAGAATCTGTGTGCACCCGAGTCGAATGGCCGAGCTACGGCCCCAGAGCTTTCCTAGCTTGCGTCGTATCGCAAGCTTGTTCCACCCGAGGAGAAACCACGCATGGCCCTCCGGACGAACATCAGTGGTCGTCATCTCATCCGGTTGACGGTGGTTGGATTGTTTTGCCTCGGGTTCGGACTTTGGGCCCTGTACGATGGCAAGATCACTTATCCCAATCAGCGGGAACGGGCCCTGGCTTTCCAAGAACTCGAAGAACAGGGCCGACTGGAAGAGTGGACAGAATACGCGGCCAAACGGGGCTGGCAGCCTTATGACCCGGGAGAGCCGAAAACCGAAGCAGAGATAGCGGTTCAATTCTACATGCTGGCGATCGCCGGCGGGATAGGGCTGCTGGTGCTGATCCACGTGCTGCGGAGCAAGGGGCGATGGATTGAAATGGATGAAACGGGCCTGCGCAGTAGCCGGGGTCTTCGACTCACCTTCGACCAGATCACCGCGATCGACAAAAAGAAGTGGGACAACAAGGGAATCGCCAAGCTCCACTACCAGGAGAATGGCCGCAAAAAGATTTTTGTTTTGGACGACTTTATCTACGATCGTCCGACCACCGACAACATCCTGCGCCAAGTTGAACAGCGCGTCGGCCATGAGAAGATCGTCAACGGCAAGCCGGAACCGCCGCCCAAACCTGAAACAACTCCGGCAGAGCCTTCGGTTTGAACCACGGAGCCACGGAGGAGACAGCACAAGGTTACTGATGCTATCAGCGATTCATTGACGAATGACGAAAGAAATCCGAATGACGCCCAGTTCATTGAAAAATGGCCCAATGACAGAAGAGAATGACGAATTATTGAATGGCGAATGACGAACCAGTGCATTTACCTTTCGTCATTCGGACTTAGTCATTGATTCATCATTGGGTATTTCATCATTAGGAATTTCCGCACCTGACGTCGAGTCTCTCACCATGCCGCTCACACGCATCGGTCCTTTCGCTCTCGAAGAACCGCTGGACGGCCTCGCCGAAAGCAATGTGCTGCGCGGCGTACACGTCGAGCGCAAGATGTCGATGGCCGTCAAACTGCTCCCACGTAGCATCGTGAATCGCCCGATGCGCGGCAGCACCTTTTCGGACGACGTGCGGGCGCTGCAACAATTGGTCCATCCCCGCATCGTCCGCTGCTACGGCGGGGCGGTCGAACAGGGCCAGCCCTATCTCGCATTGGAGTTAGTCGAAGGCGAATCGCTGCGGGACCGACTCAGCCGACGCGCCCGTCTGCAGTGGGAATTGACCGTCGAGGTGGCCGACGCAGTTTGCACGGCGCTGCACCACGCCCACGGACGACAGATCGTACACCAACGGCTCACGCCGACGCGGATTCTGCTCACGGCCGACGACCAGGTGAAAATCACCGGCTTCGACTGCGTGTGGGCCGATCGTGACGAAGTACTCGGATTGCGCTGCCCGATGGAAGTGGCCCATTATCTGGCTCCGGAAGCTTTTCGCGGCAAGCAGTCGGCCACACTCCCCCCGTGCGACCTGTTTAGCCTGGGAGTGATTCTGTACGAATGTCTGTCGGGCGAGTTGCCGTGGTCGGCCGATTCGCCCGCGGAACTGGTCCAGGCCCGCCGCGACGCCAGCGCCCCGCGGGTGTCGGCCAAGGTGCTCGACTCGCCGGTCTGGCTCGACGTCTTGGTGGCAAAACTGCTGGCCGTCAAGCGGAGCGAACGATTCGCCTCGGCCGAAGAGGCGCATCGCGCCATCGTCGACGCGAAGCGCAAGGTCGCCTCCGGCATGGGCGCGGCCCAGCAGGCCTGGTCGGGGCACAGGGGAACGCTCACCGTCGACCGGGATCGCAGCGAGGTGCGCCGCATCAAACGCCAACAACGTACCCGAGAGCGCGACACTAGTCCGTTTTACGAACGAGCCTGGTTCTTGGCCGTTTGTCTGACAACCGTGATCGGCCTGGGTGTGTGGGCTCTGCTGCCGCCGGGCGAAGAAGCCCTGTTCGCCAAGGCCCAGCCCTTAATGGAGTCGGACGACTCGCTCCAGTGGAGTCGAGCGGAGGAACTGTACTTGAGTTCCTTCCGCAAGCGATTTCCCGATAGTGAACATGCGGGCCAGATCGCCCAGTTCGATCGCCGCGTGGCCATCCATCGTGCCGAAACACGTTTGAACAATAATGAACGGCTGAGGCGACCTCCCCAAACAGAAGCGGAACGACAGTTTGGCGAGGCGCGGAGCTACGAACAGTTTGGCGATCGGCTGTCAGCTTGGAAAAAGTACGAAGCGTTGGACAATTTGTTTGCCGACAGTGAAAAGGAGTATGACCGGGCATTCGTCGAACTTGCTCGCCGGCAGATCGGACGGATCAAAGCAGAGCGAGGCCCGGCCGGGAGCCAAGCCGAATTTCTGGAGCTTCAGCTTGCCAAAGCGGCTGAGCTAGTCAAAGAAAATGATCTATTAGGAGCCCGAAAAATCCTGGACGGCATCATCGAACTCTATAAAAACAACCAGGAAGTACGGCCCTTGGTCGACCAGGCCCGAGACGAAAAGCGACGCCTGGACCTGAGCGGCAATCGGTGACCCGAATTTGCCCATCTCAGAATTGAAAATCTGAGCAGCCCGGGCGGTTTCCCCGGATCGATCGTCAAGGTTTTCGCACTCCACGCATCCTGCTGGCCGACGAGGCCTTTTCGGGGGAAATCGGGGTCTCGCACCGTTGTGGTCACGGTGTGTGGGGGCTATAATCATCGGTTCGCTATTTTGCCAACCCACCCCGTCTCCCGCAGCCGCTGGCTGTTCCTTGGATATCCGCCGATGCGATTTTGGCTTCTGGATCGGATCTGCTCGTTTGAGCCCGACACCGAACTCACGGCGGTCAAGAATGTATCTCTCGCGGAAGAGTACCTTGTGGACCACTTTCCCGATTTTCCTGTACTGCCAGGCGTATTTATGCTCGAGGCCGCCACCCAAGCCAGTGCTTGGTTGGTCAGGCTCAGCGAGAATTTTGCGCACAGCATCGTCGTCCTCCACGAAGCGCGGGCGGTGAAATATGCCGACTTTGTCACACCGGGCCATACCCTGCACATGCGTGTCGAGCAGCAGAAGAGCGACGACCGATTGGTTCATTTTCGTTTTGTAGGGGAGGTCGAAGGCCGGACTTCCGTCAGCGGACGATTGGTGCTGGAACGATACAATCTGGCCGACACCGACCCAGAACAGGCGGGGCTCGACGCTCGGATGATTGCCCACCAGCGATCCACCGCGGCAATACTGACTCGCGGCATCGACACCGCCGCCGCCACTTTATAGATGCAAGAGGTTTATTTCACGATGGCATCAGAAGATGAAATTTTTGAAAAAGTACGCGAAGCACTCGTCGAAGCATTAGGAGTGGACGACGAAGAAGTGATCCCCGAGGCCACGCTCCAAGGAGACCTCGATGCCGAGTCGATCGACTTCTTGGACATTGTGTTCCGGCTGGAAAAATCGTTCGACATCAAGATCGAACGGGGCGAGCTGTTCCCCGAAGATATCCTCACCAACGCCGAGTACGTCGAGGACGGCAAGGTGAACGACTCGGGCATCGCCAAGCTCCGCGAGCGGATGCCGTTTGCCGACTTGACCAAGTTCGAGGCCGAGCCGAGCGTGCAGAACCTCGGCCAGCAGCTCACCGTGAAGGACATGTGCAATTTCGTGGCGTATAAGTTGGCAGCCTAACCGCTCGGTTCCTCCGGCCGGCGGCACGCGCTGAAGGATTGTTCCCATGCGGTGGTTCTGGATAGATCGATTCACCGAATTCGTCTGCGGTTCGCACGCCGTGGCTGTGAAAGGTGTGTCGCTGTCCGAAGATCATCTTCACGACCACATGGTCGGCTATCCGATTATGCCCAATTCGCTGGTGGTCGAAGGGATGGCCCAAGCGGGCGGCCTGTTGGTGAGTGAAAGCTACGGTTTTGGCGAGTTGGTCGTGCTCGGCAAATTGGCCAAAGTAAAATTCTATAGCTGCGTCCGCACCGGCGAAACGCTCACCTACCGTGTGCAGGTCGACACAATTCGCGACGACGGTGCCGCCGTTTCGGGCACCGCCCACGTGGGTGACCGGCTGCACGCTAAAGCGTTATTGTTCTTCGCCCGGTTGGGAGATGCCAACGAATCGCTGCAAGGTCAGCAGTTGTTTCAACCCAGCGATTTGCGGCATTGGTTGTCGTTGGTCGGCATTTTCGAAGTCGGTGTCCATCAAGACGGCATACGCATGATGGAAAAGGACTATCCGCTCGAGGATTGTTCGGACGACGCTTCATAACGAGTTGAACCCAAAAAAGGAATCTAGCCATGCGACGTCGCGTCGTTGTTTCCGGAATCGGTTGTGTCACTCCTTTGGGAACCACTGCCAGCGAGTTGTGGGACAACCTTCTGGCCGGCAAGAGCGGCGTGGCGCACACCACGCTATTCGACGCCGCCAGCTTCCCCACCAACATCTCCGCCGAAGTCCGCGATTGGTCGGTGGCCGATGTGGGCGAAGATCCGCAAGTTTGGAAGGATCGCAGTCGGCATACCTGCTTTGCCGCGGGCGCGGCCAAACAGGCCGTCGAAGACTCCGGCGTTCTGGGTACGGTCGACCCGTTGAAGTTTGGCGTCTATCTCGGCGCGGGTGAGGGTGCGCAGGACTTCTACCGGTTTTCAAAGATGATGACCGCTGCCGTCCAGTCGGGCGAGCTGAATCTCAGGGCCTTCATGGAAACGGGGCTCAAGGAACTCGACCCCTTGGCCGAACTGGAGCAAGAGCCCAACATGCCCGTCGGCTACCTGGCCGGGATGTTCGACGCTCAAGGCCCGAACATGAATTGCCTCACCGCCTGTGCCGCCAGCAGTCAGGCGATCGGCGAGGCGACCGAGATCATCCGCCGCGGCGAGGCGGATGTGATGCTCTCCGGCGGTACGCATAGCATGATTCACCCTTTTGGCGTCACCGGTTTTAATTTGCTGACGGCACTCAGCGAGAGCAACGACGAGCCAGAAAAAGCTTCCCGCCCGTTCGACCTGCATCGCAACGGGTTCGTGCTGGGCGAAGGGGCGGCCATGGTCGTGCTGGAGGAATTTGAGCACGCCCGCCAGCGGGACGCGCAAATCTACGGCGAAATTCTCGGCTATGGCACCACGGCCGACGCGTTTCGCATCACCGACACCCACCCCGAGGGCCGCGGCGCCACAAGTTGCATCAAGATGGCCTTGGCCGACGCGAACTTGAACACCGACAAGATCGATTACATCAACGCCCACGGCACTTCCACCACGGTCAACGACAAGGTGGAAACGCTCGCCATTCGCCAGACTTTCGGCGAGCATGCCGACAACATCCCCGTCTCCAGCACCAAGAGCATGACGGGCCATCTGATCGCCGCGGCCGGGGCGATTGAGCTCATCGTCTGCCTGATGACGCTGAAGCACAACATCGTGCCGCCGACGATCAACTACGAAACGCCCGACCCGACATGCGATCTCGATTACGTCCCCAACACGGCCCGCGAGCACGAGTGCAACATGGTCGCTTCCAACAGTTTCGGTTTCGGCGGCCAAAACATCACGCTAATCGCCGGGCAGGTTTGATTCTCTCGTCCCCCTTCTACGCAATCCCCAAGGTCGCTTTGAGGCAACCATCCAGCGTCGGCATCAGCGACTCCGGAAGCCGACCAATGCGGTAATGAACAAAGTCCTCGTGGACCGTGTATAGATTGGTGCAACTCACTGCGGAGTCGAAGTGTAATCCGGTCGCTTTGCCCGCGGGAGAATCGGCCCGGATCAAGAATTGGGTTGGTTCGCGGCGCGCGCGACGAATGGACTTCGTAATCAACACCACTATCGTGGAGGTCATCCGTCGATTATGCGTATCGCTCTGTACCACAACGGCCGAACGAACCTTGCTGCCCGACGCGTCATTATTGACCTCTGCGCTTCTAATGAGCCGAGGGCGCCCAACGGAAGCCCGGATTTCCCTACCAAACGCTAGAGCCAGGGCCCATTTGTCGCGCAGTCATCGATAAAACGGGAAGTCGAGCAGCACGACGTCGCCGCGAGAGACGATCACAGTTTCTCCGCATTTGGATAGCCCGACAGCTCATCCCAGTCGTCCGGGGAAACGTCGGCGATGAGCGGATAGAGCGACTTAGGGTCGGCATCGGCAAAGTCGATGCACTGCTTGAGCCGTTCGTACTGCTCCGCCAGCATGAGCACAACTTCCTGGGTGCCGTTGACGCGCATGCGCAGCGGCTCGCCACGCTCGAGCATGTTCAACTCATCGCCGGAAAGTTCAATGGGAGGTTGCATATATGCTAGTCTAGCCCGCGTGCGGCTTGTCGACAACTGCAATTGCCCCATCTTGTCGTGGACCACCTCCCCGTGGAAGCGGCGTAGGCTCAACCAGTCGCGTCGTCATCGAGCGGCTCGGCATCGGGCGGGCGTACGCCTTCGACAATCACTTCCACAAGTTCAGCAACGTGACCCAGGAATCGGTGCCTGCAAGAACTCTGCGACGGTGACACTGGCAAAGCCAGCGGCACCCGGCGAAGCCAGTCAGACTACCCGACAAGCGGCGTGATCTCCACCTTTCCCTGGGAGCAGACTTCGATCTTCAGTTCGTATCCACTCAAAAGTGACATTCCCACCAAAGGATCCGTGTCGGCCTCGTCGACGAGCAAACGCCGCACTTGGCCGTCCCACACGAGTTCGGCCTCGTACACGTCAAACAGACATTCACTGCCATCGGCAAGGGTTCCACGGCCAAAGCCTTGCCAATGAAGGCCGAAAGCCGCGATTTGTACGGGCGGCAATGAGAGCGACGCCGTATAACCGGTGTCGATGACCGCCTCGATATCTTGCTCGCGCTCTTGAGGTCACCGCAGCCTCACCGGGATACGGGCTTCGCGGTTGTTCACCACGCCAGTGATCATGGCGTGTCCCGCCGCTCGCGGCCGCCAAACCGATGGACGTATGGCGACCCGACGCGAACCAGCCAGATTTGGGCCTCCGGCGCTCGTGCCCGCAGCCGGTCGCAGGCTTTCATTTCATCGTCGTCCACCTCATACATCCCGCTTTCGATGTCGATCGCGGCGAACTTGCCGTCGTCGTCGGCCGTTAGGTGGGGCCGGACTTTGCTTTCGTAGAGCGCGTCGCCACGTTGGGCGAACTCCTCCTTGCTGTAGCGGCGTTGGATCGAGCTTCTGGACATACTTCAATTCTCCCGCATCGGCTGCTGCCAATTGCTTCTATTCTAATCGAGCCAACGTAATGCGGAAAGGCCGCCCTTCCTGCCCCGCCGGCAGAACGTTTCATAGCATCATTTCCCGACCTGCCGACAAATAGTGGAGCTTCACCGACTGTACCAGTCGCGTCGTCATCGAGCGGCTCGGCATCGGGCGGGCACGGGCCTTCGAGAACCACTTTCGCCAGTTCGGTAGCGTGACGGTGGTGCCGTAATGGTTGAGTGACGAGTGCCAGACGGTCGCCTCCAACAGTTTTGGGTTTCGGCGGCCAAAACATCACACTAGTTGCGGGGCAGGTTTGATTCTCTCGTCCGCCTTCCTCCTTCCGCCTTCCGCCTTCCCCCTTCTCTACCCTAGTTGGACGTGACTCGGCCCATTTTCTATACTGCGGAAGATAAGGGTTGGTTCATCCTAATAAAGTTAGATTGCCCCCTTTATTTCCTCGACCACCAACTTGGCAAGCCCTAACGAGATTCCCACATGCGAGTAGTATTTGAAGTAATTGCTCTCATCACGTTACTCCTGGCAATGGGCGCGGCCACTCGAATTGGCATGTTGATGAACTTCCTAGCTGCGTGGCTCTTAATCAGCGCAGTTTACATCCTGGTGTCACGCATCATCTGTATCGTACGGAAAAAAGCGTTCGTCGGAATTTGGAAACTGTACGAATATCCATTGGCGAGACGGTATTTGCTCCAAGCGATCCTGCACAACTGTTTGTGGGTTACAGCTGGGCTAGCGGTATTCATCGCGATGATTCCGATTCAGTTTCCCCAAGGTGTTTGGAGTTCCGTTCTATGGCAACTAGGCGGAGCCGTGACAATTCTATGTTTGCTGGAATGGATTCCACCTCGACGAATCTCGTGGCCTACAAATGCTTTCTTCGTTGTGATGCTTTTCTTCTTAAGTTTTCAGTTGGTGAAAATCTACATGCCTCATGCCACCAAAGAGTACGTTGTTGTCACGGCTCCCTTCCGGGGCGAGTGGTACACATTCCACGGAGGCAATAGTTCTCTGATTAATCATCATTATTATGCAGGTTCGCAACGATATGCGCTCGACCTTCTCCTGTCAGAAGACGGGCCGCTACCGCTCATGGGAGAAACCGACTTGCAAAAGTATCGCACCTTTGGACAGCCATTGTTTTCTCCTGTAGATGGCGTGATCGTTGACGCCCGGAACGACTGTCGGGACCAATCGATCGGATCTACGGATCCCGCCAACGCAGCTGGAAATTATGTGACCATCAAGACCAAATCCGCAATGTTTATCTTGTTGGCTCATCTTCAGGAGGAAAGCGTGCTGGTCAAAAAACACGACCGTGTACTTGCCGGACAAACAATCGCGAAGTGCGGTAACTCGGGAAATAGCTCTCAACCGCATTTGCATATCCAAGCCATGTCGACACCTGAATTGTTTTCCGCGAATAGTCGCCCCATACAACTTAGGTTTAAGCTGCCAGGTCATCACTCGTCGCGCACCTACAAACGAAACGACACGATCAACGGATTAGCTTTGTCACACGATGCCGGGCCATAAAGGGGGACATTCCCCGCCTGTTCGGCCCATCGGATAAAAGGGGATAAAAGGGGGGACATTTGCTCTGTAGAAAACCTTTCTCCAGAGTATCATCACGTTGTGGGTGATCGCTCGGAGAATCATCTCACGGTTCTGCATTCGAACCTTTCTTGCACGAAGCGATGATCCGAGCA
>Ga0255057_10000942_pt1 | contig 16767 bp, 14 predicted proteins | sample Cases_109_6_MG_FD_189022 | JGI IMG/M metagenome (GOLD analysis project Ga0255057, IMG submission 189022) | Seawater microbial communities from Amundsen Gulf, Northwest Territories, Canada - Cases_109_6 | ecosystem: Environmental > Aquatic > Marine > Gulf | place: Canada: Northwest Territories... | reverse complement strand
CGAGGCGGAGATTCGAAGCTTCGGGTTGCCCGTCACCAGTGTCGATTCGCTCGACGACGCGGTGCGAGAGCTCGAAGGCGAAGAGGTCGACTACGCGGGGATCGTCATCCACTCGGTGACACACGACTCTGCCTCGATGGAAGTGGTCGAGTTCTTCACACGCACCGAGAGCTTACGGACGATCATCTTGCCTGAGCCGGACGGTGAGTTGAGCGACAGCGCCAAGCGATTGGCGTCGCTGCCACACGTGAGCGTGCCCCGAATCTGGAGCAGGTCCGAGCTCCGCCGCGCCATCCGCAACTAGTGTGCGGATCTTTTCGCTTGTGGTCGGCTTACCTCCTCGCTCACTCCCTGCGAGGTAGGCGATAGCGTGGGGACGGTGGGTCGGCACCAATTGCCCGCCGAAGGCGGTCCGGGCGTACCTCTCAGTCGCTCTCTGCGGGGGCGCTCGACCACAAACGAAAATCTCTCGCACACTACTTTTCTCTTCAAATACTAGGGTTGGCGGTAGGGGACGACTTCTATGGATTTCACGCCGGGGAGCTTTTCGAATGCGCTTTCCACGTCTTTGGCGGTGGCGACTACCACCACGACGAGGTCTCTCGGGCAGATCCGCGCGCGCGTGGCGTCGCTGGCCTGCTTGCGGGTGACCTGCGCGACCAGCTTGTCGTGTTGTTCGACGTAGCGTCGGGGGACTCCCAAGAGCTCGATGTCGAGGCGAGACTCGAGCCGCTTCGAGGGGGTATCGCGGTCGAAGCAGTGGCTGTTGATCAGATACTGCTGGGCGAACTTGAGCGAGGGCTTTGCGAGCCCCTCATCGACCCAGCGGTCGAGCAAGTCGAGCTGGAGCTCAGCGCAGTCAGCCGAGTACTCGGCGCTCGGGGCGCTCCACATATACCAAGCATCGCGTTGGTCGGAGTGCATCAGCCGGCTGTAAGCGCCGTAGCTCCAACCGCGCACCGCGCGTACCTCTTGCATCAGCGGCCCGGTGAATGTTCCTCCAAACGCAGTGTTCGAGACGATGAGCGGGAAAAGGTTACGGTCGAGCGTGCGCGCGCCGAGGGTACCGATGAAAAGCTGTGTTTGCGTTCGTTTGGGCTTGTCGACGATGGTGACATGGCGGCCGCGAGGCATGTGCGTTGCGGGCACCTCGTGTTTGCCATTCATCTTTCGCGTGCGCCTCGGGAAGTGGGCGCGGACGAGCGACCGGGCTTCCGAATCGCTGATGTCACCGGACATGCCGACGATGAAGGCTCCCTTTTCGAGGTAACGTGCGTAGAAGCGTTTGACGTCTTGAAGGCTGATGCGCCGCAGGCTGTCAGCCGAGCCGCTTGACGACCGCCCGTACGGATGCCCGGCGAAAAGCCTCTCCCGCAGGTGGATCGCGCCCAAGGTTTGATCGTCGTCGAGGCGTGCCAAAAGAGAAGCCTGGGCATGGCGTTTCAGCTTGGCGAAGTCGCTCGCACGCATGGCGGGCTGCCAAACCAAATCGGTCACGAGCTCGATGAGAGGTTCGAGGTTTCGGCGAAGCGCGGTGGCACGGACCCGAGTCGATCGCATTGAGGTGTCGACCGAGAGTCGGGCGCCGAGGTTTGCTAGCCGCGCTTCGAAGGTTTCGGCGGATACACCGTACGGACCGCGTCGCATCAACTGGCTGGTGAGTTGCGCGAGGCCCTCTTTGCCAATCGGGTCCTGCAGGCTCCCGACGCGAAACGCGATCTCGATATCGACGAGCGGAAGTACGTCACTCGATTCGACGAGGACCTTGGTCTGCGTTGCTTTGGTCATGCCGCGCTCTCGGAGACCTCGACGCGTGTGCGGCGCGAGCGGCGGAGGTATTTACCGGCGGCTGTTTTCACCTGATCGGTCGTGACCCGTCGAAAGGCGTCCAAGCGATCGAACGCAGCGGCGCCGTCATCGACCACGGTCTCGTAGAAGCCTAGCTGCTCGGCCCTCCCACCGGCGGTTTCCATGCTGTACAAGAATGAAAGCTCGATCTGGTTGATCGCCGTCTCGAGCTCGTCGTCGGTCGGCCCGCCCGCGACCAGGCGCGCAATCTCTTTGTCGAGCAACGCAATCGCATCTTTTTTGCGTTTACCCTCTCGAAGGGAAATCCAGATCTCGAAGAGGCCCGGATCGACGAAGGGAGAAATGGCTCCACGGACCGAGAGCGCGAGCTCCTCTTCGAGACAAAGCAGTCGATGGAGTCTCGAGCTTCGGCCCCCAAACAGCAGCTCGTTGGCGACGATCAACGCAGGGGTTTCGGGGTCGGCAAATGGCGGGGCACGGTATCCGATGAGCACCTTGTCGGTCGGCGTCGGCGCTGCGATGCGGAAGACCCGTTCACTTCGCTGAGTCGGCTCTCTCGGGTGCGGCGGCGTGTCGATCCGCCGGGCGGCAGATAGATGGCCGTAGTGCTCCTGGATGAGAGAAAGCGCTTGCCGCTCGCTGAAGTCGCCCGCGATGATGACGGTTGCATTGTTCGGGGCGTAGTGTGTTCGGTAAAATTGCCGGCAGTCTTCGACGGTGAAACCGCGGATGTCTTTCATCCATCCAATCGTCGGCCAGCGATAGGGGTGCCGATGAAACGCTGTGGCGTAGAGACGCTCGAGAGCCCTGCCCTCGATGTCGTCCTCGACGCGGAGCTTTCGCTCGTTGGCTACGACTTCTTTTTCGGATCGCACCTGTGGTTCGCGAAGAACGAGATTCGACATGCGGTCCGCTTCGAGCTCGATGAGGAGCGGCAGCGCGTTTTTCGGTGCGTTCTCGTAGTAATAGGTCCAGTCAGTCCAAGTGGCAGCGTTCACTTCGGCGCCGGCGCGTTCCATCAACCGGTCGAACTCACCGGGCGCGTGGTTCTTGGTTTGGTTGAACATCAAGTGCTCGAACAGATGCGCGAGGCCAGTCTTGCCCGGGCGCTCGTTGCGCGAGCCTACGCGAAACCAAGTGTGGTAACTGACCGTCGGGGCGGATCGGTCGGCGAGGGCGAGAACGGTCAGCCCGTTGCCGAGGCGGAAACGTCGCAGCTCGAGCGCACCACCGAACGGCTGCGCATTCACGAACGACCAGCGCGCATTGCGTCTGGTCACGCCGCGGTTGAGGCGTTCGATAGGGCTGTTAGGCGAAGTCATGAAAGGCCCAAGCCTGAGCATCGCACCTCTTAGGGTCAAGCAGATAACCCTCGAAAAATGGGGAATGTCCCCTTTTTCAGGATGTGTGTGGAAGTGTTCATCTGGGGATGGACCCTGATACCCTGGGCCTTATTGGCGAAAGGAGCACGGGATGAAGTTTGCAATCATTGGTGCGAGGGTGGTTCTGGGTTTGCTCTTCGTGGTGTCTGGGTTGAACGGGTTTTTCCATTTCATGCCCAACCCCGAAATGAATGAGACGATAACGGCTTTCATGATGGCGCTCGGTGGCACCGGCTATTTCATGGTCGTCCTGAAGCTCGTCGAGGTGGTCTCGGGCTTGATGATTCTGACGGGGCGTTTTCTTCCACTCGGGCTCATCCTTCTCGCGCCCGTGTCTGTGCATATTTTCTGCGCTCACCTGTTCCTCGACCAGGCAGGGCTACCGATGGCGATCGTGATCATCGTGCTTCAGCTGTTCTTGGCGTTCGCCTACCGCGACTCGTACAGTGGAGTCCTTCAGGCCAATGCGAAGCCCGCCGGCGCTTGACCCGATCCCGGAGGCCGAGTAGAGGCGTCGGCCATGTCCGAAGTTCGCGTTCGGTTCGCGCCGTCGCCGACGGGCTATTTGCACATCGGCGGCGTCCGCACAGCACTCTACAGCTGGCTGTGGGCGCGGCAGAACGACGGCACCTTCATCCTCCGGATCGAAGACACCGACAAAGAGCGGAGCACAGACGAGAGCATTCGAATCGTGCTCGACTCGATGCGCTGGCTCGGGCTCGACTGGGATGAAGGCCCGGAGGTGGGCGGCGACCATGGGCCGTACGTCCAGAGCGAGCGCCTCGACATCTACGCGGACTATGCCGAAAAGCTGATCCAATCGGGCGACGCGTATCGCTGCTACGCCACCAAGGAAGAGATCGCCGAAGCGCGCGAGGCCTTCGGCAAGACCGGCGCGAAGGGCGGGTTTCGGTTTCAAAGCCCATGGCGCGACCGCACCGACCCGCCGGATGATCGGAACGCGCGGCACGTGATCCGCTTCCGTGCGCCTCACGAGGGGAGCACCGGGTGGGACGACGAGGTCAAAGGCCGAATCGACGTGCCGAACGAAACCCAGCAGGACTTCATCTTGCTACGCCCCGACGGGATGCCGCTCTATAACTTTGGTTGTGTAGTCGACGACCTGACGATGAGAGTGACACTCGTCGCCAGAGGCGATGACCACGTCATCAATACCGCTCCTCAAATCCTTCTCTACCGAGCGCTTGGGGCGGGGCACCCGAAGTTCGCGCACATGCCTATGGTGCTCGCACCTAACGGTGAAAAGCTCTCGAAGCGTCACGCGGCCGTCGGTGTGCTCGAATACCGCGACATGGGGTACTTGCCCGACGCGGTCCTGAACTACCTCGCTCGCCTCGGGTGGTCGCATGGCGATCAAGAGATCTTCACGCGGAAGGAGCTGATCGAGAAGTTCAGCTGGGACCGTGTCGGCTCAACCGCCGGGCGTTACGACTCGAAGAAGTTCGTTTACGTGCAGGAGGAGCACCTGCGGATGCTCCCCGACGCCGAGGTCGCTCGACTTGCCATTCCATTCTTGGCGGCGATCGGGATCGAAGTGACGGCAGACGATCCGGTGCTGCTCGAAGCGATCCCCTATGTGAAGCCGAGGGCCGCGACTTTGGCCGACGTAGCCGACGCGGTGAGCTACTTCTTTGGAGAGGTCGAGTTCGAAGAGAAAGGGAAACGGAAGTTCCTCGTCCCGGAGAACGCGCAGCACCTTTTGCGGCTGGCTGAGCTCGTGGAGAACGTCGAGCCCTTCGAGAAGGAAAAGCTCGACGAGGTGGTCAAAGGATGGCTCGAAGCCAACGAGCTTCCGATGAAAAAGCTCGCGCAGCCCGCGCGCGTGGCGATGACCGGCCGAACCCGAAGCCCAGGCCTGTTCGAGGTGATGGAAGTCCTCGGCAAGGACAAGACGATCGAAAGGCTGCGCGCGGCGGCCGAGCTTGCGGCATCGGCAACGGCGCACTAGGAACCGGACGGGGTTGTTGGGGCTGTTTTGCAGACGTTCGTCATCGTCCTTTACTTGATCACGCTCGGAGCACTTGCGCTTTACGGGATTCACCGAACCGCGTTGCTGTTTCTGTACGTGCGCCATCGACGGGAACGAACGGAGCCCCCGGCACGGTTCGACGAGAGCGAGCTTCCTCGCGTCACCGTGCAACTTCCGATGTTCAACGAGATGTACGTGGCCGAACGGTTGATCCAAGCGGCTTCGAACATCGACTACCCGCAGGACCGCCTCGAGATTCAGGTGCTCGACGACTCGACCGACGCGACCTCCGCGATCGCACGAGCGACCTGCGCTTCGCTCCGCAATCAAGGGATCGACGTCGTGTACCTGCATCGGCGAGACCGGAAAGGATACAAAGCTGGCGCGCTCGCCGAAGGGATGAAACACGCGAAGGGCGAGCTCTTGATAGTGTTTGACGCGGATTTCGTGCCGGGCCCGAACATCGTCAGGGAGCTCGTGCACTTCTTCGTCGATCCCCAGGTAGGCATGGCACAGGCACGATGGGCGCATCTCAATCGCGCGCATTCGCCGCTGACTCGATGCCAAGCGATGCTGCTCGACGGGCATTTCGTGATCGAGCACGCGGCGCGTCACCGCTCTGGGCGGTTCTTCAACTTCAACGGCACGGCGGGGATGTGGCGAAGGTCGACGATTGCGGACGCCGGCGGCTGGCAGCACGACACGATCACCGAGGACATGGACCTCAGCTATCGGGCTCAGCTCCGCGGGTGGAAGTTCGTCTACGTGCCCCATGTGAGCGCGCCCGCCGAGCTTCCGTGCGACATGACCAGCTTCAAGAGTCAGCAATACCGATGGGCCAAGGGCTCGGTGCAAACCGCGATGAAGTTACTCGGCCCCATCATGCGTGCCCCGGTTCCGATGAAGGTGAAGCAAGAAGCCTTCTTGCACCTCACCAACAACCTCGCGTACGTGTTTCTCCTCGGGCTGGCGCTGCTGCAGCTGCCCAACATGATCATCCGACGGCAGATGGAACATCCCGAGCTCTTGATGCTGGACGTTCCAATGCTTCTTGCGACCTGTGGATCGGTGGCGCTTTTCTACATCGCAGCGCATCGCGATCTTTACGGCAGTCGTTGGCAGGCGATCAAGCAGCTGCCCGTGACGATGGCGCTCGGGATCGGGCTGTCGATCAACAACGCGCGCGCGGCCCTCGAGGGGATATTCGGCCGGGACGTCGAATTCGTGCGCACACCCAAGCGCGGCGTGATCGACGGAGAGGCTGCGAAACCGAGCCGGTACCGAGGACGGTGGCCATGGCATAACGTCCTCGAGATCCTCTTCGGGCTCTACTGCACGGCGACTTTGATCATCGCGTTCGCCACACAGAGCTGGGCGAGCGTTCCGTTCGTGCTGCTGTTCTGCGCAGGATTTTGGTACGTGGGGTGCGTCAGCCTCTACGAGATGGTGCAGCTCCGACTCCGTCAGGGCGAAGCTGAAGTCTTGACGCAGGTACCATCGACGCACTCGTCGCCAAGCCCACAGTCGATGTTGAGCTGACACCCGGCGAGCACCTCGATGCTCCGGACGCAGAGGTTCTCGTCCTCGACGGGCGCGCAGAAGCGAATCGTAGCGTCGATGCGTGCGCACTGGTCGTCGGTTTCGCATGGAGTTCGGCATTGGCCACGCCGACACACACGCCCCGGTTGGCATTCGTTTTCAGGACAGAAAGTCTCGGGGCGGGTGTCCGGGATGCATTGGAACCCCGAGCAGTACTCGTAATCGGCACACTGCGTGTCGTCGCTGCAGTTTGTGAGGCACGTCTCGTCCATACAGGGGCGGCACGCACCGTCCGTGCATTGCTGCGTTTCCGGACAAGGCTGGTCAATGCAGGTGAACAAGCATTGCCCATCGATGCAGATGCGGGATTCGCCGCACTCGAAGTTGAACTGACAGAGGGGAACGGGAGGGTCCGGGTCGGGCTCGGATACCAGCTCCGGTTGGGGCTCGGTCGGGTTCAGGCACAACCCGTCGATACACGTTGTGCCGATTGCACAGTCGAGCGCCTCGGTACACTCACGTAGGCATCCGAGGTCGGAGCAGAGCTCGCCGACCGCGCAATCGACGTGGTCCATGCAAACGGCGCGCGTGGGAGCGGGTTGCTCATCGCACTCGTCCCCGCGGCAGATGAAGCAGCCGCGGTCGCTGATCGGGCCATCTGCGACGCAGAAGTACCGAGAATCGTTGTTGCAGCCGAGAAGGCCGAGGAAAGCAATGGAGAGAACTGCGAGGCGTGTCATGAGAGGTTGGACGCATCGGCTTCGGCCATATTCACCGGCAGGCACCTTGAAAAACCCCGAATTGCATTGGATAACAGGGGCATGCCGATAGGAGCTTTTCTATGAGCGGCCACAGCAAGTGGTCCACGATCAAGCGAAAAAAGGGCGCTGCCGACGCCGCACGCGGGAAATTGTTCACCAAGGTCATCAAGGAGATCACCATTGCGGCCCGCGACGGTGGGGGTGATCCAGACGGCAATTCAAGGCTTCGACGAGCGGTCGATGCGGCTCGGGCGGCGAATATGCCGGCCGATAACGTCACCCGCGCCATCAAGAAGGGCACCGGGGAGCTCGAAGGCGTCCAATACGAAGAGCTCCTGTACGAGGGTATCGGGCCGGACGGGGTGCTGTTCCTGTGCGAGGTCGTGACCGACAACCGCAATCGAACGATCGCGGAGGTTCGCAAGATCTTCGACAAAAATCAGGGGCAGATCGGGAGCACCGGTTCGGCAGCTTGGGCTTTCGAGCAAAAAGGCATTATCCGGCTCGACAACGATGCCGCCAGCGAAGAAAGCTTGTTCGAGCTCGCGGTCGGGGCCGGCGCTGAGAACCTCGAGCTGATCGGTGACCAATGGGTCGTCACGACCGCGCGCAACGATCTCGATGCAGTGTCAAAGGTGATCAACGATAGCGGAATTACCGTGAACGAAGCGGCGCTCGCATACCTTCCGAACAATCCAAAGGTCGTAGAGGGGAGCGACGCCGAAAAGCTCGTGCGGCTCTTCGAGGCACTCGATGACAACGACGACATCCAAAACGTGTTTTCCGACTTCGAGTTGAGCGAGCAAGCGCTCGCCGAGCTGGGCTGAGCTCATGCGTGTCCTCGGCATCGACCCAGGCAGCCGAAAGACCGGCTGGGGGGTCGTGCAGCTCGAAGGAACGCGGCTCCGCCACATCGGTGCCGGGACGATCGCGATCTCGGGAAAGACCCCGTTGCCCGATCGCCTGCGGATGATTCACGAGGGGCTTCAGCGGGTGATCGCGGAGCATTCACCCGAGGCGGTGGCCGTCGAGGAGATCTTCTTCGCCAAGCACGCCAACGCGGCCTTGAAGCTCGGTCACGCGCGTGGTGTGGCGCTGCTGGTCGCGGCCCAGTCGAGCCTCGCGGTACACGAGTACCCGCCGGCGATCGTGAAGCGGACGGTGGTCGGTCGCGGCAACGCGGACAAGAACCAAGTAGGTCGCCTCGTGGCGGCGCTCCTTGGCTTGAGCGAGCCCCCGGACGTCGACGCGTCGGACGCCTTGGCGGTGGCGATCACGCACATCCAGGCGTTCCGATCCGGGGCCGTCAAAATCGGGACATCTGTTCAGTAAGCTGCTAGTCTCGCGGCGTGATCGGCAGGCTAAGGGGGACGATCGAGCACCGGGAAGCAGACGGCTCGGTCATCGTTGACGTCGGGGGGGTCGGCTACGAGGTGTTTCTCCCGCTCGGCATTCCCGACCTGGTCGGGCCTGAACCGGGCCAACCGGTGACGCTGCACATCCACACCCACGTACGTGAAGACGCGATGACCCTTTTTGGGTTTGCCACAGTCAACGACCGCGCCGCGTTCAGAGCGCTCCTCAAGGTCAGTAGTATCGGGCCAAAGCTTGCGTTGGCGATCATCGGGGTGATGAATGCGAGCGAGCTCCACGATGCGGTCGCCCGCCAAGACAAAGTCGCCTTCAAAGGCATCACGGGCGTCGGTCGCAGGACGATCGAACGGATCCTCGTCGATCTCCAAGGCAAGCTCGACTTCGCCGCCGGCGCCAAGACGGGTGTGCGGCTTCGCGCGATTCCGGGGCGATCCGATTCTGCCGCCGACGCGGTCGTTGGTGCGCTCGTCCAGATGGGATACAAACGAGTCGAAGCCGAGGCCGCGGTCGGGAGCACTACTGCACAGGATGAACCGAACGTCGAAGGGTTGCTTCGCGCTGCACTGTCCGCGCTATCGTGAGCGAAATGGAAGCACGAGCCAACGAAAGCCTGAACGCAACCGAGCAGTCGGACGACCAAGCCTTCGACCGAAGCCTGCGGCCCACGCGGTTCGATGACTTCGTCGGCCAGAATCAGATCAAAGACAACCTGCGCATCTTCGTCGAAGCGGCACGGCGCCGCGGTGAGCCGGTGGACCACACGCTGTTCTGCGGGCCACCCGGGCTAGGGAAAACCACGCTAGCATTGATCCTCGCCTCGGAGCGCGGGGTCACCCTCCACTCCGCGTCGGGTCCCGCAATCGAGCACAAAGGCCAGCTCGCCGCCCTGCTAACCAAGCTCGAGCCTTGCGATGTGCTCTTCATCGACGAAATTCACCGGCTGAACGTGACGGTCGAGGAGAACTTGTACACGGCGGTCGAAGACTTTCGCATGGACATCGTCAACGGCGACGGGCCCTACGCCCAAATCCTGCAGCTTCCATTGCAGCCGTTCACGCTGGTCGGGGCGACGACAAGGACGGGGCTCCTCACGAATCCGATGAGGTCACGCTTCGGCTACGTGGCTCGCTTAGACTATTACCCGGTTGACGCGATCCGATCGATCGTAGAGCGGAGCGCTCGCCTTCTCGGGCTTTCGGTCACGGCCGAAGCATCGCAGGAGCTAGCACGACGTTCGCGGGGGACGCCTCGCATTGCGAACCGACTCTTGAGGCGAGCACGTGACTTTGCCGAGGTGTTGTCGGACGGCACGCTCGATGCGGAGACAGCCCACGAAGCGCTCTCGCGGCTCGACGTCGACGAGGCCGGGCTCGATCAGATGGATCGGCGATACCTCACGGTCATCATCGACCACTACGACGGAGGTCCCGTCGGCGTCGAAACCCTGGCGGCCGCATTGAGCGAGCCGCGAGACACGCTCGAAGACGTATACGAGCCTTACCTTCTCCAGAAGGGTTTTTTGGCGCGCACGGCACGTGGCCGGGTCGCGACTCGACACGCGTTCGAGCACCTCGGCAAAAAGCAGCCCACCGATCGCCAACCGGGCCTGTTTTGAGCGGCTGTTAAAATCTGCGCTCCGTCGCGAAGCCCTGGTAGAGTCATCCCCCCATGAAAAGCGGTTTCCAGCCGGCCGACGAGGGCTTTCTTTCGCGGGCAGAGCGCTGGGCGCCCGACGATGCCGAACGCTGGGGACGGTGGCGAGAGGCGTTGAGCACCGAGCAGCGGGGTGATGTGTTGTTGCCGCTTCAGGCGGCGCTGTCCGGACTGGTCGCGTTTCGTCGTCTGGAGAACCACCCGCTCTCGGTTCCGGTGTCGGACTTCCGGCCGCACCTGCACGCAGTCAACGTGGTGTACGGCTGGGCGCTCGATCTCGCGGGTCGTCTGCACCCGGATGTTTCGAGCGCACGGCGTCACCCTACGAGCTCGGACCTAGCCGAGCCCGAGGCCTCTTTGCTCGCACTCGAACGCTCCCTAACCGACGGCGTTCGGGTGAGCCACCGATTGCTCGAGCTGCCCCTGGTCGACGCGGGCTCGTTTCAAGCAAGCAGCGATCTGTTCCTTCGTGACCTCGCGAGAAACGTCTTCTTCCGCCCACCGGAGCCACTAGAGTTCGCAAACGTGAGGGAGTTGGTGCGCGCGGAGAGTCTCAGCCCAACCCTCGAGACTTGGAAGAGCGACGCGGCGAAGATGACGACGTCGATCGCGTTCCTGACGTTGGTCCGGAGCCATCGGTTCTTGGGGATCGCCGATCGGCAGATTCACGAAAACGATGGGATCTATCGGGCACACGTCGTGGTGGCTTTCGTTCGACGCGAGCTCCGTTCGTTGACCCGGTTCCTTTTGGTGCAGGGGGTCGAGACGCTCGCGGACGAGTTCGAAGCGAGGCTTTTGGCGCTAGATGCGCATCACATCACGGGCGCGCGAACCGAGATCACCGAGACCTCGCGACAGCTCAAAGAGCTCCGCGAGTCAGTAGAGGCCCTAGCAATGGGGATTCACGGCAAGGCAAGAACGACGCTCGATGGGCCACTGCCCGAGCTCCACGTCGAAGGCAGCGTGGCTGTCGAGGGCGAACGCCTTCGTAATGGCATTCGTGAAGTGCGAGACACGGTCAAAGAGGCCGCCAAGGAGCTTCGCAATATCACGCGCCCCGGGCCGCCAGACCGCACAGCGGAACGGCTCGAGGAAAGCCTACACCAGGATATCTGGGCGTTTCGGTTCATCCTCCGGGCGTTCGTGGCGAAGGCTTCCGTTGCGTCGGTAAGCGCCGACTATTGGGGCGACGTCGGCAATGTCGATTTCGTTCGGGAGTTCGTCAGGCACTACAGGGTCTTCGGGCCGCGACTCGTTCGCGGGACGGACTATGCGCGTCGCGGGCCACTCGCCCGCGCCGTGAGCGATCTCGCGACGCATGACACGATCGCTGCGCCGAACCTAAACTGGGCCGCTCGAGAGTGCGTGCTGTTCCTCGAGCACCTCGACGCTGCCCTCGAAGAGATCGAATCCGCTCACCCAGGTGCCCGAAACTTCGACAAGAAGAAAGCAGCCACACAACTCCGCGGCTATTTGTCCGACGCGAAAGAGAGAAGCTTCTCCGAACGCGTCGCCGCCGGCGCCTTCGGCAAGCAAGCCCAGGCCAGTTAGTAGCGCGCGGAGATTTTCGTTTGTGGTCGAGCGCCCCCGCAGGGAGCGACTGAGAGGTACGACTGTACCTCGCAGGGAGCGAGCGAGGCGGTAAGCCGACCACAAGCGAAAAGATCCGCGCGCTAGGCGACAATCCCAAACGCCGCCAGAGTGCGTTCGATAACCCAGTACGCGGCGAGAGACCCGATCATGTACGCAGGGATGGTGCGATTGTCGCGCCACACTGTCGGCACGGCCCCACGGAGGACCTTGTAGATCAACCAGGCGCAGGCGATGACCCCCAGCTGCCCGACCTCGAGCCCGAGGTTGAAGCCGAAGAGGGCGAGGGGGATCTCCTCAGCTGGAAGGCCCGCATCGAACAGCACCGAGGCGAACCCGAGGCCATGAAGCAGGCCGAGCGCCGCGGGCAACGACCAGGGGTGCTTCCAAACCGGACCGTGACCGCCTGATTGAATCTCGAGGGCGAGCACGACGATCGTCATGGCTATCAGCGCCTCGACCAGCGCCTGGGGTACCTCCACGATCCCAAGGACCGAGAGGGCGAGCGTGAGACTGTGCCCGAGCGTGAAGGCGGTGACCGCGGCGATCAAACGACGATGCCAACCAAAGAGAATGAGCAGGCCGATGACGAACGTCACGTGGTCCCAACCCGTCACCAAGTGATCGATGCCGAGCTTCAAATAGTCGAAGAACGAATGGGTCTCTTCTTCAGGCGCGACAACGGTGAGCGAGGGCGTCCTCGCATCGATGATCGAGTGATCAACGGATCCATCAGGCCTGCCGATGCGAACGACCACATTCACGGTCGAGTCCGAGAAGCCATCGACACGAATCGCAGAGCCAACGAGATCGGGGGGGTCGCAGCGTAAGAGCGTCGTGTCGATGACCGCGGTGTCGTTGTCGCTGAACCGACGTTCGGTCGGCCCAAGCGGCTCGCAGCCTTCAGGGACACGAGGCTCGAGGGCTTGGCCCTTTGGCCGTTTGGCTGGAGCGCGCCACGTCATGGTGACCGTCCCCTCGTCAGGACCCGGAATAAACGAGAGTACCGCTGGCGCTAGAGGATGAGCCGACACGTGCGCGGGCCCGATGACGGCCAGCGCGGCGACGGCGACGCAAAGTGACGTCCGTCCCATTCAGGGCACCCTCTCGACGTGGACGACGTAGGCGTCGCGAAGCGCTTCCATCCGCTCCTTGGCGAGCTCTTTCTTGATCTCGGATAGCAGGTTGGCGCGGACCTCGGCCTCGATGATCGTCAGCGCTGGGATCGACGATGGCTCTTTTTCGAGCACTCGGACGAAGTGGACGCCGTAGATCGAGGGGACAGGGCCGCGCCACGACCCGATGACGCCCTCACCGACGACCGCGGCAAGCTCTTCTCCGTAGTTCGCTTTGACCTCGGAAGCCGTTGAGTATTGCACGGCGCGGAGGCCGGGAAGTGGATCGCCGAGCCCCTGCGGTCCTGCACCGCCGAGGTCGGCCAACTGTGTGCGCATCACGACCGCGTCGGAGGCAAGGGCTTCGCCACGCTTGGTGCCGCTCAGGAACACGTGTTGAAAGCGCACTTTGCCCTCTCGTTCGAACCGGTCCTTATTAGCGGCGCGGTGCTCCTCGAGATCCTCACGCGTGGGCATTCGATCTTCGGGCACATACCCGAGAGCCTCACGGGCTCGGTAGAGCAGCCGCGCGCGAACGACGGGGTCATGCTCCTGCATGTTCATCTCGAGCGCGCGCTTGAAGAGGGTAAGGTCGTCCTCGGTGCTGTCAGGCTCGATGAATCGCATGTTGCGAACGAGATGCGTGAAAACGATCGGGTCCGTGCGGTACCACCCGTATCGCCGGGCTTCGTTCAAAAGGATCTGATTGCGGACCTCCTTTTCGACCTGAGCCTCGGTGGCATCGGTAGGCATCTGAACGGTGATCTCCGGTGGATCCCCCGCACGACCCCCGAAGGCGACTTTGCCGGCGAATAGCAGCGCGCCGATCAGAAAGAAATGAAGAAGTGGGCGGAGCATCAACTAGGGGGTTGATACCAGATCGGAGACGTCCAAGCGCGCTCTTGAATGCCGGTCTCGAGCCGCGGGAGGCAGCACTGCGCGTCGGCGCCGGGCAAGCCGTCGTCCTTTAAGCGCTTGGCCAAGTCAGCGCAGAACTTCACATTGGTCGAGGAGGTCGGGTCCTCGGTACGACAGCACGCCGCCTCGTCTCCGGTGAGACCTTCGGCGACGTCGTCGCAGAACCCGACGTTGAGGCCGGCGGTTGGGTTGCAGCAATCACACGTGTAATTGCTCAGGTCCATGTCGTTCAACGTGGCGCACTCTTCGAAGTCCCAGTTGGCACAGTCGTAGTCGGCACCCGCGCACTGCTGAGCGCTCCAGCGGCACGTCGGGTTCTCGATCACGCGGATGTAATAGTAAGCGCGCTGTGTGGGAACGAACTTTTCGTCTTCCCATACCTCGCAGAGATCGGAGAAGCCGGTGCCTTGCGATTTGCACGTCGCCAGATCGACGCTTGTCACGGGCAACGTCGACAACGGCGCAACATCGTAGACCTCGACTTGGAACTCTTCCCCTTCGAGCCAGCCCTTCACGATCTGAATGCGCTGAAGCGGTACGCTCATCATGTCTTGCTTGGCCGACACGACGAACCTCAGGGCCGCGCCTGCGGGAGCGTCGCTGAGCTCGCCCCCCATCGGTACGCCTTGTTCGTAACCGATTCGTGCGAGGTCGGGTGAGTCACAAAGGGTCGAAGGCAAGTCCCAACCGCCAAAGACACGGGGTACAATACGCGGTCCGCTGGTACCGAAGGTCTCTCTGCGGCGGATCGCATCGAAGATCGCCTCCCGTGAGTTTTCCTCGGCCCAAACCCCGGCCGGGCCGCCCGGGTTCAGGTACGGGATGTCGGGGAAGCCTCGGGGAACGGAGTCGCGATTGGACTGACCGGCGCCGCCATGACCGAGGAATGTCTTTTCGTTGTCATAGCCCGGTGCGGCAATGTGCGTGTCGGTGGAAGAGATGATGCCGTGTTGGAACGGGTTCACTCCCAGCTCGATTTCGAGCTTCATGCCCTCGCCTAAAGCCCCACGGACGAAGTCGCGCGGATCGGCGTCGCCGAGTATCTGAAGGTTGGTCGTGGCGAGGTTCGTGAAGGGGAGGATTTCGAAGCCACAGAGCTCGTCCGGATTCGCTTCGCCCGGAAGGCACTCCGACGCCCCTTTGTGCTGGAAAATTTCGATGATCGGCTCGAACTCGTTGCGAAGCCGCGCATACTCTGTATCGAACGGGTTGCCATCCTTCATCAACGTTTCGAAGAAGGTGCCTTGGGAGAGGTTCGAGTTGTGCGGGATGGTCAGCGCGTCGCACCCGGTGTCGGTGTCGATGCACCCCTCGCGGAGACCCGCCCAAAGGTCCTCGACGTAGGGTTCGTCGAAATAGCCGATCGGGAGATCCGGCACGATGTCGTTGCGGAACATGACATTGCGGTGGAGGTTGAGAGCTCCGGGGTTGGCGCTCCACTCATAGCCGACGAACGAGGTGAACTCGCAGCTATCGGTGCGGTCGTAGGCGGCTTCTGCGGCCTCTTGCACCTGGGCCCAGACGTCCATGCCCGCCTCGATGCAATCACCGCCGAGGTCATCGCCGCAGAGCAGCGGGTACCTGACGTCGACAGGAAGGCTCGCCAGCAACACGTTGAGGCCAAAGAAAGCGCGGTCGGGGTCTCCGTCCCGGTAGTCCTCGCAGCTCACGCAGTCCAGGCAGGTTCCCGGAACGTCACGGTCATACGCAGGCGAGGTCGGGTCGTTGCACGCTCCGACGGTGCCGAGGAACTCGGCGTGGTCGCTCAACATGACGAAGTCGTCGAGGGGGCGATCGGGCGTGGCCATGCGCTCCGGGTTCCCAGCTTCGTCGTACGGCTGAACGCCGATAGGCTCGCCCTTCGCGAACGCGTAGGCCTCCATCGGCCCCGGGCGGGTGCCCTGAAGGTTCGCGTCGAGGGAGAGCGCGGTATGGACGTGCGTGTCGCCGAAGAAGGGCTGGCGAAGCTCATCGAAAGCGGCGCAGCGGCCGAACTCGTCTGGCCCGTTTCCGCCGTCGTCGGTGTCGCTTCCGCATCCAAGCGCCATCACAGAGATAGCGGAGAACCATAATGCAAAAGATAAGCTACGTAACATCGGCCTAACGTAACGCAGGTTGCCGATATTGCAATCGACGCTAGAGCTCGACTTCACCCTGAAAGACGAAGCCCGCTGGGCCCTCCATTTGGACCGGTTCGCCAACCTCGCGCGGGGTAATCATCAACGTGCCGCCCGGCAGCCGGATGCTCTGCGGCTCGCCTCGCTTGGCCCGGCCGGTCTCGACTGCAGCGATCGCGGCCGCAGCGGCACCGGTCCCGCAAGCTTGGGTCCAACCCGCGCCGCGCTCGAGGACATCGAGGCGCATGGCGTTGCCCTCGCGTTCGGACACGAAACCCACATTGACGCCTTCGGGGAAGTGCGGGTCGCGCTGGAGCCCGTCGCCGATCTCGAAGCGGGCCTCTCCGACGTCGTCGAATGTCACCGCATGGGGATTGCCCATCGAGACAGCGGTGAGGTGAAGATCCCGGTTGGCGACCCGTAGCAACTCATCGACCCAAGGCGTTTCGCTCTGCAACCCGATGTCACGGGGAAAGAGCGACGCGCCCTTCATTTGCACCATGACCGAACCGGAGCGCC
>Ga0255057_10000941_pt1 | contig 16791 bp, 4 predicted proteins | sample Cases_109_6_MG_FD_189022 | JGI IMG/M metagenome (GOLD analysis project Ga0255057, IMG submission 189022) | Seawater microbial communities from Amundsen Gulf, Northwest Territories, Canada - Cases_109_6 | ecosystem: Environmental > Aquatic > Marine > Gulf | place: Canada: Northwest Territories... | reverse complement strand
ACGTCCAAGTAGACGACGAACACCAACTCTGGCCGTTCAATGGGGAGTACTGGCGAGACGAATTGGGGTTCTATCGACAACAGGTGACTAACCTATGTACGCGTTAAATAGATCGAAGTACGTCGCGAGCTTCCTCTTCGGGTTGTTCGTCGTCGTGATGGGGGGCGAGGCGGCCGCCGAGCAGGCGCCGATGAGCGTCGAGGCTGTGTGTATTCCGGAGACCACGGAGCAAGCGATTGCCGCCTGCCCGGCCGGTGCACGCAAGCAGATCGCCAAGGAGGGCGGGAACGTCCCGGTCTCTCGGTTTCACGAGGCAGGGCGCAAAGAGACCAAGAGGCAGGGTCCCACGGGTCCGTCGCTTCAAATCGACATGAGCACCCTGCTCGGACGCGAGCAGAGCCGTGCCCGAACCGAATCCTTGCTCAAGCGGGAGATTCAGATCCTCGAGCGGCTGGTGAAGAACAGTGCCGATGACGATCCGCGGCGGCCTGACGTGCTGCTCCGACTCGCCGAGACGCAGTTCGAGATGCAGATCGCCCAAACGGCGAAAGTGCGTTCCTTCGACGATCCGATCTACGAGGCCTGCACCCGCGACAACGACAAGGCGCGCTGCAAAGAAGCTCGAGCGGGTCAAAAGAAGGCCCAGGCCGCGCTCGATGCGACCCGGAACGACAGCATTCGCACCTACGCGATTCTCGTCCGCGACCATCCGCACTTCAAGCGGATGGATGAAGTCCTATTCTCGTTGGCGTTCGCGCTCCAAGAGCAGGACGAGTTCGACAAGGCTCGCGCGGTCTATCGTCGGTTGATCAAGGACTACCCGAAGAGCCGGTTCGTGCCGAACGCTTACCTCTCGTTCGCGGAGTACTACTTCAACAATAGCGACATGGACGCCGCGGCAAAATTCTACCGCAAGGTTGTCGAGTTCCCGCCGAAGAACAACTCGGTATACGGCTATGCGCTCTACAAGATCGCTTGGGTCGAGTACAACCGGGAGAGGTATCGTCAGTCGCTGCAGGGCTTCGTCGACATTCTCGAGTTCGCCCGCAAGAACAAATATGCCAACGACGCCAAGAACCTGGCGCGCCAGGCCCGCAAAGAGCTGGTCTTGCCGTATTCGCATTACGGCTCGCCCGGCAAAGCGCTAGACTTCTTCCGCCGATACGCGAAGGACGACGCCGAGGCTCACGAGATGCTCGAGAACCTCGCGGAGCTCTACTTCGACACGGGCCAATGGCCTGAGGCGATCACCGTCTACCACAAGCTCATGGCGGACGGGCCTCGCAATAACTCGCTCTGCGACTGGCAGACGAAGGTCACCAGTGCGGTGATCTCGTCACGGCCGAAGCAGGAGCAGATTATCGAGCTCAAGCGTTTGGTCGACATCTACCGAACCTTCAAGAAGGGCAACAAGCCGGCGGCCAGGGTCGAGCAGTGCAAGGCCGAGACTGCGACCACGATACTTTGGCTCGCTACGGCGTGGCACCGCGAGGCTGTCGGTACGGACACGGCTCCGGGTACGAGGAACAAGAAGACGATGTCCCAGGCTTCCGTGCTCTACCGGACTCTTCTCAAAGAGTTCCCCGACATGGAGCAAATGGAGTTCAAGAGCATCGACCGGCGCGATTGGCCGACCGAGTACAAACTTTCGTACTTCTACGCCGAGCTCCTTTGGAAGATGGAGGAGTGGGGGCAATGCGGTCCGGCGTTCGACACCGTCGTCGAGCTAAACCCGCAAGGTGAGTTCACCAGCGACGCGGCCTACGCGGCGGTGCTTTGCTACAACAACCTTTATCAGCAGCAGTACGTACCTCGCGAGACCAAGACGAAGTTCGTGAGCAAGCGCGACCAAAAGGCGATGAAGAACGCCACGGCTGCCGAATCCAGCAAGTTCAAGAAGAAGCAGTTCACCCCGCTTCAAAACGGTATGCTCGAAGCGTTCAACCGGTACCTTTGCTACGTCGACAAGGCCGAAGACATCGCGACGATCAAGTATCGCCGGGCTCGAATCTACTACGAGGCGAACCGCTTCGAGGAAGCGGCCGTCCTGTTCCGGGACATTGCGTTCAATCACAAGGACAGCGAGCTCTCGGAGTACGCGGCCAACCTCTACCTCGACTGCTTGAACATCCTCGGCACGCAGATTGGGCAGCCGCGGGTGGCTTGCGTCCAGGAGCTGAGCGCCTCGATCGATCCGATGTCGGCATCGTTCTGCGGTACCGATCAGCTCGCCGAAGAGCATCCGGACCTCTGCGGGACCCTGAGCGGGCTTCAGTGCCAGGTCCGTCGAAAAGAAGCCGAGATTTACGAAAAGACGCAGCAGTTCAAGAAAGCGGCTGCCACGTACGTTCGCATGTTCCGACGTCACCAAGAGTGCGGCGAAATGGACGAGATGCTCTACAACGCTGCGATCAACTTCGAGGCGGCGCACTTGCTCGGCCGAGCGATTCAGGTTCGAACCGTGCTCATCGAGCGCTATCCGGAGAGCAAACTCTCGAAGAAGGCCGTCTATCTGATCGGCCAGAACTTCCAGGCGCTCGCATACTACGAGCAGGCTGCGAAATACTTCGAGCAGTTCGCGCGGAAGTTCCCGGGCGAGGACGGCAAGAAGTGCAGCGCCGACGATAAGAAGGCGGGCATATGCCCGAACGCCATCGAGGGCCTCGAGCAGGCGACCTTCTTCCGCATCGGCCTCGGCGACGACCAAACGGCCATGGAGGACGCAGACCTCTTTGCCCGCAACTACCGGCGCAGGCTTCCACGGCAGACCTCTCAGGTCATGTTCTCGATCGGCTCGATCTACGAGCGGCAGAACCGACCTTCCCAGGTGATCTCCCACTACCAGGAGTATCTGAAGACGTACGGCAGGCTCGGGATGCCGCATCAGATCATCCAGGCGAACACTGCCATCGGCCGGGCGTACTGGCAGCTCAACAAGAAGAGTGAGGCCAAGAGGTACTTCCTGGCTGCGGTGAAGGGTTGGACGTCGGGCGCGCCGAAGAAGATTCGAGCGCTCAAGGACACCTCGAAGGAGACCAAGGTTGCCTTCATGCGAGAGGCCCTAGATAGCGCCGCAGAATCGCAGTTCTATCTCTCCGAGTACAAGTTTGCCGACTTCCAGAAGGTGGCATTCCCGAAGTACACGGGTGGCAAGAGCATGGCCAAAGTGAAGAGGTGGTCGGACACTTCGTTCAAGAAGTGGGTGACGAAGAAGAACGGGGTGCTCCGTGCGGCGGAGGCCGATTACGCCAAGGTGGCCAAGATGACGGTGACTGTCGACGGCATCAAGATGCAGTCGGCCCCCTGGCAAATTGCGGCTGCCTCGCGCACGGGGGAGATGTACCGTAGCTTCGTCGACGAGTTCCGGGATGCTCCGATTCCGCGTGAAATCGAAAACGACCCAGGACTCTTCGATATCTACGTGGGCGCTCTCGACGAAGCCTCCGAGCCGCTTCAGCGGCAGGCGATCGACAAGTTCGAGTTCTGCCTGAAGACCGCCACGCAGGTTCGATGGTTCAACAAATGGTCGCGCTCCTGCGAGCAAGAGCTCAATGGGCTCAACCCGAAGCAATATCCCGTCGCGGCTGAGCTCCGCGGCGAGCCCAACTACGTGAAGCACACCGTCGGACACCCGGGTGCGGTGGATCTGGGCGGCATCAAGGACACTACGCTGACGTCCCAGGATGCCGTCGCGGAAAGGGGGAAGCCATGACGCGAAACCGCAAACTGGCTCTCGTCGTCGCCATGCTCGTCATGGGCTGTGGGGGTGGCGAGGGCGCTAAAAAAGAAACCGTCCCCTCGGCAGACGTTGCCCGAACCGCAGGGGGGGAGGCCATTACGACCGCAGACGGCAGTGCCGTCAGCAAGAAGGCGCATAACCGATGGGAATCGGCCCTCGAGGAGTTCGACCGCAACGAGAAGGCGGGTTGGACCCGGGCCAAGTGCGGCGCATCTTCGAAAGAGTTCGAGAAGGCCTCGGCTGCCCAGGGCGGCGGGTTCGCCGAGGCCCACTACATGGCCGGGCTTTCGCTCGAGCGCTGTGGTGATGGCGGGGCCTACAAACACTACGAGACGGCTCTCAAGGTCGATCCGAAGTTCTGCAAGGCTCGGGTGGCGCTCGCGCTCCGGGAGTTAGACGGGGGCAAAGTCAGCCAGGCCAGGTCCGAGTTCGAAAGGGCGATCAAAGACGATCCGCAGTGCACCTCGGGCTACACCAACCTTGCCATTGTGCAACGCGCTCAGGGCCAGGATGACGAGGCACTCAAGAACCTGCGCCGCGCACTCGCCATCGAGTCGGACTACCTCTCCGCCTTCAACCAGATGGCGCTCCTTCACTACGATCGCGGCCGCAAGGGGAGCGCCGCCGAACTGGACCTGGCGGAGGTCGTGTGCCGTCAGGCCCAGATGATCGATTCGAACTACTCGCCGATCTACAACACTTGGGGCCTCATCAAGGTCTACAAGGGCGACGTAATTTCCGCGCTTCGGTTCTTCCAGAAGGCTATCATGCTTGATCCGGATCTCTTTGAGGCACAAATGAACTTCGGCGAGGTGACGATTTCGTTCCGTGGCTACGAGGATGGCCGCCAGGCATTCGAACGTGCGGTCGCCCTCCAGCCGGACAATTACGAGGCCATCATCGGACTCGGCACGGCCCTTCGAGGTCTCGAGCGCTTCCAGGAGGCACAGGTCCAGTACGAGGCCGCGCATAAACTCGACCCGCGCCGCCCGGAGGCGTACTTCAACCTTGGTGTGCTCTACCAGGACTACATGTCGGGTTCGGTGGCCGACCTGAAAAAGGCAAAGCAGTATTTTACCGAATTCTTGCAGAAGGCGGGCAGCCAACCCGACTTCCGTTCAAGCGTTGCCGATGTGAACAATCGATGCGGGCAAAAGCCGAGCAAGAAGCGTGGCGCGCCGAAGTGTCGACCGGGACGCATGCAGAACATCAATATCTCCATCGAGGCCATGCAGGTCGCGGGTTAGGTGGTAAATATGAGCAAAACGACTTGGAAGTTCGCTTTACAAACATTTGTTTTCATTGCGTTATTTGCCGCAGCATCGGCGGTCTCGTTGCCGAGTGCCCAGGCGCAATCCGAGCGGCCGCCGGCAACGACGTACGACTTCGAAGATGACCTCGTCACAGGCGATCTGGTTCGACCCGATGGCGAGCAATTGATCGTTCGCCGTCGAGGGCGTCGAGCGTCGCTGATTCAGATTCGTGAGCATTTTATTCCCGAGATGCTGAAATCTGTGGAAGATTTGTAATGGGGGTTTCGGGTGAGTGATTCGAGTCACAATACTTCGGTCGCTTTCTCCGTGTACGACGGAGACGAGCTGCTCGGCAATGAAACGCTGAGCCAAGAGATCATCAAGATCGGTCGGCTTCAGACGAGCGACGTTCGTCTCGAAGATGACAAGGTCAGTCGAATGCACGCGGTCATCGAGGTGGCTGCGCCGGGAGAGGTGTACATCATCGACCTCGGTTCCGCTTCGGGGACGCTCGTCAATGACGAGAAGATCAACAAGCGCAAGTTGCAGACTGGCGACGTGATTCAGATCGGCAGCAAGCGAATCCACGTCGACATCATCATCGGCACGGTCGCCGTGGCATCGAGCCCGCCTGTCGCCATGGCTGCGGGTGCCGAACGCCACACGCCGGTTGTCGACGAGCGCGCGATGGCCGCGATGCTCGACGAAGAGTCGGAGCCGCGAGAGAAAGCCGTCCCTGCACCTGCAGAAGACGACTCCGGCCCCAAGTTCAATCCGTTCGAGGTTGGCGCCAAACGCCTCTCGCGGACTCCGTTCGCCAACACCGTCGGCGAGGACGGGCCCGAGTACAGCCTGATCGCGACGACGGCCGCGGTGCCCTCGCACGAGATCGAAACCAACGAACGCGCGATCGAGGTTTCGGTGCTCTGGGGTGACAAGAGCGTGCTCAACGTCGACTACCTCACGCCCGCACGCGACTACTACGTCGGTGAACCCGACGGTGAAGCAGTGGATTTCGTGCTCGGCCACGATGCGATCGGCGTCGACCGTATGCCCCTTTGCATTGCGCAGGGTGAGGGTGTAACCGCGATCGTTCCGGAGGGCGCCAAGGGCGAGGCCACGATCGGCGAGCAGACACGTTCGTTCGACCTGATGCGCGGACAAGGCGAGCTTCGCCCAAGCAGTGCGATGGCTGGTGCGACGGAGTTCCCGGTGCCCGAAGGCGGGGCGATTCGCATCAAGCACCGCGATTTCACCTTCATCGTGAAAGACGTGAAGGCGGGCAAGAAGGTTGCAGGGCACGCCAAGATCGATGTCCGCCCGATGATCTACGTCGCAGGCGCAGCGCTCTTCGCGAGCCTCGTTTTGACGATGTTCTACTTCCAGCCCCCGCGCCCGCGCGGCCTGTCTTCGGATCTGCTCAGCACCGATTCGCGTCTGATCCAGTTCCTGATGGAGCCCGAGGAGCTCGAGGAGCCCGAGCCCGAGTGGCTCAACGGTGCGGACTCGTCCGGTGGCGGCACCGGTAAGGCCCATGAGGGCGAGCAAGGCCAGATGGGCGACGAGAACTCCGAGAAGAACAGGAACAAGTACGGCATCCAGGGGCCGGAGGACAATCCGGATCCGGTGATGGCGCGCGAGCAGGCCGAGGACGAGGCACGGACTGCGGGCATCATCGGCACGCTTGCGGCCATGCAGGGCTCGTTCAACGCCCCGACGTCGCCTTACGGTGCAGACTTTGCTCTCGGCAACGACCCGATGAGCGCCCTTGGCGCCATGACGGGCAACGACATCGGCCAGAATTTCGGATTCGGGGGTCTCGGTCTTCGAGGCACCGGTCGAGGTGGCGGTGGCCTAGGCCAGGGCACGATCGGCATGGGTAACTTCGGCACGATCGGCCGAGGTGGCGGCCGGGGTGCAGGCGAAGGCGGCTACGGCCGTGGCGCTGGCGGGTTCCGTGGGCGGTCGGCAGGGGTTCCTCAGGTCCGCAGTGGCGGCGCCGAGGTTCGCGGCTCGCTCTCGAAGGAAGTCATCCGACGCGTGGTCCGACGCCACATCAACGAGGTGAAGTTCTGCTACGAGCAGCAGCTCAACGCGCGCCCCGATCTTCAAGGCCGCGTCACGACACGGTTCGTGATCTCGCCGACCGGATCGGTCCAATCGGCGATGGTGGCGAGCTCGAGCCTCCGGAACGAGGCGGTCGAAAGCTGCATCGTGCGCGCGGTTCGCAGGTGGACCTTCCCGGCACCCGATGGGGGTGGCGTGGTGGTCGTGAACTATCCGTTCCTTCTCGACGCCGCGGGCCAGTGACCTTCGGGTCACCGGCTGAAAAGCGCGTTTTCCCTCTAATATCCCTGATTTCCAGCCCTGTTCTCACGTTCAGGGAGGTTGGGATCGGTGTGGCTTGGCCAAAAAGGCGGAAATGCTTGAAAAATAGCTTAGTTTAGAGTTGTTGGCTGCACGACAAATGCTGTAGGATTGAAGTGCTTGTGGATTTTCAAGCTTAGGAGGCACGCATGCGATCTCACAAAATCGGCTTGGTGTTAGCCGGTCTAATCCTGATGGGCGGCAACTGTTCACGCGCTCGTGTGGAGTCGATGAACGAGATGAACGCTGGCGTCGAGCTGGCGCAGCTGAAGCGGTACAGCGATGCCGCCGAGCTGCTCGAGAAGGCGGCGGCGCTAGACCCAACCAATCACCAGGCCTACTTCAATCTGGCAATCGTACAGATCGAGCAACGGAACTTCTCCGCGGCTCGCGAGGCGCTTGAAAGAGCCATCGTCGCGAATCCGGAGATGCCGGGCTACCACGAGAAGCTCGGCACGGTGCTCATAGAGCTCGAAGACTGGAAGGCGGCTCAAACGGCTCTGGCGAAAGCGCTCGAGCTAGACCCGTCGCTCTTCAAGGCGCACTTCAAGCTCGGCCGCGTCTACGAGGAGGTCGAAGACCCGCAGAGCGCGCTCTTTCAGTACACGGATGCTATCAAGACAGGCCCGCGCTTCCTTCCGTCATACTCGGCCCTCGGTCGGTTGTACGCTGACCTGCGCTACCCGGAGAACGCCGGGCAGGTACTGCAAGAAGCCCTCAAGGTTGCGATGCCTGGCACCGAGGAAGAGGCGAACATCCATCACCTCCTTGGTACCGTTTACCAGCAGCAGAGAAAGTTCGACGACGCCGTCGTGGAGTTCCAGGCGGCGCTTGGCATCGTGCCGGGGATGCCCGACGCGCTCTTCGCGCTCGGCTGGACCTACGCGCTTCAAAAGAACGACGAGGAAGCGAAACGCTACCTGAACAAGTACGTGATGATGGCGGGGGCAGAAGCACCAGAAAACTACGTCAAAGCAGCTAAAGACCGTCTTGCAGAGTTGAGAACCGAAACGCCGTAGGGGGGCTGAGGCAACATGTCGGAAGAACACGAATCGGGGGATGAGGTTCTAGAGCTGACTGCGGATCAGGCTGTCGAGCTCGAAAAGCTCGACGACGCCATCGCGAAGTTCGAGCAACAGAAGCGCTGGTCGGACATGATCCGGTCCATCTTGAAGAAGGCGGAGCTCGTCGTCGACAAGGACGAAAAAACGGCGCTCTTCCGACACGCGGGCACACTCTACCTCGAGCGTTCGAGCAACCAAGCCGAGGCGATCAAGTGCTTCGAGCAGCTCCTCGGGCTCGATCCCAAGGACGTGGATGCGATCGGTCGCCTCAAGCAGATGTACGAGAAGCGTCGCGACTGGGAGAAGCTCATTCGCACGATGCAGCGCGAAGTCGAGCTGCTACCCGAGGACGATCAGCTCATACGGTACGCGGAGATGGCCGATCTCGCGACGCAGCGACTGCGCAAGCCCGAGGTCTGCATCGAGCTTTGGCAGAAGGTTCTCGAGGGTGACTCGCAAAATCCGAACGCATTGAGCAACCTCGCGCAGCTCTACGAGCGAGCGCGCGACTGGGAGCCGCTCGCTCGCGTGCTGGAAACACTGATCGAGAGCGACACCGACGTCGTCCAGATGAAGCAGCAGCTTCAGAAGCTCGGGATGATCTACGCCGACAAGGTTGGCAATGATGAAGGCGCCATCGGTGCATTCAAGAAGCTCCTGGAGCTCGATCCGTCGGATCGTCGCGCGCAAGAGCAGCTGAAGCGTCGCTACGTCTCGCTAGGGGCGTGGGACGAGCTCGAAACGTTCTACGCGCAAAACGAGAAGTGGGACGAGCTCATCCGTATCGTCGAGCGACAGGCAGAAGCCCAGGAGACGTCTGCCGAAGAGCGCATTCCGCTCTTGTTTCGTGCTGCGCGTCTTTGGGAAGACAAGAAAGACAAGCGCGACCGCGCTGCGCGGGTCTACGAAAAGATCCTCGCAGCCGATGCGGACAACGTCCAAGCCGCGGAGGCGCTGACGCCGATCTATGAAGAGGCGCACGACGCCCGGAAGTTGGTTTCAGTTCTAGAAGTTCGGTTCACACACGCAACCGAGACCGAGTCCAAGGTCGACCTCCTCGGTAAGATCGGCCTCGTGTTCGAAGAGCGACTTCGCCAACCCGAAACTGCATTCGAGCGCTATCTCGAGGCGTTCGCGCTGGCGCCTTCGATGGAGGAAGCCCGCGTTCATGTCGAGCGGCTGGCCGGCGAGATGAACGGCTGGGACCGACTCGTGTCCGGATACGAATCGGCGATCGAAGCGGTGTCCGACCCGCATCAAGCGGTCCCGATCCGACTCAGCTACGGTCAGACCCTGGCGGCCCTCGAGCGCATCGACGACGCCATCGAACAGTTCCGGCTGGTCTACGACCTCGAAAGCGACAGCCTGCCCGCGATCAGCGCGTTGGGTGACCTCTACTTCCGCACCGAGCGGTATCGCGACCTTCTCGGGATTTACGCGCGCCGCATCGAGCTCGAGCAGGAACCCGAAGCGCGGCTAGAGATCGCCTATCGACGCGCCCGTCTCTGGGCCGACGCGCTGAACGACACCGAAGAGGCGATCGCTTGTTACGAGGGAATCATCGACGAGTACGGCGTCGAGCAAGGCGACGCCTGTCGTGATCTCGAGCAGCTCTACGAGTCGGAGTCCCGGTGGCAGGGCCTTGCTCAGCTCCTCGAGCGTCGCGTCGAAGCCGGCCCTGAATCCGAAGAAGAGCTCGCCGCTCTGAAGTTCCGGCTGGGTCGTGTTTCCGAGACGCGGCTCAACGACAAGTCGCGTGCGGTCGGCCTCTACCGTGAGGTGCTCTCGCTCATCGAGGAGCACGACGGCGCGAAGGAACGGCTCGAGCAGCTTCTCGACGACGACGATGTAGCCGCGGAGGCGTCGCGGGTTCTCGAGCCTGTCTACGAGCTATCCAGCAATTGGGGGGCTTACGTCAACGCGCTTCGCGTTCAGCATCGCTTCAGCAACGAGCCTCAGCAGCGGCTCCAGCTGCTCACGCGGGTGGCGGACACGTACTTCCAGCACATCGGGGAGGCCGACCGTGGCTTCTCCTCGCTCTGTGAAGCGTTCCGCGAGAAGCCTTCGGACTCCGACACCTTGAGTCGTATCGAGATGCTTGCGAGCGAGCACGAGCGATTCCCGTCGGTAGCCGAGCTCACCGGTGATCTCGCGGCGAGCGTCGAAGACGTTTCGCTCAGCCGTTCGCTGTGGATCAAGACCGCTCAGATCCACGATGCGCAGCTTCGAGACATGGAGGCCTCGGTCTCCGCTTACCGCAAGGTGCTCGAGGCCGATGCCGGCGACTTCGAGGTGCTCGATGCCCTCGATGTGCTCTACCGGGGCGCGCAGCGCTGGCACGAGCTCGTCGGCGTTCTCCGCGCGCGTGTCGAGGCGTTGGTTGATCCCAACGACAAGATCGGCGTGCTCGCCGAGATGGCGAGGATCCAGGCCGACCTCCTCGATGAAGCAGAGCAGGCGATCACGCTTCAAAACGAGATCCTCGAGCTCGACTCTTCGAATCGGCGCGCACTGAGCGCACTCGACGACCTTCTGGCCCGCCAGGGCAAGTGGGGCGACCTCGCCGACAATGTCGAACGCCAGCTGGCGATGACGGACGACTCGCATGAGCAGACCGTGCTCTTGCTGCGACTCGCGGAGCTGCGCGAGGAACGGATGGATTCGACCGATTCGGCCATCGAGATCTACCGCGATGTGCTTGCCAACGACACGAGCAATCCGGCCGCGCTCGGAGCGCTAGAACGACTGCTCGAATCCGCCCGGCACCAGGCGGCGGTCGCGGACATTCTCGAACCGATCTACAAAGAGGCCGGCGCAGCTGCGCGACTGGTCGACGTGTACGAGATTCAAGCGAACCACGCGACGGCGCCGGAGCGGCGTGTAGAGCTCTTCCACGAGATCGCAAAGCTCCAGGAGTTCTCGGTCAGCGACCTGCACGCCGCCTTCGAGAGCTTCGCGCGGGCCTTCCGCGAAGACCCAGGCCACCCGCAGACACGCGAGGAACTGGAGAGGTTGAGCACAGCCGTCGGCGGAGGTGATGCGCTAGCGGGCGTCTACGAGCAGGTAGTCACATCGCTCGACGATCCCGAGCTTGCGGTGAGGTTCTTGTTGCGAGCCGCGGAGATCCGCGAAAACGAGCTCGGTCAGATCGATCGCGCGGTAGAGCACTACCAGAAAGTGCTGCAGATCGACGAGGAGCATCACCATTCGGCCGATGCTCTCGAGCGCTTGTTCCAGCAGGCGGAGCGTTATGAGGACCTTGCGTCGATTTACCGTCGCAAAGCCCGAATGCTACCGTCGCCAGCCGACCAGCGTGAACAGTTGGTCAAGGCCGCTGCGATCTACGAAGACATTCTCGACAAGCCCTCGGACGCAATTGCGGTTCATCGGCAGGTGCTCGAAGTCGAGCCGGACGACATCGACTCGCTCGACCGGCTCGTCGAGCTTCAGATGCGACTCGGCAGGTGGGAGGAACTGCTCTCCACATACGAGCGCAAGGCCGAGGTCGTCACCGATGGGGACGAGCGCAAAGAGCTCTTTACCGCCATCGGCCGCGTTCACGAGGATCAGCTCGATGATTCCGAAAAGGCGATCGACGCATCCCAGCGTGTTCTCGCGATCGATCCCGACGACTTGACCGCACTCGGCCATCTCGTCGGGCTTTTCGAAAAGACCGCGCAGTGGCGAGACCTGCTTCAGGTCCTCGAGCGCCAATCAGAGCTCGTGATGGAAGACGCGGAGCGGATAGGGATTCGCTTCCGCATCGGTGAGCTTTGGCGACGCCACCTGGACGATCCCGCGCAAGCGATCGAGATCTATCGCGACATCCTCGGGGTGTTCGGTGACCATCAACCGACGCTCGAAGCGTTGACGACGATGACCAGGGACGCAGTCGAGCCGTTGGCTGCTGCCGAGGTGCTTGAGCAGGTGTATCGTGACGGCGGCGAGTTCCGACAGCTCGCGGAAGCGCGCGAGGTTCAGGTTCGGCACACCGAGGATCCGGCCGATCGGGTCGAGATGCTCCAGCAACTGGCCGAGATCTACGAGATCCAACTCGAGGATCCGCCTTCCGCTTTCGGGGCATTCGCGCGAGCGTTGCCGCTGGATGTGCGAAGCGACATGACGCTTTCATCGCTCGAGCGGCTCGCGGAGCAGACGGGCAGCTGGCGAGAGGTGGCTTCCCGTTATGACGCCGAGGTGGAGCGCTGCCGGGAGGAAACTCCCGAGGACATCGTTCACCTCGCGAAGCGCTCGGCGATAATCAACGAGGTTCAGCTCGATGACGTGGATGCTGCGATCGAGCGATATCAGCTCGTCGTCGACATCGATGCGAGCGACGGGGCGGCCATCGAAGCGCTAGACAGGCTTTATGAGCAGACCGAGCGCTGGGATGACCTGGCGGCCACCCTCAAAAAAGAGGCGGCCATTGCAACGACCCCCGAAGATGTGCTGAACCTGCAGTTCCGGACTGGCCAGATCTACCAGAACCAGATCGGCAATGTGGATTCCGCGATCGAACAGTACCGCGAGATCATCGCGGCAGCGCCCGAGTACTCGTTGGCCGTCTCGGCTCTCGAGGATCTCTTCGCAGGGGGCGTGCGCCCGATGGAGATCGGTGAGGTTCTCGAACCGCTGTACAGGATGCAGGGCGACTGGAACCGCCTGCTGACCGTTCAAGAGGTCCAGGTCGAGCACCAGAGCGACCCGATCGAGCGCGTCGTCATGATGCATCGACTCGCCGAGATCGCGGAGGCCAAGGCCGACGACTACAGTCGAGCCTTCCAGTGGATGCAAAAGGCGTTGCTCGAGGACCCGAGCCACGATCACTCGCTCGGCGAAGCAGAGCGCCTTTCGGCTATCGTCGATGGCTGGAGCCAGCTGGCGAACACCTATGCCAACGGCATCCAGCACACGGGGGACCCGCTCAGCAAGGCGGAGCTCGGGCGCCGGCTCGCACGTGTCTACGAGGAGCAACTCCATGACGTGCAGCGAGCCGAGGCTACGTATCGCTTCGTGCTCGGTGTCGACGATCACGACGAGGCCACCCTCAAGGCTCTCGACCGCATCTACTCGCAGCACCGGGCACACCAGGCGCTCGCCGAGGTGCTTCGGAAGCGGATCGAAGGATCCAACAACAGCTCCGAGCTGATCGAGCTTCACTATCGATTGGGCCGCGAGCTGGAGACCAAGCTCGGTTGCACGGAGAGAGCGATCGAGGTCTTCACCAAGCTGCTCAACGACCACGATTCAGAGCACGCCGAGACGATTCAGGCCCTTCAGGGGATCTACGCCAAGCTCGAGCGTTGGCCAGAGCTCTTCGCCGCCTTCGAAAAGGAGCTCAGCATCGCGCTCGGCGACTCGCAACAGGCCGACGTCTTTGCTCGGATGGCACGGCTCTCGTCAAATCGACTTCGGGACCCGGAACGTGCGATCGGGCTTTGGCAGCGGGTCCTCGACTTTCGAGGAGAGGATGCCGAGGCGCTGAACGCCCTGGGCGACATCTTCGCGTCCCAGGGCAACTGGCGAGATCTCGTCGACGTCCTCGAGCGCGAGGCCGCGATTGCCGAGGATGACTCCTTCCGCATTCAGGTCTACTCCGACTTGGCGAGGGTCTGGTACGAGAAGCTCGAGCGTGAGCGCAACGCCATCGAGAACTGGGAGCGCGTCCTCGACGTGGACCCAGGGAACACATACTCACTCTTCAGCATCGCTGAGATTCAACGCGCCGGCGGGCAGTCTGGTGAGCGGGCAGGAACCCTGCATCGCATCATCGATGTCGGGGCAGCGACTCTCGAGGATTCGGACCTGATCAACGTGTACATGCAGCTCGGCCATATCTACGGGACCGAGCTCCAGCAGCCTGGGGACGCTGTCGAGGCGTACCGCAACGTGATCACCATCGATCCCACCTTCTTCGAGGCGCTCGACTCTCTCGAGTTGATCCATCGTGAAGAAGGAGACTGGGAAGAAGCCATCGGCGTGATGGAGCAGCGCGCTCAGGCTCTCGCGGAACCGCAGGACAGGGTGCGGCAGCTCCTGGCCGTCTCCGAGCTTTGGGAGGCACAGGTCGGCGACAAGGACCGCGCTGCGGGCGCCTTCGGTCGCATCCTCGAGGTCGACGCGATGCACGAGTACGCGTTTTCCGAGCTACAGGCGCTCCACAAGGAGGCCGAGCGGTGGGATGAGCTCATCGACCTCTACGTCACGCGGATCGAAGCAACGGACGAGCGGGACGAGCGCATCGAGCTTTTGCGTGCAGCTGCACGGGTTTACGAGGAAAAACTCGAAGACGGCGAGCAAGCCTACCACACCCTCTACATCGCCTGGACAGAGGACTACAGCAAGCGAGACACCATCATCGACCTCGAGCGGGTCACCGCGGCCAGCGAGAAATGGAACGAGCTCCTCAGCTCGGCCAACCAGATTCTCCAACAGGTCGACGACGCTCAGAAGCAGATCGCCATCTGCCTCTGCTGTGCCAAGTGGTACGGTCAGGACCTCGGACATCCCGAGTACGCGATTCCGTATTACGAGCAGATTCGCGCGCTCGACCCGAGCAACGCCAAGGCCTGGTGGCAGCTCGGCGACCTCTACGAGACCACTCAGCAATGGGACAATCTCGCGCAGGTCCTCGCCAAGCTCGTCGAGCTCACCAACGACGACGAGGTCAAGGCCAACACCTACGTTCGCATGGGCGACCTGGCCGAGGATCGCTTTGCGATGCGGCAAGAGGCCGAGGACTACTACCGCCGCGCGCTTCACTGTCAGGGGAGGCACGTGGGCGCCCTCGAGGCCCTCGAGCGCATCTATCGTGAGGATGGGCGCTCCAACAAGCTGCTCAACATCCTCGAGCGCAAGGCCGAAGCCGTCGAGGACGTCGACAGTATCGTGTCGGCCCTCCTACAGGTCGCCGAGGCATACGAACAGCGCTTCAACGACCACAAAGCTGCCATCGAGAACTTCGCGAAGGCCTCGGAGCTGGCGCCTTCGGACCTGACGGCGCTTCGTGGGCTCGAGCGACTCTACCAGCAGGCCGAGCGCTACCAGGATTTGCTCGGCATTCTCGAGCGGCAGTACGAAGTGGTGGCGACCGAGCGGGAGCGTATCAACATCCTCGTTCGTCTTGCCCGCATGTGGGAAGAGGAGTTCCGCAAGCCCGAGAACGCCGTCGGGCGCCTCGAGCAGGTCCTCGACATCGATCCGCTGAACGACGATGCCCTCTGCAAGTTGGAAGAGCTCTATCGCTTGACGCAGCGGTGGGACGACCTGGTTCGGACCTACGACCGCCACGCCAGCGCGACGGTGGATCAAGAAGAACGGGTCCGGATCTTCCGCGAGCTCGGACAGGTCTACGCAGTGCACAAGGAAGACGTCGAGCAAGCGATCGACAGCTATCTCAACGCGCTGAATCTCGATGACCACGACATCCTCAGCCTTCAGGCGCTCACGAAACTCTACGAGCGCAAGGGTGACCACGCGGCGGCTCTCGACATGATGGGTCAGTTGGCTCGCGTGGTCGATGAGGTCGACGAGCAGGTGTCTCTCAAGCACCGCATGGGCTGTATCCTCGATCAAGACCTCGGGGACCGCGTGTCGGCGCTCGAGCACTTCCAGGCCGCCATTGATCTCGATTCAGGCCACCTGCCGTCACTCGAAGCGATGCGGCGCATCTACATCGACTCCAGTGACTGGGTCGCCGCTGCCAAAATGCTCGAGTTCGAGGTCGTACAGACCGAGAACGAGCGCGTCAAAGCCGCACGGTTGGTCGACCTCGGTCGTATCCGTGCGGAGCGGCTCGATGACGAGGCGGGAGCGGTGCAGGCGTTCGAGGCCGCGCATGCTTCCGATCCGGACAACGAAAACGCGCTCCTGCCCTTGGTCGAGTCCTACGTGGCCCACGACCGGAACGAGGACGCGTTCCCCCTTCTCGAGGTGCTGGTAAGACGTTCGGACAAGCGCGAGCGAGACGAGCAGCACCGCCTGGCCTCCATGCTGGGCGAGACAGCAACAAAGCTCGGTCGGGCCGAGGACGCTGTGATGGCGTACGAACGTGCCCACGAGATCGACAACGATGATTTGGCAACGCTCAAAGGCCTTGCTGGAAGCTACTTCCGCGCTCAGCGCTGGGAGGATGCCTTCAAGTACCACCAGGTGCTGTTGATCCAACACCGAGACTCGCTCGGCAGGGACGAGATCACCGAGATCTTCTATCGGTTGGGTGTCGTCAAACGCGAGCAGGGTGAGGACAAGAAGGCGCGCAACATGTTCGACAAGGCGCTCGAGGAGGACACGCATTACGTGCCCGCGCTCGAAGCGATGGTTGCTCTCCAAACCGGCGAAAGCGATTGGGAGTCCGTCGTTCAGTACA